>Ga0315534_1000233_pt1 | contig 35830 bp, 36 predicted proteins | sample SalMarSW160240MG_FD_203094 | JGI IMG/M metagenome (GOLD analysis project Ga0315534, IMG submission 203094) | Salt marsh sediment microbial communities from the Plum Island Ecosystem LTER, Massachusetts, United States - Salt Marsh Sediment SW1602-40 ... | reverse complement strand
ATACTGGGAGATTGACCGGGATTGGGTCTGGGACCGTGTGACAAGAGATCTTCCACCCCTGATAAAGGCGTTGGAGACCATTCTGGGATCAGAGGCAGACTGATCGTTCCCTAACGCTAACCCGTTCCGTCACAAGCTGAGAGGCGGCTTTCCATTGAAGACCAGCCACAAAAAAAACCTCTCAGTACCCCTGAGAGGTTTTTAAAGCAGAGCAGAAGGAGTTTAGGCTGACGGCCATCTCCTGGACGTCACCCTTTTCCGGTTCGAATCCAGGATGAGGCACTCAGCCTTCGCTATGGTCTCGATGAATCGCCTGCCTGCGAGGGGCTCTAATACAAAGACACTCGTGGAAAGGGCGTCGGCGTCCATGACATTGGCCGCCATGACCGTCACACTCGTGCTTTGAAGGGGCGAACGGCCTGTCTTCGGGTTGACGATGTGATGGTAAAGCTTCTCCCGATCAAAATAGATCTCATAGTTGCCGGAGGTCGCCACGGCGCCGTCCACCATGGTTAAGATATCCACATAGGGGCCGGCCTTCTCTGGATCTTGAACAGCCACTCGCCATGGGACATTGCTTTTCTTGCCCCCAATGGCCCGAATATCGCCTCCGGCATTGATGAGCGCGTGTTGGATGCCGTGTTCCTTGATCACCCTGGCACCGCAATCGATCACGTATCCCTTGGCAATCCCATCCAGGGTAATGCCCATCCCCTCTTTGGCAAATCGTACGCTGTGCCCGTCAAACAGCACCGCGCCGACATCGATCAGATCAAGCGTCTTCGCCACCCGGACCTCCGAGGGGGGGGTCCCGTGGACGGCAAAATGCTCCTTGTAGAGATCCACGAGGGGCTTGACCGTCATGTCAAAGGCGCCGCCGCTCGCCTTGTGAAAATGGAGCGACCGGGCCAGGACCTCCGACACTTCCGGCGGCATATCTGACAGATATCCGTCCCGGTTCAGGACTCCCACCGGAGAAGTCGACTCATAACGGTCCAGCAGCCGGCTCACGCGGTCCATTTCTTCAAAAGCCTTGCCGATCACGTCATCGGCTTCAGCCCTGGACCGATGCATCAGCGTGATGGCGGCGAAGGTCCCCATGGTCAGTCTTGTCCTGGTCACCTTGTACAGCTTCCTGTTAAGGGCCACACTCTCAGAAATGGGCGCCAGGCCCCCAAAGGCCGCTCCTATACCCAACATCCCGGAGTACTTGAGAAAGGTCCTCCGATTGATGTTCTTGTGGTTCCTCTGTTGTTGAGACATCCTTTTGTCCTCCGATTCGGTTACGCCGCAGCTTCCTTGAGCTTCTTGTATGTTTGCTCGAGGCTCAAGGGTTGTAGTATATGCACTTTCTTGCAGGCGGAAATACAGACCTCCTCACAGGCCGGGCCATAGTCCATGCATTTTTCCTGATCAATGGTCACCACCCCGTCCACCTCAGAGATGGCCTTGGCCGGACATTTCCTGATGCAGGCCTTGTCATGAATACAGCCCACCTTACAGACCGACATGGTAACCTTGGCGCTATCCTTGGTGCTGCATCGGATGATCACCCGGGCATCCTTTGGGATCAGCTGGATGAGCCCTTTTGGACAGGCCTTAACGCAACTGCCGCAGGCCACGCAGGCATTAGGATCCACCACTGGAAAGCTATTCACCATGTGCAGCGCGTCAAACAGACACGCCGCGGCACATTCTCCAAAGCCCACGCAACCGTACTGGCAATCCATGGGACCGGCAAAGGCCAGGTTCGCCCCGGAGCACGTCCCATATCCGATATAGTTGTACTTCTTGTGCACGTCTCCCTGGATTCTCGAGCATCGGACTACCGCCACCAGCGCTTCCACGGCCCCTGCGGTCTTTCCCGTGATTTCGGCCACCGCCGTGGCCACCGCCTCTTTTCCAGGAAAGCATTTGTTGGGCGGGACATCCGGGTCGTTTACCACGGCCTCGGCGTATGCTTCACACCCTGCGAAGCCACAACCACCTCATTGGGCCCCTGCCAGGGTTTCCAAAACCTCTTCAACCTTGGGATTAATCTGCACTGCGAACTTGTTGGCGGCCATGGCAAGCCCAATACCGAAAAATAGACCAATGACCCCCAATACGACCAACCCCCCTAAGGCCAATTTGACTAATGCTGGATCCATAAGCATTCCCTTCCTTAGTCTTTCTCAATAAATCGACATACCGGAAAAGCCCAAAAAGGCCAGGGCAAAAAGTCCTGCCACCACGAAAGCAATGGGCATCCCTTTAAACGTCGGCGGCACATTGGCCAGTTCCAGCTTTTCCCGTACACAGGACATCAAAAAGAGCGCAATCAAGAATCCGAGCCCTGCCCCCAGGGCAAGCATAAAACTCTCCAGCGCATTGTACTCATTGTCTGCAAGAATCAGCGGTACCGCCAGAATAACACAATTTGCAATAACCAATACGAGGTACACCCCGAAGGCCTTAAACAAGGCCGGGTTGATCTTCCTTAAAATCGTGTCCACTGCCTGGACCGAAAGGGAAACCAGGCCGATAAAGACGATAATTTCCAAGAAAAACAGATTGAAGGGTTTGAGCACATACTGGTAAAGGAACCAGGACAGCATGCACGCAAAGACAATAACAAGGGTAAAGGTGACGCCCATGCCCACGGCCGTTGTCTTCTTCTGTGAGGTACCAAAAAACACGCAAAGGCCCAGGTACTTGGTAAAGACAAAGTTGTTGATGAGCATTGCCCCGATGAGAATGGAAAGAACATAGCCAAAATACAGCTTCTTCACCGTCAGCACGGCTGCCCCAAGGGACTTGCCCTCAGACATGATCTCTGTGGTCGTTAGGATATGCGGCTGGTCGCGATTCAGGGGCTCTTCAAAGGTCAGGGTCACCGTGGTCTTGTCAGGGCTCAAGGCGACATTGGAAATCTTCAGCAGGATATCTGGATCTGGTTTTTCGTATACCGAATAGCCACCCACGTCTTTTGCCCACGTTTCATCCACGGGCCCTGCAAAGACAATCTCAATCTTGTCCGTGTCCTTGAATGCCGTCTTTTTGACAAAACGGTGTCTGGTCTTGCATCCTGTCAGAAGAAGCACCACAACAAGGAGCACACCTACCAACACATGAAATGGCCTTATGTTTTTCATAAGCGCTTAGCCCTTTTTCATTCGATTATAAACGATGTCTGCATAGTTGAAAAAGCCCATCATCAGACCAACAACAATGAACCCTGCAGCGGGCAGGGCGAAGTAAAGCAGCGGCCGGAAGCCCAGAATATCATGGCCCAAAAGGGTACCCATCCCCAAGAGCTCCCTGACAAAACCCAGGGTTACCATCGCAAACAGAAACCCCAGCCCCATGCCCACACCATCCCAGAAAGACTTGGACACGGCATTCTTGCAGGCAAACACCTCCAACCGCATGGTAATAATGGCAAAGGCCACAATCAGTTTTACAAAGATGCCCATCGCCTTGTATGCCACAGGAAAATAGGCGCCCAAAACCAGGTCAATGACCGTCACCCACATGGCGATTGTCAATGTGTACGTGGGGATGCGGATACGGGGGTGGATGTGATTCTTGATGATTGAGATTGTACAACTTGATGCGACCTGCACAAAAAGGACGGCGATGCCAAGGAGGAGGCCGTTCATAACGGTTGTACTAATCCCCACCGCCGGGCACATGGAAAGGGCCAAACGAAAGATCGGGTTTTCCGTGAGGATGCCGTCAATCAGCAGCTGTGTATTCGTCTTGGTTGTAGCAGCCAATGTCTTTCTCCCTGTATGAAGCCTGTGTTGTCAATAGAGCCAGCCCCTTTCGGTCCCTGGAGAGGGGTCGCACGCTAAAAGGCGACCGGGATGTGTTGACTGGCTATCACCTTATCCAATCTGTTTGCGCGGTATGCAAACTTTTTGACCACACCCTTAACGCCGTTGGTTACACTCCTGCTGGAGATCGTGGCTCCGGTGATGGCATAAATATCGCTATCTTCATATTTCTGACGAATATTCTCAATCTGCTCTTTGGAAAACATCCCTTTCTTCCATTTCCTTGTTTCCAGATACTTCTTGTACTCATCGGGCAGGGGCTCCTTGACGACCTTGAGCTTCCTGACTTTTTCAAGTTTCTTGTCTGTAAACTGATGCTTAAAATACTCCTGTTTGATCTCGCCCCCCAGCCCGGGGTCCTCCTCGCTCTCCATGATCTCCAGACCAAGAATTCTGAAGCTTGGATCCAAAGCCAACATCACAGAGATGAATGTCTTGAAACCGGGAAATTCACCGGGAAGCAGGTAGGCCAGTCGCTTGTCGCCCAGCTTGGCAACAACCATCTGGTCGGCATATACAAAGGTCTTTGGAGGCTTCAGCACGGCCCTCAAGGCCTTCTCCCGATCCGGCGGTTCAATGGCCGCCTCCGGCGAAATGGCCAGTCCCTGCTCCTCTACGAATTTGCCCTGCAGGCTGAGCACGACCAAGTCATAGGCCTCTTCAGCCCCCTTTCTAACCGGAACCATATATCCAAGGTATTGCGTCTGGCCATCTGCGATAATATACCGATATACGGGATGAAGCTGAAGGTCTGAGGGGGCGGGATTGGCCTTGCCGTATCCCAGCAGAGCAATCATGGTGTCCTTCACATTTTGATGTTCGTTGTGCTTCTTGGCCTTTGCCGTTACGGTAAAGGTCAGACCCATGACTACGCCTGCGACCAAGCAGGAGATGACCAGCGCGACCGTAATGTGTACAATGTTCTTCATTTTTTAGCACCTTCTTCGGATTGTGGGGCAAAACGCTTGGGTCTAAACCAGCCGTCAATGGCAGGGGTCACAGCATTCATCAGCAAAATGGCGTAACAGACGCCCTCTGGATAGCCACCTTTCAACCGAATCAGAACGGTGAGGGCACCGATCCCGACGCCAAATACCAATTGGCCGGACTTCTGGATAGGACAGGTCACATAATCGGTGGCCATGAAAAAGGCCCCCAGGATCACGCCCCCAGAAAGAACAGCCAACAAGGGGTTCCCGGCAAAGAATCTTTCCCCACCGAAAACCCAGGTAAAAAAGGCCACCGATACAATGACCGATACCGGGATATGCCAAGTGATGTACCGCTTATAAATCAGGAAAACGCCGCCAAGGACAAGAAGAAACGCGGAAGTCTCGCCAATGCAGCCGGGCCTCCAGCCGACAAAGAAATCTTTGTAGATGACCGACAGCGCGCCGAATCTTTCAATGACAGCCGCGATACCATAGTGTTTCAGCACATAAAGGGGCGTGGCCGTTGAAACCGCATCAACACCAGCCCCCATGTATTTAAAAACCGATGCATCCCGGATGGGTAAAAGCCACGCCGAGGTCATGGCCACCGGATAAGTAGCTACCAGAAAGGCCCGGCCGATCAAAGCGGGATTGAATACGTTAAACCCGATGCCGCCCATCAGGGCCTTTGTTATGAAGATAGCAACCACTCCCCCCAAAATCGGCAGCCAGTAAGGCACGCCGGGCGGAATCACGTACGCCAGGAGCAACCCGGTGATCACGGCGCTGCCATCCTTGATGGTGTCCGTCGGACGCTTCAACGCCCTGTTGGACAGGTACTCCGTGCCAACACAGCTCAGCACGCTGACCAAGGCGATGATCAGCGTTTGAAAACCGAAGATGAAGACGGACAAAATAAGGGGGGGTAGCAGGCAGGCCACGACCGTCCACATGATCTCAGACACCGTGACTGTGCTCTTGAAGTGAGGCGAAACCGATACAAACAACTTTGGAGCCATCACCTCTCCTGCCCCTTCCACTGTGGTTGCTTCTGCTAGTGGTGCGCTCATTGTGCTCCTCTTGATTAGCTCTTCTTGGCTTCCCTGATGTTCTGCTTGGCGATACTCATGAATTGGACGAGAGGCCTCTTTGCCGGGCACACATAGGCGCAGCTGCCGCACAAGAAGCAATCATCCACACCAAATTGTTCGGTATCGGCGCCACGGCCCGCCTCCACATAGATACTCACATTGTTTGGCTCAAGCCCCATGGGGCACACACTCACGCAGAACCCGCATCGAATACACGGATCATGCGACTGCGTATCGATCTCTTCGCGTGTGAGAAAAAGTACTCCTGATGTGGTCTTGCTGACGGGAATATCGAGCGTGGACACCGCAAAACCCATCATCGGCCCCCCCATGACGACCTTGGCCAGATCAGGTGTCGTTCCGCCCAAATAGTCCACGATGTCACCAACACTGGTCCCTACCCTGACCATGAGATTGGCAGGCCGCTTGATCCCCCTGCCCGAAATGGTAACAATCCTTTCATAAAGCGGCTTGCCGAGAGCCACGGCGTCATAGATCGCCTTTGTGGTATATACGTTTTGAACGATGATGCCGATGGCTGACGATCGTACACCCGCGGGCCGCGCCCGACCGGTTACGGCCTGCATCAACTGGTCCGCAGACCCCTGAGGATACTGGACCTTAAGAGGCTTCACCACAATGTTGTAACTATTCTTAGATCCATCTTCAGAGATTACCTTATTCAAGGTTTCTATCGCATCCGGTTTGTTGTTTTCAATGCCGATAGCACAGTAACGAATGCCAAGGATCTTCAAGATAATCTTCGCCCCTTCAACCACCTCCTTGGCATGCTCCACCATGAGACGGTGGTCGCTGGTCAGGCAGGGTTCACATTCCGCCCCGTTTAGGATAAGCGTATCAAGCTTAACACCGGGTCGAATCGTCAGTTTCGCCCATGCAGGAAACCCTGCGCCGCCCATGCCCACGACGCCCGCGGCCTTGATCCTGGCCAGGAGTTCTTCTTTGGAAAATTGTGTCCAGTCCACTGGAGAATACGATCTGGGCTGTGTATCCGGGTCCGCCGAGATCACCAGGGCAGAGGCGTTTCCCACCATGGGGTGGAGCGCGTTTTGAACACCCTTCACCGTGCCCGTCACGCTGGCATGGAGGTCAGCCCTCAAGCCCCTTTCTACCGATGCCACCAGCTCCCCTTCAGTCACCTTGGCCTTTTTCTTGACTAAAGCCTGACATGGCGCCCCGACATGTTGTTTCAAGAACAGGCGCACCTCTGAAGGAGCCGGCATCACCTCCACGGCGAGTTTTTCGGTCAGTTCCTTGCCTTCTCTGGGGTGGATTCCGCCCATTGGAAAGGTTGCCAATGTCTCAGCACTCATACACTCTCCTATCTCACATCAATCGCCGTATAATTGTTTTCCAGGCCTTGGGGATTTTCCTGAGAACCAGGGCAGGCAAACCGCGAATTCAAAAAAGCAATTTCCAGCTTAAGAATCCTGATGGTGTTCCGGTAAGCGACACCGCCTCACACATTGGGCCAAGCCCAAACCCCCATTATCAAAAAAAACACCATCCTGCAAATGCTTACAACCGGTCCGCATACAACCTTTTGTCTATACATTATTGCCCATGTAGATTGTGATGTCCATCTTGCCTATATAGATTGTGATGTCCATCTTGATTTTTTTTGTGGCAGACCGTATAATTATAGTGAAGTGCATCAGCATGGTACTCTAAGCGCTCGGTCTTTGACAGCTTGGCCCCTCTTGGGCTCTGGCCGGGTTCCGAGTGGCAATCCATGCACGGGCCCACGGAGTCGCCCACCCTAAGATCAGTTCGCGGTTCGCCTGCGTCATCATGATGACACTGACCGCACGTAACCTTGTAGTCTGTGATATGTTTCTTGTGGGAAAACGTGACCAGGGTCTTTGTGTGTGGGTAGTCTGCATGCATCACCATGACATCCGGCAGTCCGGTTTTCTGAACCGAAGACGTTTCAGCCACTGCGGACTTATCCCAGCTGCGGGCAAAAATCAATGCTGCCGCACCAAGGACCGGACTCATCACCAACAACCTCCTCATAAGCACCTTCCTTTCTTTGGCTGACCCTTTTGTAAGCATATAGGTGTTCACTTCAAAAACTGTGGAAACCGGCAAAGCAGGGCTTTGCCAGAGCAACCTCGATGCGGGACATTAGAATGCTTCGGAGAATGCTTCGGCCCCGCTGCGTGAAGGAATCATCAGTGGAGGAGCATTCTCGCCCCACGGTTTCCTTAAGCGGTATTGCGATTTCCCACAACCGAAGACCCAACCACCCCCAGCCGCCTCAATGGACAAAAATTCCTGGTATTCTAATAGGAAATGGGCTGAAATACAACCCTAAAATGCGACAGCCAGATATCGAAAGAAGGGACTGAAGATCCGTGCAGCAAGCCGCAGGTGCACCCGTGTTATCCCGACAAAACGGCAAGAAAAGGGACGACCATGATCGCCTTGTCCATGCTAACGGCATAAATTTGCCTACTAGGTCTCCTGCCTCATTGGTTTGAGGATCTGCCCATAAGCCCTGTGAAAAAGACCTGTTAGCAGGCGCCTTCAGGGTGTGTGCCCACTGGCACATGACTTGCTTGGAGGAAGCTGTGAGAGGGTATCAGTTTGGAGACCGAGGCAGTAATGTTGAGCGCAGAGCTTCACAGCGTGTTAGCATTTTAGCTGAACATCTTAAGGGCCCCCAAAATGTTCACGGAGTGCGTAAAATCGACTTTTTACGAAACCATCAGTATCTTGCGTCTTCTGAAAAGAATGCCGGGGGGAAACACACGGGATGCCTGAAAAACGGATACAGGACTTGATGCTTGACCTGAGCAGTCTTGAACGGATATCCCCCCATACAAAGTTGGCGGAAGCGGTCAAGATGCTCCACGAGAAACGCCATAGCCTGTGTTGCCCCTATCTACTCGTGGTGGACGAAGTGGAAAACAAGGAAGAGGTATTGGGCATGGTTTCCGTCGATGATGTCCTGGGCCACATGGAACCATCCGCAAAGTCCATGGAAGAGCTTCCGATCTTCTGGCAGGGTCAGTTCCGCGAGGAATGCGAGGCGATATTGGAAAGGTCCACTGCCGAAATCATGTCACCGGTAACCCGCGTGATTCACCAGCGCGGCACCCTCATGGAAGCGGTTCATCTCATGAATTCTGTAAGAATCGATTGGCTCCCTGTGGTGGAAGGGGAAGAGGTGGTGGGAATCCTCTTCAAGGAGGATCTGTTTAAAGAGGTCCTGGCTGCAACGCAACCCGAGGCTGGTCTATCGCAGGATCTTCAGTAAACAGGGAAGACAGCATCAAGGGCTAACCATTTGATTTGGCACAGATACAAGAAGGTTAGGCCGGTCGTTTTTTGTTGGTAATTTGCTTGACAATGGGGGGGGGAAGTGATACGCAACAAACACGAAAGAGGCTGAAGGGCCCTTTGCCAGCGAATGCGCTTGTTACCGGAAGCCTGTAAAGACTAAACCCTGAGGAGGAGATTATGACCGACCAGCCAAACATCCGAGTTCTTTTGGTAGACGACGAAGAGACCCTGCTTGAATACCTGTCCAAACGCCTTTTGAAACTGGGGTTCACAGTGAAGGCCACTTTCTCTGGAGAACAGGCTATCGAGGTGGCAAAGCAAGACCATTATGATGTGGCTGTCGTAGATCTGAAGATGCCAGGGATAGATGGGGTGGAAACCCAAAAGCAACTCAGGCAAATTCAGCCCTTTTTACAGTGCATTGTTTTGACGGGCCATGGGTCCATAGAATCGGCACTGGAGAGCGGCCAGGAGGATGCCTTTCAATATCTCCTTAAGCCTGTGGATCATGACGACCTTGTGGCCGCCATCAAAGAGGCCCACAAGAAAAAATTAGAAGTCCAAGACGCCAAGTTCCGGGAGCAACTGGATGAAATCCACAAATCAGGGCTGGGTGCCCACGGGATGAGAAAGGCTATCGCGGATTTGCGCAAAATTTATGGACTCGAATAGCACACTGAAGGCCGAACTCAAGAGGCTCTCTCGGGAGTTGGCCAGCCACAAGATAGAGTTACATCAAACCAGGGGGTATCTGCACAGCATATTACAGAACTCCACTGACATGATCTTTGCCACCGAGGTCACCGGCATCCTCATTTCCTTTAGCAAGGGGGCCGAAAAGGCGCTCGGCTATTCGGTCGAAGAGATAATAGGCAGATCCATTGAGGAGCTTGCCGAAGATCGGCATGGGTTTCACCATGTCATGGCCACCTGCGAGGAACAGGGATGTGCCATGGCCCCGGATATTTATTTCCGAGACAAGGAAGGAAAAAGGGTCCACTGTCATGCGTCCCTAATGAGCCTGACCAACAGAGACGGCCAAAGGGTCGGTACTGTAGGTGTGTGTCGCGACATTACACAATGGAAAAAGCTCCAGGACGATCTCGTTCAGGTGGATAGATTAGCAGAAATGGGCCGGATTGCCGCAGGGGTCGCCCATGAGCTGAACAATCCCATGGCCGTCATTAGTGAGGCATCGGGCTGGGCCGAGATGGTCATCAAAGACGCCAAGGGGTTGAGCCATGAGGACCGGCAGGAATTAGAGGGCGTGATAAAGAAGATCAGTGCCCAGACGAGGCGCTGTCGCAACGTTACCCACAAGCTCCTTGATTTCGTACGTGATTCAGCTCCAACCAAAACCGAGTTTGATATCCATACCTTAATCAAGGAGACCATTGATTTTCTCAAGCCCGAACTGAAACACACCCCCATCGAAATCCACCTGAACTTTGCCGGTGAGCCTCTCCCGGTGACCTCAGACCCAAAACTGTTGGAGCAGGTCTTTGTCAACTTCATCACCAACGCCATCCATGCCGTGCTGGAGAAACAGGGAAACCAGGGGCGTATTGAGATAGGAACAACGAAAGCCGACTCACAGGTTGAGATCCGTATCACGGATAATGGTGGGGGAATTCCCAAGGAAGCTCGGGAAGAGATATTTGAGCTTTTTTATACGACCAAACCCCCGGGCAAGGGGACAGGGCTGGGACTTCCCATCTGCCGGAACATTGTTGGAAATCTGGGAGGAAAAATTACCCTTGACAGCGAGGTGGGCGTCGGGACCACGTTCACCATCCAAATTCCGATCTCGTGAGCCCATGAAGATTCGTTGACCCACCAACAGTGAGAAAGACCTCGCGCAAGGCATCGGTCGGTCCCAGAACCTCAATCCCGTTTGCTCTCAATGTCGTAACGTTCGCTGGTAAGACGGATGCGCTCTTGGCGTTCGGCCTTTCTCTCGTATGCCCGGTTGATCATCGTAATGAGCTCTTCTGTGTCACAAGGTTTCCTCAGATAATCAAAGGCGCCCAGCTTCATCCCCTCCAGACCTGATTCCAGGGAGGCATGGCCCGTTAACATGATGACCTCGGTGAGGGGCTGCAGCTTATTAATCTCCCGAAGGGTCTCGACGCCGTCTATGCCCGGCAGAAGCACGTCGAGTATGACGACATCGAAATCGCGATCTCGTATCTTTTCCAGGGCCTCTTCACCGCTCAAGCATTTTGTCACATCAAAGTGATGGTTTATCAAGCGCTTGGAGAGGTATTCCAAGTACATCTCTTCATCATCAACAAGCAAGAGCCTGGGCCTCATCTTCTGTCCTCCTTACGTTTGGCGCGCCCATGGATTAGACGTCAGGCCTTGCTGAAGCCCTCTTTCGTGTCCTGCGATACTTGATACCATAGTCACTCATTTTTTGCCGAAGGGTACGGGGTTTGATCTTAAGCAACCCGGCCGCCCTGGCCCTCTGCCCATCGGTTATTTCCAAGGCTCGTAAGATCAAGGTCCTTTCCACCTTCTCCCGCGCCTCACTCAAAGGTACAACGCCCCCTGGCAATGCCGACTGGTAAGACATGGGCTCTGCCTCGTGGACGGCCGCGGCTCGTGGTTCGGAAGCCCCTCGTACAAAATCCTCCGGAAAGTCCTCAAGGTTGATGACCGGTCCGGATGCCATTAGAAACATTCGCTCTATCAGGTTCTTGAGCTGCCTGATGTTGCCTGGCCACTCATGCGACATGAGCAATTGCATGGCGTCGTCGGAGACCCTGACCCGGCTTTTTTGATAGATCTTGGCAAATCGTTCCAAAAATTCATTCACCAGGGGAGGAATCGCTTCTCTCCGCTCCCTTAAAGGCAGGAGGCTGAGAGGAATGACCTGCAACCGGTAGTAAAGGTCTTTTCTAAAACGCCCCGTCTTGACTTCCCCGGCAAGATCCTTGTTGGTGGCTGCAACGATACGTACATCAACGGTAGTGGGCGCTTCGCCCCCGATTCTCCGGAAACAGCCATCCTCCAGCACCCGAAGAAAGTTGACCTGATTGCGTGGTGAAATCTCCGAGACCTCGTCAAGAAAGAGGGTCCCATGATGGGCCTGTTCGAACCGGCCCCTTGTCTGCCTGATAGCACCCGTGAAGGCCCCTTTCTCGTGGCCGAAGAGCTTGCTTTCGAAAAGTTCTCCCGAGAGGGTGCCGCAGTTGACAGGCACGAAAGGGTTATCCCTGCGATTGCTCTTTTGGTGCACGATGCGTGCCAGGAGCTCCTTGCCCGTTCCAGACTCCCCGTAGATCAGCACATTGGCATCAAAGCCTGCAATCTGCTGGACGGTTCTCATCACAGAGCGCATGTGTTGACTCACCACCACGAACTCTGGGAAAACATCAGGCTCGATTCGGCCGTGCAGCGCAATCTTTTGAGGACTCATCGCAAGGCCTCCCTTCCTTCTTTTCTCAAGATGGACGCGGCCCAAGAAGCTTGTGCAGGGCTGCCGGCGGATTTTGAAGACCCCTTGCAGCGCCGATAAATCAGGACGCACAAAAAACCCGCCTCTTCGGTTCAACACTCGCTCCGGATGTCCCATATCAAACCGGCAGAAAAATGTCAATATCTGTTTGGTTGTTCATTTAACGGCATAAACGTGCCGCACATGCTTCACGCCAGGCCCCGGGAAATGAAGGAACAAATGCTGTAAACTTAAATGGTTAACAAGCTCTGCGGAGACCCCATCCGCCTTGGCACACCACTTGCTGAGAGGGAAATAACATGAAATGAAGAGCGCCAATCGATGAAAGCCACTCCAACTCTGGTGGCTCGATCACATGGCTTATGGCAACTCGCCCAGGGGGTAGACCATTGCATCGCGAAGCGGGGGAGGGAACGCCAGGTGGATAGTCAGGAGCAACAAAATCTGGACGACAAGGTCTCAATGACCGGTAGCGGCCCTCACCCATCCGGGCGCTCTGCCCACCCAAGAAGGCTCTTTTTTTACCCTTTTATCCTTACCTTTATTATCATGTTTGGCCTCTGGCTCATTCTCTCAGGCCACTTTGACGCTTTTCACATGAGCCTCGGCCTTGTTTCCTGTGCCATTGTTTCATACCTTTCTTCTGATCTCTTGTTCCCCTCCCCGAAAATTGAAGGGCTCTTGAAACAGTGGGCCCGGTTCATTCGATATGTTCCCTGGCTGATGCTCGAGATCATCAAGGCAAATCTTCACGTCACCTATCTGGTCTTCCATCCGAGGATGATGGACCTGATCGACCCAAGAATTATCAAATTTCGAAGTCACCTCAGGAGTGACCTGGCTCTGGTGACCTTCGCAAATTCAATCACCCTGACCCCCGGCACCATTACCGTCGACATATCGCTTGAAGGGGATTTCAAGGTCCATGCGATTGACAAGGCGTCCGGCGACCCACTGCCGGGCGAGATGGAAGCAAGGATTGCCAAGACCTTTGGTGAAGTATGATGGATAACGTGTTTCTGTATTCGGGTCTTTACTTGGCTTTTTTGATGACCCTTAGTCTGTACCGCGCGCTGGTTGGGCCCACCGTCGTGGATCGTATGATCGGTGTCAATGCCATTGGGAGCAAGACTGCCGTGTTGTTGATCCTGATCGGCCTGATCTACCATAGGGTCGAGATGTTCGTCGACATTGCCCTGGCCTATGCCATGTTGAACTTTATTGCGGTGCTGGCAGCCTCAAGATACTTTCAAAAGCGCAAGGGTTTGTATGACTGAGAGCCCCCTCATGGGTGCGGGCTCTCTTTCAAGGCAAGCCAAACTTATACGGGATCCGGACAACATACCTGGGAGATTATAAGACATGGATATCATCGTATGCTTGCTCCTGTTCATCGGCCTCTTTTTCTTTACAGGCGGTGCTGTAGGGATCCTGCGTTTTCCTGATTTCTATTCCCGACTCCATCCAGCCGGAAAACTCGACACGCTAGGCTCTCTCTTGGCCATGACAGGCCTGGCATTATTCAACCTGCACTATTTTTCTCTGGGCGCTTTGCTCACCAGTCTCAAGATAATATTGATCCTGGTCTTTGTCTTTCTGGCCAGCCCCACGGCGACCCATGCGATTGTGGATGCGGGCGTGAGGGCCGGCCTGGCCCCGTGGACCAAAGGAGAGGATAGGAGATAGCCCATGATCTGGCAGCTAGATTTGGCGATTCTGACGTTGGTGGTTATCGTGGGTATCGGCGCCATCACGGTAAAGGATCTGCTGGGGGCCGCTATCATGTTCGGCGCCTACAGCTTCATGATGTGTCTCCTGTGGTCTATCATGGGAGCGGTTGATGTGGCCTTTACCGAGGCCTCGGTGGGGGCCGGGGTGAGTACTGTTTTTTTCGTGGCAGCCGTGTTCCGCACCACCAGGAGGACAAAGGATTGAAGGTTACAGGATTGATTATAGCGGTTTTGGCGGGTGCGCTCTTGATTTATGCCACCGTGGACTTCCCGCCGTGGGGTGACCCTAAGTCACCTGCCAGCCTGCATGTTTCTCCTCATTACATTGAAAAGACCATTGAGGAAACCGCGGTCCCCAACATGGTGACCTCTGTCCTAGCCGACTATCGTGGTTATGACACCATGTATGAAACCACGGTTATTTTTTCGGCCGGCGTGGCCTGTTTTCTCCTCCTGCGCATCTTCCGGCGCAAAGAGTCTGCAGAAAGGCTCTATCGGCATGTTCTGACTGGCGTAACCATACGCCTAAGAGAGGGTAAGTTACCGCCGTCCGACGACTTCGAAAGGATCGACACCGCCTGGACGCCCCACGATCTGATCATCAAGACCATGTGTCGATTACTGGTCCCCTTTATTCAGCTGTTTGCCTTGTACGTGATCGCCCACGGCCACCATAGCCCGGGCGGCGGGTTTCAGGGCGGCGTTATGCTAGGAGCCAGTGTTATCGTGCTAGCCATGTCCCAGGATCTGAGAACGGCCGTGAGAAGGCTCCGGGAGAAGGTGGACGCCCTGCTGTGTGCCACGGGCGTCTTTATCTATGCGGGTACTGGCGCGTTGTGTCTTCTATTGGGGGCCAATTTCCTGGATTACAGTGCTCTTGCACCCTTGCTGCATGTGGATCCGATTATGGCCCGATCTCACGGCATCTTTATCGTAGAGATCGGCGTGGGCATTGCCGTTATGGCCACAATGATTTGGATCTATTGCAATGTCTCATCAAGGGGCGAATATGATGAAGGGTTATAGGAACGATGGGTGATTGGCTTCACATGCTTGTGGCTAAGTACAATTACTGGATCTATATTACCCTCATGATGATCGGCCTGTACGCCATGATCGCCAAGAACAACCTGATCAAAAAGATCGTGGGCATGAACATCTTTCAAACAGCCATTATCCTGTTTTACGTCTCCATAGGCGTAAAAAAGGGGGGCACCCTTCCGATCATAGAGCATGGCCATGGAGGGCACTCTCACGTGATCCATGCGGCAGACTACCTCAACCCCTTGCCCCACGTGCTGATGCTGACCGCCATCGTGGTCTCCGTGGCCACCCTGGGAGTCGCCCTGGCATTGGCTATAAGGATCTACAACAGGTATAACTCACTGGAAGAAGACGAAATACTAACGCAGGTAAGGGAAAAATGAGCCTACAGTATCCTGCACTCCTTATCGCTGTCCCGCTGCTGTCGGCTTTTATCATCAGCGCTGCCGGATGGATCAATAAGAAACTTTGTTTTCCCATTGCAGTCGCGGCCCTGACCGTGTCGGCTGGTTCGTGCATTGGCTTGTTGTTCAGGGTTTTGAACGAAGGCGTCGTCCTTTATCGACTGGGAGGATGGGACCCGCCATGGGGAATCGCCTATTATATTGATTCTCTGAATGGGCTGGTTCTCTGCGTGGTGTCTGTGGCTGCCCTTCTCAATCTGATAGCCAGTAAAAAGAGTATTGAGCAAGAGTTCCCCGAAAAAATAGGGCCCTTTTATACCTTATATGTCCTTTTTGTCACTGGCATGGTCGGTATCACGGTAACCGGAGATGCCTTTAACCTTTACGTTTTGCTGGAGATCGGGTCCATTACGGGCTACGCCCTCATTGCTATGGGTGACAAGGACCGGGCCCCTCTGGCGAGTCTCAATTATCTGTACATGGGTACCATTGGGGCGTGCTTCTATCTCCTCGGTGTGGGGTATCTATATATCTCTACCGGGTCTTTGAATATGGTGGACATCGCCCGTCTCCTGCCGGCACTTTACCAATCCAAGGCGGTCATGGCCGCGTTTATCATCTGCATGGTCGGGGTATGGATCAAGATGGCGTTCTTCCCGCTTCATGCGTGGCTGCCCAATGCGTACACATTTGCCCCGTCTGCGGCAAGCAGCTTGATCGCCCCGTTGATGACCAAGGTGATGATCTATGTCATGATCCGGCTTATATTGACCGTCTTCACCCCGAAGTTTGCCTTTGGCACGCTGGCCGTAAGCCACGCCATTGTCTGGCTGGCCTGTGTTGCCATTGTAGTAGGCGCCATCTGTGCGCTGGCACAGCGCGATTTGAAGAAGATGCTGACCTATATCATCGTTGCGGAGGTCGGCTATATGGTCGGCGGTGCGTGGCTCGGAAACCGTGCCGGAATGACGGGGGCAATCCTGCATATTGTAAACGATGCCCTCATGACCCTGTGCGCCTTTCTCGTGGTGGGCAACATCGTTTACAAGGTAAAGGGGTATGCCTTCGACGACCTGAAAGGCCTGTTCACTAAAATGCCCTTCACCATGGGGGCCTTTGTGATCGGGGCCCTGTCCATCATAGGGGTGCCTCCCACGTGTGGTTTCTTCAGCAAATGGTACTTGATCTCCGGAGCGATCCAGGCCGGCCACTACGGTTTCATGGTGGCCTTGATCTTCAGCAGCCTGGTAAACGTAGTACTTTTCTTCAGGGTCATTGAAATCGGTTATTACGAACCTTCCGGGGAGCATCACGGACATGACCATCCTCCGGAACCGATGGCAGAGGCGCCTCTCTCCATGCTCGTTCCGCTTTATGTGGTTGCAGCAGGCCTGATACTGGTCGGTCTTTATACGGGTAACATCGTAAACCACATCATTCGGTTTGTCATACCAAGCAGCTTCGTATGACGGATATGGAATAATAGGGATCCAATGGAAACGATTACATCTATAAGGCCGTTGCTTGCTGTGCTGGTCTCTTTGCTGATGACTCCTATACTGGTTTCCAGCAGGAAACCGAACGTCCGTGAGGCGTGGACCTTTGTGGCGGCTATTGCAAAGTTCTTGATCGTCGTGTCAATGCTTCCAGTCGTCTTAAGGGGGTCTGAGATTGTATATACGCTGGTCGAATTCGTGCCGGGGGCTGCGATCAAGTTCAGGGTGGATGCGCTCGGCATGCTCTTCGCGCTTGTCTCTTCCTCTCTTTGGATCATCACATCGGCATACTCGATCGGCTATATGCGGGGGCTGAAAGAACACAGTCAAACGAGGTATTTTTGTTTCTTCGCATTCTGCCTTTCTGCCACGATCGGGGTGGCCTTTGCAGGTAATCTTCTCACGCTTTACCTCTTTTACGAAATGCTTTCTCTCGCCACCTACCCGCTGGTCACGCATCATCAGGATGAAGAGGCGCGCCGTTCAGGACATAAATATCTGCTTTATATTGTGGGAACATCGATCGGTCTCGTATTACCCGCCATGCTGATATCATACAACCTGGCCGGAACGCTGGAGTTCTCAAAACATGGCTTTCTTGCCGGAACCGCATCCAAACCATTGCTTGGGCTCCTCTTGTTCATGTTTATCTTCGGGTTTGCCAAGGCGGCGATCATGCCCATGCACGGGTGGCTTCCTGCGGCCATGGTGGCGCCCACACCGGTGAGCGCTCTGCTCCATGCCGTGGCGGTTGTCAAGGTGGGTGTCTTTAGCATTGTTCGCATCCTGACCGGTGTGTTCGGCATTCAGTTGTTATCGTCACTCCATTTTGGCACGGCAATCTGCTTCATCGCCTCTGTGACCATCATTGTTGCCTCGCTTATTGCCCTTTCTCAAGACGGCCTGAAAAGGCTCCTTGCCTTTTCCACGATTGCGCAACTTTCATACATCGTTCTGGGCATAGGCCTGCTCTCTCCCAAGGGAATGACCGGCGGGATGGTGCATATCGCCATGCACGCCTTTGGCAAGATTACGCTATTTTTCTGCGCAGGCGCGATTTTCGTGGCCACGGGCAAGAAAAATATCAGCGAGATGATCGGCATCGGCAGGAGGATGCCGGTGACGATGGCGGCCTTTTTTATCGGCGCCTTGAGTATCACCGGGGTACCCCCTTGCGGCGGTTTCATAAGCAAATGGTATCTTGTCCTGGGGTCGCTGGAGGCCCACCAGACAGCCATTCTAGGCGTGTTACTGTTCAGTTCCCTGCTCAATGCGGCTTACTTTATGCCTGTTGTCTACAAGGCATTCTTCTGCAGGCCCGAAGAGGCCATGTTTGAAAACAAGGTGCAGGAGGCCCCACTTTTTTGTGTGGTGCCCTTGGTGATCACTGCCGTGATTTCCGTGATTCTGCTCTTCTATCCCCAACCTTTTCTCAGGTTGGCCAGCATGATGGTACAAAGCATAACGGGGACGTAACTGATGAGCGTGGAAAGAAGTGATGAAATAGAAGGAAAAATGGAACTCGGTCACGAGCCCGTGCCGCCATACAAGACAGTTTTTTTCATAGCCATTACCATTGGCGTCCTGTATCTCGGCTTTATCCTCTTTAAGACGCTTTGACTTGAACGATGTTTTCATCTTTTCGCTTCAGGCGCTCCATAGTAAGGAGATTGACATGGAAGAAAAACAACAGACCGAAAAAAAATATCTTTTTGACAGGCCAGGAAACGTAAACAGACTCCTTGCTTGTTTTTTTTCGTCGCTGGGTGTTTTGCTTATCATTGACCTTTTTGTCCACAAGCATCCACATTTTCCTTGGGAAGGGTGGCTGGAGTTCTCTGCTGTGTATGGTTTCGTGGCCTGCGTGGTCCTCGTCCTTGCCGCCAAATACATCCTTCGGCCCCTAATGAAAAGACGAGAGGACTACTATGATTAGTACGGTCCCGCCAGCATTCATATTTATCGTCGGGGGATTACTGGTTCCCTTTATCAAGGGGAAGTGGAAAAGCGCCTATTTGTTGCTGATACCTGTCATCGGATTTATAAACTTGATCAGCATCCCCGAAGGAACCCACTGGGTCGCTAAGTTCCTCGGTTATGATGTCGTCTTTGGCAAAGTAGACAGGCTGAGTCTCCTTTTTGGTTACATCTTCCATCTTATCACCTTCATATCCCTCCTTTATGCCCTTCACCTGAAAGACGACCTGCAGCATGTGGCCGGTCTCATTTATGCGGGCAGCGCCCTGGGGGTTGTCTTTGCAGGAGACATTTTTTCCTTCTTTGTCTTCTGGGAAATGCTCACCGTCAGCTCTGTCATGCTGATCTGGACTCGCAGGACAAGGGCCTCCACGTACGCAGGATACAGGTATGTTCTGGTTCATGCCGCAGGGGGCCTGTGCCTCCTGGCAGGGATCGTTCTATATGTAAATCAGACTGGCTCTATTGAGTTCGGGTACATAGGATTGAACGGACTGGCCAGCTACCTCATATTTATTGGGTTTGGCGTTAATTGCGCCTGGCCCATTCTCCATCCGTGGCTCACCGATGCCTATCCTGAGGCTACGATTACCGGGGTCATATTCCTGAGTGCCTTCACCACAAAGACTGCTGTCTATGCCCTGGCAAGGGCGTTCCCCGGAACCGGGGCGTTGATCTGGATCGGGGCAATCATGACCGGATTTCCGATCTTTTACGCAGTGATCGAGAACGACCTGAGGCGGGTCCTCGCCTACAGCTTGATCAACCAAGTCGGTTTCATGGTCTGCGGTATCGGCATTGGTACAGCCCTGGCCATCAATGGCGCCGTGGCTCATGTCTTTAATGATGTTCTGTTCAAGGCCCTCCTTTTCATGTCCATGGGCGCGGTCATGTATCGCACAGGAAAGATCAATGGTACGGCTCTGGGAGGGTTGTACAGGACCATGCCGTTTACGTGTATATGTTGTATGGTGGGGGCTGCATCCATCTCGGCGTTCCCACTTTTTAGCGGCTTTGTGAGCAAGTCGATGGTCATGGATGCGGCTGCCCAAGGCCACATGAGGATCATATGGTTCATACTCCTTTTTGCCTCGGCCGGCGTGTTCCATCATGCAGGCATCAAGATTCCCTTTTTTGCATTCTTCGGCCATGACTCCGGCATGAGGCCCAAGGAGGCCCCGGTGAATATGCTCCTTGCCATGGGGATCACGGCCTTCCTGTGTATCTTCATAGGTTCATTTCCCGGCCCGCTATACAGCCTCCTCCCGTATCCTTGCGACTATGTACCATACACAGCACCTCACGTCCTGGGACAAACCCAGCTCCTTTTCTTCTCGGCCCTCGCCTTTTCACTTCTGTTACTTTCCGGTATATATCCTGGCGAGCAGAGGTGTGTGAATCTTGACGCGGATTGGTTTTATCGCATGGGGGGTCGGCTCTTCTATTATGTCATGGACAAGGCGTGGAACGGCTTGAACGCGGTATCAGAACGGTTTTTTGTGGGCGGTGTGGCCGGTTATCTTGGCCGCACATCGAGGGATGGTCCCTCAAGGGCTGCCCTTCTGGCGATGGTACCGGCCTGGGTCATAGGCGGGGCAGCGGGAGAAAAGCTTGCCCGTAAGAAGGCCGCCCTCCGTGCCGCCTTAGAAACAGGCGCATCTCCCATCGGAATCAGTGCAGCTGTGGCTACTATTTTTCTCGTGGTCGTTTTTCTCTTGATGTGATATGAATTAAAAAACATATATTCGTCGCGGAGGGGAGACATCAATGGTTTCCATAGAAGACTTGAAAAGGGTTGCGCTGTTTGGAAGTTTGACGGACCAGATGCTTGAACACTTGGCCCCAATGGTTCAAACGGAGTCGCTTGAGGAACGACAAGTCATCTACGAACCAGGCAGTGCGGCGGATCGTTTTTATTCACTGAAAAGAGGCAAGGTGTTGCTTGAGGCGGAACTGGCCCCGACTCTTATTATTTCTCTTGGTGCCATAAAGCCCGGGTATTCTTTTGGCTGGTCGGCCCTCCTGCCTTCGGCGACCCATCACACATCTTATGCCGCGTCTGCCGAGGCCTCCGAAGTTTTAGTCGTCCCTGGAGCCAAATTCCTCGACATCCTGAATCAGGACCACGCCTTCGGATATGCGGTTATGCAGAAAATTGTACAAATCCTGGAAAACCGCTTGGAACATCGGACCGCTCAATTCCTGAGGGTTATAAGCAAGCATCCCGAGATAGGAACTCTTCTGGGTATGTAAGATGCTCTACATGAAGGCATCCCCCCACTAACCCAACCAACACAAGCGAGAAACGCTCCTCCATCAGGTCCCAGTATCTTTTTGCGGCTTGTCAAGATCATCTTGGGAGTTCTGAGGCACGGCCCGCTTGAGTCGAACTGAAAGCGTCGTCCCTTGTCCAACCCTGGATTCCACAGAGATTTCTCCGCCGTGTTCGTGAACAATCTTCTGGGTCCCCAGCAAACCAAGGCCCGTGCCTCGACCCGCCTTGGTGCTGAAGAACTTGGTGAAGAGTTTTTGCTTCACCTCGTCCGTCATACCACATCCGTTATCACGGATTTCAAGAAGGAAATCGTCTCCGGACTTGGCATCCCTTTCCAGCTGTGTCTTGACCGTGACCTCCCAGGCTTTGGAGGCGTCTGTGTCATCGATGCATGCGTCAATGGCGTTTGAGATAAGATTCAACACCACATTGTGGATGCCCTCTGGATCAATGTAGGCATCTGTCAGATTCGGATCCAGAATTTTCCTTAGCTTGACATGGTATTCCTTGGCCCTTTCCCTGAAGAGTTCCATCGCATCCGAGACGATCTCATTGGGGTTGCATGCACTCCTTTGCGGCACCCTCTCCTTGGAATATCTCAGAAGGTCCAGGACAAGGTCCGAGACCTTCTGAATGTTGCGCTGGACCATCTCCCAGCCTTCTTTCAATCTCTCAGGTCTATCTTTGCTCATACCCATGTTGACCAGGTACATGCCCCCTCGTAGTCCGGTAAGGATATTCTTGATATAATGGGCCAATCCAGCCACGGTTTCTCCGATCGTGGCAAGCCGCTCGGCCCTCATCAATTCTTCCTCTGCCTGCCTCAACTCCAGGGTACATTCCTCGACTTTCTGTTCCAGGTTGTCCGTGTAGTCTCTTAATTGTTGGCTTATGGCTATCTTTTTCTCGGCTCTTTCGAGCGCCAGCATCAGCACTTCATCCCGCACGGGCTTGGTAATAAAATCCGAGGCCCCGTGCTGGAGCGCAGCCACTGCGGAGTCCATGTCACCATGGCCCGTGACAACGATGACCTCTGCGTCGCTATCCATGGCCTTGATCCGTTTCAGCACTTCTATACCGTCCATTCCGGGCATCTTTATGTCGGTTAGGACCAGCTTGGGCCTTTGTTGCCCGAAAACCTTCAGCCCTTTGTCGCCGCTTTCGGCAGTCAGCACTTCATATCCTTCACTGGCCAAGGACATCTCCAGCATTTCCAGAATGGGCTGTTCATCATCAATGACAAGTAACTTTGCCATGGGGATCTCCTTCTTCTTGACAGACAGGGAAGGTGAGCTTAAACGTTGTCCCCACTCCCGAGGCTGATTCCACGTGGAGCTCTCCTTTGAAAGCCTTCACCAGATTATAGGTAATCGATAGGCCCAGGCCGGTTCCTTTTCCTACCTCTTTTGTGGTAAAAAAAGGCTCAAAGATTTTGTCCCGGATGTTTTCCGGCATGCCTGCACCCGTGTCAGAGACCACGGCCACCACCCTGTCTCCTTCCTGGCAGGTGGTTATGGTGAGCTTCTTTGTTGCTTTCGGCCCCTTGGCCTCCATCGCATCCCTGGCATTGGTGACCAGGTTCAGAAATATCTGCTCCAGGCGATTCTTGTCGGAAAGGATCCTGGAAAGGCCTTCTGCCAGCTTCAGCCTCGCCTCGATATTTCGTAACCTGAGTTGTTCGCCCAGGAGCGTGAAGATATCTTGAATGGGTTCATTCAGGTCTACAGGATAAACTCCCAGGTCGGTTTTTCGGCCAAACTCTCGCAGGTGATTGATGATGTAGGTGGCCCGGTCCACCTGGGCGCTGACATTGCGGCTCACCCCCAATAGCTGTTCTTCTGAGATCTTCTCCCCACGGTTTATCATCTTGGCAAGAAAATCGGTCCCCACTCGCATCACGTTCAGGGGCTGATTGAGCTCATGGGCAATGCCCGTAGCCATTTCACCCAGGGTGGCCATTTTGCTGGCCTGGATGAGTTGAGCCTCCTGTTCAAGGCGCCGGGCGATATCAACGGTCCTAACAATCATGGTCCCACCAATGTCTCCACTGTCTGATTCCTTCAACTTACCGGCACGGGCGTGCAGATGAATGAAAAAACAATGCCCGCCCCTTTTTCTGGCCCATAACTTGGGCAAGAAGATATACTCTTGCCCCGCAAAGTGCCGCAGCCCGCCCCAAAGCCGATCTGTCTCTGCCGGATCGAAAAGCTCCGAAAAGGGCATCCCCAGCATTTCTTTGCGTTCAAATTCATACGTTACCGTGGCCGGGTCGTTCACATCCAGGATCTTACACGAATCCATATCAACCACAAAAAGAGGATTCGGGTCGTGGTTAAACAATAGGCGATACTTTGTTTCGCTTCTCCTTAATTCTTCTTCTGCCCGTTTCCGGTCTTCTATTTCTCGCCTCAGTTGCTCATTTGCCGTGCTCAGCGCTGCGGTCCGAACCTTGACCCGCTGTTCCAGCTCGTCGCGAGCTGTATGCAGGGCCTCCTCAGCCCGCTTGCGGCTTGTAATATCTACAATATTACCCAGTATCGCCGGTCTGCCCCTATACTCTATTCGGGTGTTTCTCCTGACAATCCAGATGGTCTCACCACCTTTTCTGAGCCCCTTGGCCTCGTATTGCGACAGGGGTTCTTCCCCTCTTAGCCTCTTTGCCCTTGTCTCGTCGGTCATGGCCCTGTATTCGGGATGGACCAGTCTCCACGCTTCCATACCCATCAACTCGTCTTTGGAGTACCCGTAAATCTCGGCAAATTTCTTGTTGGCAAATTGTACCTTTTCATCCTGGTCGATGTATATGCCGGTCAGCGAGTTTTCAACCAAGGTGCCGTACTTTCCTTCTGATTCCCGCAGCTCTTTACGAGCCATGTAGCGCCCCTTCGCCCGTTCCAGCGCCACCAAAAGGGCATCATGATTGATAGGCTTGGTGATAAAGTCACAGGCGTTTAGCCGGAGGGCACGAATGGCCGCTTCTAGTTGTCCAAAAGCAGTGACCACAATCACCTCTTTGTCCGGGTGCTGTTCCTTGATCCTTTTAAGAACATCGATCCCGTCCATGCCGGGCATGCGAATATCGGTGATAACCACATGCGGAGATTTCTCCTGACATACCCGAATGCCACTCTCCCCGTCTGCGGCGGTGAATACCTCATAGCCTGTATCCGTCAAGGCAAGAGACAGAACCCTTCGGATCCCCTCTTCATCATCGATGATCAAAACCTTCCAACCGTTTTCACTCATATTCTTCCCGTCCTTGGTCAACGGTTATCACACGCTTTATCATCATTTATCCGGGTTGCTCTCCTGAACCCCGCCTTAAACAATCCCGCGTTGTCCCTGTGTCTTCTAAGACAAGCCGCTCATTATTAATGATTCTCGACATCGTCATCCGGATGCCCCACTTTTTCATAGACCGGAAAGCTAACCCTGAACGTTGTACCCACATCGGGGACGGATGCCACGCGAATATCTCCTTTGAAATCCGTCACCAGATTGTAAGTGATGGACAGCCCCAGGCCGGTTCCCTTTCCCACCTCTTTGGTGGTAAAAAAGGGTTCAAACATTTTTTCCTGGATGTCTTTTGGCATGCCCGCGCCCGTGTCAGAGACCAAGGCCACCACCCTGTCGCCTTCCTGGCAGGTAGTCACGGTGAGCGTCTTGGCCGCTTCCGGCCCCTTGGCCTCCATGGCATCCCTGGCATTGGTGACCAGGTTCAGAAAGACTTGCTCCAGACGATTTTTGCCGCCCAAGATCTTTGGCAAACCCTCGTCCAAATTGAGCCTTATTTCGATATCCCGCAAGTTGAGCTGTCGGCCCAGAAGGGTGAAGACCGCTCGAACCGGCTCATTCAAGTCCAGCGGGTATGTGTCGAGGTCGCTCTTTCGACCAAACTCCCGCATGTGGTTGATGATATTGGTGGCCCGGTCCACCTGCGCGCTGATGTTGCGGCTCAGCTTCAACAGCTCATCGTCTGAGATGTGCTGTTCCCGCTTTATCGTCTTGGCCAGAAAATCAGCCCCCATCCGCATTACATTCAAGGGCTGGTTGAGCTCATGGGCAACGCCCGTTGCCATCTCACCCAGGGTGGCCATTTTGCTGGCCTGTGCGAGTTGGGCCTCTCGTTCAAGTCGCCGGGTGATATCAACGGTCCTCACAAGCAGGGAAGGGACGACACTTCCGTCCGGTGTGGCTCGAAATTGCCCGGAACTGGCATGAAGATCGATAAAGAAGTGCTTGCCGTCCTTCCTCCTGGCCCACAGCTTGGGCAACACATGTTCTCCCCACGACACTTGCTGCACCTCCTTCCAGAGCCGATCCGCCTCTTCTGGATCAAAGAGCCGCAAAAGGGACATCTGGAGCATTTCTTCGCGCTGATATTGGTAGGTCACAACGGCCAGGGTGTTCAAATCCCGGATTCTCCCGGAATCCATGTCAACCAGAAAAAGCGGGTTTGGGTCGTTATTGAACAAGAGCCGGTATTTTTCCTCACTTGCCCTGACTTCTTGCTCCGCCCGTTTCCGATCTTCTATTTCTCGTCTCAGTTGCTCGTTTGCGATGCTCAGCTCCTCAGTGCGCTCTTTAACCCGGTGTTCCAGCCCCTCGTGGGCTTTTCTTAGCTCCCCTTGCACCCGCTCTCGCTCGGTAATTTCTCGAGACACACTCTCGATCATTTGATTGGTTACTTTTTTTAGGGACTCCAATAGCTCCACCCGGGAACTCCCGAAAACCCGGGGCGTCAGATCGCCCTTGGAGACCCGGTGCAACACGTCAAAGTGCTCAGCAAGACCGATAGCAAATTCATGGGACAACTGAACGATATCTGCAAGGTTTTCGGCCGTCAGGTTGACCATATGTTTCAATTTGGTAAGCAACTCCAGTTGCGAGGTTTCCGGTATCCTGACTTCAGGATCGCCGGAAGCAATCTCTTTTAGCGCTTCAAAGACCTCGGACAGGCCCAGCGCCAACTCCATACTGATATCCTCCAGCTGCCTGTCTCGTTCGTCTACCATCTTCCTGAATTCTTGGAATTGTTCGTTGACTATCTTGAGTGTCAGTCTTACTGAAGAGTGATCCATGTTTTTCTGGAAGGGCTCACATTGCAGGCACATCTCCATCTTTTCCAAGAATTTGCCCTGAATCTCGTTATGACAATGGGTGCCTGGGACGAGCCAACACTTGCTCACCTTCGCCTTGTAAACCGGGCATTCCTGATCGCCACATTCCAGAACCTCCCAGCATTTCACCTTCTTTGGCATCTCTTAAACCCCTTTCCAAGGAAAGAGCCTGTTAATATGTGGCGCATTCACCGCTCATGGGCCATGCGCTGTTTCCATCTTGAACCGCAAAAGCGAGCGCATTCCCCGTAGCTTGCTGCGGGGTTAGCGAGCGTATCCAAAAAAAGTCAGCGTTCCTTACGGTCGAAGATTCCCTGTAGCTTGCTACAGGGAGCTTCAATTTCCGGATGGGCACAGTTGATGAACTCATAAAAAGTGTTTGCGAACGATATTGAGCATTTTGGGAGACAGGCCCTTGACATATTTCCCGACACGTCGGGATTTGAGGGCGGTAGCCCGAGTTGAGCGCAGAGATTCCCTGCATGTTAGCATTTTAGCTGAAGGTCTCAAGGGCCCCCAAGATGTTCACGGAGTGAGTAAAATCGACTTTTTACGAAACCATCACCAGTTAGTCTGTTTTTTTGGTGGAAGACGTGATATATTTCAATAATTTCATTTTTTTAAGGCCTCAGACCTTGACACCACGAGCAACAAGGTGGTATGGATAAAATATTAATGGTTCGCCCTTGCCAGTATGGGGCCCACCCGCAGGCCATGGGGACAAGGGGTTGTTTCGTTTGAGTCATGAACAAAGTAGTAGAAGCCCCACCCTGGGGAAAGAGCCTTGATGTAAATTTTTTTCTTGTCAACGACCTCGTGCAGATGTAAGCGTGTTTTCTGACCGGTCAGCGGCCTGACATGATGTGGTACATATCATAACGAGCCAAGGCAAGCAAAGCATTTCCCCTGTTCCCATCGGCGCTTTCAAATGGGGACCCGCGCTATGTGTTTGGCGGGGCGGCCAGCAAGGCAAGCGTTCGTCGCGGTAATCATCGAAAGGAGGAAGAAATGTCCAAGAAAATATTGATTGTCGATGATGAGCGGGATGTCATTTCCTTTCTCAGTGCCATCCTTGAAGAGAACGGTTATACCAGCATCAGTGCCAAAGACGGCATGGAGGGGCTGGAGCTATTGCGTAAGGAGAGCCCCGACTTGGTCTTGCTCGATTTGATGATGCCAAAGAAGAGCGGTATTACCATGTTCCAGGAGTTGAGAAAAGACCCGGAAATGAGCAATACCCCCGTGGTTGTGGTGACAGGTGTCTCTGAGGTAACGGGCGTGGACTTCAGAAACTTCATGTACAAACAACCCGTTCGGGATGAGAAAAAATTTGTTGAAACGACTGGATTGACCCAGTATACAGTGCCGGATGGTTATGTTGAAAAACCGATCGACCCGGATGAGCTAATCAAAGTCGTCAAACATGCCCTGAAGGAATAAAATCAGATTCCTTCCCACCTTGACAACCGTTCATGGTCTCCGGGATGGGTTGCCATGAAGCAAAAAGGGCATCCCCGTTTGAGGCCTTATGACAGGCGGGTCACTGGCTGATTTCTGTCTATAGGTTGACGCACCCTTCCCAGGTCAACTTTGTCCAGGTTCGACTGAAAAATCGCACCTCGCTCTCACCAATACGCTCAGACAGTCATAGAAGCTTGAAGGATTGTCTTTCAACCCACGACAAGCACGGCGATATCATGTGAAGATTGAAACACTTTATTGGTAACACTTCCGGAAAAGAACTTCCTGACGCCCGTCAACCCCCGCCTGCCTACCACAATGGTATCGTATTTCCCCCGCCCGGCCTCTTTTAAGATGTCCCTGGCGATGCCCGCCTGCTTCTTGCGCAGCCTGATAGAAACATTCTTGGAAGGAAAGCCCGCTTTGATCAGGGGTTTTTTGGCCTCTTCCATAAACCCTTGTACGGCCGATTTCTTCGCCTGCTCTATGGTGCAAAATGCCTTTATGTTCTCTCGAAGCACGGGTGCGACAGAGGGGCCATCCAATCCGCACGCATCGGTTGCCTCCGACAACACGCTAAACATTGTGACCGTGGGTGGCATCGCGGTTCAGGTGTTTTGCCACATACCTCACCGCCTTTAAGGCATCCTTTGAACTATCCAACGCCAGCAAAATCTTGTTTCCCATCGGTCTTCTCCTTTCCTCGATCCGGCTGCAACAGACCATCTTATGACAACCCTTCTCACTGCTTTCTGCCAATGAGGCGTCACACGTGTCAAGGTCAAAGCACCTGTCTTATACAAGGTGGCGGGTGTGTGTTCCTTTGCGCGTCTCCGGTTGATTTAACCATCGTTATGTCATATGTTATTCGCAGATTCTTCTGGTAGCTACGTGTCCTTGAACCCTCACCAAGACCCAGCACAAGTGGCCGTGAAAGAAACTTCTGTGCACCGAACAATCTTTGATAGTGTACCCATGGGGATTTTTACCGTGGATACCGCCTGGAGGATTACCTTCTTTAACAGAGAAGCGGAGAAGATCACCGGATTCACACGGACGCAGGCCCTGAAGTGCAGGTGTCATGAGATCTTCCGGACAAACCTCTGTCACACCGGCTGTTATCTTAGAAAAGCCCTGGAGACCGGGAAAAATATCGTCAAGGTAAGAAACACGATCCTAACCAAGAGCAACGCAGAGGTTCCCGTCTCCATCACGGCCGCCGTATTACGAGACCATACAGGGAAGGTTTGGGGAGGTGTGGAATCGTTTCTGGACGACACTGGCCGGGTGGCCCTGGAAAAGAGGATCGAAGAATCCTACGTGCTTGGTGATATCATCGGCAAGGACGAAAAAATGGTCAAACTCTTTGATATCCTTCCCGTCGTAGCCGAGTCGGGTGCATCCATTCTCATTTTGGGTGAGACCGGTACCGGAAAGGACTTGTTGGCCAGAGCGATTCACAATATGAGCCTACACAGGGCAGGCCCTTTTATCAAGGTCAACTGTGCCGCCCTGCCCGATAACCTCCTGGAGTCGGAACTCTTTGGGTACAAGAAGGGGGCCTTTACTGACGCCAAACGAGATAAGCCCGGAAGGTTTCAGTTGGCTGAAGGGGGCACGATCTTCTTGGATGAGATCGGTGACCTGTCGCAGAGTTTGCAGGCCAAGCTCCTTCAGGTGTCGGACGAAAAGGAGTTTTACCCCTTGGGATCTAGGCACCCCGTCAAGGTTGACGTGCGGGTGGTCGCCTCTACCAACAAGAATCTGTCAAGGATGGTACGAAATGGAACCTTCCGGGAGGACCTCTATTTCCGCTTGAAGGTCATCGAACTCAGACTGCCGCCCTTGAGGGAACGGCTCTCCGATATTCCCCTGCTGATTGACCATTTTGTGTCGGAGATAGGGTACAGCCTTGGGAAAGAGATGTGTGGCATTGGCCCTGATGCCATGAACATCCTTTTAAACTATCCCTACCCTGGCAATGTCCGAGAGCTGAAAAATATCGTCGAACACGCCCTGACCCTTTGTCAAGGAGACATGATTCTCAAAAACGCCCTTCCTGGAAGCCTCCTGGGTCCCGAGACAAAGGGCGTGCTATCTTTTGTCCCACCCCTGGACTCACCCGGCGTCTCCACCGACCCCTTGTTGGCTAAAGAGAGAGCGGGCATCTTGGAAGCCCTCGCTACCCATGGGTGGAATCGCCAGATGACCGCAAAAGCCCTTCATATCAATCGGACCACGCTCTGGCGTAAGATGAAAAAACACGGCCTTGCTTCTGGCGAAAGAAGGTGAGAGCTTTCAAAGAAGTTCTTTAAGGCCTTCCGGGAAGACAGGTTCGTTGCCGTTTTGCAACATGTGTTGCGGCCTACCTCAACAGCCATTAACTGTCTGTAATCACATAATTAACTGAAACTACTTCAATGTGATTTGTTTCATATCTGCAACTCTTGGGGGCGATTGCGGTGAGCTGCCATCTTCCTTCTTGTTACATATGTTATTGTAATGATTATGTTCTTCCCTCACGAGACGAAAATGGTATGGTCTTTGCAAGTTGAAAAGAATATGAGCATCAACATCGCGCTTTGCCAGCTACATGATCGGGTCGCACCACGTTTCGACCAGTGTGCCGAGATCATATTGATCTCCATGGGTGACGATGGAACCGTCACAGACAAGAAAGTTCTCCCTATCACCCCGTTGAAACTGATGGAGGTGGGCAGGCTTCTGACACGGCTGAAAACCAGGGCATTAATCTGCGGGGGGATCAAGCAGGACTGTCAAGAAGCGTTTAGAAGGGCCAACATTGAAGTGATCGATAATGTCATCGGAAATGTTGAGCCCGTGGTGATGCGCTACATGCGCGGCCAACTGAACCGGGGAGATATTATACCGGACATGGCTTTGAACCGTGGGGAAGGAACACGGGAAGGAGGTAATTCGTCCAGCACCGGCCCCACGAAAGGCTTGGGTGGCGCAAAAAAGGAGGAGGCTTCCACTGATCATATCCGCTACGCCTGATGAGGCTCTCGCCAAGAGGGGCGGCCGCATGATCTTTCTTTCAAAAAACGATCGGATTTCCGGCACCTGGAATTCCTTGATCAGCTTTTTGAAAGCCGAGGGGAGGCTCACTGATTTAGGGGGTGAAAACCAATGAAAAAAATGGACCTTAGAATCATTCGAGATATGTGTGAAACACCATACCTATGTGTGAAATGCAACAAGCAACTGTGCGCCATGGTCGATCGGGGCAACGACTATGAGTGCATTGTTGACAAGCACCATTCCACACCTGAAGGCCTTGTATGTGAGGCCTGTTATGCCGCTGAAAAAGAAGGAAGGATCACTGAGCCCTATCGAAAAAAAATATTGTTGGCCGTTGATGGATCCGACGGGTCATTGGAGGCGGTCCGCCACGTAGCCAACGACGTGTCCGCAAGACGAGCATATGTGCTCTTGTTGCACGTGGAGACACAAGGAAAACAAACTCACAGCGATGCGGGAACCCATCCTCTCTTCCGTGAACAGGCCGCCGACATAGTCGAGTTGGACGGAATACGAAGACGTGCCATGCAAGCGTTCATGGACCGAGCGCGTCAAATCCTCCTTGATGCCGGCTTTCCCGAAGAAGCGGTCAGGGCGGAGATTCGTGAAAAGCAGGCCGGCGTTGTCGCCGATATTGTGAAGGAGTCCCGAGAAGGCTATACGACGATTGTCGTGGGGCGGAAAGGCCGTAGCAGATTAAGAGATGCGGTCCTCGGCAATGTGACCGCACGGCTTCTTCAAAGGAAGGTGGATATCCCCGTCTGGGTCGTTTGAGCCATCATGGCTCTGGAACGCCTTGACCACGCCGCAGCCATCGTAAAGGCCACGGCCTTGCAGTACTATTGGGTGGTCTTTCCGGCATCCGTATGCTCAGAGCATCAGAGATCTTTTGAGGAGTTTCAGTGCCTCTTCCCTCAATAGTAAGCACGGGCGCTATATTTGACCGGCCTGCTTGCCGCAAGCCCTGATCTTTAGCCGGGGGTAAGGGAAGCTCTATGAAAAGGGCCTAATATCTTACCGGAAATCCCCGACCTCTGAGCGGGGAGTTTCACTCTAAAGCAAGCAGGCCCTGCCCCACCATTGGCTATTGAAGCTCCCCGTAGTAAGCTACAGGGAATCTTCGACCGTAAGGAACGCTGACTTTTTTTGGATACGCTCGCTAACCCCGCAGCAAGCTACGGGGAATGCGCTCGCTTTTGCGGTTCAATCGCCTATCGATCACTCACCGTTCGGCATCCCATGTCAACGTTCATTCCGGAAACGGTCCAAGTTTGACATTTTACCCTCACGGTGATAAAATACAAACAAATGGCCAATGGGTTGAGTTGCCCCACTGCAAGGGGTTTTTTTAGGCTGTCTGCTTTATAGCTGAAAGCGTGAGGCACACCCACACCTGTCCGGGAATAACACCTTGGTACGGTCAAAAAATCCCCTTGTTCGAAAAAGCGTTTTGCTTTATATTGATCATATTATTCAAGTATAGGAATACATAGCCACACTAACATCCAGGTTTGCCAGGCTTCTCCACAAACCCAGCGATGCAAAGAAAGGGGAGATGGACTTGAGGGAGTTTAGTAGCTTAGAAGTTAAAGTCGTTGATAACGACCTTGAAAGGGCCATGAAAGTCCTGAAAAAAAAGATACAAAATGATGGCCTGTTCCGACGACTGAAGCTCAAGAAGAGCTACGAAAAACCGAGCGAATACCGCCGTCGAAAACGTCGAGAGAGCGAAAGGAGGCAGAGAATAGCTCGCTTGAAAAGTCGCAGGTACGCCCAGGGGTAGCTCATTGCTGTTTGTCACCTGAGCCCGGTCATCCGACCGGGCTTTTTTTGTATCCACGCCACGGCTTGCGTAACCATTCGTCCCTTCCAACGCGACCCGTACAAGGGATTTCTGCAGGCTTTTTCTGTACGACGTCAAACGTTTCATGCTATAGGAAGCCCCCATGGTCTCTAGGAGCCTGTCGGAGAACCCCATTTTCGGAGGCTGTTGGAAAATGTTCAGATGCAAGGCATCCGGGATTCTTAGGAATGAGGCGTACTTATCGGTACGCCGCAGTGACGAAGAATGAGGATAACGCCGCAGATGGACGTTTTCCGACAGCCTCCTAGGAGCTATTTTTGGGCCATCATCTTGGTGGTGGTGTTTCTATTATCCTCAGCCTCTGCGGGGCCCTTATCACGCCCTCGAGATTCGGACCTTCCGTATCACATCCAGGCAGATACTCTTCGTTATGATGATGCCAGAAAAACTTACCGTGCCAGAGGTCATGTCACGATCACCAGGGGTGATCAGAGCCTGAAGGCTGACGCCGTGGACTTCAACGATCAAAGCAAGGAGGCTAACGCGTGGGGGAACGTGCGGTTTTTCTCCGGCAAGGATTGGTTAACAGGCAGCCGCATTCAGGTCAACTTGGATACGGATACCGGAACGCTCTACGATGGAAGTCTTTTCATCGAGGAGAGCCACTTCTACATCCGAGGAGATGAGATTCACAAAACCGGCAAGGATTCCTATTATGTCGAAGAAGGCCGTTTGACCACCTGCGACGGAGACTCGCCGGCTTGGGAGGTCACGGGCAAAGACTTAAAGGTCAAACTGGAAGGTTACAGCACGGCCAAACACCTAGCCCTTCGGGCCAAGTCCATTCCTGTCCTTTATGTGCCCTTTCTTGTCTTTCCTGCAAAAAGAAAGCGTCAGAGCGGGTTGCTCATGCCCCAGGTCGGCGGTTCCAATCGGAATGGCTTTGAGTACACCCAGCCTGTTTTCTGGGCCATCAGCGAAAGCAGCGACGCCACTTTTTATGAGCACTACATGGCAGATCGCGGCCTGAAGCAGGGCGTTGAATATCGGTACGTGTTGGCGCCAGAAAGCAAGGGCGCTGCAATGTATGATTTCCTTTACGATCGACAAATCGATGATGGCACCTCCGGCTTTAAGGGATTCAGGGGAGATGACGAGGACCGTTTGAATAGAAAACGGTGGTGGTTCAGAACAAGAAGTGATCAGGAACTTCCAGCTGGGTTCAAGGCAAAACTCGATCTGGATATCGTCAGTGACCAGGATTACCTGCGCGAGTTTGACGGGGGCTACACGGGCTATGGACGCTCTGATCGTTATTTCCTCACAGCATTTGGCAGGGGACTGGACGATCGCACCGATACGGTTCGGCTAAATCAATTCAACGTGAACAAAACCTGGGAGCGATTCAGCCTGAATGCTGATCTTCGCTGGTATGACAATATTATCGTCCGCAAGAATGACGATCCTGACACGACCCTCCAAAGACTGCCGTTCGTCCAGTTAGAGGGATCCAAACAACCACTGTATGAGACGCCCCTCTACTTTGATGTCCAGTCCTCGTATGATTATTTCTGGAGGGATTTCGGCGCCAGGGGCCATCGGACCGACATGCACCCCCGGCTCTATTATCCATTGACCCTGGGCAACCATCTTGATTTTGAACCTTCTTTCGGCGTGCGTGAGACCTTGTGGCAGGTCGAAAAATACGAAGATGATGACCAGGAGGGAAAAGATCATTTCAAGTCCCGGACACTCTTTGATTTCAAGGGAGACCTGTCAACAGAGTTTTCCAGGGTCTTCAACGTTACAGGACACAGCCTGGACAAGATCAAACACGCTGTCAGACCCCAGGTGGTTTACGAGTATGTCCCTGTCCCGAACCAGGAGGATTATCCGTACTTTGAGGGTATTGACCGTGTCGAGGAAAAAAACCTCGTCACCTATTCGATCACGAACAATTTTACTGCAAAGATGCGAGAAGGATCCCAGCCACATGCGAAGACGTCCCTTGAGGGCGAATCGGCAGATGAATCACTCCCGTTTAAATATCGTTATTATGACTTTTGCCGCATCAAATTCACACAGAGCTATGATATCATAGAGGCCCGTCGGAGCACAGATGGATCCGGACCAAGGCAGCCCTTCTCCGACATCAAGGGGGAAGTGGAATGCACGATGTCCCCGCGCCTCGACCTGGATGGAGATGTCACGTGGTCGCCCTATGATGGTAAATTCAAGAGCTATAACACCATATTGGGCCTCGGCAACCAGCGAGGAGACAGGGCTTCGATGGATTACCGGTACACGCAGGACAGCAGCGAGAGTATTGTGGCCAAGGTCGATGTCAAGCTTCTTGACCCTCTGTCAGCCTCCTGGCAATACGAACGAAACCTCAAGGACGGGCAGGACATAGAAATGATGGTGGGATTCAAGTACGAACCCCAGTGTTGGTCTTTGAGTGTGAGCTACACGCGTGACAGCACCATAGACTCCCGGGAGTTCTTTGTTGAGATCAGTCTGCAAGGACTGGGAAAGATAGGCCTGTAACTCTTTGGTAAGGTTCAAAAGTTGAGGCAAATCCCTTTAGCAAGCGGTTAAAGGGATAGGGAGAATCGCTGAACGTAGGCATACAGCCATTTCCACCCACACGAATGGCATACCTACTTAAAGGCATTGGTTGCCGAAGAGAAGCAATTCTCCCTATCCCGAAGGTATTTGTTCAGAAATACACGATGCCACAACTTTTGTACGTTACCAAATCTTGACAGACTCGTAAAAAGTATTTTGCGAACGATATTGAGCATTTTGGGAGAAAGGCACTTAAGATGTTTGGCGTTAAAAAATGCTAACTGTTTGAGGGCTTTAGC
>Ga0315534_1000230_pt1 | contig 35965 bp, 35 predicted proteins | sample SalMarSW160240MG_FD_203094 | JGI IMG/M metagenome (GOLD analysis project Ga0315534, IMG submission 203094) | Salt marsh sediment microbial communities from the Plum Island Ecosystem LTER, Massachusetts, United States - Salt Marsh Sediment SW1602-40 ... | reverse complement strand
AGATTGAGTTTAGAAACATGGTACATAGAATTATGATATTCTGGATACCTTAAGCTTTATCTATTTAAGAATTTAGACTAATTGGTCAAAATAATATGGCGTTAACTAAGCCACTTGACTTAGGAATAAATTCCAAGATTATCAACAGGAACCTCATGTTCATAATTGAATTTTATTTTACCCTCCTCAAATAGACTAGAAATTTTTATTAACAAATACAGATGACGTTTAGAATAATAGAATATCATAAAATTTTACAAAAAAGGGTTCTAAATTTGAGTTTATTATATAAATAGAGCTTTTATATTTTTATTTGTAATGATGACCTCTATTTTTAAATTATTTAGTTATTCAATTATAGGAATCTTTTCAATATCATTATTATTCAATAATATTTTTGGAGAAAGCTCAGAAATCAGTGTAATAGTAAAAATCCTAGATGTTGAACAATATTCAGGTGAGACATGGAATATTAATGCTCAATTAAGAGATAAGATTAATGATTCAGAAATAGCACGAGACAAAACAAATTTCACAGTAACTCCAAATCAGACAATCCAACTGATTATTCCGTTATCTAATTTTACAGAAAATCTTAATAACACGTACATTTTAGTAGATGCTGCTTCAACATTAGATGATATAGATATATTCGGTACAATAGAGTCTCCTACTACCGAAGATAATTTGATTACCTTAAATTTGACCAAATCAAGTTAATAAAAAAAATACTCTCGGCTTTGCTTAATTGAACAAAGGAATTAATTTATTATTATCTACCATGCTTTTCTTGCTGTTTCCCTGATATGATAATATAGATATTGTTGAGCATATCCAGAATATTCCCCAAAATAATTTCTAATTCTATTACTTATAGCATTATATTGATTTTTAGTCATTTTACCTGTTGAGAATGAATTTAAATCACCACCAAAAAACCAGGAATAATTCTCTAGTAAAGATCTATAAATCCAAACATCTATTGGAAATGCATTTAATTTGTCAAATGAGAATAAAAGAATACAATCAGCGGTTTTATTTCCAATTCCATTCAATCTAAGCAGCTCAGTCTTAGCTAGTTCATATGACTTTTTTCCAATATCTTCAAAATTTATTGTTTTGGTTTCAATATCCTTTGTCACAGATTTTACAAATTTTGCTCTGTATCCTAAGCCGCAAGATATTAATTCGTTAATACTAGCATTGCTTAATTCCCTTACTTGAGGAAAGAGATCAAATTCTATTCCATCGTAGGATATTTTTTTTCCAAATTTTTTTGAGAGATTGTTTAACATTTTCCTAATTCTTTTTATATTGGTATTGCTAGCACAAAGAAAAGTTATAGTACATTGGAAAGAATTTTGTCTTATTACGCGTAATCCCTCGTACTTAGTATATATTTCATTAATAATTTTATCTCTAGATAGAGTATTTTTCAAGCTTTCATCATCATCATCTAATCTAAAGAAGAGCTTTTCCCAATTCTCTTTCCATGGATGAGATTGAAATTCAACATCCATCCATTTTTTCTCTCTTTTATTATTCCAATTTCCATCTGAAGATTGTTTTTTTAAGGTGAATTTCAAAACTTTCTGACCATCTATTCCATACCAAGAATCATTATATTTTTGCCAAAGAAATACCTGACCGCTATTAATACTTTTTAAAGGATCAAAAAATCTATTATTTTCAGTATATATTTGCATGTTCTAATTCAATGGGATCACTTAATAGATTCCAATTTTGTTGATTTTCGATAAATCATTTTGGAGCATTTCAATTGTTTTGGGAATTTCTTTTACGGCACATCCGATACAAAAATATTGCAAAGACAAAGGATAGAAAAAGTACATACTGTTAAGTAATATATCTTTTTTACATTTAGTGCATTTTTTAAGTTTAAATGGATCTGTATTTTTTGTAATCAAATATTCTTATATAATATCTATTTATTTTAAATCTATTCTTTTATACATAATACAAATAATCAGAATTCTATTTCTCATCAATAACATTACAACTTATAGGTATCACCTGCGTTAGGAGCAAATGACTCATACCCATATTTTTCAGAGATTTCTTCAGAAAACTTGACACATACATCATTGTCTCCATGTACAGCGAGAACAGTGGGATTACCTTTTACTCTATCTAATATCTCGAATAATTCCTCTCTACTATTATGACCAGAAAATTCAAATTGTTTGACTTGTGCAAAACATTTTTTTAATTTTCCATTCATTTTGAAAGTTTTATTTTCTAACAATATTCTTCCTGGTGTATTTTCTCCCTGGTATGATACTAAGGCTATGCCATTCTTATCCGAATTCATTAAATTTTGCATATAGAATATTGCCGAACCTCCTACAAGCATGCCAGCAGGAGAAATTATTACACAAGGTTGTTTTACAACTTGTTTTCTCCTTTTCCAATCACGAATCCATTCAACATTTTCTATTGCATTTTTAAAAAGTTCAGAGTCCCTTAAGAATTCTGGATATTTGGATATTATCTCATTTACCTTTAGAGCCATTCCATCCATTACTACTTTATAGGGAAAGTTAGCTGCTTTAAATACACAAGCAATTTCTTGTGATCTTTCTACTGAAAAAGCAGGAATGAATAGCGTACCATCATTTTCAACAATATCATAAGCAAATTCTAGAAGTTCTTTTTCTGATTGGTCTCTCTGCTTTTGGTTAGTTTGTGAATATGTGCTTTCTATTATCATCAGATCTATTTCTTCAAAGTCCAAGTCTGCAGGTCTTAACAATTTTGACCCTCTCGTGTTAATATCTCCAGTATAAAAAATTTTTTTACCTTTGCATTCTACAATTATAGATGACCCTCCTACTACATGACCAGATTCAAATAATGTTATGTTTAAATCATTAATAGCATGTTTTGTTCTAAAATCTAAATTGGTATGATTCTTAACCATATTTTCTACTTCTATATTTTCAAAAGGTAGGTAAAACCCTGAAATCTTTAGCATATCATTAATTAATAAATATGATAAATCCATCGTGGGAGCAGTAGCAATAACCTGACTTCTCGATGAGGATAAAAATAAAGAAGGCACATTTCCAGAATGATCAAGATGAGCATGAGAAATAACGATCGCATGAATATCCTTTGGTTTAACATGTATAGGGAACTCAGGTTCTCTTTTAAGTAAAATACCGTAGTCTAATAAAATATTAGAATTTTCACTACTTACTAAAAAAGCTGATCGACCTACTTCCTTTGCGGCACCTAAAACTTTAATTTCCAATATGATTTCCAATATTAAACTCGTTACTTAAAGTATTGTTTATGAAAACACTTAATCGGAAAAAATAATCTCCCATAATTTTTTATTTTTTACAGTCTCTAAAAATCCAAATCCCAAATCATCAAGAACTTTTTCAAAATCATATTTGTTCGATTTGATTAATGTTTCTTCAAATACTGCCTGTTTGCTCAAACCACTTTTAATTTGTCTACAATATGTATCATTATTGCAATAAACATACCAATAATTGTGACTTCCCCTTAGACTTGAAAGAAATTCTATCTGAGGTTTTGTTAAATTTGAATAATATTTATTGGATATTTCAATATTTACATCCTCCCACGACGGAGTAATCCATTCTGCAATTTTGTTAAATCCATTTCCCTCGTACTCTGCAGCTAAGCTTAGCCCCTGATCTAATGTTGTAATTATTACATTGGTACTTTCCGAAACTTGATCTCTAAAATCCTGACCAGGGTCCATCCATCCTACAAAGATAATATCATAAAATTTATTTAAACCATAATTGACATCGTAAAATTCTATATAATTTGGTGTATTTTTGTTAATCAAATATAAAAGATCAATGTTATTATCTATACCCTTTGCATTTGGAATGTTTGTCTTGACTTTCTCTAAAAAATCACCATTTCCACATCCAATATCTAAATATCTGATTTTTTTTTTTGATTACTGATACATCCAGCTATTGTATTAATTCGTAAAACATCAATTTTTCTATAGGTAAAATATGTTCCACATAAATAGGGAAAAAAAAATCTTAAATGTTCATTATGTATTGATTTTGATTTAAATTCTTCTAATTTATGTTTTGCTATTTTTAGATTAGAAAAATTGTAAGACATTTATTTAACCAGGTTTAAACAAAATAAATTTATAGGTCTGTTCTCCACGAATCTAGTACATTAACAAATAGTTAATAAAAAATTATAAACATCCTTCCATTTTCTGAATATAATAACCTTTCTCTCGAATCTCTTTGTCAACTATAGGCGGAGCTTCTTGGACATGGCAAAATTGACACTCTTCTTGAGTCATTGTTTGATCACCTTGACCAACTTGTTCTAAATATGACTTGCCATATTCAATAGCTTTCTCATGTGACGTACTAGCTTCTACTACTACATCAAAATGCATAATCTTACCATCTTTTTTCGTTACATATGTATCGTAAACTGCACATTCCATAAAAAAAAATATCGATAAGGGAATATTTATTTTAATCCCTTTTTCAAATTGTTAGATGACTTGCTATTCTAAAACCAATTAAAAACAAATAAATACGTATTAACTATGTATAATTTATTCTATTTGTGATTGAGGTTTAATTAATTGCTATGAAATTTAAAAAAGAAATCCGAGATAAAGAAAATATGGAAAGATTAGCAAGTACAATAGAAACTTTAGAATCATTTAAAGAGAATAAAGATCTTCCTCGTGTGATAAGAAATCAGATAAGAGATATCTATGATATTTTAAGAGAAGAGAAAAATGGTAGCATATCAGTTAGGGCTGCCAATGCAGTAAGCATGCTGGATAGTCTGACACAAAACAGACATATGGAATCTCATATTCGAACAACTCTATGGCATGTCGTATCGAAGCTAGAAAGTATTAGAGAATGATTTGTTATAATCATCTCAAATACAAATTTATCAATACAAAGATATTTAAAATATAGATGAACGACCATGGGTATTTCAAAATTCTTTGATTTTAACAATTTAAAAAAAAATTTAGATAAGAAACACACCAAATTATTGATTTACGCAGGAATAAGCATGATTTTAATTGGGTTAGCATTTATTTTAGCTATTAGTTTACTCATATGAAACAATTATACCGCAATCACTTTAAATTGCTTTTATAAAAAATAAAAAATTCAAAATAAAAAGAACAATTATTAACTTTCATTTATAGCAATTCTTCTATGAGTAAAGTTACAAAATTAAAAGGTTTGAGATATGTAGATGATAAATTTCTCCTTCCAGGCGATCATATTGCGTATATTGAAGAATTTGAAAGTGGTAACAATACTTATGAAGTAGATGGCTCTGTAAGGTCTTCTGCACTCGGAACAGGAAATTTCGACTTTAAATATAGGCGAGTCAGTATAAATAGAAAGAATGTTGCTACTTTTCCTAAAATAGGCGATGAATTGGTTGGATATATTGAAATGTTATTCAGCAGTATGATCTCCATTAGAATCTTATATATAAATAACATAAAATCAGATTCAGGTCTCTCAGCTATAGCATCTACCAAAATTTCTGATAGTGGAGGTCATCACTCCAGGAGAGACAGAGAAAGAAAACCAAGATTCGTATTCAGGGTAGGAGATATAGTTAGAGGACGGGTCTTCAGCTTGATGAATTCATCTGTTCATGCTACTATAAATGATAAAAATCTAGGTGTCGTATATTGTTTATGTAATAATTGCGGTGGAGACACTGTCAAGTTAAATAATAGCGTCAAATGTGTGGAATGTGGAATGACAGATGATAAAAAAGTATCTTCTGATTTTGGTAAACAAACGTTAAATCTTTATCTGAAAAACAAATAAAATAAAATAATTTTTAAAAATTCTATTCGGTAAATTTTTTTTATTCTTTTATCAAACTTTTTTGTTAAAACATATTATAGCACATATCAGTAAATTTCTGAAAGTGATAAATCAAAGTAACTCTAATTTTTGGTGATAATAAATGGCGAAGTCAAAATATATATACAGTAAAAATATAAGGACGATTTCGATATTTATTATTTTTTTAGCATTTATAATTCTAGCTTCTAATATTATTCAAAAATACTCAGCAGATGCACAAATAGGTAAAACTGGTCAATTCACAGGTACTAATTTCAAATATATCAAAGATTCAGAATTATTCCAATTGAATAATTTTTCGGTAGCTGCTTGGTTTAAAACTGGTTCTAATGACTCGGTTGACTCTTTTATTATAGATAAAGGAGGCATGGGATCAGAAGCTAATGGAGAAAACATGAATTTTGGTATTTTTTTCGATCCTATGGGAAAACTGAATGCTGGATTTGAAACTTTAGATGGAACAAACTATTTTATTAGCTCACCAGATAAACTAAACGATAATGAATGGCATTATGTGACTTTAACCTATGATGGTTCAATTCTGAAATTATTTGTAGACGGAGTACTAGTTAACGACATGAATACAGAAGGAGCTGAACCTGATTCGACTGGAAAAACTCGTATAACGGTAGGTGCAAATTCATTATTTAAAGACAAATTGTTTAAGGGAGAAATAGATGAAATCCGAATTTGGGACAGAGCTTTAACTAATGCAGAAGTATATGATGGATTTGCTAATAACAAGTTTAATCTAGATGGTCAAATAGTTTTTGTATCTTTTGGAGATAACACTGCCTGTAAAAAAGAAGTACCTGTAGATGTTAGAGCGATAGGAAATCAAGAGGGTCGTACACCTACAGATGCGATTGATGGTAAAAAATCAACTAGGTGGTCGAACTTAGGACTTAATTCTTGGTTAATTTTGGATCTTGGAACGGAAAAAGAAGTTTGTAACATTGATATATCATGGTACAAGGGTGACGAGAGGAAAATGACATTTACAATTTCTACATCATCTGATGGTGAAATCTTTAGTAATATTTTCTCAGAAACAAGCAGTGGTCTCACTAGTGAACCAGAAAAATATGATATCCCTGATATCAAAACACGATTTTTAAAAATTGATGTAATAGGGAATACTATGAATAATTGGGCTAGTATTACAGATATCGATATAAATAATCCATTTGTTCCCGGCTTCCCCTCACCATGCCCAGAAATTCCTATAAACCCTGAACGAGTATCATCTATAGGAAATCAACCTAATCATCCGGAAGTAGACGCTGTGGATGGTAATTTAGAAACCAGATGGTCAAATCTTGGTTTGGGATCCTGGATTGATATAGATCTAGGTAAAGAAACAGAGATTTGCGATATTGGAATAGCTTGGTATAAGGGACACCTTAGAAATCTAGACTTTGCAGTTTCAGTATCCTCTGATGGAAGTGATTATAGACAAATATTCACGAATAGAAGTAGCGGAGAGACGTCAAAATTAGAAGTCTATGATGTTCCAGATACAACAGCCAAATTTGTAAGGATTACAGTCACTGGTAACAGTATGAATAACTGGTCTAGCATATCTGATATAAGCATATTTGGTAAACAGGTACCTTCTCTAACCGATTCATCTTCCTCTCAGGTTATGATATTAACCAAAGTTATCAATAATGACGGTGGCGATAAACAACCTAAAGATTTTAACATTTCAGTCACAGGTATACAAGCTACTCCTAGTTCATTTCTAGGAAATCCTGACGGACAAGTAGTATCGTTAAAGGCAGGAAATTATAATGTCACTATATCTGAATCATCAGGCTACAAAGCAATATATTCTGCAGGTTGTTCAGGAACAATAGGAGCAGGTGATAGTAAAGATTGCGTAATCACCTTAGATGATATACAGCAAATTCCATCTCTTGCCACTAACCAGAGCCAAATAACAACCAACCAGAGCCAAATAACAACCAACCAGAGCCAAATAACAACCAACCAGAGCCAAATAACAACCAACCAGAGCCAAATAACAACCAACCAGAGCCAAGTAACAACCAAGCCATTAGAACCGTCTATTCCCAAGGAAACCTCTCAAATTAGCAATAACAATAGACCTATACCACCAGCATTGAATGATGCAAAATTAAGGGTTATCATAGAGGTATTAAATATTCATGGAGGAGATAAGGCACCATCAGATTTTACATTTGTAGTCAAAGGAGAAAATCCTGTTCCTGATGTTATTAGAGGAAGTTCTGATATTCAGTTTATATCCATCGACCCTGGAAAATATGAAGTAGAGCCAATTGAGTTATTTGGATATCAGATAAATAGAGCTTCAAGTTGTAGTGGAGAAATAACCAAAAGTCCTAAAACCTGTATAATGGAACTTATAGATAAACCAAATATGACTGATAACCAATAATTTTCATTCTATTAACAAAAATTCCTTTTACCCTATTTTTATAATGTTTTTGACAAACAAAGCCTGACTCATCTGGATTTTCATATAATATTTATACAATAAAAATAACTCATTTAATGATATAGTTGAAATTGTTTAAAAATTCTTCCTGTTTGTATTAATACCTAATAGATCTATACTTATCATGGAGGATCATTAAATGCGAATTAATATGGTCTTAATTGTAGTTATAACTATCATGACAATTTTTATAGGATCTAATATTGTCCCATTTTTACCAACGTTTGCTCAACCTACAAATATAAATACAAAAAATAATCAAGCAAATACAACGGCTATTGATACTGCAATTATAAATATGCTTGAGAAGGTTAGTCGAGGAAATATAATTGATAGTACAATGAATTCTATAGTAAGTGGGATGAATGCAGCCCCCAACCAAGATCAAATTCAAAATAATCAACAAGAACCAAAATCATTACGTGACATAAATTCAATTATCGCATCAAATACCGGTTCTTTTATTGGTAATAATCCTCAATCTAACACTCAGCCTACAGCACCATCTAAACAGGATGTACCTAATAATGATGTAGTTAAATTTATACTAAAAGTAGTAAATAAAGACAATAATGATGAAACAATACTAAAAAGTAACTCTTTAACAGAATTTAACAATGAATTGATAAAATTCTGCACAAACTCTGAAAATATATTAGCATTTGAATGTATCTCATCAATGCAAAATTCAATTCAAGCTGTAGATTTTACAAGCAATTATATGGGACCTTCAAAATTGATTACCAACCTTGACCACTTCAAATTAGATTTGACTGTGAGATAACTCTATTTATTGGATACATACCACAGAATTAAAATCTATTAATCTTTTCCCTTTTTATAATATTTTCAGGATCGAAAATATTCTAGTTATTACATTGTAATTAATTTAACATGATCGAGTTTTTTATTTGTTTGAAAGTTCTTTGTCATTCCTCTTATCAATGCAGCTTCACCTTTTAAAAGGAACACTTCCACACATCTATCTCTGTCTATTTTGCTATGCAGGTGGGTAGTAATAATTTCTTCATAATCGTGCCTCATGTTAGTTACCTGGTCATCATCTCTTTCCTGATGAATTATTAATAATAATGCTGTCAATTCTCCGTTTAAATTTTCTCTTTCTTTTTGTTCTGCTATGATGTTCCTCAATCCGGCTCTTACGATCTCTGATCGTCCAGAAAATCCTAACTCCTTTTGCAATTTATTTATATCATCAATAATATCATCATTTAATGAGATACTTACTATGGGCAATATCGATAAATTGATTATAGAGATATAAAATTTTATGGCCAGAACCCCTATATTAAGCACTAATAAATATCATAACACATCTTCACACATTTGGTTGTATCTATTATTTAACTTGTATTTCAATCTGATATTTAGTCATCTTCTTTGATTCTCATGATATTGATAGCAACAACTATCTAGGAATTATACATAGTGAAAAAATGTTCGAAATATATTTTATGTTATTATATTCTTGTTTTCATATAATCTAACCTAATTATTTGTAGATATATCAGTTCGCATTATTGTTTTGTACTTGATTTAGAATTCGTATCTATTTTAGCATGGCATTTATAAATATAATTTAGCCACAATTATTCTGGTTATTTTTATTCTTTTTAACCCTCTAGAATTTGTTCTTTTTAAAAATCGTTATCATAAATTTAGTGTCTTTTTAATTAAGATATTTCCACATTTTCTGGATTAAATGCGAAGACTGCGAAATGTTTGTAATTCTAATTTGTATCATTAGTATAGATCGATATAATGTTTTTAAATATTATCAAATAAATTATTTAAATTTCTATGAATATATGGTCTCTACTTAAATTAACTTATTCTTGTTGTTGTATTTATCTATTATCCGAATAAGATCCATTATTGAATCAAATCTTCCTATTTCACCTAGGGAATGAGCATCACTACCTAAGTGAAATTTTACATTTTTTTTTAATAAAATATTAACCCATTTTTTAGGTGGTCTATGGTACTTGGCATTTAACTCTACGATTTTGTTATTTTTGGAAATCAGATCACCTAATTCTTCTATTTCATGATCATAGAGTTGGAAAGATTTTTCTGGAGCTAAATGTCCTAATACATCGACATTTTTATTATCTATGGCAATCTTTAAGGCATTCAACCACAGTTTTTTATTAGCAAATGTTGAGTGAAAACTGGCAATAATAAAAAAATCTCTTGCTAGCTTCTCAAGACAATCGATGGTACCATCTAACAGAATTTTTGCTTCAAATCCAATCACTACTTTGATATCGCTATATTTTCTTTGGTGTTCTATTTCCTCTACGTAATCGCAAACCCATTCAGATGATTTCCTAACATGCTCTGTAATTGCAATTGACTTTAATTTTTTTCTTTTAGCTTGTGTTAACACATTTTCTATGGTTAAATCTGGATCAGAATGATCATTATAATTTGTATGAATATGATAATCCTGTTGAGTATTCAACTACAATATCAACCAATATTATGTATTTTATAAAAGCTTATCAATTTCTACAAGAATATAGTTATTTGTGATATCATTTTTGGTTTAAAGTTTTAGTTCTATTATTAAATGAAGCCCATTAATATATGATCTTCCACTACTTATCTTTATGAATATGAACGTACTTGTTCCAGGTGCAGGAGGTCCAGCAGGAATTAGCACCATTAAATCTTTGCGACTAGGTAATTTTAAAGGAAATATTATTTCAACAGATTCAGATCCACTTTCTGCAGGGTTTTATCTAAGCGATTTCTACTCAGTTATTCCTAAGGCAAATGACGAATCTTTTTTAGAAGAGTTAATCAAAATTATCAACAAATATGAAGTTAAGGTTTTGCTGCCTTCCTCTGGATTTGACATTTATCAATATAGCACTTACTACAAAATCTTATCTGAACTTGGTGTTAGACCTATAGTAAGTAGAAAAGAGGCTATGGAAATATGCAAGGATAAATTGTTATCATATAAAAAATTATACAATAAATTTCCATTTGCATATTCAACATTATCCCACGATGATATTCACAAATTTCCTCTTATAGCTAAACCTAGGTTTGGGAAAGGTAGTAAAAATATCTTTAAAATTGATGATATTTCTGACCTAGAATATGTGACCTCAAAATATAAAGCTATGATCTTTCAAGAATATCTTCCAGGAATTGAATACTCTGTTGATGTGCTTTCAGATCTAGACGAAAATCCTCTTCTAGCTGTTTCAAGAAGAAGGCTTCATACAGAATCTGGTATCTCTGTTAAAGGAAAGATTGAAAAAAATATATTTATAGAAAATCTCTGTAAAGATGTAGCAAAAGATATTGGAATTCGCGGTCCATGTCTTATACAGTTGAAACAATCTGAATCTGGTGAATTAAAAATAATTGAAATTAACCCTAGACTTGGCGGTGGGACTTTTTTTACAACTCTAGCTGGAGCCAATTTTCCTTCTATGATTTTGGAAATGGTTCTTAATCATAAAATAACCATTCCAAAGATCTCAGAAATTACAATTTTGAGGTATTACGAAGAGGTAATTATTGATTAATTACCTTTTAATAAGAACAATGAATTAATATAAATTATTGATTCATTTTAATAGTAACATGAGCTTTCAATTAATTTGAAATATAAATCATAAATTATGTTTTGATATATAGGACAATTCCATTTATCGGACCGAGTTAAATTCTAAATTCTCAAATATGTTATCTCCATGTCTTATTTCTTATGGTAATTGCAGCATAAACTAATAACCATGTAAAAAAGAAAGTAGATAGTAGATTCATTAGAGGTCTATAAAACCATCTGGGATATCCAGGTCTTCTTAGTCTTACATCAATTCCATACATAAGTCCAGCAAATGCAGCACCTGAAAGATAAATTAATCCACTTAGATAATCTCCACTCAACGGTAGCATAATAAGTGATTTTATGATTATATATGGTCTAAAAAGTCTTAATACTATGGTAAAATAATAAAATATAGCTACAGGGAGTGGTCTATACCAATAGATTAACCCTGTAGCAAATATACTTCTGATAAAACTTTTTCTCCATCGTATTTGTTGTTTTATCAAGGAACGTAAAGTTACTGGAACACCGATCTCAACATTAACATTTGTACTATACTTTAATTTCCAAAAATATCTTTTTTTAGTCTTGCTATTATCGCGAATAAGTGGAGTATGTATATCATGTATACTATTCATTGACTTTTTAGCAAGAACAAATGCTGTTAATCTTCTATCTGTAGCAAATCGAAACTCAATTCCTGCAAATCGATCATTAGCCCAATCATAAATATGTGGCTGGATTGCGTCTCTTCTAAAGGCAGATAATGAACCGGAGCAACAGGTAAGAGATGAAAATGAGCTTTCCATTCCTTTTAAAATTCTGTATTGTCCATCAAACCAAACATCTTGAATTTTTTCTAGAAGGTTTCCTTTTTCTGCATCTCGAACTCTGCCATGAGCAGTAATTGCTCCTATTTCTTTATCTGACAAAAATATTTTAACAGCATTTTCTACTGCATTTGTACTCATATTACAATCACTGTCCATAAAAAAATAAAACTCACCATTTGCTATTTTCGTAGCTTCTTTTATCGCGTGTTTCTTTCCTACATTCTTTTTAAGATGTATGATAATCAAGTTTTCATATTTTTGTTTCATTTCTTCAAGAATAGCAGAGGTATTATCAGTACTTGCATCATTTACCACAATAATCTCCTTATTTTTATATGATGAATTAATACATGATTCAACACATCTTTCAATATTTCCTTCTTCATTCTTTACAGGAATAACTATGGATATCAATGGGTATTCGCTAGTTTGATTTTCTTGGCTAATTTCAAGGAATGGATCCTTGTATTTTAAAAATGAAAGCACAAATAACGTGAATAATATTGCCGTTGTAAGAACACTATAAAATCCTACTGTAAAATCAATAACAAAAAGCATAAAATATACCTTTATCAACAAAACAATTGCTATAGTTGTTAATATGAGATATCTCATTAACCATCTTCTTGCACTCATCTCTTGAAATTTAGAAGTTTTTTGTTTGGTGATCATTTTCATCTCATTTGGTTTTATCTCAAGGAAGCTTCAATATAGACATACCAAATAAATATTCATTCAATATTAAATACGAAAGTGGATTATTTTTAATTGGTTTATCATAAAAAATTAATACACCAGCCCTTGCAGCAAAATCAATATATATTAACAAAAATACTTAAAATTTATAATGATTATTAAAAAAAGCATATATAGTTAATATTTATTAATTATATTGTATGTGTTTATTATGCTTACAACCTTTACAGTATGACTATTCCCGTCACCATATGATCTTACAGAATAAAACTTTAGGGTGCGTAGGATGGAACTAGTGAAGCTTGATTCAGTATCTTTTAGATACGATTCTGAAAAAATTTTGGATGATATCTCATTTTCTGTTGATGAAGGTGATTTTTTGGGAATCATAGGACCTAATGGCGCAGGTAAAAGTACTTTGTTTTATTGTATGTTGGGTTTATTGGATGGATATACTGGGAGAATCAAAATATTTGGAAAGGATCTTAAAAAAAATAAAAAACTCTTAACCCACATAGGATATATCCCACAACGAAAAGTTGTAGATAGAAAGTTTCCATTAACTATAAAAGAACTAATCTCATTTTCAGTTACAAACAAAAAAAATTGTGGAAATATAGAGAAAGTTTTAAGACAGTTTGAACTCTATGATATGCGTAATAAAATAATTGGTCAATTGTCAGGCGGACAACAACAACGAGTTTTTGTAGCAAAAGCACTAGTAAATAATCCTAAAATACTAATGTTAGACGAACCTACCAATGAACTAGATCAAAAGAATCAGGATAATCTATATCTATTGTTAGAGAAACTAAATGAGGAAGATAATATTACTATTATATGGACATCACATGATCTAGATGCAGTAAATCAATTTTCTAATAAGGTGGCTTGTATCAACAAAAAAATATTTTATCATGGGACGAAACAAAGATTTTTTTCTGACGAAAATAATATTAAACAATATTCGGAATCAAAAATGCAAATACACATGCATACACATCATTAATCAAATACCGTATTTTTGACTATTTGACATTTTCTATCATGACAGATCTCTTTGAATTACTCTCATTTGCTTATATACAGCGTTCTATGATTACAGGAATATCTGTTGCAATTATTTCTTCACTGATCGGATTATTCCTAGTTTTGAAAAAACAAGCACTATTTGGTGATGCAATTTCTCATATGGCTTTTGGTGGGATAGCAATAGGAACATTTTTAAATATTTATCCTATCTGGACAGCGATAATTTTTTCAGCATCTTCTGCATTGGCAATAAACAAGATAAGATATTATACTAAATTAAATGCTGATTCAATGGTTGCAGTTTTACTCTCCTTGGGTTTGGGTATCGGTGTGACATTAATAAGTATCTCAGATGGCTTTTCAGTTGATCTTTTTAGTTTTCTATTCGGAAGCATCTTGTTAGTGAGTTTAGATGATATGTTACTAATACTTGGAATCGCAGTTACTGTTTCCATTATGATATTATTGCTTTATCAAAAATTTATTTATATTGCATTTGATGAAGATCAAGCAAAAATTAGTGGAATGTCTGTTCAAAAACTTGATTATTTGTTTACAGTGTTGGTGGCAATCACTGTAATAGTCTCAATGAAATTAGTGGGTATCCTCATGATATCTTCATTGATTGTAATTCCTAACATAACTGCCATTACTTTTAATCAAGGATTCAAGACTACCATGATAATATCTATTTTACTTTCAATATTCTCTGTTTTCTTTGGAATTATACTATCTTATTTTTTTAATTTAGCTCCAAGCGGTGTCATTGTATTATTATCCGTAGGTATTTTTCTTTCAGTAATTTCTGTAAAGTATTTCCACAAAAAAATAATATCATAAATTTTCTCCATTTATCTTAGTTTATAACTCAGAAAATCCATAATTTTTGTTTACGTCATTTCATTAATTACTTGGTCAAAGACTTGATATGGATATGCTCCCTGTATAGCAATCGGAGTAGTGCCATTATACAAAATAAATGTTGGAGTTCCAGTTAAGCCAATAGTTCTGGCTAAATTATCATTTTCGGTTACTAAGGAAGAATATTTATGTGATTCAAGACATCCGGAGAATTTTATCAGATCTGGTACCCTTATATTATTAGCAAATTGTTTTAGATTGTCCTTTGTTACCCATCCAGTATTCTCGCCATTTGAATTTCGATATAATTCATCATGATAATCCCAATATTTTCCTTGTTCTGCCGCACAGTAAGAAGCCTCTGCAGCTAACGTAGATGCTCTATCACTAGGTAGGTCATTAACTATAAAATCTTTAAAAATAAATTTGACCTTTCCTGTATCTACAAAATTCTTGAACAAAAGATCTTTAGTATCTTGTTGAAATCTTGCACAGTTTGGACATTGATAATCACCAAACTCCACTATCGTTAAGTTAGACAGCTCATTTCCAATAGCTGATGCATTAACACTGACTGGTTTTAGCAGATTGTTAATTATTTCTTGAGCCTGTTCAGGATTTGAATTTAATGAATTATTTCTAGGAGCAAAATTTAAAAAACCAGCTAAAGTTCCAAAAAACATAATCGCCATAAGAACAAGACTAGCAATTACTATTTTCCTTCTCATCTTTATTTAATATCGTACAAGACTTCTTATTAATTATGTGATCAAGACTAAATTGAATGCTTTTCAACAACAATTAAATCATGGTTAGTAATTCGTTATGACATGAGCTCTGGATTAGGAAGTGTTACATATGACTGTATGAGGTGTGGTACTAGTGTAACAATTGAAGAATTATCTACCCTACCAGAAATAAAATGCATTTGTGGTTTTCGAGTTTTTAGAAAAGGGAGACAGCCAGTAGTAAAACAAATAAAAGCGATTTAATAAGCAACCCTCCTCATAATCCTCAAACTCACGATAACATTATATTTCCTTACAGGCAAAATATTAGATATATGAAAATTATCTGTCCAGATTGTAAAAAAATCGCATTTCTTGCAGATGATTTTACTCTGGTAAAATGTTCACATTGTTCTCTTGAGATGAGTTATGGAGAATATGTTAAATATATAGCATATAAAGATGCTCGTTATAGTGATATTTTGAGTGATTACAAAAAAAATACCTAATTCTATTAGAAACCAAAATAATTATTTTACCTATAACTCGAAATTAGGAATAATTCGTTATTCAATAAAAATAGTATTGTAATAAAAGAGAATTAAATTATCTAATTAATAGTAATATATTCAAAATGAGATATAATTAATGAAATTGATATCAATGATAAATTAAGAAATATATGCATGGAGGGATTTATGGATTTGAAGTATTGCTAATATTACAATCGATAACGTGTAATTTATTATTTTTTATATTATTCAATCCTATTAATTTTAATTATCTACTCTTCTTCATAATTAGTAGGATAATAACTGTTTATTAGGTTAGTTTAAAGTATATAGATTTCAAGTTTCGTTACTTATTCATTTTTATTATTCCTATTTCTATATTCGTATAAAATGAGTGTTAATGAAAAAAATATTAACGAACTAAGACCAGGAATGAGGGGAATCAATGTTAAAGTTAAAATAGACAGTATTTCTGAACCCAGAAATGTGAATCTAAGAACTGGTGGACAAGCAAAAGTTGCAGATGCTCAGGTTTCTGATGACACTGGTACCATAAAATTATCCTTATGGGATGACCAAATCAATATGATTAATGAGGGAGATACAATACTAATAGAAAATGGGTATACTCATGCATTTAGAGGAGAGAATAATCTCAATATAGGTAAATATGGTAAAATCGTAAAATTATAGTAATCTCTACCCATTAAATCAGATTGTCATTTATATTATATTACAAATTATAAATGGGCAAGAAAATATCGCAGGTATGAAAGATGAAATTTTAGCAATAAAGAAAATAACCAGTGGATCAATTGACAGACTTAACGTAATAGTAGAAATACCTAAAGGTAGTAATATTAAATACGAGGTAGATAAGGATTCTGGATTTCTCTTAGTTGATAGAAAATTATTCACTGCTATGTTTTATCCATGTAATTATGGGTTTATTCCATCTACTCTTGAAGATGACGGCGATCCTGTAGATGTTTTAGTTTTAGGTGAGTTTTCACTTGTTCCCTTATCTGTCATTAGAGTGAGAGCCGTTGGCGTTTTAAATACGGAAGATGAAGAGGGTATTGATTCGAAAATTATTGCAGTTCCAATAGACAAAATCGATCCTGGATTTACTTCTCTAAAAGACGTCAATGATATACCACAAAACATTAAAAATCAGATTGAACACTTTTTTCAACATTACAAGGAACTGGAAGGAGGTAAATACGTCAAAATTTCTGGATGGGGGAATAAACAAGTGGCAGATGAAAAAATAACAGATGCAATCTCCAGATTTTCTCATTAAATATTCTAATGATTGAACTATATTGAGATATGTTTCTAAATTAGAACAAACCTATATCCATGGAAAATTTAAAGGGATCATAAAGCCTTAAATTGTTCACTCCATTTTATGTAAGATCTAATCATTTCAATACTAACACTAGGTTTTCTAATTTTTATTATTTCCTTAAAGTCATACATTGATACTGGTCTTGGATCTGAATTTCCATCTAATGCCTTACCACTTTCAAATAATTCATTTACCACACGCAATTGAGCTGCTTGACAAATGTCTTTAATATCGCTTGCACTATAACCTTGGACAAGTTTGGAAAGGTCATCTATCTTAAAGCCTTTATCCTTCTTTAAAGGCTCAGTGTATTGCCTAAATAAATAATTTCTAGATTCATGATCTGGTAAGGTAACATAAATCCTTTTTTGGAATCTTCTCAGAAATCCTGCTTCCAGGCTCCAGGGTTTATTTGTTGCTCCAATGACATATAATTTAGATTTTTTTGATTTATTATCTATCCCATCCATTTCTGTCAAAAATTGATTTTTCACTCTTATTTCTCCACCTACTTCTCCATTTCTGGTACCTAGTAAAGAATCAATCTCATCAATAAACAACAACATTGGAATATTTTCAGTTTCAAGGACCTTATTTGCCATCTTAAATAATTTCGAAACATTCTTTTCTGCCTCTCCTAACCATTTACTCATCATTGCAGATGCATCTACATTTATAAAATATCCATCAATTTCAGCAGCAGCCGCAGCAGCCAATAACGTCTTTCCACAACCTGGTGGACCGAACAACAATATTCCACTAGGCCATCCTAGTGGGAAAAGATCCGGCCTTTTTGTCGGATATACAATAGATTCTCTTATAGCTCTTTTTGCATCATCCAATCCAACAACTTCAGTCCAAGAGACGTGGGGTTTCTCTTTCATAACCATATTATCAAATTCATTACAAAGTTGATCAGAGTTATTTTCAACAGAAACTGTCTTTTTTTTGACTACAGTTTCATTCGAAGCTTTATCATCATTTTTTTCATCCTCAAGAATGTTAGATATTTGTAGTGATTTTATTCTATTCATATAAGCATTCGCTCTTTCGATGTAGATTTTATTTAATTTATATTCAGGATAAATTTGAATTAATTTGTTAAGTGCTTCTATTGCATGTTGATATAATTGTATAGCTTTTCGTCTTGATCCCTGTGAATCTAGCTTTATAGCTTCGGAGGCATATTTGCTCGCAGTATTTTCTAATTCTTGTGGAACTAAGATCATGATTATTATCGGTAAGTCTACAATCAATTTGGATTTTTATTACTATTATGTGAATCTTAATTGTTCAACAAACCAAAAAATTTGTACCAAATTGCTTTCCTTATTTGGGTAACCAGGTATTATACTAATAAAATTTTTAAAAAAAAGCAGAAATTTTTTTCTGTTTATTCTCACTATTTGCCTTTTCATTTAATGACGATTCTATTAATTTTAGAATTTTCCTATCCTTTGTTCCTTCCACATATACAACATAGATTAAAGCACGTGTTTTACATGGGGATTTCCTGATGACTCTTCCGATGCGTTGAACTAATTGATGTATATTTTGAGTATTGGAAATTATAATTGCAATACTCACTGAAGGTATATCGAATCCAATTTCTAGTGTATGAACAGATAACAAAACATAAAATGCAGTACCCCAGTCATCTAGGATATCCTTTCTCTGTTTAGCCTTGACCTTATTATGTATTACTTCTGATTTTATATTTTGATGTTTTAACATTTCATTCAGTTTGGTTATTGATTCTATCGTTTCGCTAAAAATCATTATTCTCTGATTAGGATGTTGTTTAATAATACTAATTGCCTCATTTAATTTTGACGAAGTTTCAGTTAATAATTTTTTTCTTTCTTGAACCTTCGAAAACCATTCACTTGCCAGTTTGGATTTAAAACTCCCTTTTTTTAATAACCGCTTAATTTCAGAAGGATTAGATGATCTTAATTTTTGGGAAATCTCTTTAATCGTTATCGATATTTTTTCATAATCGTCATTCTCTTTAGAATTCATTCTGACTGGTCTAATAGTAATTCTTGGTTCTGTTAATCTCCCATCAGTAACTGCTTCTTTAATCATGTATTTTTTTACTGGGGGGATAAGAGTAATTATTTCTGAATATTTAGGATCATCTTCATTTATAGTAGCAGTTAGACCTAAAATGGCTTTACTTGGATCTTTAGTAAGAATTGAAAAAATACTACTGAACTTCTTTGCTGTAAGTGATATTAGATGTACTTCATCTAGTATCACCATATTAGCATTTCTTAATAAATCAAAATTTCTCACAATGCTCTGGTAAGTACTAAAAGTTATGTTCGTAACATTCTTTCTTTCACCGTAATAGACGCCTATGATATTTTTTTTTATACCATATTTCATCAATCTATTTATATTTTGTTCTATCAATACGATTCTTGGTACCAAGAAGAGGATTTTAAAATTGGAATTATTAATTATAGCCAATCTTCTAGCACATTCAAAAGCAATTTCAGTTTTTCCCGTGCCGGTACTATAAATTATAGAGCCTCTGTTATTATTATTTAACCACGCATTCACTGCTTCAGTTTGATCCTTTTCTAAGATAAATGGAAATTTCAAGCAAGATATATCAGACAAATGAGGACAATTATCTAAAGTCATTAATAATTCTAATCAATTAAATATATGAATGAAAAGTTGGTAAAGGATATATTAAAAATATTTTATAATTGACGAATTTTCTTTAACTATTGGTTTGGAGTATACCAATAGAATTAATTGAAATTAGTCTTTTTTTACAAAATATTAATGTAGTTGCTATATCAAACTTCGAAGTTTATAATAATTTTAAAACGCTATAAATTATTTATTCGTTTAATTCAGAAAATTTGATCTTCTCGAAAGGTAGTTAGTATTTATTTATATAAACCAATTTACTAATAAATCATTTTCTATGAAAATACTTGTATTGATGTTAAAACAAGATGATCCAAAAAAGTGTACTGCTGCAAAATTAGCAAAAATGCATATTATAGAACCAATAAAATTCATTCCTAATCGCGCAATTATTTTAAATCCATTCTCAAATGTTGTGTTATCTAAGAAAGACCTTTGTAGTGGAAAACCATTAATGGCAATTGATTGTTCATGGAATCATATACAATCAACTTTAAACAAATTTAGAATAATGAGGAAAGGGATCAATCGAAGACTTCCCTTGCTTCTTGCCGGAAATCCAGTAAATTATGCTAAACTCGGTAAATTAACAACTGTTGAAGCATTGGCTGGTTCTTTGTTTATATTAGGCTATGCAGGTGAAGCTGAAAACTTACTGAATAAATTCAGATGGGGTCACACTTTTTTAGAATTGAATTCAGAACTTTTAACTTTATACTCTACAAAAACTGATCCTATTGAAATAGTAAAAATAGAAAAAGAATATTTTCCAAATATATATTAGAACATACTTTGATTTTAAATTGTGAGCTAGAGAACGAGTTACTCAATAAAGAGAGGAAACTCCTCCCTCAAAGCAGGCACCCAAATTAGTGATAATTAACTGGAGACAGTTGGCGCCGTAACAGAAAAGATATCTGGACAAGATGAAAATATCTATGATGGCATATCCCTGAGTTTTTTTGTCTAGAATGAAACTGACGTCCTGGGTGGAGCAAGGCCAAAAAGAGATAAAGATTCCTGCATCTGCTCAGGTTGGCCGCTTAGCTAAATCTCGTAAGAACAGAAGGAGGGTTACTCCTAGCACACATTGTTATGACATGTGGATTCAAATAATAATTATTTAATCTAAATAGGAGAATCGAACTATTTTCAAAATACTTACTACAAAAACAGTGACATATGTAATAGATAGCTAAGAAAACAGTATATAGTTCCAGTTACAGAATCATGTTAACCTTTTATCCAGAAAATTCATCGGATTTAGCAATGGATAATACCTAAAAAGCAAGTATTACTTATAGTTATATAATTTCAAAAATACTGAATTTAATATCAATGATTATATCAAGATTATTAGGATAAAACCACTTGTATTTCTATCACTTTTGAGCAACGATGATCAATCTTTTAAGGCAATGGCTCAACAATATATTCTAGATCATCAATACTTAATCATAATAATGACATTCATAGTGGATGGACTGGTACATACAATTACGGCCCTACGGTCAAGTTTTTTGGATGAATATATTATCATTTGGGCTCAGATTATACTGAAAGCAACCTGATTGTAATAATGTAATCAAAAAGGTTCCAAGCAGAAAAACTCTTATCATTCAAGGAGAATAAAGAATAAACGAGAGAATACCATATTTTTAAAGCATTGCCATTTACAAATAACCAGTTATAATCATACATTGACATTTTCTACTTTTGCTATACTCCACTAACCATCAAAATTTAGTGTTCGATACAACTGAAGACAGACTCTAATATTCTCTGGAAAGCATACGGAGTGGTAATACCGGTATAAAGACAATACCTTTGATAGATACGTTACGATGTATCAAAGAGTGGATACAAGAGCAACATCCATTAGGTTCAAAACATGACTTTTTATTATATACATAAAAGGATAATAATCATGGTTCCATTTGAACTTGTGAAGGTCTAGTTAAAAGGTAGGAATATTTAAAGACTAAACCAAGCCAAACCCTATAACCAGGGAAAATTTACTCGTATTCTAGTTGCTTTCAAAATTAAGTGTCTGTATTTCTGTTGTGATTCATAAATTGTTTGCTTGTAGTGAAATGGTATGTTTTCATTATTTTTTTATTGCTGCGTGATATGCCTTTACGATCAAGGCAAAAATTGCATTCCCTCTATATCTATAAAATGTAATTTTAAATAGAACCAGCCCATACCAATAACGGCAATTGTCTAAACCGTTCGGGTATGTCTTGGATATGGGCTGCTTGCTCTAGTTGTTGCAGATTCCCTTGTTGTTGGCTTTGGGGTTAGGTTCTTAAGAGAACTTGAGATACCAATTATTCTCTAAGTACTTGGAAGTCATAATACTTTGCCTTTTATTTAACCATAATAGAACTTGGTTAACTCATCTGTTTCTTTATCTGGTGATTCCTATGAAAAATTGCAAGGCTCTTTTAGTTTTTTCTTAGCTTAACAATTGGATAAAATTATCTCTTTATATGTATAATGTGAAAAATCAGGAAAGTTTCATTGGCTATTGTAGTCGGAATGGTTCTATTTCAAGAGAATCTGAAAAACAATGAATCAAAAAACTCATAGTTAAATTATATCTGTAAATTTGGAAAATTTGATTTTGTTTAAATACATTAGTGCTAGATTTTCTATCTGAAATATATTTTAAGATAGACACATATACCCTGTATAAATTATATGCAATTCAATCTGATTAAATTTTATGTGGTAAATATCAACATTAACACAATAACCATAAATGTAATCCCCAAAAAAACCTTTGTTAAATTCATTGATTTATTTAGCGCTTTTGAATAATCTGTAAATTGATTTCTACCCATTACTTTGACCACTGATTTTGTTTCTATTATTTGATATTTTGCATCTATCAAATTGTTTTCCGCAACAGATAATAATTGAATGAATATCTTCGTAATCTCTTCAAAACTTGTAACTTCTCCAAGAGGATAATATCCTTCTGATGTTCTAAATCCGGAATTTTCATGGGTATCAGAAGTACAGATATCTAAAACATAGACACCTTTTTGTTCAAGTTTACCAATGATATGTTCTCTTAATCCATTTTTCATATTATTTGAGTCAGTCCAACCTAATACATAGCGTCTGTTTAGAATTTCGATCAGAAAGATTGATAATCCTGCTTTTCCTACATCTATATAATTCAGATTATTGAATATTTCTCTGCTATTTGCAATGCTTACTTTGAAATTTGTTTGCAAGGAATTATGGAGTTTTTCCAAACATTTTTTTGCAGTATCAAGCATTCTGTTATATTCGATTTCATTTAACTTTCTTCCCATTGCATTGTGACTATCTACCATTAAAATTTGTTTAAATCCTATGCTTTTTGAGTATCTCTCGATATCTACTTGTAATACTTCCGGAATATCATCCATGCCTGAGGGTGAATTTGATAACATTATTAGAGGTATGTCTCCAAATGCAATTCCAGTACAAGTTACATCTCCATTTCTTGTCTTTAAAGGGAGAGAACAGGTGTTGCCATTCTGAATAATATCGTATATAGACAATGATTTGAGATATTTTAATACTTCCTCATAAGATGGAATATTTACTGAATGGTCTGAAGGAGTATGAAAAACTATTGCTTTATAATTAAAATATTTCCAAAGCCTATGTGATAAATTACTTCCACCAATTGATTTAAACGGGCCTGGATGGATTTCTGGTAAGATTAAATTTATCTCCTTACCATCATCTTTAAATCTTAAAACTCTAGTAAACACTGATGTTTCTATTGATTTGGATACTAATATTTTCTCAATATCTTTAACTTTATTTTCAGTCCACGCTGAAATAAAAGCTTGTAAAATAGAAAAGGTACTTTCAATATTTGGTCGTCCAGATCTATTAGCAAAGATTGCCCATGCAATACCCAGGCCTATAATAATCAAACCAAAACTTATATCAAGAGGTTTTGTTAAATAAATAAAGTAATCTAACGGTGTTATAATACTTACCAAAATTATAGGTTGAATTATTCCAACTAGTATTGCTTTTTTTAATTCAGCCCCAAAAACGGAAGTGAAAATTCCTATCCTTAATCCAATAGCTAACATCATTCCTTCTATTATGTAACCAGATGGAATACTATCTTTTTTAAAAATAATATATGACACGATTCCAAATATCAAAATTGTCATCCAAAGTAAATTAGAAAACGCAGATACATGCAAAATTTTTGAAAAATTATTAACAGGACTTCCTTGTAACAAATAAAAATCCATAAAATAACTGGTTATTAAAAAACTTAATCCGAAAGTTAAATAGATAACTATATGCAGGAAATCCTGGTCGAAATAGATACCGGTTAAAGAAATTATTACAAAAGAGCTAGTTAAAGAAATTATTAAAGATATTTTATATGAAGAAAAATTAATTCTTGTTAATGACCATCTCTTATGAATATCAGAAACATTGTCAAGATCCTCGCTCATTATTTGAGCCACTATTAAACAGGAAAAATGACTCTAATAAGTATAGATCCACCTATAAGAGCTCCAGTCAGGCCCAATATTATTTCAGGCTTTACTTTCACTCCTTTGGTCTCATCTTCAAAGAATCTTAATAAACCTGCGCTTGAAGCAGGTAACGGGGCATTCTTCTTTTTACTACTCAATCCTTATTTATGTTGCAATATTAAATAAATAGCTATCGATTTATTTTTTTAAATTTAATAAAAAATATAGTTTACTAGAAAATTATTTACTGGTAAGGCTTAATAAGGTAAGGAAAGAATAAAGAAATAAAATATGGCGGTTATTTGTAAAAAATGTGGATTACCAGATGATCTATGTCCATGTGGTGAATTAGAAAAAGAGGAGACAAGAATCATAGTCCGCCTTGAAACCAGAAGATTTTCTAAGACTACTACTCTGATAGAAGGAATTGATCCAAAAGTTAGCAATATGCATTCCATCGTTAAAGAATTAAAAAGTCAGTTTGCATGTGGAGGAACTGCCAAAGATGGATTTATCATGCTTCAGGGTGACCATAGAGATGACGTGAAAGGATATCTCGTCAAAAAGGGATTTAATGAACAGGCGATCGAAGTCTTCTAGATTATATATGATTGAAATTATTTGTATCCTGTAAGAAAATGTTTATATATTAGAATAAAACATAAATAATACTGATTAAGTTATTAAAAAACTTTATGGTGAAATGAATGGTTAAAGATATTTCGTTATTTGGTGATCGATGTCCAAGATGTGGCAAAGGTCCTATGGTAACTGATAATTCTACAGGTGAGATGTTCTGTGGTAACTGTGGATTTGTAATAAATGAAAGAATCGAAGAAACAGGACCTGAATGGAGAGCTTTTTCTAAAGAAGAGCATGAAGATAGAAGCAGGGCTGGAATTCCTACTTCACTGGCTATGCATGATATGGGCTTAGCTACAATAATTGGACCTGTTGACAAGGATGCATCAGGAAAACCCTTGTCTTCATCCATGAAAAGTACCATAGAAAGATTACGAACGTGGGACAGTAGAAGTCAAGTTCATGAACCTGTAGACCGTAATTTTAGGCAGGCATTCAGTGAATTAGACAGGTTAAAAGATAAATTAGCAGTAGGCGATGCTGTAATAGAAAAAGCAGCATATGTTTATCGTAAAGCTCTTGAAAAAGGTCTTGTTAGAGGACGATCAATTTCTGCTTTAGTTGCAGCAGCATTATATGCTGCCTGCAGGGATACTGAAACCCCTAGAACACTGAAAGATATCGCAAATGCTAGTAATATCAAGAAAAAAGATGTGGCAAGATGTTATCGACTATTAATTAGAGAATTAGACTTGCGTATGCCAGTTGTAGATCCAGTCAAATGTGTAGCAAGAATCGCTAGTAAAGCGGGTTTATCCGAAAAAACTAAACGTAAAGCGTTGGAAATATTAAAAAAAGCAGAAGAAGGAAAAATTTCTGCCGGAAAAGATCCAATGGGGTTAGCTGCAGCGGCCCTTTACGTAGCTTGTGTTATGAATGGAGAAAATAAAACACAAAAGGATGTTGCAGAAGCAGCTGGTGTGACAGAGGTAACTATCAGAAACAGATACAAAGGCCTAAAACTGCATTTAAAACTATAAAATCATTTTTCCTATCTAGTAACTAATTTTCTGGTCATGGTTGGAAATATACTAAAAGTATTATTGATTTTAACACCGTGTATTTTATTTATTACTACAAAATCATATTCTTTAGATTCTGAATCTATTAAAGGTCCGTATCTAGATAGCATAAAGTTTATTCACTATCTTGACGAAAATGTTGCTTTGGAGGAAATCAAGTCTGGTAATCTAGATATCTATTACTTTCGTATCCCCTTAGATCTAGTACCTGAGATTCTTGCCCGTTCTGATATTAGCTTATACGATAAAGTGTCTGGAACCTTCGGATTACTTCTCAATCCGGCACCGGGAGGAAATGAAACTCTGAATCCATTTGAATTTCGCGAAGTAAGATACGCTATGAATTATCTTATCAACAGGAACTTTATTTCTAATGAAATATTACAAGGCTATGGATTTCCTTTATATGATTCATTAGGCATATTTTCTCCAGATTACCCTATTATCATGGATATCGTCGAATCATACGGATTTCATTATGATCCTGAATATGCTTTCGAGATAATTAAAGATGTTTTAGAGTACAACGGAGCAATTTTTAAGGATAATAAATGGTATTTTAAAGATAAGCCTATTACATTAAAGGTTCTAATTCGCAGTGATGACCAGCAACGGAAAATACTTGGTGAACTAATTTCATCAGAGTTGAGTAAAATAGGTTTCAAAATTATCAAAGATTATGGAGATTTAAATAAATCTTTGAGGGTTTTACAAAATTCCGATCCCAGACAACTTCAATGGCATGCATATACAGAGGCATTTACAAGTAATGCTTTTTCGAGATATAACGATGGAAATACGGCTCAATTTTATGCTCCTTGGTATGCGAATATGCCAGGTTACCAAAATCCTGGATTTTGGCAATACCAAAACGCGACTTTGGATGATGTAACTCAAAAATTAGTATTTTCAAATTTTACATCAGAACAAGAAAGAAATAATTTATTAAAATATGCTACCAAAATGGGAATTGAAGAATCAGTAAGGATTTTCTTGGTGAATAATATTGACCCATTCGCTGCTTCATCTTCTGTCTCAGGATTGGTAAATGATTTTGGAGGGGGAATAACTAACAAGTATTCATTACTCAATGCTCAATCTAATAAAACAAATTCTCTTAATATAGGCGTCAAACAGATTTATCAAGGAGCATGGAATTCGGTTGGGGGATTTAGCGATACCTATAGCACAAATATCTATTCTAATATCGCAGATAGTTCTATCCTTAGACATCCTTTTACAGGTGAAGTAATCTCCATGAGAAATGATATCTTAAATGTTACCACATTAGGTCCTTATGATAAACTTGAAGTCGACCCACAAGCAATAATTTGGGATAGCAAATCTAATTGGACAAATGCAGGGGAAGACTCGAAATCTCTTAGTAAGGTAACTTATAAAATACTCTATTCAAATTGGCATCATGGTATTCCAATGGATAAAGCAGATCTTCTATACTCTTTGTATTTTATGTTCGAATGGGGATCAGATGAAGGTGTTGATGATCTCACAAAAGATCCAGAATATACCTCTAGAGTGAAAGTAGCCCTACCTTTATACAAAGGTTTTAGATTTTTATCCGATGATACAGTAGAATCATTTATAGACATATGGCATTTTGATAAGAATGAAATAGCTGGAAATGCAGGATTATGGCCACAAGAACCATGGGAAATCACGGCTGCTACAGAAAGATTAGTTCTCTCAAATCTTCTTTCATACTCTAAATCTCAAGCAATTACAAAAAATGCTGATTGGTTGTCATTAATTATACCAGAACATGCTAATCTAATAAAAAAGGAATTGATCAAAATGAAAGATGAAAAATTTATTCCATTACCATTAAAAAATATAGTAACACTAGATGAGGCTATAAAAAGATATGATGCGAGTATAAAATGGATTGAAGATAGGCAACATGCAGTGATAAGCAACGGTCCTTTTTTCTTGGATACATATAATCCATCAGGAAGGACTATGGAAATTAAAGCCTATCGCGATAGCACATATCCTTTTGAACAGGGATATTGGTCCCACCTAGAAAAACCTAAAACACTTGAACTTAAAAATTTTACACATTCTAAATACATAAAGATTGGAGAAGAAAAAATAATTAATTTTCAATCATTTTCTGATAATATTCCTGAATCAAATCTTTCCATTTTTTACTTTTTAATAGACTATTCTGGTAACGTAATCAATAGCGGACAGGCAACTAGGATAAATGATCAAAATGGTTCATTTTCAATTATATTAAATAAAGACCTTACTAAAAACTTGACCGTAGGACCGATAACGTTAAAAATTTTCGCAAATACACAAGACGCGTTACGACCTGTTGTTTTAGACAATTTATTGTTAGTAACCACATAATTATTCACTCTTTGATTAAGGAATATGACGTCAGCTAAATTATTCCTACTTTCGTAAGATCATATATAGAATGATATTATCAATTATAATATGATATATAGAACAAATTATTTTTCTAAAGCGAGTTAGAACTTAACATTTTTATTTTTACTTACTTTATACTAGTGACTTAAATTTTATAATTCTCTTTCAAATGCTTCCAGCGTTCACAGTTCAACTATGTTGTGTTCTGAAGATATTTGTCAAATTTATAACATATCTCTATCTTTAATTTATATCTGAATTCTGTGCTTTCTATGAAATATTTGATATATCGACAGTGTTAACTTGACCAAAGATCTTTAGCTGTGAATGTTCTATTCTAACAATATATGTTGTTGAAATTTGTCGGAAATAAAACATCCACTATCATTATAATGTATTTTCTATATCTGTATTTTCTTGGTTTGATTTTAAGGAATACATCAATGCTTGGAATTGTTAAAGGACCAAAATATGATTCAAGTAGCAGTTTGGAAATGGATTCAAACGGTTTGGATCGTATCAAATTTACAAAAGACAAAGAGTATCTGCATTTATCATGGATGAAAACACTATTCAGATTGGTAACAAGAATTTCTGTTTATGGATCTGTATTGAATCAGTTAAGAGTTCTGTCCTTGTAATATATATGTCCAAATAAAGAAACATGTTCATAGCGGAGAATTTTATCAGATCTCTTGTATCCAAACATGGGTAATAGACAGTTTACACCGATGGATATACTTGGTATCCTTTAACCTACAATTTTCTGAATTTGAAACATAGATTGCATTCGCCTTTTGAATAAAGTCGGATTGAAAGAGCAATGCAGTATATTAACGATAGGACAGAACTATTTGATCATTACTTGCTTTCCTTGTACCAAAAAGAATAGTAATAATAATTGTGATCTACAACATGTATACAATTGGATCAAACTATTCATTTATTTATATAATAGAAGAATTAGAAACATGATACTATTAAAAATTAGAGGTGAATTAAGGTTATGTTAAGTTAACAGAACAGATATATCTTTATTTGGTATAATGTTATTTCTATAAACCTTTCTCAAGATAAGTATAATAATATTTTATAACAGTAAAAAATACTTAATTGTTTATGAAATTTGTCTCTTTAAATTCTAATGGAATATAAAAAATAAAACTATTTTTATATGAGAATTATCGCTCTTAATATATTATCAAAAGGAAGAATAATACTTCTTTTACCATCTTTTCTTAAGGGACTATCTTACTTAAGACTATCATCAATGTTTTAAACTCTTTAGGTTTTAATAAATGAGTTTGATATATATAGGCAGTATCAAAGCTTGACTTCTCTTAGTCGACTGTAATCAAAGATTAATTATAATCCTACGTAATTAACAGATATTTTTATATTTTCTATTTTTTTTATTAATTATGTTCTATGACTTGTTCTGTTGCTGTTCCTCTATCTGTTTCTACAGCTTTTAGTCCATGCCATATTACTGGTTTTTTTCAAAAATCTATAGATTCCAATAACAATGATTATCTTTTTCATGGTTCTAGAGGTGCAGGATTTTCAATAAACAAGGGTGTTACTACTTCTGTAGAACTATACGAATCAATTACTCCTTCCTATCAAATATACATCAACGGATTGTTGGTTAATGATGCTATAGTGTCAGACTGGGTAATCCAAAATTATCTTTCACAGGATGATTCTAAGTATTTGATGAAGATAAAACATACTATCGATGTTCCTATAGGTTTTGGATTAGGTACTAGTGGAGCAGCTGCCTTGAGTCTTTCCTATGCACTTAATCATGTTCTTAAAAGAAATCTCAGTATAGAACGAGCTGCACAGATCGCTCATGTCGCAGAGATCAGCTGTAAAACCGGCCTTGGTACGGTGATTTCTGAATTTTATGGTGGCTTAGAAATTAGAACTGGCTTTGGTGCACCAGGAATTGGGCAACTTAAAAAAATTAGAGTAAAAGATCATACAGCTGTTGTATTGTGTATTAACCCGATTATGACAAAAAAGATTCTTTCTAATCATTTTGCTCGATCTAACATTTTAGGTAACCAAATGACAGAACAATTGCTTCTTTCAAGAGAAATTGGTGATTTTTTAAGATTGTCAAAAAAATTTGCAGACGTTCTAGGGCTCACAAAAGGAGTTTGTGGAAAACCAATTAAGAAGCTAGAGAACATTGGAATTTTGTCGAGTGTAGCCCTGTTTGGGGAAACAGTATTTACTTTGATTCCTAGAGAAGATGTAAGGAAAATTCCTCCAATTCTCCAAGAATTTCCGGGAGCTTTATTCATATGTGATATAGATAATCGGGGAGCGATATTGAAATCTCGTGATAAATAGTCATATTCCATCCAATCATCCCAGAGCACAATCGCTCTTGATCAGAGATTTACTTGTACAAGGATTTCGATCAGGGTTAGTTGTTCCAGAAGGATTACTCGCTCATGGCAGAGGAGAAGCCTTCGATTATCTCTTAGGAGAATGCACATCAATTCATGCTATAAATGCAATTAAGGCTGCATCAGCTTTAATTTTGTTGGCTAATAACCCAGTTATTTCTGTTAACGGGAATTCAGCAGCATTATGTGCTGGACAACTAGTAGAATTAGCTAAATTGACTAATTCTATTTTAGAAGTAAATTTATTTTATACAAGTAAAAAAAGGGAAAAGCTCATATCACAAAAATTAAAAAAATGTGGAGCTAAAATTATACTAGGTACAAACAACAAAAGGATCGATATTCCCGAATTAACTAGTTCTAGACGACATGTTGATCAAAATGGAATCTTTAAAGCTGATGTAGTCTTGGTACCTTTAGAAGATGGAGATAGAACAAATGCTCTAATGAAGATGAGAAAAAAAGTAATTACAATTGATTTGAATCCACTCTCAAGAACCTCCAAATCAAGTACTATAAGTATTATTGATAATATTGTCAGGGCTATACCACAATTAATCAAAGTTACCAAAGATTTGAAAAATCAACGGAAGGATTCACTTGAACGAATTCTCGAAAAATATGATAATCAATATAATCTAGACGAGTCCTTAAAAATAATACGCGGGAATGCTAATACACAATAGGAAAAATAAAGATATTGAAAATATTCAAAAAAAATTAACCATTAGAGATATTAAATTAATGAAAAAAGGGAATAAAATTTCTGCAATTACGTCTTATGATTATTGGAGTTCAAAGATTTGTGATCTAGCAGGAATCGATTTGATATTAGTAGGAGATAGTGGAGGGATGATTATGTTAGGGTATGAATCTACTATACCTGTAGGCATGAAAGAAATGTTATTGTTTACCAAAGCAGTAGCACGGGGTACAAAAAGAGGTTTGATTGTTTCCGATATGCCACTCGGGTCCTATCAAACAGATTCTAAAAGAGCAATAAAAAATGCCATAAAGTTTATCAAGGCAGGATGTGACGCAGTTAAGCTGGAAGGTGGTATCAATATGGCAAGTACAATAAAAAGCATTGTTGATAGCGGAATTCCTGTATTAGGACATATAGGATTGAAGCCTCAAACTGCAAAATTTTGGACCGGCTATAAAATTCAAGGTAATACATCAAGATCTGCATTAGATCTGATTACTGATGCAAAAGAATTAGAAAAAGTTGGAGTCTTTGGCATCGTTCTTGAAATGGTTACTGCAGAAGTCTCTAAAATAATTTCAGAAACTATAGAAATTCCAACAATAGGTATTGGTTCAGGCCCCTCTTGTGATGGTCAGGTCCTTGTTCTTCATGACATCCTGAATTTATATGATAATATTAAACCCAGATTTGTCCAGAATTATGCTGATGTTCATACCACTATCCTTAACGCAACCCAGAACTACATCAAGGATGTCAAAACAGAAAGTTTTCCAGCAGAGAAACACACATTTTACATGGATAAAAATGAATATAATAAATTAAAAGAGCAATTATCATAATTTGAAAAGATTAAGAGGTCTACACCCATCTAAAGATATAATTGGTTCATTAGGTAATGAATTAGAAGGTAAGCAGATAGTACTATGCGTGACTGGCAGTGTTGCAGCTTATAAATCAATAGACTTTGCCAGACTTCTGATGCGACATGGGGCAAACGTAATCCCCGTAATTTCTGAATCCGCAACTTTACTACTTAATCCTAATTTTTTAAAATGGGCAACTGGCAATACCGTGATTGATAAATTAACGGCTAATATGGAACATATTGCTTTAGGAGATTTTAACATGTCGGATTTAATAGTGGTCTATCCATGTACTGCTAATACTTTGAGTAAATTCGCTTGTGGGATAGACGATACTCCTATTACATCTATTCTCACTGTATCTCTTGGATCTAAGATACCAATTTTCATAGCTCCAGCCATGCATGAATCAATTTATCAGAATCAATTTGTTTTATCGAATTTGGATAAACTAAAAAAAATAGGAATATCTATAATAGAACCATCAATAATTGAAGGAAAAGCCAAAATAGCTACCCCTGAAAAAGCTTTGTCTGATATTTTAGGGTTTTTTTCAAATACTTCAAAAAAAATCTTATTGAATAAGAAAATTCTCATCACCTCAGGAAGTACGATGGAATACATTGATCCAGTTAGGGTAATTTCTAACTTGAGTTCTGGCAAAATGGGTCAAGCAATTGTTAACGAGGCTTTGGAACTAGGAGCACAAGTAGTACAGATATCTGGAAATTCTATTTCTAAACAAATCCATAGCAACAACTTGAGATTTATTCAAGTATCTACATCAGACGAAATGTATAACGAGGTTGTTTCAGAACTATCTTCAGGCCAATACGATATTGCTATAATGGCTGCAGCAGTTACAGACTTTAAACTGAATCAAGTCAAAAAAAAGAAGATGAATAGTAGGAATATTCAGAGTTTAAAGTTAGATTTGATCCCCACAAAAAAAATTATAAATGATATCAAAATGATAGATGAGAATATTTTTTTGGTTGGGTTTACCGCCTATCATGATGTTTCTGATTCTTTTCTCATTTCCAAAGCAAATGAAAAATTAAAAGAATCTAATAGCGATATAATAGTTGCAAATGATATTGGACGAAAAAATAGTAAAATTGGTTCGGATTTCAACGAAGTATTCATAATCTCTTCAAATAAACCAGTTATTCACTTGGAACTCAGTCGTAAGGAAATAATAGCAAAACAATTGTTAAATGTAATATCTTCTTACGTAAACAACTGATGGAAAAATAACTTCTCAAATAATCTTGGTTTGAAGAATTAATTTTTTCCTAGGATTATCAGTTCTTTTGAAAATTTGGTTGCTATTTTTATACCGTTCCTTGAATTCTCATCGATGACAATAGTGTCTTCTATTCTCACCCCAAATTTAGATTCAAAATAAACCCCAGGTTCTATAGTTATACTCATTTGATTCTCTATTTTATCATTATTATTTTGGCGTATCCATGGTGGTTCATGAACTGCCAAACCAATCCCATGTCCAGTGGAATGATTAAACTGTTCAGAATAACCTGAATTTGAAATAAAATCTCTACAGATCTTATCTATTTCTCCTGCCAAGGGTTTGGTACCAGCTTTTTTAATTCCTAAATCTTGTGAGTTTCTTACAATATCATACACTTTTCTCATTTCCTTGTTGATATTACCTAATCCAAACGTCCGAGTCGCGTCTGCAACATATCCTTTATATCTTAAAGTGATATCTACTACGATAAAATCACCATTTTTAAATCTTCTATCAGTAATATCCGAATGTGGTAATGCACCGTTTCTTCCACCTGCTATGATAAAGGGGAATAATGTAGATTTGTAAAAAGGTAACATTGCCTTTTTTCTAAGAGCTTCATACACTAATCTTGAATGTAATTCTCTTTCAGAAAGTCCTGTCTTTATTTCGTCCAAACACACATTAAATAAGAAATCTATTATTTTAGCAGCGTTACATATATTCTGTATTTCAGTTTTGTCTTTAATTGCTCTGCTTTTAAAAAATACGTCATTATTAACTATGAGTTTACCTTTTCCTACTCTCTCTCCAAGATATTCTAAGGTATTGTTATCCTCACAATCTGTTAATGACAAATTCTCATTTAAGTTTGAGCTAATTCTAGTCAAAATGTCTTTGCCTCTTTCAGTTTGAATTACCTCGCAATTTCTTGAGTCTCGTAGGGCTCTAGAATATTCTAGTTTGGGTGACAATAGCTTTGTATTATTTTCATCTATTACTACTGCTCCTTCACCCCAAAACCCAGTAAGATAATACATATTTTCTGGTTGAAAAACAAGTAATGTGTTACACCCAAACTTTGATATTCTTTCCAATAATTTTTTTTTGCGATTTATGAACATAACAGTAGATAACAGTAAATTCTTATATCATATTTAGATATCTGATATAAAAAATTAGAACTATTATTCTTAACTCGAAAATATTCATAATACTTTGATAAATAGTTACAAATACCGTTTAAGGAATTATATATATGATTACTAGTTATAATACTTCTAAGATATCATCCTCTCTGGAATCTATCCAAGTTATAATACTTGTTTACCTTTTACAATTCCAGATCACTTTCGATGATACAAAATTAAAGGATTCAAATATTCAATTTTTTATTCTATTGTAGAACCAAGAGACATATGTCATCCATCTCCTACAACAACAGGTATTGATAATATTCTATCCAGTTTAAGTACTTTTACCAATCTAGTATAGTATC
>Ga0315534_1000229_pt1 | contig 36137 bp, 28 predicted proteins | sample SalMarSW160240MG_FD_203094 | JGI IMG/M metagenome (GOLD analysis project Ga0315534, IMG submission 203094) | Salt marsh sediment microbial communities from the Plum Island Ecosystem LTER, Massachusetts, United States - Salt Marsh Sediment SW1602-40 ... | reverse complement strand
GATCGCCATGGCCACGACGAACGAGGCGACGACCCGCCAAAGCGTAATCCCGAGCTCGGTCAAGAGGTCGCCGTGCACGGTCTCTCGATAGATGTAATCGAGCACCGCACCCGGTCCCGGAAGAAGCCGGCTATCGGCCAACTGCGCGGCGACGAACCAGACGAGAAGGAAGCCCGCGACCGACAGCACCGATACGAGCGGACCGTTGAAACTCCGCGTCCCTCGTTCCGCAACGTCGCGCGCGTCGATTGCCGTCATGTCTTGCCGCCGTTCCAGAACGTGCCGGGCGCAAGCTCAGTGGCGGACCCGACGAGCTTTTCGCCGCCGAACTCGCGGAGGAATTGATAAAGCACCTTGGCGTCGGTTTCGTCATCGCTCGCCGACCGCTCGGGGATGCCTTCGCGGTAGCGGCGGCGCAACGCCTCGAAGGTCGCCTGGTTGAAGTTCGGATCGTTCTGGCCCATCACCTTTTTCAGCCGCTCCCACTCCGCATCGGAGGTGGCCAGGAGCTCGTTAGCTTTGCCGGCCGCGCGTAGAAATCCTTGAATTCCTTCAAGATTCTTCTTCGCCCAATCATCGCTGAACGCAAAGCCGACCATCGCCACCTCGCCTTTGGCGCCGAGCTCACGCACCACGTCCTCCACCCCAATCAGTTCGGTGAAGCCCACCCCCTCGAGCCTTGCGGCATAGGGCCAGAAATTGAGCACGGCGTCGAGTTCGCCCTGCTTGGCCCGCTCGGCGAGAAGGGGAGGTGCGCCGAATTCCTGTTCGGTCTCGGTTCTTAAGTCGATATTGGCGGTGCGGAGCGCATAAGCCACGAGCAGAAGCCAGCTCTTGTCGAGAGGACCGCCAGCCACGCCGAGCTTCTTGCCTTTTAGATCGGCGAGCGTCTTGATGGGCGAATCGGGGGGCACCATGATGGCGCCAAGCGCGGTGGTGAACGGTGAGAAGGTGAAATCGGCGCCGCTAGACCGCTCGCGGGAGACCCACAGCCAGTCGGTGGTCACCACGTCGAGCGAGCTGCTCTGCAAACCGACGGTGGTCGCTTGCGTGCTGGCCAGAGGTACGATCTCCATCTCGAATCCCTCGGCCTTGTCGAGTCCATTAGCCTGAATGGTGTCGAGCAGCCAACTGACAGTGCCGAATTTCAGCACACCAATCTTCACGTTATTCGCGGCATTGGCGGGCTGCCACAGCGCTACGCCGACAGCTGCGCAGAGTATCAAGGCTAAGAGACGTGACCGCACGAGGCACTCCTTCAAATTTTCATTTCCAATTGCGTTGGGACCGGCCAGGCGACGAAGGCGCTAAGCTCCGCCGTCATGGATACGGCAGATGCGTGCCTGGTCCTCCGGCGAGGTCCAAGAACGATATGGCGCGTCATCGGCGAGAGTGGCGGCGCATACTCTAACGATCCCGGCGGAGTTCGCAAGGTTCCATTCCCGGCTGGGCGATTGGCGCCAGAGCCCGGCTTTACCGCTGATTTATTTCGAATCTGGTTTCGCATCCGGGGCTCGCAAGCGATAGCCGTGGCCACGCACCGTCTCAAGCAGCGGCTCGCGCTCGGGCGTATCGATTTTTCGCCGCAACCGCGCGATATACACGTCGACGACATTGGTGAGGGGGTCTTCGCTATAGCCCCAGACCTGATTGAGAATGCGAGTACGGGAAAAGACCCGCCCCGGCGCGCTCATCAAAAGCTCGAGGATGGCGAGTTCCTTGGCCGTGAGCTTGATCGTATCGTCGCCACGCTTGACCTCCAGCGCTTCCCGGTCGAGCACGAGATCGGCAACTTGCAGAACGTTGGAGCTCGGCGCGAATTGGTGCGACCGGCGAACCAAAGCCTCGATGCGGGCGAGCAGCTCGTCGAAATCGAACGGCTTGGTGAGATAGTCGTCGGCGCCGACCTTCAGGCCTTTGATCTTGTCCTCGAGGGCATCCATGGCGGTCAGCATCAGAATCGGCGTGTGATCGCCTTGCAGGCGCAAGCGCTGGCAAACGTCATAGCCGTGCATGTCGGGCAACATCAGGTCGAGCACGATGACGTCGAATTCGCCGGTCTTGGCGAGATCGACCCCCTCGCTGCCGGATGAGGCCACGGTGACGCCATGATTTTCCGCCCGGAGTCCGCGGTCGATAAAGTCTGCGACCCGCGGTTCGTCTTCGACCAACAGTACGTTCACGCGCCGGCCTCCGCTTTGGCGGCCGGCAATGCGACCGTGACAACAGTTCCTTCGCCTGGGCGGCTCGCCATCTCGATCCTTCCTTTGTGAGCCTCGACGATCGACTTGGCAACCGGCAGGCCTAGCCCTAAGCCTTCTTCATTCATGGCCGAGGCATTTCCGGCGCGGCGGAAACGCTCAAACACTTTATCAAGCTCCTCCGGAGGTATGCCGACGCCGCGATCCGAGACATGCACCACAACCTCGCCATCGGCGCTGCCGATATCCACTTTTACCGCTCCCTTGGATTTGGAGTAGCGCACGGCATTATCAAGCAGAACAAGGAAAAGCTGCCTCAGGCGCGCCGGATCGCCACGGACGGCATCGTGTGCGTCATTAGCAAAATCGATGCTTACATTCCTATCACCCGCAAGAACTTTGGCATCGCCGCAAACCTTCCCCAGGAGTTCGCCAAGATCGACAGTCTGCATATTGAGGCGGGCAGCCCCCGCGCCTTGCCGGGCGATGAACAGAAGATCGTTGACCAGAACCGAAAGATATTTGGCCTGCTCGACAATGCGCTCGATCGAGCTTTTGTAGTCGGCGAGGCGCTTATTCTTCCCCCGCAGCGCGATCTCGCCTTCGCCGCGGATGATGGTCAGCGGCGTACGAAGTTCATGGCTGATATCGGCGAAAAAGCCGCGCCTTGTTTCGTCGATCTGGCGCAAGGACTCGTTGGCGCGGCGAAGCTCCTCGGTGCGCGCCTCGACCAGCGTCTCAAGATTGTCGCGCGCATCCTGCAAAGCCGTCTGATGCGCCTGAAGATCGCTCGCCATGCGATTGAAGCTTTGGCCGAGATCGGCGAACTCGTCGCGGCCTGGGATGGCGATGCGATAGGACAGATCGCCTTCGGCCAGCTTCGAGGTGCCGCGTAGCAACTCGGCTAGTGGAGTCCTGAGACCTCGCAGCAGCAGAATCACTAGGCCGAGCGTGGCGAGAATCGCAAGCACGGCATGGATCTCGGTGATGCGTTCGAGCCGGCCGAGCAGCCGGGCGGCGTCGGCATCGATCCTGATGACTTCAGCGGTTTCGTCGGCGAGCCCGACCTCGATCAGCTCGTTGAGCTTCTGGTCGATGCCGCCCTTGAGCAATTCAGTCAGTCTCTGCCAAGCGACGTCCGGGCGGCCGCGGCTGCGCAATTGCTCAACCTCGCCGAGCTGATCGAGCGTGCGCTGGAATTCCTCTTTGATCTTGGTCAGACGCGCGCGTTCGGCAGATTCGACCTGCCGCTCGTCCGCGTCGACGATGGCGAGCTCCTGCGCGACCAGGGTGTCGAGCGTGGCAAGATCGGACTCGATCACCTTGTTGAGATAAGCGGCGCCTAAGGGCCGGTCGGTAATCCCGGTGAGCAGCGTATCGGTCCAAGCCTTGAACAGTTGCTGGCTGTGTCGGGAGAGTTGAAGCAGGCGCTCGAGTTGCTCATGGGAGAGGCGTGAGCGCGTGAGATAGGCATGCGATTGAGTCACACCCCAATAGGCGAGACCCGCGGCGGACAGCGACATGGCCAGAAGCAATCCCGCGGTGACGAGGAGCTTCGTCTGGTAACGCATCGAATTTCTCAAACGGCTCGCAAGGTCTAAGAGGGCTGAACGGGCCTCAAATGCGGGTGGCAGGGTCCGGCCCGCTGTGAATAGAGGCCGGATTTCTATAGCGCAATTTCCCCAAGACTTGAGGCTATCTTCCATCTGACAATGAATTTTTCATCCCCGCCGGTCCCCCGATTCATGCTGGCATTGGCCCAGTCTCGGGCGCCAGGACCAAGATTAGGAAATTCCGGCAGTTTTTTTGCCATGGGTTCCCAAGCGAGATTTGTTAAGGTCTGGGCAGAAAAAGAAGAATCGATACTTTGGCGGGGCTCAAGTTCGGGGGACAGCTCTTGAGACAAGATCTGACTTTTATGCGCGGCGCGCAGCGTTTGGCGCTGTCTGCCGCGGTATCCGCTCTGATAACGGCGGGGTTCTCCCTGTCCGCCACGACCCGCGCTTTCGCCGAATTCGAGATCCAGGAAAGCGAGGTCGAAAAGGGCGAAATCGAGCTCGAATATCGCGGCGCCGTGCATAGCGGCTTCCCGAAGTCCGAGCGCGAGGCGGCCGAAGACGACGACGAGGGCGGTGCACTCGACGAGGAAGAAGAAGGCGAATTCCTCCGGCAAAGCCACGACTTAGAATTTCAGTACGGCATCACCGACCGCTTCATGTTTTCGGTCGAGTTGAGCGCGGACGAGCCGCTCGAGGACGATTTCGATGTGAGCGGGGTCGAGTTGGAGTTGCAATACGAGCTGATCGAGCGCGAAGGCAACGGACTCGGACTTGCATTCATCGGCGCGTACGGCTTTGCGACACGTAGCGGCGAGGCCGATGAGATCGAGTTCGGACCGATCATTGAGCTGGCGAGCGGTAAGCTTCTATTCACTGCCAATCCTTTCTTTGCCTCGCAGGTCGGCGATAACCGGGAAACCGACGGGCTCGGTTTCGAATATGGCTGGCGCGGCCAGTACGACTTCGCCAAGAAATGGGGCATCGGCGTGGAGATGTTCGGCGAGGTCGAGGATCTCTCCCATGCCGGATCGTTCGACGACCAGGCTCACAGCATCGGTCCGACCTTGTTTTACCATCCGGGCGGCGATGATGATGACGACGACGACAATGGCGGCGACGATCTCGACGACAAGAAGCTCGGCGTGCCGGATGGGGTGGAGATGGAGATCTCCCTCAATGTCGGCGTCCAGTTCGGCTTGACCGATAACACCTGCGACACGGCGGTAAAATTCCAAGGTTCGCTCGAGTTCTAAAGCCGGTCTTTGTCGGTCGAAACCAAGCCCGCGCCGCGCGCGGGCTTGTTTTTTGCCTTGACGAGACGGTGCCGGCATCGCCATGTGATCCTCAACCATGAAGATCAAGGTTCTCGGTTCTGCGGCAGGCGGCGGCCTGCCGCAATGGAATTGCAACGGCCGCAACTCTGCCGGCGTGCGTAAGGGTGAGGCTGGATTGTCGCCGCGTAACCAGGCCTCCGCCGCGGTGAGCGCCGACGGGGTGCAATGGGTTCTACTCAATGCCGCGCCTGACCTGCGTCAGCAAATCAACGCCACGCCGGAGCTTCATCCTGTCGCGGACGGACCCGCACGCAACAGTCCGATCGCCGCGGTGGTGCTGACCAATGGCGATGTCGACGCCGTGGGAGGCCTCCTGACCATGCGCGAAGGCCAGCCCTTCACCGTGTACGGCGCGGCGAGAGTGCTCGACGTGCTGGCGTCGAACACGATCTTCGACGTGCTCGACGCGAACCTGGTCAAGCGGGTTGCCATGGACTATGGGCGCCCCTTCGCCGTCGAAGGCCCTTCGGGACCGGTCGGCATCACCATTGAAGCCTTCGCCGTGCCCGGCAAGGTTCCGCTCTATCTCGAAGACGAGAAAGCGGGCGCCGGATTCGGCACGCAGGAAGGCGACACCACCGGCCTTAGGGTCACCGATACCGCCAGCGGGCGATACTTCTTCTTTATTCCGGGCTGCGCCATGCTTGACGATGTGCTTCGCGCGCGGCTCAAAGGCGCGCCGCTGCTATTCTTCGACGGCACGCTCTTTACCAATGACGAGATGATCGTTCAGGGACTGCTGCAGAAGACCGGCGAGCGCATGGGCCATATGAATATGTCAGGGAGCAAGGGCAGCATCGCCGAGCTTGCGCCGCTCGGCATCGGCCGCAAGATCTTCATCCACATCAACAACTCCAATCCGGCACTCCGCGACGGCTCGCCCGAGCGCAAAGCGGTCGAAAGCGCGGGGTGGGAAATTTCCTACGATGGGATGGAGGTCACGGTCTAAGGCGGACCGGCCGCGATCCGCGACCCGGTTCTAGCCCGCCCGCGGCGTCCGCATATCGCCGAGCGTGACGACATTGTCAGGCCGCTTGTCGGCCTCCGTTTCGACGGCGGCCGAAGCGGCGAGCGCCCAATAGGCTTCGATGCGTTCGGCAAAGGGACGCGACCGTTCGGCGAAGAGCCGGTCGCCCTCGGCCCGCGCCTCTTCGCGCAAGAGCCCCTGACGTTTGCGGCAGCGCTTGAGGAAGGCCGCCGTCTCTTCGGGGGTGCCGAAGGTCATGGTCGGCGTCGATGCAAGTTTGCAAAGCAGGAAAATGTCATGGTCCTCGCCGAGAAGCTGCGATAGCGATTTTGCAGCCTCGACCCGGGCCGAAAGTTCCGACGGCCAGCAGGGAAGGAGCAGCTGCATCTGCCGCCAATGGTGCTGCACGCCTTTCCGCCACTCGTGGAAGTCCTCGTCGCGGCCCTCGCCGAAGGCGTGATGGAATGCTTTGCGCGTCCGGCGGTAACAAAGCCTCAGACCTTTGCCGAGCGGGCGAAAATCGTCCGGGTAGACAGTGAGACCGGCGAATGCAGGCCGCAACTCCCACAGCCCGCGCATCGCGTCGGACGCGGCGCTGCGCTCCAGGTTCTGCTCCGCCGCGTGGCGGCGCTTATGCAGCCATGCGCGCAATGAATGCAGCGGGCCGAGACCGGGGCCGGGGCCGGTTTTGCGCTCAAGCTTGTCGGACGCATCAATCAGGGCCTGAGCGTCGCGCGCCGCCGCCAGACCCCGCGCAATCGCCGTGATCCGGCCGTACAAACTCGTATAGACCGGCTCGGGCATTCCTGGCCGGGCGAGCAGAAGCAGCGAACGAAGCCGTTTCAAGCATTTGCGCGCGCTGTGCACGCCGCTGTGACGCTCGGGTGGCGCGGCGGCAAGCGCATTCTGAGCGATCTCAAGCTCGCCGAAAGCAACACGGCGCAAGGCCTCGCTCATCGGCGCTGCCGGATCGAGTCGATACGTCATGAGGCCCCCAACTGCCTCTCCACTGTCACAAACCGAATGATTCCGAGACGAGGCGAGAACGTCAAGTTCCAAACCGTCGCATTAGTGCTGTGGAAATTCTGTGGACAGCTTACGCCAAGCAACCGTCGCGTCGATCCAGTTTTTGACATGCATTTCCGGATGTTGGTTTGTCACAATGTCAGTTATGACAGCGACGGAATCGGCGCCGGCGTCGAGCACTGAACCGGCGCGGTCGAGCGTGATGCCGCCGATCGCCACCAGCGGGCAGGAAATATTGGCCCGCCACTCGCCAACGCGTGCGAGCCCCTGCGGTTTCCACGGCATCTTCTTCAGCTTTGTCGGGTAGATCGGTCCGAGCGCGACATAATCGGGGCGGGCGGCAAGTGCTGTGGCAAGCTCCTCATGGCTGTGCGTGCTGACGCCGATCTTGAGCCCCGCGTCCTTGATCTTTGCCAGGTCGGCCTTGGCCAAATCTTCCTGGCCGAGATGAACGAAGCCGGCACCCGCATCGATCGCCTCTTGCCAATAATCGTTGATCACGAGCTGGCAGTCATGCGCGTTGCAGAGCGCGATCGCCTTGTCGATCTCTTCGCGGATGACATCAGGCCGGTCCTTGATGCGAAGCTGCACCAGCTTGATGCCCAAAGGCAGAAGCCGGGCGAGCCAGTCCGTATCGGGAAGGATCGGATAGAAGGGGTCGAGGCGGATCAAGGCGGACTAAAGGGCGATCAAGAGGCCTGATCGATCTTGAAGAAGGGCGTGCCGGCCACGGGCGTCGAAGGCGCTGCCATGTCGCGCGGCTCCATCAGTCCGGCCTCGAAGGCAAGGCGTCCCGCGGCAACGGCCTTGGCAAAGGCGCTTGCCATCTTCACCGGATCGCCCGCCTTGGCGATCGCGGTGTTGAGCAGCGCGCCGTCATAGCCCAATTCCATGACTTCGGCCGCGTGCGACGGCGCGCCGAGACCGGCATCGACAATCAGCGGGATATCGGGGAAATAGGCGCGCAGCGTCCTGAGCGCGTCTTTATTAATAAGGCCGCGCGCCGAACCGATCGGCGCAGCCCATGGCATCAGCACGGTGCAGCCCGCGGCGACGAGCCGCTCTGCGGCACTCAAATCTTCGGTGGTGTAGGGCAGGACCTCGAAGCCTTCGGCGGTTAATTCACCCGCTGCTTCAACCAGGCCGTACAGGTCCGGCTGCAGCGTATCGTCATTGGCGATGACCTCGAGCTTGACCCAATCGGTGCCGAACAACTCACGTGCCATCTTGGCGGTGGCGACAGCCTCTCGCGCCGTGCGGCAGCCTGCCGTGTTCGGCAGCACGCGCACGCCCATCTCCTCGATCAAACCCCAGAACCCTTGACCGGTGCGGGCGCGCGACGATTCTCGGCGAAGCGAGACCGTGACGATCTCGGCGCCCGACGCTTCGACCGCTTGCTTGAGGCTCGACGGTGAGGGGTATTGCGCCGTGCCGAGCAGCAGCCTCGACTGAAAATCTTTGCCGTAAAGGGTGAGCATCAGCCGCCTTGCCTCGGTGCCACGATTTCGATCTCATCGGCCTCGGCAAGCGGCGTCGCACGCCGCTTCGCCGCTTCGACGAAGTTGCCGTTCAAGGCGGTCGCGATCTTCGCCTCGGCGAAGCCGAGCCGTCCGCAAAGCTCGTCGAGCGTCACCGCATCGGTGGCGAATGCCTCACCGTTCAGCACGATCTTCACCGAACACCTCCGAATCCTTCACGCCGGTCTCGATATAATCGGCAACCAGCTCCGCCAAAGCAGGCGCAAGCAGAAAGCCATGCCGGTAGAGACCGTTGACGTAGATATAGCCGTTCCGTGCGATAATCCTAGGCCGATTGTCGGGAAAGGCGGGCCGTGCGCCTGCGCCTTGCGCGACGATCTCGGCTTCGGCGAAGGCGGGATCGACGGCGTAAGCGGCCGAAAGCAGGTCGAGCGCCGAGCGGAGCGTGATCGGGCCGGTCTCCTCGCTCTCGATCACGGTGGCGCCGATCATATAAAGACCGTCGCCCCACGGCACGACGTAGACGGGAAAGCGCGGATGCACCAGTTTGACCGGCCGCGACAAGATCACCTCGCGGCTCTTGACGATAATCCGCTCGCCGCGCACGCCGCGCAAGTCCGGCAGATCGTCCTTGGCCGCAAGACCGCGGCAATCGATTACGAGATCGGCGCTTTCAGGCGCCGCGCCGTCGCCGAGGCTCAGGCGCACGCCGTCTTGGCGCGCGCGGTCGAGCAGAAAACGCAAAGCAGGCTCGGGCGCAAGATGCGCTTCCTCGGCGAAATAAAGCGCGCCTGTGAAGCGATCGCGTAACGCCGGCTCTAACGCGGCAAGCTCGTTCGCCGGCAGCCATTGATGTCCCTTGGTCATGCGGGCGAAGCGGTCGAGTTCGGCGCGGTCCCGAGACGGTGCGACCACCAGCGTGCCGTTGGCGATCGTTCCGGGATAGGTCTCGCGCCATAGCGCGACACCGCGTCTGCCGAGCATGCCGATCACCGCCTCGGCGGTTTCCTGTTCGCAAGCTGGCGCAAGCATGGCGCCGGCGTAGACGCTGCAAGACTCGCCGAACGCTTCGGCGGAGCGTTCATGCAGCGTGACGTCATGACCGCGCCGGGCAAGCGTCACGGCTTGCCACAGCCCGACCACGCCCGCTCCGCGGACGGCAATCTTACGAGCCGAGCGCGCCATCAATCCCCCAATGCGGCGCCTTCGCGGCGCGGATCAGAGGCGCCTTCAAGGCCTTCTTGTGTGACGGCGATGACATTCTCGCCGCTGGTCAGGCTCATACGGCGCACGTCATGGCCCATGGCGCCGAGCGCGTCGGCAAGATCGTCCCACGCCGCGCCATGTTCGAGCAGAACCGCATCCCCGATGCTGCCGAAATTGACCGAGGCGCTGGCTTGCGCCACATCGAGGTGCCAATCGATCAGGCCGATGACGGTCTTGAGGTTGTAAAGAATGATCGCCGGTCCTCCCGGACTGCCGAGCACATAGCGGAGACCGCCGCCGGGTCCAAACACTATGGCCGGGTCCATGGAACTTCGCGGGCGCTTGCCCCCTTCGACGCGGTTGGCGACGGGACGTCCCTCGTCATCGACCGGCACGAACGAGAAATCGGTCAGCTGATTGTTGAGCAGGAAGCCGCGCACCATGCTCCGCGCGCCGAAGGCCTGCTCGATGCTGGTGGTCATGGCGAAGGCATCTCCCTCGCCGTCGACGACGGAAATGTGGCTCGTGCCGTTCTGCTCGTGCGTCCCGTCGCGTCCGAATGCGCCTTGCTTGGCATTGGGCGGCGAGCCGGCGGCGACATGATCCAGCGCACGGCTCGGATCGATCAGAGCGCGCCGCTCTTTGAGATATTTCGGATCGAGCAGTCCGGCGACGGGGACCGAAACGAACTCCGGGTCGGCGAGATAGCGCGCGCGGTCGGCATAAGCGAGCCGCTCGGCTTCAACGATCAGATGGGCCGCCTCGGGCTTCAGCGGTTTGGCACCGAGATCGTAAGGCTCGATCAGGCCTAGCACCTGGCCGACGGTGACGCCGCCCGACGAGGACGGCCCCATGCCGCACACCTGATGGAGCCGGTACGCCATGCAGACCGGCTCGCGCGCGATGGCGCGATAATTGGCAAGGTCTTGCTCGGTAAGACTGCCGGGCTTTCGCGGGTCGTTCTGCACGGCCTCGGCGATGTCGCGAGCGATATTGCCTTGGTAGAAGGCGCGCGGCCCGTCACGGGCGATTATCTCAAGCGTCGCCGCGAAAGCAGGATTTTTGAGCCGGTGACCGCGCGGCAAAGGCTTGCCGCCGGGGAAGAAATAGGCGCGCGCCTCGGGCGTGAAGCTATCCGGATCTTTGCGGGCGATCTGGGAGGCAAGGCGGGGGGATACGAGAAACCCGTCGCGGGCAAGCGCGATGGCCGGCCGAAACAGCGCCTCCCAAGGGAGTTTGCCGTGGGTCTCGTGAATGCGTTTCAGCGCCGCGAGCACGCCGGGGACGCCGATCGAGAGTCCGCTCGGAACTGCGGCCCTGAAGGGGAGCGGCTTTCCCGCCTCATCGAGAAAGAGTTCGGGGGTGGCGGCGGCCGGCGCCGTCTCGCGGCCGTCAATGCTGACAAGCTGATCAGCGTCCTCGTCCCAATAAAGAATGTATGCCCCGCCACCGATGCCCGAAGATTGCGGCTCGACCAGGGTCAGCACGAGTTGGGTGGCGATGCCGGCATCGGCGGCGCTGCCGCCTTGGCGCAGGATCGCAAGCCCTGCCTCCGCGGCCAGCCCATTGGCGGCGGCCACCATGTATTTCTTCGCTTTGACGAGAGGCTTCGGCTCGGAGCCGGTGGCGATCTCCGGCTGCTCGAAAGCGTAGGCGCGCGAGCCGAACGCGCTCGCGGTCACGGCGAGCGTGAGCGAAACGGCAATCAAGCCGGCTGTGAGAAAGCGTGAACTTGAAATCATGCGCCGGAGCATAGCCGGTTTCGCGCCGCCATACGATTAGTGGAAATCGCGGGATTTCGGGATAATGCGCTCGGCCCTCGGGTGGCGGCGCGGGTGCCAGCGCGGATGAAAGCGCGAGGCGCGCTTGGCACGCACAGGGTCCTTCTCGTCGTCTTCATTAGGGGCATGACGCCACGAGCCCGGATCGGGGCGCCGCACTTCGTCGGCATTGGCGAGCGCAAGGCTCAAAGCCTCGCCGTCTTCGGTGAGACAATTGAGCCAGTCGCTGCGATCTTCGAGGCGCGCGGCCACCACGTGAATAATGTCTTCGTGGCGCTGGACACGGCCATGCACCACGACGAGGCGCGCGCCCATGACCACCTTGCGCTCCCGTTCGAGCACGTTCGGCCAGATCACCGAATTGGCGATGCCGGTCTCGTCCTCGATGGTCATGAACACGACGCCTTGCGCCGAGCCGGGGCGCTGGCGCACGAGCACCACGCCGGCGACGCTGACTCTTGCGCCGTCGCGGCAGGTCTTGAGATCGGCGCAAGGCGCAATGCCGGATGCCGCGATCGGCGCGCGCAAGAAACTCATGGGATGGGCTTTGAGCGACAAGCGCAGCGTCCGGTAATCGTGCACCACATGCTCGGAGAGCGGCATGACGGGAAGGGCGACCTCTTGCTCGGCGCCGATGTCGGCGGTGCCGGCATGATCGAACAGCGGCAAAGGCGCTTCCTTCGGCAGCCCGCGCACGTCCCATAAAGCTTGCCGGCGGTCGAGACCGAGAGAGCGGTAAGCATCCGCCGCGGCAAGTCTCTCGAGGCTTGCGCGCTTCAGCCCGCTTCGCCGCCACAGCTCGCAGACATCTCTATAAGCGTTGGCGGGAAGGCTGTCGCGGATGGCGACGAGATGCTGCACGTCGTCCTCGCGCATGCCGTCGATCTGGCGAAGCCCGAGGCGAAGCGCGAACGTGTCTTTTATTTGCGCTACCGCGCTTCCCCACTCGTGGGTTTGCGCTACTTGAGCGCCTGCCGGTTCAAGCGTGCAGTCCCAGAGACTCTTATTGATATCGGCCTCGCGCGCCTCAACCCCATGGGCACGGGCGCACCCCACGATCTGCGCCGGCGCGTAAAAGCCCATGGGCTGCGAATTGAGCAGCGCCGCGGCAAAGGCCGCAGGGTAATGGCATTTGAGCCAGGCCGAGACATAGACGAGATGCGCGAAGCTCGCGGCATGACTTTCGGGGAACCCATATTCGCCGAAGCCCTTGATCTGGTTGAAGCAGCGCTCGGCGAAATCGGCCGGATAGCCGCGCGCCGTCATGCGGCCGACCATCTTGTCCTTGAGGCGGTCGATGGTGCCGCGGCGGCGGAAGGTGGCCATGGCGCGGCGAAGCTCGTTCGCTTCAGAGCCCGAGAACTTCGCCGCCACCATGGCGAGCCGCATGGCCTGCTCCTGAAACAGCGGCACGCCCATGGTCTTGCCGAGCACCTGGTAAAGCTCATCGGCCGGGCCGTGATCGGGGTGCGGCGAGGGAAAGACGATTGCCTCCTCGCCGCAGCGGCGGCGAAGATATGGGTGGACCATGTCGCCCTGAATGGGACCCGGTCTGACGATCGCGACCTCGATGACGAGATCGTAGAAACAGCGGGGTTTGAGCCTGGGCAGCATGTTCATCTGCGCCCGGCTTTCGACCTGGAACACGCCGATCGAATCCGCATCGCACAGCATGTCGTAGACGAGAGGATCGTCGCGCGGCACCGTGCCGAGCGTGACCGTCCTGCCGTAATGGTCTTTGAGCAAAGCGAAGGCCTTGCGGATACAGGTGAGCATGCCGAGCCCGAGCACATCGACCTTAAGCAGCCCGAGCGCATCGAGATCGTCCTTGTCCCATTCGATCACGGTGCGGTCTTCCATGGCGGCATTGCCGATCGGGACCACTTCCGACAAAGGCCCGCGCGTCAGCACGAAGCCGCCGACATGCTGGGAGAGATGGCGCGGAAAGCCGATCAGCTCCTGGGTCAGTTCGAGCACCCGGGCAAGCAGCGGATCGGACGGGTCGAGCCCGGCCTGGCGCACATAGTGCTCGGGCAGGCTCGAATTGCTCAAGCCCCAGATCGTGGTGGCGAGCGCCGCGACGGTATCGGCGCTGAGGCCCAGCGCCTTGCCCACCTCGCGCACGGCAAGCCGCCCGCGATAGCAGATCACGGTGGCGGCAAGCCCGGCGCGGTCGCGGCCGTAGCGGGCATAGATATATTGAATCACCTCCTCGCGCCGCTCATGCTCGAAATCGACGTCGATATCGGGCGGTTCCTTCCGCTCTGGCGAGACGAAGCGCTCGAACAGGAGATCGATCTCGGCGGGATCGACATTGGTGATGGCGAGGCAATAGCAGACGGCTGAGTTGGCGGCCGAGCCTCTGCCCTGGCAGAGGATGTGTTGGCTTCGCGCATAGCGGACGATGTCGTGGACGGTGAGGAAATAGGGCGCGTAGTTGAGTTCGGCGATCAGCGCGAGCTCTTTGCGAAGCGTGTCGCGCACTTTGCCGGGGAGTCCGTTCGGATAACGCCAGGCCGCGCCCTCCCAGGTCAGATCCTCAAGATGGGACTGCGGAGTCTTGCCGTCAGGCACCGGCTCGTCGGGGTATTCGTATTTCAATTCGTCGAGAGAAAAAGCGCAGCTTTGCGTGATCTCAACGCTTTGCCGAAACGCGTCCTCATGACCGGCGAACAGCCGCGCCATCTCCTTGGCCGATTTGAGATACCGCTCGGCATTGGCTTCGAGACGGAGACCGGCTTCGGCAATCGTGCATTTCTCGCGGATGCAGGTGAGCACGTCTTGTAGCGCGCGGCGGTGGGGCGCGTGATAGAGCACCGCATTGGTGGCAACGAGCGGGACGCCAACGCGAGCTCCCAGGTCAGCCAAGGCGCCGATGCGGGCGCGATCGTCGCCCCGATAAGAATGCCGTGCCGCGAGATAAAGAGATGTGTGCTCGCCGAGCGCCTGCTTGATGCGGCGGAGTTGCGATTCAAAATTGCACGGGTCGTCTCTTGAAGTTTGGTCGCAAGGAACGGCGATAAAGATCAAGCCTTCCGCATGCGCGGCGACGTCATCGAGAAAGAGCGTGCAGTGTCCTTTTTCGGCGCGGCGCTGGCCGAGCGTCAGCAGCCGGCAGAGCCGGCCGTAAGCTGCGCGGTCCGTGGGATAGACGAGCAGGTTCGGCGCATCTTGCAGATCGAGCCGGACGCCAACGACGAATTTGATGCCGGCCTCCTTGGCGGCGATATGGGCGCGCACGATGCCGGCAAGCGTGTTGCGGTCGGTGACGGCGATGGCCTCGAGCCCCAACGCTTTCGCCGTCGCCACCAGCTCTTCGGGATGAGAGCCGCCGGTGAGAAACGTGAAATTGCTGGCGACCTCGAGCTCGGCATAGCGAGGCATAGGCAATCACCCGAACACGCCATGCAGATACCAGCACGGAGAGCCAAGCTCGCTCTCTTGATAAAGGCCTTCGCGGTAAACCCAGTAGCGGCGCCCGTCTTCGTCCTCGATGCGGTAATAGTCGCGCGGCCGCGTCGCCCCCCCGGAAGGCAGGTCGCGGGGACTGCCACGAAGTGAACGCCACCATTCGGGCGCGATGCGCTCAGGCCCTTCCGACTTGACCACGCGGCGGGTCACGCGGCGCCAAGTAAAGCGCGCCGGTGGGCCTTCGGGAATTTCGGCCATCACCGTCACAGGCTCAGGACTGGCGAAGAGAAGCGGCGGGCGCGGGGGTTTCGGAGAGGCAAGCTCAGGCCAGGAAGAGGGGCCAGAAAATGCGCTTTTCAGACTCTGCGCGCGCTCGGGGCAGTGGCTTGCGCGCGGAAACAGGCGGCGCACAGCGCGTGCGCCGAGGCGATTGGCCAGGCGGTCGATCAGGGCTTCGGGTGCCGCTCTCTTGATGGGCTCGGTCAAAGCCGTTTGGGCCAGCGGAAGGGGCTCGGTGATGAGAGCCGTCAGCGACATGAAATCGACGCCGAAGCCGAGATCGAGGGCCTCGGCCCTGTCCTGCAACAGGCGCAAGAGATGATTCGGTTCGCGCGAGGGCGCGCTCAAGCCGGCCTCGATCACCGCCGAAGAGCCGTCGGCGCGGGCAAGCCAAAACGCGAGCCGCCGGCAGCCTTGCTCGGCGCGGGCAAGCGTCCCGCACAGCGTCTGCGCCAGACGCTCAAGTCCGGCCATGACGCCGTCATGGGTGATGAGAGGCTCGGGGAAAGGAAGCCGCGCCGCGAAATCGGGCAGAGGCAGAAGGGGCCTGCGCGGCTCCTCGCGGCGCCCGAGCGCCTGATCGAGGCGAAGCAGCACGGCCTCGGCCACCTCCTTGGCGTGAAACCGCCGTTCGAGGCTCGGCCGCGGCAGATCGTAAAGCTGGCCGATGCGCTTTAGCCCAAGCCGCCGCAACAGGTTTGCGATCTCGGGCTGAAGCCGCAACGCCTCGACGGGAAGAGGCGCTAACGCATGTGCAATTTCTCCGCCGGGAACGATGATTGAAGATTTGCGCGCGTAGCGGGATAGCGCCTGCGCCCCGCCCAGAGTTTCGGCAAGAGCAAGGCGGCCGGTGAATCCTGCACGGGCAAGCCGCCGCTCAAGATCGGCAAGGAGCGCGCTCTCGCCGCCGAAGAGATGGGGCACGCCGCTGACGTCGAGCCAGAGTCCGCCCGCGCCGTCGGTGTTCAGGTTAGGGCTGTAGCGGCATGATGCCCAGCGGGCGAGTTCGCCAAGGGCCGCTTGGTCTTTCTGAGGCGCTGCAGGCAGCGTGAGAAGATGCGGACAAATGGCGCGGGCATCGGCAAGGGCGAGCCCGGCTGAAAGGCCGTCTCGTTCGGCCGCTTGGTTGAGCGCGGTGATGAACAGCCCCCGCTCTTCGTTGCCGATCAACGCCAAAGGCCGGTCAGCCGGTAAGGGCGCGGCGCCTTTCGCTTTCCTCTCCCGCGTCAGCCGCTCGATCGGAAGATGCGGCAGAAAGACCGAAACGAAACGACTCATGACTGAACTCCACGATAAGACTCTGCCCCGGTGCTTCACCCCGGCAACGTTCGAGGGTGAGACGATAAGAAGAATTCCCCGGCGCCCTCGCGTTGAACGGAGCGGCTCCGCTTTTTCGCGCGGCGATGCGCCAGGCTGTGACGGTTCCGGGAAGGTTTGTGTGCCTGTGGCTTGAGAGCAGGAGGCAGGGCGTGCGCGCGGCGCAAGCAGCGAGACCGAGCCGGCGGGCCATAAGCGGGGTCGCGATTTCAATCTCGGCCAGGGCTGCGATCAGCGCGCGACTCTTCAAACCTTCTTCCAGCGCCCAGGCTGCGTCGCGTTCGTTCCGGGCCATGACGATGAGCAAGGACGCAGGATCAAGGCCCGAAGCGATCAGGCCAGGCCCATAAGGGCGTCCCCATTCGCTCACGGCCTTCTCGGTGAGGCACCACAGCACGAGGTCGCGGGGGTCGGCGTTCGCCGCCGCGTGTTGAGCGACCACGGCAAGAGCGAAGGCAAGTGCGGCCGGGGAATCGGCGTAAGCGTCGGGCCTGATCTCGTGAAGCCCGCTCCGCTCGAGCTTGCTCAAAAGAGAAACCGGGTCCTGAGAAGAGAGTGCCGGGCCAAGACCCTCAGGTCGTTGCCCGGCAAGAGGCAAGGGGGGAGAGGAAAGAGAGCAGGCGAGGGGGGGAGGGGCCGCCTCCGGTGCGGGGGGGATGGCCAGAGACACGGGAACCTGCTCGAGCGCGCTGATCTTAGCGCGTAGATGCTCAATCAGGACCCTCGCCCTTGCCCCGCCTGCTTTTGCAACGCCAGCCGGCGGAACGAGGAGACCTGATTTCCCGTCTGGACTATCGCTACGCACACTGACTGACCCTCAACTCTCGTTCCTGTTTTGTTCTAGAGGGAGTCGGAGGGAGAGTCAAGGACCGGCGCTCAAGGGGCACTTTGTAACGGTAAAACCGCCAGTCTTTACGGTCGGCGGCACAGTCATACAGTTATGGTAAACCAAACGTAAAGCTAAACTATAAGTTTCTAGCAATTTTTCTTACGTCTCTTTTGATTTCAGCGGCGCTTACATCTCATCGTTGCTTGCACTTTGTTTATCATTAATCGTCTCCATCTGTTGAATTGCTTTAACCTGGATTTTAAGCCGGGATGTTACCACTCACCCAGGTTCCGCCGGCCGAACGGGCAAACGGAAGGCCGAGCGATAACCAACAAAGCAATAATGGGAGTGTCGAAAATGAAAACTACGCTTGCGCGTTTCCTCAAGGACGAGTCGGGCTCGACGGCCATCGAGTACGGCTTGATCGCCGCAGGAATCGCGATTGCCATACTGACCGCCGTGAACGCTCTCGGCGGTTCGCTTAACGGCCTGTTCGGCGGCTAACTTGTTTCCGCCTCACACCCGTGGCCTCGCCCCGCAGCAGCACTAACCACCCTCCATATTCTCACCTCGGAGAAAAGCTCACCAAAAGGAGCTTACGGTTTTGCTGCTGCGGGGCCCTCGTGGGGCGCCATCCTCCCTCAGATCAGATTTGTCTCGTGTAAGAGCGACCGTTGCCGGCACAGATGATTGTGCCGCTTGTGGCAATGCTTGCCTTTGGCTCGCGCGCGCTTGCGCTTAAGATCGCCGCGCCATTCTACCAAGAGGCGCGCTGGCGGAAATGCGCTTAAGCTTGCCCGCCTCAAAGAGAATACCGTTTTTTTTCGCCCCGGACCGATTGGCTGGCCGGGCAGGACAGCTTAAATCATCGGGCGGGCAGGCCGTCCAAAGCCCTATCAGCGATGGAGACGTAGCATGACACTCCAACTTGGCGAGACCGCGCCGGACTTCGAAGCCGATACCACCGAAGGCCCGATCCGCTTCCACGACTGGATCGGCGATTCGTGGACCGTGCTGTTTTCGCATCCCAAGGATTTCACGCCGGTCTGCACCACCGAGCTCGGCTACATGGCGCGGATCAAGCCTGAGTTCGACAAGCGCGGCGTGAAGATCATCGGTTTGAGCGTCGATCCGGTCGAGCGGCATGCGAAATGGGCCGAGGATATCAAGGACACGCAAGGCGTCGCGCCGAACTATCCCATGATCGGCGATCCCGACCTCAAGATCTCTAAGCTCTACGGCATGTTGCCGGCAAGCGCCGAGCCCGGCGCGGAGCGGACGCCTGCCGACAACCAGACCGTTCGCAACGTCTTCGTCATCGGGCCCGACAAGAAGATCAAGCTCATCCTCGTCTATCCCATGTCCACCGGGCGGAACTTCGATGAAGTGCTGCGGGTGATCGACTCGATGCAGCTCACCGCCAAGCATCGCGTGGCGACGCCGGTGAACTGGAAGGACGGCGAGGAGGTGATCATCTTGGGCTCGGTGTCCGACGACGAGGCGAAGACGATTTACCCCGACGGCTGGAAGGCCCCGCGGCCCTATATCCGCATCGTGCCGCAGCCGCGCGACTGACGGGAGCTTTAGCCGGCCCGCTGCCGCGCCGGGGAGGGGTATGTCATGGCGTTCCCGAACACCCCCGTGCTCACCACCGATTGCGTGATCTCGGACGGGGAGGGCCGCATCCTCCTCATCCGCCGCAAGAACGAGCCGTTCAGGGGAGCGTTCGCTCTCCCCGGCGGTTTCGTCGAGATCGGTGAGACGGTCGAAGCGGCCTGCCGGCGCGAAGTGCTCGAGGAGACTGGCATCAAGACCGGCGCGCTTCGCCTGATCGGGGTCTATTCGGAGCCGGGACGCGATCCGCGCGGGCACACGGTCAGCGTTGCTTTCATGACCTCGGTGCCGCCCGCGACGCGGCCGCAAGCCGGATCTGACGCCGAGGATGCGCAATGGCTCAGCCATTGGCGCGATCTCGATCTTGCCTTCGATCACGCGAAAATCATTGCCGACGCTGAAAGACTTGGATTCTCGCCAAGTTAAGCGTCCGGCGCGGGCTTGAAGGCTAGGCGGCTCGCAGGCGATGCTCTATTAGGGGGTCTAAGGATTGAAGATCCTCGAGCGGAGCGGATTTCATGAACGAAACGCCAGGTCCCGGCCGTTTCGCCACAAACCCCGAACCGGCGCAGACGCCGGCGCAGGAGCCGACATCCCGGCTGGCCGTGCTCCTCATCAATCTCGGCACGCCCGACGGCACCTCCTATTGGCCGATGCGCTACTACCTCAAGGAGTTTCTCTCCGACCGGCGCGTGATCGAGACCAACCGCGTGTTGTGGTGGTTCATTTTGAACTGCATCGTGCTGTTGAAAAGACCTCAGGCGAGCGGGGCCAAGTACGACACGATCTGGAACAAGGAGCTTAACGAGTCCCCGCTTCGCACCATCACGCGCAGTCAGGCGGAGAAGGTCGCCGAGATTCTTAATCGCAAAGGAATCGCGGTCGACTGGGCCATGCGCTACGGCAGTCCGAGCATTGCCTCGCGCGTCGAGGCCCTGATGGCACAAGGCTGCGAGCGGCTCGTCGTTTTTCCGCTCTATCCCCAATATGCCGCCTCGACCACGGCGACCGCCAACGACAAGGTGTTCGATGCGTTGAAGACGCTGCGCGCGCAGCCGGCGCTTCGCACGGTGCCGCCTTACCCGCGCGACCCGGTCTATATTTCGGCGCTGGCCAATTCGATCAAAACCCATATCGCCACGCTCGATGTCGAGCCCGAAGCGATCCTCGCCTCGTTCCACGGCATGCCGCAGGACTATATCGACAAGGGCGATCCGTATCAGAGCCAATGCGTCGAGACGGTCGAAGCCTTGCGCGCGGCACTCGGGCCGCTCGGCGAGAAGGTCAAGCTCACTTTCCAATCGCGGTTCGGCCGCGCCGAATGGATCAAGCCCTATACCGACGAGACGGTGGAAAAGCTGGCGCGCTCGGGTGTCAAACGGCTCGCCATTATCACGCCCGGCTTTGCCGCCGATTGCATTGAGACGCTGGAAGAGATCGCCGAGGAGAACAGGGACATCTTCCTCGAGAATGGCGGGGAGACGTTCAGCTACATTCCCTGCCTGAACGATAGCGAAGACGGGATCAAAGTGCTCGCCCATCTGATCGAGCGCGAGCTGGAAGGCTGGATGTAGCGGGAGACCTCATTCGCGAAAAGGCGCTGAAGCGCGCGCAGCAAGATGGGGTATAGTTGCCGCGCCTCGTTTACAGGCGAGGATGGGGGAGGGGGATGCGAGCAGGCGCGCCGGTCGTTATGTGTGCCGCATCGATGCTTGCCGCGTGCGCCGGCATGACGATGCGCGAGATCAATGCCGTTAAGCCCAATTGCGCCAAGATCGATAAGCAGATCGCCATCCTCAAAAAGGAGAAGGCTGAGAACAACCAAAGGGTTCTCGCCGGCATTCAGTCGGTCGCGCCCGCGCTGGCTGCCATCAATATCGTGGCCGGCACTTATGGCCGGAACGTCGCGATCGCCACGGGCGATTGGGGGCGGGCGATCGACCGCAAGATCGCCGAGCTCAAGCGCGCCAAGCAGCGGTGTTGAGACTATGTGGAGAGCGTTCGCCGTAGGGCTCGGAGCCATTGCCGCGTTGTTCGTGGCGTTTTCTGCCACAGCCGAAGATGGTGCGACCGGCGAAAGCGCCGCACCCTTCGCTTATGTCACGGTGGTGGGCGCTCCTGGCGATGGGGACCAGGCGCTGACCTCGGCGCTGAATAACGAGCTCACCGCGCGCGGATTGAAACTTGCCTCAAGCTTCCAGGCCAATGTCTATGAGGTGCAAGGCACGGTTCGCATCCAGCCGGTCTCGAAGAGCAAACAGAGCGTGACCATCATCTGGGTGGTGCTCGGTCCCGAGGGCACGCAGCAGGGCATCACGCGCCAGACCAAGCTCATCCGCAAAGGCTCACTCGACGGGAAATGGGGCAGGGCCGCTTCCGCCGCAGCGGCAGCGGCGGCGGAAGACATCGACAAGCTGATCCCCCGTTAGAGCTGCGGACGCGATACTCTTCAACTCTTCAGCTGCCATCCCCATTTATTTGTTGGATGGCTGTTCAGCGTCGCAAGGCAGGCCGTTAAGGCTGAGCTCGAAAGCGAAATGACAGCCAACGCAGGCCGGGAGGACACCCATGTTCGGCTTCGATATTTTCGTCGTTGTATTACTTGCTCTGTTCATCGCCGTCGTCGCCGCCGGCGTGAAAATCGTGCCGCAAGGCTGGAACTACACGGTCGAACGGTTCGGACGCTACACCCGCACGCTTCGCCCCGGGCTTACGCTGATCATTCCTTTCATCGACCGCATCGGGCGGAAACTCAACATGATGGAGCAGGTGATCGAAGTCCCGAGCCAGGAAGTCATAACGCGGGACAATGCCATGGTCAGGGTCGATGGCGTGGCCTTCTTCCAGGTGCTGGACGCCGCGCAGGCGAGCTACGAAGTGACCAATCTCGATATCGCTATCCTCAACCTCACCATGACCAATATCCGCACGGTGATGGGCTCGATGGATTTGGACGCGCTTCTGTCGCAGCGCGACGAGATCAATCACCGCCTGCTCAAAGTGGTGGACGACGCGACCCATAATTGGGGCGTCAAGGTCACCCGTATCGAAATCAAGGATATCGAGCCGCCGCGCGATCTGATCGACGCCATGGCGCGGCAGATGAAATCCGAACGTGACAAGCGCGCCGCGGTTCTTCTGGCCGAGGGCGAGCGGCAATCGGCGATCCTCATTGCCGAAGGGTCGAAGCAGGCCCAGATCCTTGCCGCCGAAGGGCGGCGGGAGGCTGCCTTCCGGGATGCCGAGGCGCGCGAACGCTCGGCCGAAGCCGAGGCCAAGGCGACCGAAATGGTGAGCGATGCCATCGCCAAGGGAAATGTGCAGGCGATCAATTATTTCGTCGCCAACAACTATGTGGGCGCGCTGAAGGCGCTGGCCGAGGCCGAGAACCAGAAAGTCCTGATCGTGCCGCTTGAGGCCTCCTCGGTGATCGGCGCCATCGCCGGTGTCGGCGAGATCGCGCGCGAGGCATTTGCAAGCGACGGCGGAAATTCAGCCTCGGCGCCGGAACCGGAGCTCACCAGGAGCCGGAGGCGTCCTGGCGGTTCGGTCCCTGCGGTCTAGACGGACGAGGATTGATCGATGGGATTGACCGAAACGATTCTGACCCTCGGTGCCTGGAACTGGATGATCCTTGCCGCCGTCCTGCTCACCTTGGAGCTGTTCGCTCCCGGTATCTTCCTGATGTGGTTCGGCGTAGCCGCCGCCGTCACGGGCCTGATCGTGTTTCGCTATGATCTCGTTTGGCAATGGCAGCTCGTGTGGTTTTGTGCACTATCGCTGGCTGCCGTTCTGCTCGCCGCAAGATATCTCCGCCAGCACCCGCTGACGAGCGAGCGGCCGCTGCTTAACGAACGCGCGATGCAGCTCATCGGCCAATCCTTCGAGCTCGTCGATCCGATCGTCAATGGGAGAGGAAGCATCAGGGCGGGAGACACGATCTGGCGCGTGGAGGGTCCCGAACTTCCCAAGGGCAAGCGCATCACGGTCGTCGGCACTGACGGCACGGTGCTCAAAGTAACGCAAGAGAACGTGTCCGGTTAAGCGACTCCGGCCCGCAGCAGGTCGTGAACGTGGATGATGCCGACCGGTCGTCCGTTCTCGACCACGAACAGGGCGGTGATCTTGGAAGCGTTGATCATCTCGAGCGCGGCGCTTGCCAAAAGATCGGGCGAGACGGTCTTCGGCCCCGGCGTCATGATCTCGTGGGCGAGCCGGGAGAGCAATCCGCCGCCCATATGGCGGCGGAGATCGCCGTCGGTGATGATGCCTTGGAGCGTCCCGTCGCCGTCGACCACGCCAAGACAGCCCAGGGCCTTCTCGGTCATGACGACGATGGCCTCCGACATGATCGTGTCGGCGGGCACGAGCGGCAGGCGGTCGCTTTTATGCATGAGATCGCCGACGAATTTCAGCCGGGCGCCAAGCTGGCCGCCGGGATGTAGCGTCTTGAAGTCCCGGGCGGTGAAGCCCTTGCTCTCGAGCAGAGCGACGGCGAGGCAATCGCCGAGCGCAAGCTGCATCACCGTCGAGGTGGTCGGCGCCAGCCCATGCGGACACGCTTCCTTGGCCTGGGGCAAAGCGAGCACGATTTCGGCCGCCTCGCCGAGCGTCGAATTTGGGTTCGACGTGACCGCTATCAGCGGAACGGCGAAGCGCCGCGAATAGGACACGATGTTCCCCAGTTCCACCGTCTCGCCCGACCAGGAGAAGGCCAAGATGACATCGTCGGGCGTGATCATGCCGAGATCGCCGTGGCTCGCTTCGCTCGGATGCACGAAATAAGACGGGGTGCCGGTCGAGGAGAACGTGGCGGCGGTCTTCTGCGCTACGTGGCCGCTCTTGCCCATGCCGGTGACGATCACCCGCCCCCGGCAGTCGCGCAAAATTTCGACGGTCTCGGCGAAATTCTCCAGGAGCTCGCTCGTGAGCGCATCCTTCAAGGCGCTCAAGCCCTCGGTTTCGAGCTGCAACGTGCGTGTCGCCGAAGCTGTCGCTTCGCCGCGGTCGTTACGCAAGACACCATCCCGCTTAAGGCCGGCTGTCATAGACTGCTCCCCGCTTGCTCGCGCTCGATTTTAGCATGGATCGGGGCTCCGCAAGGGCTAAGACTTGTCCGATTCAGGGCAGGCCGAAATGCCGTTAACGCTGCCGAAAACCAATGGCGGCGCGAGGTCAAGACAGCTTCTTGATCTCGGCGGCGAGCGCATGGGCAAGATCGGGCCGGGCCAGCGCATAGGCGACATTGGCGGCGAGAAATCCCACCTTTGAGCCGCAATCGAACGAGCGTCCCTCATATTTCACCGCGTAGAACGGTTGGTTCTCAAGCAGCGTGTGCATCGCATCGGTCAGCTGAATTTCACCGGCCGCGCCTTTATCATGTGCGGCCTCGTGCTCCGCGAGAGCGTCGAAAATCTCAGGCTGAAGAATATAGCGGCCGAGAATGGTGAGATTGGAAGGCTCGGTTCCGGGGGCCGGCTTCTCGACCATGCCGTCGATCGCAAGCACGCGGCCGTCTTGGTTACCGCCCAAACTGACTACGCCATAATTCTTTAAGTGTTCGTCGGGCGCAGGCTCGACCGCGAGAATATTGCCGCCATGCTCGGCATAGGCGTCGAGCATCTGGGCAAGGCATCCCTTGCCCGGCGTCTGCACCAAGACATCGGGCAGGACCAAGGCAAAAGGTTCGTTGCCGATCAGCTCGCGCGCGCACCACACCGCGTGGCCGAGGCCGAGCGGTTCTTGCTGGCGGGTGAAGCTCGTGCTTCCCGGGTGAGGCAGATAGCTGGTGACGGCGTCGAGCTCGGCCGTCTTGCCGCGATCGGCGAGAAACTGCTCCAGTTCGGATCGCCGGTCGAAATGGTCTTCGATGATGGATTTGTGGCGGCCGGTGACGAACACGAAATGCTCGATGCCCGCCTCCCGCGCCTCGTCGACCACATGCTGAATGAGCGGCTTGTCGACCACGGTCAGCATCTCCTTCGGCATGGCTTTGGTCGCCGGCAGGAACCGGGTGCCCAGCCCTGCCACGGGGAATACGGCCTTGCGCACGCGAGCAGCCATCAAATCCTCATTACATTGCCTGGCCCATCCGGCCGGTCTAACAGTGGAAATTAGAAGTCTCTCAACCGCGATCCGATAGCAAGCAACGAATTGTGAGTTGGCAAGTTGTTCTGTGGCTGTTCCGGTCGCGGGCAAAGCGCTATATCGGCTTTGCCTTTGCTGCGCCTCAAAGGCCCCACCAGTATGGGATCTTGAGGCGTTCGAAATCGTTGGAGGCTCAGGGACGACGCATGGCGATACCCGGTTTGAAGCTCGTGAGCGCGGGTCTTTGTCTTGCGCTGATCGCGCTGTCTCAATTCGCGCCGTGGCAGGCGCGCGCTGCGGAAGACGAGGTTGACGCCTATAAGCGCGCGGTGGAGCAGAGCTTTGCCGCGTGGCTCGAATCTCTGTGGCCGGAGGCGGAAGCGGCCGGTGTGTCGCGCAAGACCTTCGATGCCGAGCTCAAGGGATTGAAGCTCGACTGGTCTCTGCCGCAACTCGTGTTGCCGGATCCGGCCGGCCCCGACGGGCCCCCTCTGCCGCAGGCACTTGCGGCCTCGAAGAAGCCAAAACAGCAAGCCGAGTTTGGCGTCCCCGCCAATTACTTTAACGACAACACGCTCAAGGCGCTGGCCCGGACGGGGGGCGGGAAGATGAAGCAATATTCGCCGTATCTTCGCGCCATCCAGAAGCAATATAACGTGCCGGCGAGCGTGGTTGTTGCCATCTGGGGCCGCGAAACAGGCTTCGGTGGAGCGAGCCTGCCTTACGATGCGCTTTCGGCGATTGCCACCCAAGGCTTCATGGGGCGCCGCCCGGAAGTGTTCCGGGACGAGGTCGTGGCTGCGCTGAAGATCATCGAACAAGGACATGCCGAGCGTTCCGAGATGCGCGGCTCCTGGGCCGGCGCCATGGGGCATACCCAGTTCCTGCCCTCGGACTTCGAAAAATATGCCGTCGATCTCGACGGCGACGGCCATCGTGATATCTGGAACTCGATTCCCGATGCGCTCGGCTCGGCGGCAAACTCGCTGCACAGCCAGGGGTGGGACGGCAATCAAACTTGGGCTTATGAAGTGACGCTGCCTGACGGTTTCGATTGCACCGAGCAGGGCCCCGATAAAGCGCATCCGATTTCCGAATGGATGAAGCGCGGCGTCAAACGGGTGAAGGGGCGGGCGTTCCCGCAGGCCAGACTTCAAGACGAGGCATTCCTCGTGCTGCCTGCCGGGCTCAAAGGTCCCGCTTTCCTCGCCACCAACAACTTTTCGGTGTTGAAGCTCTACAACAACTCCGATGTCTACGCGATTTTCGTCGGCCATGTCGCCGACATGATGGGGGGTGCGCCGGTCTCCTTCGCCGGTAAGTGGCAAGAGGTCGAGCGGTTCCCGCGTGCCCGTATCCAGCGCTTCCAAGAGGTGTTGGTGGCCGACGGCCATGATGTTGGCAAAGTTGACGGGTTGGTTGGCTTCAAGACGCGGCGGACCATCGGGCTGGAGGAACAGAAGCGCGGCATGAAGCTGACCTGCTATCCGAGCAGCGCTCTGGTCGATGACGTGCTCAAGAGTGCCAGCGCCGCGGCGCCCCGCGTAGTTACGGAATAATGGCGCCCCGCGTAGTTACGGAATAATTAAGGCTGATTGCCTAGGTTTCGCCTGTCACCATTGATAGGGTTGCCAGATGCAAATCATGAGAAAGCCTAAGCCTCTGATCCTATTGGCAGGAATGGCCGCCATGGGCCTAGGAACGGTCCTCGGCGCCAAGGAAGCCTATAGCGCCAAATGCGTGGAGAGCCTGTGGCCCTCGGCCAACCGGGCAGGTGTGACGCGCGCCACGTTCAATCGCGCTTTCCAGGGATTTCAGCCCGACCCCGAAGTGGTCGAGGCCGCCAAATATCAGCCCGAATACGTCAAGCCGATCGGCGAATATGTCGACCGGGCCGTCTCCGCCAAGCGGCTGGAGAAGGGCAAGGAAAAGCTCCTGGAGTATAAGCCGCTGCTCGATGCGCTCGAGGCGCGCTACGGGGTCGACCGCCACATCCTCGTGGCCATCTGGGGGGTCGAGTCGAATTACGGCGAGCAGCCCGGCGACAAGAATGTGATCCATTCGCTCGCCACGCTCATCTGTAGCGGAACCAAATCCAAATACGCTAGGTCGCAAATCAATTCGGCGTTGAAGATCATGCAACGCGGCGATGTGCCGTTCGAAATCATGAACGGCTCCTGGGCCGGCGCCATGGGGCACACGCAGTTCATTCCGACCACCTATACGGCTTATGCCGCCGACTACGACGGCGACGGCAAGCGCGACATCTGGACCAACATCCCCGATGCGCTCGCGTCGACGGCAAGCTATCTCAAAGTGTCGAAATGGCAGCCCGGGCAAACCTGGGGTTACGAAGTCAAGCTGCCCAGCGGCCTCAATCCCAACCGCATCAGCAAGAACACGCTGAAAACGGTCGGTCAGTGGCAGAAGCTCGGCATCGTCAGAATAAACGGCCAACCCTTCCCGCGCCCGGGCGACAAGGCCTCGCTGTTTGCGCCGGAGGGAACAAGGGGGCCGGCATTCCTCGTGCTCAATAATTTCCGTTCGATCCGGCGCTACAATGTGGCCGAGGCTTACGCGCTTGCCGTGGGTCATCTCGCCGACCGGCTGGCAGGATATGGACCCTTCGTTCAGCCATGGCCGACCGATGAGAAGCGCCTGTCGCTTGAGCAGCGCACCGAGCTGCAACAGCTTCTGATCTCGCGAGGGTTCATGGGGGGCGATGCGGATGGAATCATCGGACCTGATACGCTCGATGGCGTGAGGTCCTATCAGCGCGCCAGGAAGCTGCCGGTCGATGGTTATCCAACCCAGACCATTCTCAACATGCTCAGGGCCGAAATCCCGCCGCCGCTGCCTGTCCGCAAAAGCGAAGTCCTCGGTCAGACGCAATCGGCCGAAGCTGTGCCGCCGCTGCCGGCCATCCAGGATCAGACCGGCAGCATCGGTCAGCCGCAGCCGGCCAAGGCCCCGCCGCCGCCCGCGGTTGAGGACCAGACCGGCAGCATCGGCCAGGCGCAACCCGCCAATGGCGGCATAGAATTGCCCTCCGGACCGCCGGCAAATGCCGCCACGAACGGCCCGCTGCCTGCGATCGGAAGCGGAGAACCGGCTACTCTGGGGGCCGGGGAACCGGCCGTGCGGCAGAACTAAAGCCGAGGGCTTGGCGTTTTCCGCAAGGCGGACTAGGAGTCTCCGGTCGGCTAAGAAAATGTGAGGCAGGGCCCAAGAGGCCCTGGCGGACATGCCAGGTGGCGCAACATGGTTTGGCGCAAGATCCCCCTCGGCGCGCACGCGCGCGGGGATCGCTGTCGCCGTTCTCGCCGGCCTGATCTTCGGCCTTCTTCCCGCCGCCGCGCAGCAACCCCCCGTCGGGCGCAGTTACATCAATCCCTTTCCCAATGGCGACCGCTACCGCGTCGTCGTACTCGGCGATTCGCTCGGCCAGGGACTTTGGGAGGGCCTTTATCGCGCCTTCGATGAAGACAAGACTCTGGACTTCATCAATCACACCAAGCCGGGAACGGGGTTCTCGCGCACCACAACGGAAGCCTGGGACAAAGAGCTCGACGGCATTCTGAAAGCCGACACGTACCAGATCGCCGTCGTCATGTTCGGCGGCTTTCCCTATCAGGACATTCGCAGCGGCAAGGAACGGCTGAAAGTCGGAACTGACGCGTGGCGCGAGACTTTTGGTAAGAGGGTCGAAGCCTTCATCAAGAAGCTCCGCGCCGCCAATATCGCCGTCTATTGGGTCGGACTTCCGATCATGCGCAGCGGCGAACAGAATGAGCAGGCCGAGGCGCTGAACGATGTGTTCCGCGAGAAGGCCTTCATCAACGGCGCCAAGTTTGTCGAGACTTGGACCGGATTCACCGATGACGCCGGGCGCTATAGCGCCTACGGGCCTGACATGACGGGACAGGTCAAGCGGCTAAGAGCCAATGACGGCGTCCATTTGACCATGCGCGGCTACCTCAAGCTTGCGCATTTCGTAGAGAAGCAACTCCGCCCCGATCTAACCGCCGCCAAGCGCGAACGGAACATCCCGCTGGCTGGCAACGAAGACGAGCAGGCCAAGCTTATGGGACGCGGCTTCGAGACGCCGGGCGGGTCCGAACAGGCCGCTGCCGGCGCGGGCGATGAACCAGCGGAGCTTCAGCAGAGCGATATCGGAGAGGTGAGCGTGGTCAGACCGGCGATCGATCAGACACTCCAGGCGGCGCAAAGCTTGGCGCCGCAAGGAGGGTCCGCCACCGGACCCGAAGCCGAGATGATCACGAGCGAGCTTGCCAACGGATTGACCGCCGTTGCCACCGTCTCCTCGCTGACCGATCCCTCGCTCGCCTCGTCGCGGCCGCGGCTGCCGCTCGCGCAGCGGCCCTATTACCGCGTCCTGATCAAGGGCGAGCAGCCCAAGCCAAAAGAGGGCCGGGGCGACGATTTCACCTGGCCGCCAAGCTAAGCGCTAGCGGGGCAGGGTAGTCTTGCCCATCAGAAATTTGTCGATGGCGTGCGCCGCCTGACGGCCTTCGCGGATCGCCCACACCACCAGCGACTGGCCCCGGCGCATGTCGCCCGCGGCGAAGATCTTGCTGCGCGAAGAGCGGTAGTCGAGCTCATTGGCCTTGACGTTGCCGCGCTTGTCGAGATCGAGTCCCAGATCCTCGATCATGCCCTTCTGCACAGGATGCACGAAACCCATGGCGAGCAGCACCAGGTTGGCGGGGATGTGAAACTCGGTGTCAGGGACCGGTTTCAGCTGACTGTCGAGGCGGATGCATTCGAGTTTCTCGACCTTGCCGTCGCTGCCGAGGAAGCGTGTCGTCGCCACGCTGAAATCGCGTTCTGCGCCTTCCGCCTGACTTGACGAGGTGCGGAGCTTGAGCGGCCAATTCGGCCAAGTCAGATCCTTGTTCTCTTTGTCCGGCGGCCTGGGGAGAATCTCGAGCTGGGTCACCGAGACGGCGCCTTGCCGGAACGAGGTGCCGATGCAGTCGGAGCCGGTGTCGCCGCCGCCGATTACCACCACCTGCTTTCCCGTCGCCAGGATCGGCTCGACGTCGCCGAGCGGCTCGCCGGAGACCCGGCGGTTCTGCTGCGGCAGGAAATTCATGGCGAAATGCACGCCGTCGAGATCGCGGCCAGGAACCTCGAGATCGCGGGGGTGCTCGGCGCCGCCCGCGAGCAGAACGGCGTCGTAGTCGCGTTCGAGCTCGCGGATGGGCAGGTCTTGGCCGACATGGACGTTGCAATGAAAGGTGACGCCTTCGGCCTCCATCTGCTCCACGCGCCGCTCGACGATGTATTTCTCCATCTTGAAGTCGGGGATGCCGTAGCGGAGCAGTCCGCCGGGCTGAGCGTGTTTCTCGTAGACATGCACGTCGTGACCGGCGCGGGCGAGCTGCTGGGCCGCGGCAAGCCCGGCCGGGCCTGAGCCGACCACCGCCACGCGCTTGCCGGTCTTTGTGTCCGGCGGCATGGGCTCGACCCAACCCTCGTCGAATGCCTTGTCGGCGATCGCGCATTCGATGGATTTGATGGTGACCGGCTCGTCGATGATGTTCAGCGTGCAGGCTGCCTCGCACGGCGCGGGGCAGATGCGTCCCGTCACCTCGGGAAAGTTGTTGGTTGAGTGCAGGTTCTGCGCCGCCACCTCCCAATCCGACCGATAGACCAGATCGTTCCAATCGGGGATCTGGTTGTTGACCGGGCAGCCGGTGTGGCAATAGGGGATGCCGCAATCCATACAACGGGCGGCCTGGCGGGCGATCTCCGCCTCGCTCGGTGCAATCACGAACTCACGGAAATGCTGGACACGGTCGGCCGCGGGCTCATAAGCCCGGTCGTCGCGTTCGATCTCGAGAAAGCCTGTGATCTTTCCCATGTGAGTCATGCTCTTCGGCCTGTGGCCACGCAAGAAGTCAGCCAACGAGTAGTCATCTTGCCGTTTTCGTCAAGCACGAGCTTGTACCGCGCCGTTCGCGCGTGACAGGGCCTACCTGGTCTTGCTCTCCAGGGCATTGAGTTCCTCGCCTTGACGATTACTTGCCGTTGCCGCGCAATCCGATCTCGATCTCGCCGAGACCGTCTTTATCGGCCCGCTGCTGGCGCGCCATCTCCTCCAGCGCCCGACGATACTCGACCGGCATCACTTTGACGAATTTGGGCAGATAGGCCGCCCAATCGTCGAGGATCTGCTTGGCGCGGGCCGAGCCGGTGTAATGCAGATGGTTCTCGATGAGCTTGCGAAGCCGCCGCTCGTCGAACCGGGTCATGTCGGAGAGGTCGCCCAGATCGACAAGACCGTGACTTTCCAGGTCGCCCGACTGGTGGCGGTCTTGCTCCATATAATGCTCCTCGCTCGGCACCGGCTCGAGGTCGACCATGGCGAGGTTGCAGCGGCGCTCGAAATCGCCGTCTTCATCGAGCACATAGGCGACGCCGCCCGACATGCCGGCGGCGAAATTGCGGCCGGTCGGCCCGATCACCACCACCACGCCGCCAGTCATATACTCGCAGCCGTGGTCGCCGGTGCCCTCGATCACGGCCGTGGCGCCGGAATTGCGCACGGCGAAGCGCTCGCCGGCGATGCCGCGGAAATAGCATTCGCCGGAGATGGCGCCGTAGAGCACGGTGTTGCCGATGATGATCGACTTCTCCGGAACGATGCCTGAGTCCGCCGGCGGCCGGACAATGATGCGGCCTCCCGACAAGCCCTTGCCGACATAATCGTTGGCCTCGCCGACGAGGTCGAGCGTCACGCCATGAGCAAGCCACGCGCCGAAGCTTTGGCCGGCCGACCCGGTCAGGCTGATCCAGATCGTGTCTTCCGGAAGGCCCGCATGGCCGTAACGCATGGCGATTTCGCCCGACAGCATGGCGCCGGTGGTGCGGTCGGTGTTGTGGATCGGCAGATCGATCTTGACCGGCTTCTTGTCCTCGATCGCCTTGCGGGCAAGGTCGATCAGCTTCACGTCCATGACCTTGTCGAGCCCATGGTCCTGCCGCTCGGAGTTATAGATCGCGACCTCTGGCGGCACGTCAGGCTTGGCGAAGATGCGGGTGAAATCGAGGCCTTTCGCCTTCCAATGGTCGATCGCCTGGCTCTTATCCAGCACATGACTTTGTCCGACCATCTCGGCGAAGGTCCGGAACCCAAGCGCGGCCATGTGTTCGCGCACCTCTTCGGCCAAGAAGAAGAAATAATTGATCACGTGCTCGGGCTTGCCCTGGAATCGCGCGCGCAGCACCGGGTCTTGCGTGGCCACGCCGACCGGGCAGGTATTCAGATGGCATTTGCGCATCATGATGCAGCCCGCCGCGATCAAAGGCGCAGTCGAGAAGCCGAATTCGTCGGCGCCGAGCAAAGCGCCGACCACCACGTCGCGGCCGGTGCGTACGCCGCCATCGACCTGCACGGCGATGCGCCCGCGTAAGCGGTTGAGCACGAGCGTCTGCTGAGTCTCGGCCAGGCCGATTTCCCAGGGCGATCCGGCATGCTTGATCGAGGTGAGCGGGGAGGCGCCGGTGCCACCCTCGAAACCGGCAATCGTCACATGGTCGGCCATGGCCTTGGCCACGCCGGCGGCAACTGTGCCGACGCCAACCTCGGCGACGAGCTTCACCGAGACGTCGCCTCTAGGATTGGTATTCTTCAGGTCGAAGATCAGCTGCTTGAGATCCTCGATCGAATAGATGTCGTGATGGGGCGGGGGCGAGATCAGGCCCACGCCCGGCGTGGAATGCCGGACCTTGGCGATGACGGCGTCAACCTTGTGGCCCGGGAGCTGGCCGCCTTCGCCGGGCTTGGCCCCTTGCGCCATCTTGATCTGCATCATGTCGGAATTGACCAGATATTCGGTAGTCACGCCGAACCGGCCTGACGCCACCTGCTTGATCTTCGAGCGCATCGAGTCGCCGTTCGGCAGTGGCGTGAAGCGGTCCACTTCCTCGCCGCCTTCACCGGTGTTCGACTTGCCGCCGATCCGGTTCATGGCGATGGCAAGCGTGGTATGGGCCTCGCGGCTGATCGAACCGAACGACATGGCGCCGGTGGAGAAGCGCTTGACGATCTCCTTGGCGGGCTCGACCTCGTCGAGTGGAACGGGCTTGCGGCCCATTTCCTCGGCGCCCCTGAGGCGGAACATGCCGCGCAGCGTCATGAGCTGCTCGCTCTGCTCGTTGATCTGCCCGGCGAAGGAACGGTACTTCTCGGGCAGATTGCCGCGCACGGAGTGCTGAAGATCGGCGACCACGGCGGGACGCCAGACATGCGACTCGCCGCGGATACGGAAGGCATATTCGCCGCCGACATCCAATGCTTCGCGTAACACCGGCGCGTCGGAGAAGGCGAGCGCGTGACGTTCGACGGTCTCGCGCGCGATCTCCTCAAGACCCACGCCTTCGACTTGGCTGTTGGTGCCGGTGAAATATTTCGCGATGAAGTCCGATCTCAAGCCGACGGCGTCGAAAATCTGCGCGCCGCAATAAGATTGATAGGTCGAGATGCCCATCTTCGACATCACTTTGAGGATGCCCTTGTCGACCGCCTTGATGTAGCGCTTGATCGCTTCCTCGGCGGTGATCTCCTCTTCGAGCTCGGGCAGCACGGCCTCGATGGTCTCGAATGCGAGATAAGGGTTAATCGCCTCGGCGCCGTAGCCGGCAAGCGTGCAGAATTGATTCACCTCGAAGGCCTCGCCGGTCTCAACCACGAGGCCGACAGACGTCCTCAGCCCGCGTCGGATCAGATGATGATGCACGGCGCTGGTGGCGAGCAAAGAGGGGATCGGAATCCGGTCGGGACCGGTCGCCCGGTCGGACAAGATAATAATGTTCTCACCGGCGCGAACCGCTTGTTCGGCGCTCTGGCAGAGCCCGTCGAGCGCCTTGGCCATGCCGGCCGCACCGTGATCGGCGCTAAAGGTGATGTCGAGCGTGACGGTGCGGAATTCGTTGTCGGGGACCTCGCCGATGCCGCGGATCCGCTCCAGGTTCTCATTGGTGAGGATTGGGTGCGCTGCCTCGAGCCGCTTCTGTTTGGAGGTGCCTTCGAGGTCGAGCAGGTTCGGACGCGGCCCGATAAACGTGACCAGCGACATCACGAGCTCTTCGCGGATCGGGTCGATCGGCGGGTTCGTCACTTGGGCGAAATTCTGCTTGAAATAGGTGTGCAGCAGCTTCGGCCGCGAGGACAGCGCCGAGAGCGGCGTGTCGGTGCCCATCGAGCCGATTGCTTCCTGGCCCGACTCGGCCATCGGCGTCATGAGGAATTTGAGGCTTTCCTGCGTGTAGCCGAAGGCCTGCTGGCGGTCGAGCAGGCTGATATTGGTGCGCGGCCCGTCCGGCGCTGCGCCCGGCAGTTCGTGAACGTGAATTTGCGTGCGGTCGAGCCATTGCTGGTAGGGATGCGCCGAGGACAGCTCGGCCTTGATCTCCTCGTCGGAGATAATCCGGCCCTTCTCGAGGTCGATCAGCAACATCTTGCCCGGCTGCAGCCGCCATTTCTCGACGATGGTCTTTTCTTCGATCGGCAGGACGCCGGTTTCCGACGCCATGATGACGAGGCCGTCCTCGGTGACGAGATAGCGGGCCGGGCGCAAGCCGTTGCGGTCGAGCGTCGCGCCGATCTGCCTGCCGTCGGTGAAGGCCACGGCGGCGGGACCGTCCCACGGCTCCATCAAACAGGCATGGTATTCGTAGAAGGCGCGGCGCTTGGCATCCATCAGCGGGTTGCCCGCCCAGGCCTCGGGGATGAGCATCATGGCCGCATGGGCCAGGCTGTATCCGCCCCGCACCAGGAACTCGAGTGCGTTGTCGAAGCAGGCCGTGTCGGATTGACCTTCCCAGGAAACCGGCCAGAGCTTGCCGATATCCTTACCGAACAACGGCGACGACACGCTGGCCTGCCGCGCGGCCATCCAGTTGAGATTGCCCCTGAGCGTGTTGATCTCGCCGTTATGGGCGACCATGCGGTAAGGATGGGCGAGCTTCCACGATGGGAAGGTATTGGTCGAGAAACGCTGATGCACGAGCGCCAGTGCCGAGGCGAACAACTTGTGATGCAGGTCGGGGTAATAAGCGCCGAGCTGATAGGCGAGGAACATGCCCTTATAGACCAGCGTGCGGCATGACAGCGACACGACGTAGAAACCGACGTCCCGGCCTCCGGTCTCGCCCATGATCGTGGTGGAGATTACTTTGCGCAGGATGTAGAGCCTGCGCTCGAACTCGTCCTCGTCCTCGATATCCGGTCCGCGGCCGATGAAAATCTGCCGATGCACGGGCTCGGTCTCGATCACCGACTCCGACAGACAAGATTTGTCGGTGGGAACGTCGCGCCAGCCGAGCAGCGTAAGCCCTTCCGTCTCGACCACGCGCTCAATGGCCGATTCACAATGGATGCGCTGCGCCTGATTCTGCGGCAGGAACAATTGGCCGATGCCGTAAGCCCCGGGTTCCGGCAGCGCGATGTCAAGCGGTTTGCAAACCTCGCGGAAGAAGTCGTGCGGTATCTGTATCAGGATCCCTGCGCCGTCGCCGGCCAGCGGGTCTGCGCCCGCCGCACCGCGATGGGTGAGGTTGACCAGGATCTGTAGCCCGTGTTCGATGATCTTGTGGCTCGGCCGGCCTTTCAGATCGGCGACGAAGCCTACACCGCACGAATCGTGCTCGTTCTTCGGATCGTAGAGTCCTTGCGCGGGCGGAAGCGAAAGCCACGCGCCGGACGAAGACCGCAATTTCGAGCCACTGAATGCCATCGTTACTTGAAACCTCGGCTACGGCTTATGCCGTCGGCGAAAGGGTGCGAAGCGCCGTTGCCGACGCCTGACCATCGGAAGCTTAGGGCATCGATGGGCTGAGAGCGAAGGCGGGCACTCCGGTGGCAAACCGCCTCCGATCCGGCAATGCAGGCGAGGACCAAGTCAAATCGTCGGAAAAACCCTTGGAATCCTTACGCCACGCCTCCAAAACAAAGGTCAGCAAGCCTGTCCTATTTAGTCCCAAAATGACAGATTTCCAAGGGGTATACAAGCGCCATTCCA
>Ga0315534_1000228_pt1 | contig 36142 bp, 30 predicted proteins | sample SalMarSW160240MG_FD_203094 | JGI IMG/M metagenome (GOLD analysis project Ga0315534, IMG submission 203094) | Salt marsh sediment microbial communities from the Plum Island Ecosystem LTER, Massachusetts, United States - Salt Marsh Sediment SW1602-40 ... | reverse complement strand
CTGATGAGTTAAATAGATAAAAGTACTTAATGAATCGACCATTCAAATAATCAAGCATTTAACTAACGATTGAATTGGCCACAATCTCAGTAATATCCATCACCTTAATCTTTGGTCGTTCTTCTTTAGGAATGGCCTTTATCCCTTTCCTGAGATTATCCTTACAGGCTGAACAACCGGATACTATTATTTCTGCATCTACTTCCACAGCGTCTTTTACCCTGACTGCTGCCATATCTGCTGCGAGTTCCGGTTCTAGCGCTATGACACTTCCACCACCTCCGCAACACCTGGCCATTAAGCGGTTTCTGTTCATCTCGACGAAATCAATATCAGGAATGGCCTTCAGTATCTCTCTTGGCTCATCAAATATCTCAAACGTCCTGCCAAGATCACAGGGATCATGGTAGGTAATCTTTTTACCAAGATCGCCACCCAATTGTATCTTTTTCTCTTCTATGAGCTTTTGAATATACTGGACAGAATGAAAGAGGTTAACTCCCAGTTCTCCTGCCTCGGGATAGTATTTTCGAAATGTTTTATAACAACCAGCACAGGGGGTTATAAGCTCTTTTGCCCCAGTTGCTTTAATAAGATCAATAAGATTTTGAGCATTTTGCTCAAATTTTTCTTGATCTCCCATGAGGTGCAAAGGAAATCCGCAACAGATCTCTTCTTTTCCGAGCATTGTGTAGTCAACACCAGCTGCATCCATGATTTTAAAAAGGCTGGGAACTATTTTCATGTCTAAGTAACTTGAGACACACCCCATAAATAAAAGGGTATCCGCCTTTTGCTTTACCTCACCGGTTTCAATCTTTTTCTTGATAGATGGCGGGTATATAGCAATCCTATCATCCTTTTTAGCGGCATAAACATTATCGGTATTTAAAATGCTTTCTCTCAATGCAGTAACTGGTTCAGGAGCAAAACCAGCGGCAAAGAGTTTTTCACGTCCTTTTTGAATAATTTGATCTACCTTAATCCGTGCAGGGCAGAAATAGGTACAGGCATTGCAGGTAGTGCAGGTATAAAATGAGTTTGCAAGTTCCGTGGATGGGTCAATTTCTCCTGTCATTAAATTGAATGCAAGAATAGTTCTGCCTCTGGCATTCCTCGACTCGAGTTGGGTCACGTCGTAGGTTGGACATCCTAAACGACAGAAGGCACAGTTTATACATGCAAGGATTTCATTGTCTACATCATACCCAAAGGAGTTGAGCCCCTCCGGATGTTCCAAAAGGTGCTTGAAGGCAAAGTGGTCATAGATGTCATGCTTCTTTTTATCTAATCCCATCTTACCTGGATTAAGTATTCCGTTGGGATCAAGGGCCTTTTTTATAGATCGCATAACATCCAATGCTGGTCCTAGCTGTTTTTCTATATATGGAGCCCTTGCAAGACCGGTTCCGTGTTCAGCTGTAATAGTACCTCCCATAGAAAGTGCAAGTTCAGCAAGTTCATCAGCAGCCGGTCTAAGTCTATCCCATTCATCCTGGCTTCGCATATCAGTTACAAAGGTGGTATGCACATTTCCATCTCCAATATGGCCAAATGTGGTAAGCAATAGATTATATTTATTTGCTATTGCCTGCGCCTTCCTAATCGTTTCAGGGATCTTTGATGAAGGGATGCCAAGGTCTTCTGATATTGCAACAAGCCTGTTGCCAGGTTTAATCCTTGAGAGTGTTGGCACTAATTTTCCTCGTGCTTCCATGATTTCACCGGCCTTGGCAGGATCATCGCTCCAGGTGAAGTCCTCTACATCATATTTTTTGCATATTTCGCCAATCCTTTCCATATCCCTGGCCACTATCTCTTTGGCACCATCACATTCGATGATAAGCATGGCCTCTATTTTACTTACATCTCTTTCAATGTATTCCTCAACGATACTAAGACTATATTTATCTAATATCTCGCATGCAGTGAGTTCAATACCAGAGGCAATGATATCACTCACCGCTTTTCCTCCCGCATCCAGGTCTCGGAAGATGGCAAGGGCAAGGGCACTGTATTCTGGAAGAGGCTGAATCTTTACCGTAATTTCTGTAATTACTCCAAGAGTGCCTTCGGAGCTGGCAAAGACATGGTTAAGGTCATACCCCATGGATGATTTCGGTGTTTTATACCCAGTATTAATAATAGTTCCATCGGCAAGAACTACTGTAAGGGCCTTTACATAATCTCTTGCAGTACCGTATTTAACGGCCCTGTGTCCACTCGAGTTGGTAGACATCATACCGCCTATTGATGCAATGAGCTCACTCCCAGGATTAGGCGGAAACATAAGATTTTGTTTGGCCAGTGTTTTGTTCAAATCCATACAAATGACGCCTGGTTCTACCCTGGCATAAAAATTTTCTTTATTTATCTCAAGGATCTTGTTCATCTTATGGACATCCAGCAGTATGCCGCCTTCTACTGGAAGGGATGCACCGGTTACGCTGGTACCTGAACCCTGGATAGTAACAGGAATCTTTTCCTGGTTTGCCAATTTCATAATAGCGGATACCTGCTCTGTTGTTTGAGCATACACCACAGCATCGGGTATTCCAACATGCACGGACATATCACGTGAATTACATATGCATTCTACACGATCGGAAAATATATTCTCTTTTCCTACAATATTTTCTATTTCACTTATTAAATCCATCATTATGCCTCTCAAATTAGTATAAAATGTAGCTATGTTTTAGCTACATTTTAACTATAAATACAACACTCTTACTGTGTCAAGGTAAAAGTAGGGTATAAAGAAAGTATGGCTATGGGGGCTCCGTTATGTTTCTACATAACAGTGTATTTTGGGCCTCCTCCACCCTCAGGGGTTACCCATGTGATGTTTTCATAGGGATCTTTAATGTCGCAGGTCTTGCAATGAACACAGTTAGAAAAATTGAGTTTCATCCTCGGTGTACCTGTCTCCTCATCAACTTCCATTTCATAAACATTTGCAGGGCAAAAGCTAAGACATGGATTTTGATATTCTTCTCTACATTTTGTATAGCAGATATTCAGATCGGGTATTGTAAGGTGTGCTGGTTGTTGTTCTTCATGGATTGTTCCTGAATAATACACATCAGATTCTTTATCAAAGGTTTGCTTTCCGTCGAATTTTATTATACCTTTTTGTTCATCTGTCGGAGAGGTAGTTCCATAGAAATCAATTACCTTTTTCTGGTGGACAAAATCGGCCTTTGAAGAAAGCCTCCCTTTCACAATTCTTCCTCCTAATACATACTGAAATCCTGCTTTAATGAGGCCCATCCATAAACCCTTTTGGAATGCTTGATGAAAATTTCTTACCTTATAAAGCTCTTTGCCTATATAGCTTTCATAGAGGGATGTCTGGTATTGCTCAAGCTGGGCAGAAGAGAAGTCCTTTTTCAGGAGTGCCTCCAAGATTGTTTCAGCAGCAAGCATGCCTGATTTCATAGCAATATGAATCCCTTTGATTTTTTGGCTGATAAATAGGCTGGCTGAATCTCCAATAATAACCCCTCCATCAAATGTGAGTTTTGGAATAGAAAAATATCCTCCAACTGGGGCTGTCTTTGCTCCGTATTGGATGAGTGTACCCTCCTTTAATATCTCAGCTACATAAGGGTGAAGTTTGAACTTTTGAAATTCAAGATGGGGATCCAGGAATGGGTCTTCGCAGTCCAGTCCAGTCAATAGGCCAACTGAGATCATGTTATTTTTCATTCCATACATAAAACCTCCACCATATGTATTGCTTTTAAGGGGGTAGCCCATACTATGGAACACTTGTCCTGGCTCAAATCTTTGCTCTGGGGTTTCCCATACCTCTTTTACTCCAGCCACATAGGTCTGTGGATTTTTGCCTTCGTCCAAATTCAATTTGTTGATCAGTGTTTTGGTGAGGCTTCCCCTTGTGCCTTCACCAAATACAGTAACCTTGGCATGTAAATCAATTCCTGGTTCAAAGTTTGTTTTCTTATTGCCATCTGGATCTATTCCCTTATCACCTGTTCTCACTCCGATAACTCTGTTGCCATCATAGAGTATCTCTGTTCCTGCGAATCCTGGAAATATATCAACGCCACTTTCCTCAACTAAATTACCGAGCCAGTTGGTTATTTTTGAAAGTGCGACGATATAATTTCCATGATTATTGAGTGGAGGAGGTGTTATAGGAGATTTAATACGCCCTTTCGATGTTAGCAAGGACACTTCTTCTTTTGTAATCTCACCTTCAAATGGTGCACCTTTTTCTATAAAGTCAGGGACAAGCTCTTTAAGGGCAACAGGGTCCATAATAGCCCCAGAGATACTATGAGAGCCAATATCGGTACCTTTTTCGAGCAGTGCAATCATGATTTCCTCTAACGGCTCCCCTTTCCCTTCTTTCTCAACCTTGGTATTGTGCGCTTGTATGAGATTCGAAAGATGAAGGGCACCGCTAAGGCTGGCGATGCCGCCACCTACAAAGAGTACGTCAACTTCCATTATTTCTCTTTCTTCTTCCACTATATAATCCTCCTTTGTAATGTATTGAATGCATATTTTTATTGACCGAAATGTAGGAAAAATTTTATAGCACAGTACCTAAATGTGCTGCAAGACAATTTTGTGAATCTGTTTAAAGCATAGAGATTTTTACTTGACTGAGCTTTTGTATATAAGATATGTGATGTCGGGTCAGGGTGCACTATGATTTATTGGTCATTCGCTGTTTGTTACATATTGAGATTCTATCTGTTTTTTCATCCAACGAAAAATGGTATGCATTATTACGAGGAGGAGGGTAAAAATGGAAAAAACATTGGCTATAATTAAACCCGATGGAGTTGCTCGCGGTCTTATCGGGGAGGTAATTCGACGGTTAGAGAAAGAAGGTCTCAAAGTATTAGCTCTTAAAATGATATGGATAACAAAAGATCAGGCGAAGGGTTTTTATAAGGTACATGCAGGGAAACCGTTTTATGAAAGTGTTACTGATTTTATGTCTTCAGGTCCCTGTGTGGTTATGGTTTTGGAGGGTGAAGGTGTTATTAATGTCTATAGAGCCTTAATGGGGACTACCAACTATAAGGAGGCCGCAAAAGGCACTATTAGGTATGATTATGCAACAGATATTGAAAAAAATGTTGTGCATGGATCGGATAGCCCCCAAAGCGCTGCATTTGAGATAGCTTACTTTTTTAATGAGTTAGAGATTTTGAAAAAATAATGCCTTCTATTGATTCAAATTAATGGTAAAGATGAATCAGCCTATTCTTCTTTCTTGAGGTCCTTTACCTCTTTCTTAAGATCCTCTACCTCTTTCTTTAACTCACCTGCATCAGGCTCTTCCTCGAATTTTTCTGCATTTTTTTTATCTTTCCATTCTTCAATGCCAAGATAGGTAGCTAAAGCACCACCCAAGATAAGTAAGACAGGAATTCCAGCTGCTAAAGCCTTAACAAAATATCCCCAAAAGATAATAATTCCAATAATTCCCAAAACCAACGATACCACACCACCAAATAAAGCCGCCATTTTTCCCTCCTTATCTTTTCTTTTATTATAAATGAGAACAATAATTTTAATAATTTTTCTAACACAATAAAAGGTATCATTCAAGAAGATAATTGTATTTTCCATGCTAACCATATAGTTTCTTGTATAGATGAACCTGAAGCGTTATTCTGCCTTGCGTCGCTTGATCTCAAGACCATTCTTCTCCAAGCGACTCGATATGACCTTTCGACCTGAGCCTTTCGGCAGTGAGCCACTCGACATGAGCCTCTCGGCCATGTGCTCGAGGCCGAGGAGCTCGTTGACATGTCTCAAGGCCGAACTGCTCAAGTGAAGCTCCTCGCGCTTCCGCGCGGGGCATCTGTGGCAAAGCCAAGCGAAACTGCGCCGAAGCAGCTGGACTTGATTTCGACGGAAGCCCAACCCGCCTTCGCTCTAATGGCTACGGCGCGGTCGCCTGTCGCCATCGCGCAGCGCAGGCGCTCACGCGGTGCAAGCGCCTGCTCTGCATGTGCGCCGCGTGTCCTCCCCGTGCTTCCGCACGGGGCATCCTGGCGAAGGCGAGTGAAGTAGTTTCCTACAGACTCACGGTCGAAATGAAGCCTCGGTGTTGATTGGTCAATAGTTGCGACGATTTTTTCTACAATTATCAATACCGGAGCATCGTTACACATATTTTCTTTGACAAAAAAGACTAAATTGGATAAGAGGATGTACCTGATTGTATAAGAGAGATTTTTTTGGGGGTTCTAATGGATACTGACAAGGATTATTTTTTATGTGATAACTGCAAAAATAAAAATTTTATTAAAGTCTACACTTTTTCAACCCAGTTTCGAAAGGTAAATTTTTCAGACGATCTCATACATGATGAGATTGCAGAAGAAAACTACCAGTGCACACATTGCAATAGAACGTTTTCAAAACACCAGATAGTGACACGATTAAATGAAATAAAAGATAAAAGAATTAAATCTTTAGATAAGGCAGGGAAGTAACAGCAATTTTAGAGGATTTCCTTTCCACTTAGGCTTATATCCCTTTCTTCATTCCACTTTATCCATTCAGTTTTTCTTTCCGTTTCATGGTCGAAACTAATAGGCATGCTAATGCCTTCTTTTGTGACAATTACCTGTTGGTATTGCCTGAGAAGAAGCTCATCCCATTCCTTTTCGGTTATTCTATGAGGGCCTTGCACTCTATGTGGTTTTTTAAAATCCTTAATAATCCCGGATTCAGGCATTTTTTGTAGAGGGTTATATATTTCAACCTCTCCTTCAAAGACCTTGATGATGCTAGACTGGTCACGCTTTAATTGTAGATCATATGCTGTCCCTCTGACACCAGCCACTAAGGTTGGGGTAGATACATACATTTCTTTTTTCTTGCGTGACTTAACTTGCAGAACCTTTCCCCAGAGCCTTCCAAGAAAAAGTTTAAATTTTCCCACAACTGATTTTTTATGCTCGTCACTCATTAAGGTACCAATCCTAAGTGTTGATCCCTCATCTAATCTAATAACCCTTCCGTGACTCATCATTAATTCTACGCTGCCACCGTTTTTAACTTCTAGACCATCTTGAGAATTAAGAATCATATTTAATAAAGCTTTTTTATGAGGGCCTTTGGTATCTTTTTTAATGATTACCGGGTGCTTTAAAAAGGTTATCACCACCGTTTCTATTTTTTGCTCTGGAACAATGCTATTCATTTCTTTTTGAGATAAAAATGTTATTTCTTCTCCTTCAGCAAGATTGTTCCAATCCTTGATATGCGGATTAATTGTGACAAATTGTTTTGTCATTTCAGTATTGAATCTGCCGTATATTTTAAAGCAAAGGAAGCTTATAGAGTCATTTGCTTTCACTGTAATGGATTGTCTTTCAGAGGCCTCTACATAAAAAGGGGAAAGCAAAAGGATGGTAATAATTGACAAAAATAGAGTAATTTGTATTCTGCTTTTTCTGCTTTGCTTATTTTTTTTCATTTTCTACATCATGGTGATAAAATTGGAATTTGTATGATCCTATTTCAACCGTATCAAAATCCTTGAGATAATAGCTCTCTTTTATTACTTTATCATTAACCTTTACTTTTGTTTTTTCGGTAGTTGCTGTAAGGGCATACCCATTTGGCCTTCGACTAATAGTAGCTGCAGTAGGTGGCATAAATAAACCGCCGATCCTTATTTCAGAGGTTTCAGCCTTACCGATCTTGGTTAATTTTTTCGTAAGTTGAATTTCTCCTTCACTTGATCCATCAATAAAGCTTACCACACCAATTTTTCCTTGGACTGCAGATGCCGCTTTGGCCTTTTTTTCGGCCTGCTTCTCTAATAGTGCCTTTTGTTGAGCGGTATCAAGTATCATGGTCTTATCAAGCTCTTCGTCTTTGTCTTTTGCCTGCTCCTGTTTTGACATAGCAAAGAAAAGAAGGTGTTTGCCGATAGTTATTTTATCCTTATGGTGTAGTTTATAGGAAATAATTTTTTTATCATTCACAAATGTTCCATTTGTGCTTTGTAGGTCAGTAAGGATATAGATACCCCCAGTTTTATCTATTCTGGCATGGTGACCGGACACTGCCAGATTGTCAATAACAATTTCATTTGCTTCATCCCGCCCGACAGTCATGCTATCTTTGGAAAAAGGATACTCTTTTATCACTTTTTTATTAAATACTAATATAACACGTGCCATAATACATGCCCCTTTTTGTGGTTAATAAGAAAAAGCAGACTCTCATTTTTTATTCTTAAAAAAGGTGTGAAATTTTTTTACTATTCCTTGTTTTTCATTAGATTCTTTATTTACACATATGAGAGAAACGGTGATATTATCATTACCACCTCTCTTGTTGGCTTCAGAAATGAGCTGTTGGCAGGTATGTTCGGGATCATTGCCATTTTTGATAATGTTGAGTATTTCATTATCTGATACAAGGTCTGTGAGCCCATCAGTGCAGAGTAAAAAGCGGTCATTATCTATATGCTCAATTTCAAATACATCTGCATCAACAGTATCTGCAGAACCTAAATTTCTTGTGAGTATGTGTCGAAGTGGTGAAATTTTTGCTTCTTCCTCGGATATCAGGCCCATTTCTAACTGTTCCGCAACCATGCTGTGTTCCTTAGAAAGGGGCTCCATAGAATCTCCTCTTATGAGATATATCCTGCTATCACCCACATTAGCTGCAATTATTGTAGAGGGCATTATTGCCAGGATTACAATTGTTGTTCCCATGCCTTTGTATTCTGTATATTCTTGAGACATTTCATATATGACTCTGTTTGCTAATTTTATACTGCTTGATAGATAATTACCTCTCTGGCTCAAGGCTCTATCCGGAAAGTCATATATTTCATTCAAGGGGATGTTATTATTGATACAATTGTTAACATTTTTCTGGATTATCTTTACGGCTACCTTGCTGGCGACCTCTCCAGCCAAATGACCACCCATGCCGTCAGCTACTATGTATATTTGAGCAGAGTCGTCCATTGCAATGTAGTCTTCATTTCTTTCCCTCTTGAGACCTACATCAGAAAGTCCAGCAGCTGAAATTTTCAATGCTTCTCCTCAATAATTTTCAACCTTCTATTTGTTATCACTATTTTTTTGTGCCCTCAGTGTGTCTATTTTATTCGCCAACAATCTTAAATATTTAGCAAAATCACTCGCCTTTTGAAACCTATGATCCGGACTCTTAGCTAAGGCTTTATCAAGTATCTGCTCACATGGCTTAATAACTTTTGGGTTGAATGTATGGGGTGAAGGATGTTTTTCCTGAGTGATTTTGTAAAAAAGACTATTCATATTGTCACCAGTGAATGGCAATTCTCCTGTGAGGAGCTGAAAGAATACCACACCCAGCGAGAATATATCTGAGCGGGCATCTATCTGACGACCCATAATCTGTTCTGGTGCCATATAGTTTGGTGTGCCGAGTATTATTCCACTCCTAGTTTTTGAGGCAGACATAGATTTTGCAATTCCAAAATCGGTTACCTTTACCTTATCAATTTTTAATAGCATGATATTTGCTGGTTTTATGTCTCGGTGAATAACATTGTTGTTGTGCGCATAATCCAACGCATCGGCTGTCTCGGCTATGATGTCGAGTATTTTTCTCATTGGAAGGAGTGATTCCTTCTTGCAATATTTTTCAAGATCATCTCCATCTAGGAATTCCATGGCCATATATGTAAGGTCATAATCTTCTCCTATGTCATGTATAGCAACAATTCCAGGGTGCGAGAGTTTTCCTGCCAGCTCAGCCTCTGTAAAGAAGCGCTCTTTTATTTCTTTTAGCTGATCCTCTTCAAATTCATCAGAGAAACGGATTGTTTTGATTGCCAAGAGGCGATTAATTTTTGGATCTCTTGCTTTGTACACAGTACCCATTGCTCCACGACCCAATTCCATGAGTATTTCATATCTTCCAACGGTGGGTTTAATTTCCAGGTCATCTGAAACAATGATTTTTTCTTCCTTGCTTCCTTGATAGGCTCCCAATGGGAGAGAACTGAGTACCTTTTTTAATTTTGGTATGCGTTCATTTAAATCCCTAAATGCCTTTTCTTTCTTATTAATATATTCATATATAGAAATAGCCTTATTAAGCATTCTCTTTCGTTCATAATCAAGCCCGAGATTGTAAATAATATCCCTCAGCTCATCATTGAGAGGACATTTTCTGAATTTTTCAAATGCCAAATCGAGCAGTCCCTGACTTTGGAGACTAATGCCTAGCATTCGGTTAGTTTCTATTGCCTCCTCTGAGAAACCTGTCGTGCGAATGTAGAAAAAGTCTTTAGCCATAATAACAACATAAATTGTTATCAGGCAGAGAAGAATGTAGATGCTTTTAAACCATATATCAAACTTAATAAAGAAGATGGCAGAGGTTAAAAATACAAGAAAAATAAATCCGGCTATAATTCCCGTTCTGTTTAAATAGCTGAAACGGGATTGGAAGAATGAAAATGCTACGCCGAGCAGCACTAAGATAAGGACCTCCAGATAAAGCATCATATTTGAGCGTTTAAGGAAACGCCCGTTTAAGAGATCCTCGATTACATTTGCCATAAACTCTACCCGTGGCATGGAAGGGTCCACCGGAGTGCTTACTGAAGGACTTCCTTTGGCTGTAAAACCAATAAGAACAATTTTATCATCAAATACGGCTGGGACCTTTTTAACATTTAAGATATCGATAAATGAATAATATGGAAAGGATCGTCTTCCACCCTTAAATTTTATAAACATTTCGCCATTGCTCGTTGGAATTACTTCTTCTCCAATCTTAATCCCAGAGCCTTTAATCATTACCTGTTCAGGATGCTTGTTTATGTAGTCAAGCACGATACGTAAAGGCATGGAGGGAATTATATGTCCTCGATAATCAATAAAGGGTATATGAACTTGGCCGCTCATTATTTTATTGGGGGAAAGGTTTATATGCCCTAGGGCATGACTGCTTTTTAATAGCTCATTAAATGGGGTGGTTAATTCTCTTACAGACCTCTGATCTTTAATAGTAATACTATCTTTTTTAAATACACTGAGATTTAGAAAAGATTCAGGTGGGATTACTAATTCGGTTTGATATTTTCCAAATTCACCCACAACTGGAAGGATTATATTTCCACTATTTTTCACTGTTTCAGATAATACTTTATCATTATCCAGACGCTTTTCAATTTCCTTTAACTCAGCAAGTATCCATGTATCTTTCTTTCCTGCAGTGTACATATTTTCTCGTTTTAGGATTTTACTGTAAAGTTTTTCTATTTCTTTAATGCCCGGATTTTGTTCTTTTTCGCTGAAGATCATATCTATGCCAATAAACTTTGCTCCATTGCTTTTTAAGATTTTGATCATATCAGCTATGATATGTCGTGGCCAGGGCCACTGCCCAAGCTTTCCAATGCTTTTATCATCGATATTTACTATGGCTACTTTGCTTTCGCCAGGGCTAAGAGGTGTATCGAGCCGCATTTCAATTTCGTAGATGCGCTTTTCAAGTAACTCGAAAGGGGAGGGGGTCATAAAAGACAGGTACATACAAATAGCTATGATAAATGATCCTATAAATAGATTTGTTCTTAAAACGTTTTTGTTCATGTAGTTACACGTTTAGGAAGTTGTATGACGTAGTGAACATGAACTACCTTGCAGCCACTCTCAGTCCCGACAAGCTACAAGGGGTCACAAACACACAATGTAACGCAGCAAGCTGCAGAGAATTAGCATTACCTGCCCGCTGTCTTTTTTATCCGCCGTTTCCTTGGCGGACTTGCCCGCCGTCTTTCTTATCCGCCGTTTCCTTGGCGGACTTGACCGCCCTTTATGGCGGCGCGGCGGGGTAGCAGAATAGCGGAATGAAAATTTTTACATGATACCTGATTTGTGCCATCAACATGGAGTGATGGAAAGGGAAAAGAACAGGAAACACACACTATATTCCATCATTCCAATTGCCGAGAGAAACTCCATATATATTTTTTACTTTACATTTTTTTGTTGATAGCCTGCGATCGAATGATTATATGTAATGCATCTAATATATTTTTTAAAAACAATTTACGCAACTTAAAATTAATGGAAACCTATATCAAATTAATACCAATATGTCAAAGAAAAGCCTCGTTTTTGCTATTTTAATATTCCATCAATTCTTATTAAGTTGAAATAATATGTAAATAGTGATATATAAAGCTGATAATTGTTCTATTAACGTATAACATCGAATAAGGCAACGATCCATTATGGATGCCGCATCAAATAAAGGGAAGAAAAAACCAGAGAATGATAATTTTGTCTCTAAGCGTAAGTTAGGCGAATTATTGATAGAATCAGGTCTTTTGACTATTGATAAACTAAAGGATGCATTAGAGGCTCAGAAGAGCACTGGGAAAAGGTTGGGCGAGGCCTTAATTGACATGAAGATCATTTCTGAAGAGGAGATGGCCTTTTCTCTCGCTATGCAACTTAAGATTCCCTTTATTGACCTTTTAGATTATTCTATAAAGGGTGATATTTTGGAATGTATACCTGAGGAAGTGTGCCATAAATTTATATGCATTCCTCTTTCGATGAAAAATAATATACTTGATGTTGCTATGGCTGATCCTCTTGATCTGCACATAATGAAAGATCTTCAGTTTATCACTGGTTACAATATCCAGCCTGCTATTTCCACACGAAGTCAGATAATGGATAAACTTCAACGACACTACCACCCAGAAAGATCTATTAAGGATGTTGCTGATGAATTTATTGAAGATCCCAGCCTTATGGAGTTTCTCCCTGACGATGAAACAAAGATAGAGGATGAGCCAGATTTTGAAGCTTTCAAGGATTCACCATTTATAAAAATGGTCGATCTTATCATAAGGAATGCTATCAAGAGTGGATCAAGTGATGTTCATATCGAGGCACAGGAAAATCATGTAAGAGTGAGAAATCGCATTGACGGTGTGTTAAAGGATTCTATCAAGCTTCCGAAATGGACGCAGCCAATTATTATTTCGCGTATTAAGGTGTTAGCTGGTTTAAATATAGCAGAAAGGAGGCTTCCCCAGGATGGAAGGATAAAGGTGAAGGCAAGAAACGTGGCGGTAGATCTGAGAGTATCTACACTTCCTACGTATTATGGTGAAAAGGCAGTTATAAGAATTTTGAATAAAGAAGAGGCCTTCCTCTCAATAGATCAAATTGGATTAAGCCAGAAAAATTTCACAATATTAACAAATTTTATCCGCCGACCTACCGGAATGGTTTTGATTACAGGCCCTACCGGAAGTGGAAAAACCTCAACACTGTATGCATGTATGAGGGAAATGAAATCGGAAGAGGTAAATATCATTTCTGTTGAAGATCCCGTAGAATATGAATTATATGGTGTTAATCAGGTGCAGATAAACGAGAAGGTTGGTCTTTCATTCCCCTTTATTCTGCGATCGATTTTACGGCAAGATCCCAATGTGATTATGATAGGTGAGATACGGGATGAAGAGACGGCTGAGATTGCTGTTCAGGCCTCTATGACTGGACATCTCGTTCTTTCAACCCTGCATACAAACGATGCGCCTTCAGCGGTTACGCGCCTGATAGATATAGGCATTCCACCATATCTTATTGCTTCCTCTTTAATTGGAATTGCGGCGCAGCGGTTGGTAAGAACCATATGTCCGGATTGCAAGGAGGAGTATGTACCCAGTCAAGATTCCCTGGCAAGGCTCAATCTGGATCAAAATGATCTCCCCTTTAAATTCTATAGAGGGGCAGGGTGCCTGAATTGCAACAATACAGGTTTCAAAGGGAGAACGATTATTGAAGAGATAATGATTATTGGCCCGAAAATACGAGACCTTATTCAATCCTCTGCAACAGCTGATACCCTGAGGGAAGCAGCAATGGCAATGGGGATGACCACCCTCGGTGTTAGTGGAATAAAAAAGATAGAACGAGGAGTTACAACCATAGATGAGGTACTGAAAGCAGTGCATGAGAAAGAGGAATTGACTACCGTGTGCCCTCATTGCAGTAAAACGGTCAGTTTAGATTTTAGAGACTGCCCTTATTGCAAAAACCCCATAGTTCCAACATGTAGTTCTTGCAAAAAAATAGTGCAGCCAGATTGGGTTGTCTGTCCGTATTGCAGGCATAGTTTAAAGCCTGAAACGTAACAATCCCTCGCAAATCTTAAAGAGATTTATGTCTTGACTATTCCTTTACCTTTTTTTTACCTTAGCCTTGAAATAATAGTCGAAACAATATATACAGTTATTCAAAGAGGAATTTGAATGCAGTGTAAATACCATCCCAAAAGGCAGGCTGAATTTTTTTGTGCAGGCTGTAATGCTCCTCTCTGCAGGGAATGTGCTGAAGAATCGAAATCCGGCAAATATTATTGTTTTCAGTGTGCCATGTTGCACTCTGTCTCTGAAGTTGGTACATCCATAATAAATAAGCGGGATGAGATCACGGAGAAGAAAGTAGTGAAAAAGAAACAATGGGGGCCTTTTCAGTATTTTGTCATTATTTCATCTGTGTTGATTCTTGTAATGTGGGGAGTCATTATTTTTGGTGGCCAGCCTGCACCTAAGGGGACAGCTGATTTTGCGAAAAAGGGAAGGGTACTTCTCTTCATGGTTGATGGAGCTATCAAGCGTTATGCACATTATGAAGGAAATAAATACCCTGATAAACTCGCCAATCTTGTTCCCAAATATCTTTCATTCAGCAAGGATCAACTTTTTTATTTAGACAAATTATCCTATCAGAGGGATCCCAGGATAGGCTACCGCTTGTCCATAGCAAATCCCAAGGCAGGGGAAATGAATGTGATTCTCACGCCGAAGGGTATTGAGTATACGCAACCATCGAGCGGCGGAGCCTAAATCAGATGAGAAGATGTGCTGGTTTTACACTTATTGAGCTAATGGTTGTAATTGCCATTTTAGGAATCTTGGCTGCTACTGCAATTCCGCTTTTTACTACCTATCAACAGAGGGCTTATGGATCTGAAGCTGTCATGACTGTAAAGAAACTTCTTGATGGGCAGATTATGTATTTCTTGGACAACGAGAATTTTTATCCCAATCCAGGAGATACCATTGAAGTTTATCATGATGGAACCCAAAAATTGAATGGAGCCAATCACCCAACGGCTATTGCCGAAACATTGACCGCACTTACGGTAAAAATTCCAATAGGCCATTTTCTTGATTATCAAATTACTAATATACCTGGAGTACCACCACAATGCATGGTAATTATCAGTCATCACAAAAATCTTGCTCTTTTTAAGAATGGTAAAACAAAGATTGTTGGCTTCCTCGATAATACGGGTAAAACTAATATCGTTCCCCAATAGGGAGCATAAAAGATAGCACTGTGTGAGTGATCGATGTATCGAACGAATTTGCTTATATATCAAGAATATGTTTCATTGAATCATCACTCATTAAATGGACATGTCCACAATACTGTTCACAAACTTTATCGTTAAAAATGAGCATCAAGTCTATCACCAATAATTTTCTTACCAGCGGAATAAGATCTTCGGATGAAGACATAATTATCAAGTTTAAAACCCTGAATATATTTCTCTGCATCCTTATTCTTGTTTCTCCTTGCCTTGGATTGTTTTATTTTTTTATCAAAGCAGAGCTTCTTTTTTATTCAGTTATTGGTGCCGGTATATTAGGCGTCTCGGCTCTGATTCTCCTACGTCTGACTAAAAGTCTCATGGTCGCTGGAAATTATGCCTTTTTTATTCTCTGGGCCGCCTTTTTGATTATTAGATGGAATACCGGGGCAATGAGTGAGGGAGGTTTAATCCTTTTGTCTTGGATATGGAATGCTGCCCTCATACTTATGGCTATTTTCGTTACAGGATATCAATCGGGAACTGTCTGGGGGTCGTTAATATTTGTTGAAACCGGCATTGCGGTGTATCTATTCAAGACAGGCTACGAGTTTCCGAACCTTATTCCTTCTGACATTTCACATATTTATTCTTTGGGCGCATATTTGTCAGGCCTTTTGGTGATTCTTTTCATCGCCTTTATGTACGAAAAGGAAAAGAATGATGCCCTTGAAAGAGAACAGCTTCGATCCAGAACCGTTGCAGAGTCAAAACAGTATATTGACACTCTCGTTGAAAAGTCCCCCCTCCCTACCTTTGTAGTAGATATGGAACATCGTGTGATTCAGTGGAATCGCGCATGCCAGAGGATGACGGGTATACCCACAGAGGAAATAATTGGCAAGAAGGTTCCCGTCCCTTTGCATGTTGATAACCAGCAGAGTTTAGCTGATATCGTGATAGAGGATCCTCATGCTATAATAGACAGATTTTCAAGCTCAATCGTATCAAAGACAGACAGCGGATTCTTTGAGGTAGGAGTTCCCTTTCCTGAGATAAAAGATGGTATTCAAGCAAATGTGACTGTTGCTCCCATTCTTGATATAAACGGCGTAATTAAAGGAGCAATAGAAATAATACACGATGTCACAACTGCGAAGGAGGGACATTACAGCGCATCTGATAATCAAGGCCAGGCGTTAGGGATGCAATCAAATCCTGTTTTTAAGATAGACGCGAAAGGTAAGGTAAGCTTCTGGAATAAGGCGTGTGAAGAAAATTTTGGTTACCACCCATCGAAGATAATTGGAAATAGTCCTTTGAACTTTGTTTCAAAATCGACACGGAAGCCTTTTAAGGAAACAATTGTTAGGGTTTTCAAGGGTGAATCATTTAATGGAAAAGAATGGAAATATTATTCGGCTGATGGAGAGCCAGTGCATGTGCTCGCCAAGGTGTATAGCATTAAGAGCATTGATGGAAAAACCAAAGAATGTGTCGTTGAGAATACTGATATAACTGATTTTGCAGTGAGGATGAAAGAACTGGAGCAAGAGACAATAGAGGCCAAGGATAAGCTTAAGAAAATGAATGATGAATATATTTTATTACGAAAAAATATCGCGACCTATATTCGAAAAAAAGCTCCTGAGGCATTTGATGCCGAGCCTGATGCAAGCGAGAACAATGAGGGTTAAACGGTCTTATAAGGAACAGAGAGGATAGTCCAAAAGAATAGTCAATGAGCGAAACAAAAGGTTTCAGGTCTATATAACTTCATACACCATGACCTCTGCCCTTTTTCCTTTCACTTTTTTTGAGCCAATTTTATTAATTTTAAATTTCCCCTTCACAGCCCTGTATGTTTCTTCTCCAATAAGAATCTGATTTGGCTTTGCAATTGATTCTAACCGTGAGGCAATATTGACCGGATCTCCTATTACTGTATAGTCTAACCTTCGAGGAGAGCCAATATTTCCAGCAACTACCCGCCCTGTGTTTATTCCTATCCGTATATTAAATTTTATTCTGCTGCCTTCTTGTGCGGCCATCATTAATGCAAGTTGGCGTTTCATTTCTTTGGCAGCCAGAATTGCTCTTTCCGCATCATTTTCTCCTTCCATTGGGGCACCAAAAACAGCCATAAGCCCATCGCCTATATACTTATCAAGCGTGCCATCGAAACGAAAAATAATTTCTGTCATTGCTGAAAAATATTGATTGAGAATGATATTTGTTTCTCGCGGAGAGCTTTGTTCCGCGAGTTGTGTGAAATCAATAATATCGGTAAAAAGCACGGTTGCAGTGAGATCCTTTGGTTCCATTATGTTGTCTTTGGTTTCCTGACTTCCTCTTAAGATCATTTCAATAACCTGGGGAGAGTGAAATCGTTCTAGACGGCTTCTCATTATCTCCTCTTGCCGTATCTGCTCATTCAGATTGGCCTGCTCAATTATCATGGCCATCTGACTTCCTATGGCCTTGAGTAACTCCAGATCATCCTGGGTAAATTGATTATCAAACCGCATGCTATCGAGTTGAATAACACCAATAATCTCATCTTTCCTCCAGAGTGGCACGCAGATAGCTGATTTGATTTTTTGAATAAAGAGGCTCTTGGCACCATTAAATCGGGAATCTGTCATAGCATTCGATGTTAGTATCGCAACTTTATCATGTATTACTTTTTGGATTAATGTTTTGCTTGCCTTTAATTTTGAACTATCTGTTTCTTGATCATCTCTATATTTTACTACCATAGGAATGAGCTGATTTTTTTTTTCGTCTCCTGTAAGAACCAGAAAACCATAATCAGCATTAATAATCATAAAGATTAGGTCCATTATTCTTTTCAGGAGTTCTTTGAAATCATGAATGGTATTAAGCTGGCTACTTATTTCGTAAAGCACAAAGAGCACCTTATTGGTTCGTTCTAATTCAATCTGGGTTTCTTCTGGAGGGACAAAAACAGCAGCTTCTTTTGGAGTTTTCTTTACGCCTGGAGAAACTAAAAGCTCTTTTAAGTCAATGGCACTGCTTTGTGAGAAGCTTTTGATCACCTCTTTGTGCTCATTTTCATACTCTTTATCTGTAGTGAGAACAAGAGGGCTCTCTTTGGGTGCTGTATCTTTTTTTTCTAGGAAAAAAGTTATGCTTGTAAGGCCGATTTTTATTTTATCGTTTTCTTTTAGGAGAACACTTTGAGTGAGTTTTTCATTAACTTTCGTACCATTATAGCTTCCAAGGTCGGTGAGACGATAGCCTTCTTTTGTTTTTTTTATCTCAGTATGATGACGAGAAACACTTTTATCAGAAAGGGCAAGGCTGTTGTCGTTACTTCTGCCTATGGTAAATGTTTCTTTTTCGATTGTGCGACGAAGCTGTTTGCCATCAAAGGTTGTAATATCTAAGATTGGCATTTCATTTTTCCCTATGTGTTAATCAAAAGACAGCAAGATAATAGTTATATTGTCTCGTCCTCCAGCACGATTGGCCTGTTGTGTCAATGAAAGACTCATTTTTTCAAGAGATTTTTTGTTGGAAGAATTAATTGCTGTCAGTATTTCTTTATCATTAAGCATATCATTTAATCCATCAGAGCACATTAGGTATAAATCTTTTTTTTTGATATCAATAAGAGAAAGATCCATTCTAAGATTTTCCGCTGCTTCGATCCCAAGGGCACTCGTAAGTATATGTTTCTGAGGATGATGAGAGGCCTCTTCTTTTGTCAGGAGTCCGATTTTTTCCTGTTCTCCTGCTACAGTATGATCTTGGGTGATTTGTTCTATCTCTTCATCCCTTATCCTGTATAATCGACTGTCTCCTATGTTTAAAACAGCAAGTTGCTCTCCTTTAATGATGATACCAACGAGGGTTGTTCCCATTCCTTTCATTGAAGGGTCCTGATTTGCGAGCTCACGTACCTTGCGGTTGGCAAGCGTGGCTGCTGCAAGGAGACTGTTTTGTTCTAACGTAAATTCCGTTCTATAGGGTATGGGCCAGGTTATATCTTCAGCGCGTGAACGAATCACGAATTCTTCTATATTTTTAATCGCTAGATTGCTGGCTGTTCCACCAGAGGCTTGTCCACCTATTCCATCTGCAATAAGAAACAGTTTCTCTTGTGGATTACAAAGATAGCTATCTTCGTTATCTTTACGATGACGGCCTATATCAGAGGTTCCAAAGAATGCAAACTGCATACCTAGCTTAATCTCCGGCAATAGTATCAGGAGGCGTTATTGTAGTTACGATTTTGATGATAGATAAACTGTAACTGAAATATAATGAATAAGTCAAGAAGTTCTATCAGGTGTTATGGGGATGAATTGATCAACGGCCTTGGCATTACCACAGCCAATTGCCGTTTTTATCCCAGCGGCTGTTATATTGCATCCCAATCTTTGAGAGGATGTGTTGGTAAAGAAAGAGCCTGTTTCCTCGGAAATAACCGAGGTCGTGACAATAGGAATCGCGTTTGAAATCCTTCTCCTTTGCCTCGGATAAGAGCATGGTCTGTGCTGTTTTTAGGGCAACGCATCTATAATCAAAATGGATAGAGTGATAGAGTTTGTCTTCCAATGTTACAACAACTACTGCATTGTCAGGTATTGTTTCATCAATAGTTATATAGATACCTAAGAAAAATGATACGAAGGCGAGGATTATTATTACGACTATAATTATTTTGGATACTTTTCCCACTGTGATAATCTTGGTTTTACATGCTCAATGTTAGCGAGGTAAAAGAAATTTTAGATAAATTTTTTGCACCATACTATCTTTAATACATAAAGTCAACTAAATGATCAGAAACAAAATTAACGTGTATGGCAATACTTGACACCATATAAAATAAAAAGATTTGAGCTTATTGTAACGGGATTATTTTTTTTTCATCCCTGCTTTATAATAGTTCCGATACCAACCAATGAAATTTTGAATTCCAGTCTTTATTGAAGTTTTCGGATTAAATCCGAGCATTTTTTTTGTCTTTTCTATGTCAGCATATGTTTCCGGTACATCACCAGGCTGAAGAGGAAGAAAATTTTTCTTTGCCTCAACTCCCAGCTCTTTCTCAATAAGCGTAATGAGGTCCATAAGTTGTACGGTTTTTGAATTACCAAGATTAAACAATTCATATGTAAATGGATTGTTGAGGGAGGAAATTGTTCCATCCACAATATCATCTATGTAGGTAAAATCCCTTTTCATTTTTCCAAAATTATAGATATCGATTGGCCTTTTATTCAGTATGGCGCTGGTAAAAATAAACAAGGCCATATCCGGCCTTCCCCATGGTCCATATACGGTGAAATACCTGAGTCCCGATAAGGGAATATTATAGAGATGACTATAGGTGAATGCCATAAGCTCGTCAGATCTTTTTGTTGCTGCATAAAGGGAGATTGGGGTGTCCACAGTGTCTTCAACGCTAAAAGGCAGCTTTGTATTATTACCATAGACAGATGATGAGGAGGCATACACAAAATTATGTACCGGAAATTTCCGTGCCGTTTCTAATAGATTAAGAAAGCCTTTGATGTTGCTCTCCTGATAGGTGAAGGGGTTTTCAATGGAATATCGCACGCCTGCCTGAGCTGCTAAATGACAGATTTTATCTATGTGGTTTTGAGTAAAAATTTTTTGTAGCGCATCGAAATTGTTAATATTTTCATGATAGAATGTGAAACAATCGTGGGGAAGGAGCTGTGCCAGTCTCGCTTTTTTTAATGAGACATCATAATAGGTATTGAGGTTATCGATGCCGATTACTTTTGTACCCTTTTTAAGGAGCGCTTTGGCTGTGTGAAAGCCAATAAAACCAGCTGCTCCTGTTACTAAGGTTGTGTATTGATTATCTGTCATTGGGTTTATTGTGTTTGTTGAGTTACCTTATGCCTTTAGGCACTCGTACCACTTTAGCTCTTTGATAGCTACTCCTGGCCTTTCCCCAAGACTATAGAGGTATTCTTGGTGATACGCGTGAGCATGGGGATGTCTTTTTTTAACCGCCAGAATGCCGTCGGGTTAAACATCTTGCCCTCAAGGTTATAGTTTTCATGAGGAGTATGGGTATGTCTTTTTTTACTCATGCCCTATAATAAATACATCGGTGTGATCCCGATAATCGGGATGTGCCAGGCTGAGCACTACCCGCATAAGCGGCTAAGGCCAAGTTGCTCTACATCCCGATTATCGGGATCCTTTGAGGCCCCGTGTTTTAGGGCATAGATAAAAAAAGACATACCCATACTCCTTGACTCACAGGAGTAAAAAAGACATCCCCATGCTCATTCACCAGGTAATTTCAAAGAGCTAAAGTGAAGCTCCCCGTGCTTCCGCACGGGGCATCCTGGCGAAGACGAGTGATATATGCATTTTCGTTACTTCATGTCCTGTATCCGGCATTAATCCGTATATAGTCATAAGTAAGATCACAGGTTGTGATCCTGTCTTTCCATTCTCCTTGATTCAGGTGGATGGTAATTGTTATTTGCTTTCTTTTCATTTTTTCAGCTGCTTTTTTTTCCGCGTCTTCTGTGGTCATGAGACCACCCTCTACTATTTTTACCCCCTGTATCCAGATTTGAACCTTATTTTCTTCCATTGTAACTCCAGACCTTCCAATTGCAGCCATGATGCGCCCCCAGTTAGGATCCTGGCCAAATAGTGTGGTTTTAACAAGGTTGGAGTTGCCGACAACTCGGGCAGCTGTATGTGCATCATCTTTTGATGCTGCTCCGTGTACCTCTATTATCACTGTCTTTGTGGCACCTTCACCGTCCTGGGCAATCATGTACGCCAATGTGCCCATAACATCAGTTAATCCTTTTTCAAATTCCTTAACATCTTTTTTAGTGAGCGTTCCATTTCCTGCAATACCGTTGGCCATAATCAAAACCATATCATTGGTGCTGGTCTCTCCGTCTACCGTGATCCGGTTGAAGGTGCACTCAACGGCTGACCGAAAGAGAGGCCATAAGGTCTGAGAATCAATATTTATGTCGGTAAGCAAAAAGGAGAGCATTGTTGCCATATTCGGCATGATCATACCTGCTCCTTTGGCTATTCCCAATAAATGAAAGGGGCATCCATCAGCGTGCCCTTTAAAGAAGCTGATTTTGGGAAAGGAGTCGGTAGTCATTAATGCCTTGGCAACCGATTCAAAATTGTGAGGAGAAAGTTTGTCTATAAGGCTTGGAACGGCTTTTTTTATCAGGTTGCATGGCAGATAGGCGCCTATGACCCCTGTAGAGGCAACAACTGTTTCTTCTGGAGGGATATTTAATCCTTTTGAAACCATATCTGCTGTTTGAATGGCATCTTTGTATCCCTTATCGCCAGTACAGGCATTAGCATACCCTGCATTGGCAAGAATTGCCCGCAAAAAACCTTTTTGTATTCTTTCCTGGCTTAATAGGATTGGCGCAGCCTTTACTTTATTTGCAGTGAATACACCTGCAGCTACTGCCTTCTTTTGGGAGAAGATCAAAGAAAGATCAAGATCACTGGTTTTTTTCAAGCCAGCAGAAACGGCGGAGGCGAGGAACCCTGGAACTGAATAATTGCTATCTTTTTTCATCTCCCACAACAGTGCTTGTATTTTTTTCCACTCCCACATGGACAGGGATCATTTCTTCCTACTTTCGGTGTTTTCCGTTTAACAGGAGAACTGCCACCATCACCTCCATGGCTGAGTACTATCTCTTTTTTTGGAACTCCAATGGCGGGCTTTTCCTGAGGTGCGACACGGATTCTAAAAAGTGTTCTGAGGGTATTTTCTTTCATTCCTTCAACCATTGAGACGAACATACCATAGCCCTCTTTCTGATATTCCTTAAGAGGGTCCATTTGTCCGTATCCTCGCAAGCCTACTCCTTCTTTGAGCTGGTCCATTCCCAGAAGGTGATCCATCCAGAGGTCATCAATTGCCCTTAGCATTGCAATTTTTTGTAGAAAAAGAAAGGATTCAGGATCGGCCTCTTGTTCCTTTTTCTCATAAAGATCTATGACCTGCTGTTTAAGTGTATCTATCAAAATTTCCTGCGTGAGATCCTTTGATTCTTTGGAGGAAAATTGGAACAATAATCCGAATACATTATAGATATAGTCTGAAAGTGGGCTTAAATTCCATTCTTCAGGAAAAATTTTGGGATCCGTGGCATCTAACACAGCGGCTTCTATCAATTCGTTTATCATATCCATAATGGTTTCTTTGAGGTTTTCACCCTTGAGTATCTCTCTTCTCTGGCTGTATATTACCTTTCGTTGCTGGTTCATTACATCGTCATATTCAAGGAGATTTTTTCGTATGTTGAAGTTTATACCCTCAACTCTTTTTTGGGCTCCTTCAATTGCTCTCGAGATGATTTGGTGCTCTATGGGTTGATCCTCTTCCATTCCAAGCCTGTCCATGACAGAGGCGATCCTTTCCGAGCCGAAGACTCTCATAAGATCATCTTCCAGCGAGAGATAAAACCGAGATGAACCTTGGTCTCCCTGACGTCCTGAACGTCCTCGTAGCTGATTATCGATCCTTCTGCTTTCATGTCTTGCTGTGCCAAGGATATGTAAGCCACCCAGGTCTGGTACGCCAGCTCCTAATACTATATCAGTTCCTCTCCCAGCCATATTTGTAGATATGGTCACAGTTCCATTTTGCCCTGCTTGGGCGATAATTTCGGCCTCTCGTTCATGGTTTTTTGCATTTAAGACCTGATGTTTGATGCCGGTTTTTCGTAACATTGTGCTCAGCATCTCTGATTTTTCTATTGATATTGTACCAACAAGGACAGGCTGGCCTTTTTTATGCAGATCATTGATTTCTTCGGAAACCGCCTTAAATTTCTCTCTTTCAGTCTTGTAAATTACGTCTGGAAAGTCTTTTCGAATCATTTTTTTATGGGTTGGTATGACAAAAACATCAAGATCATAGATCTTTTTGAACTCTGGGGCCTCTGTATCGGCTGTTCCGGTCATTCCAGCAAGTTTTTCATACATCCTGAAATAATTTTGGAAGGTTATGGTTGCCAGGGTTTGATTCTCATCTGCCACATTGACTCCTTCCTTGGCCTCAATTGCCTGATGTAATCCATCGCTCCACCTCCTGCCTGGCATAAGTCGACCGGTAAACTCATCCACAATTATTACCTGACCATCCTTCACTACGTAATCTACGTCCTTATTAAAAAGCCAGTATGCCTTAATGAGTTGCTGGGCTGCATGCATCCTTTCAGATGTCTCTGAATATTTTGCTTCTAATTCTCTCTTTCTCTTTTTCTTTTCCTTGAAATTCAAATGAGGATCGCTCTCTATTTCTTGCAATCCCTGACTCAGGTCAGGGACGATAAAGGCGTCGTATTGGTCTCCAGACAATAGTTTAAGTCCTTTATCTGTCCAGTTTGCACTGTGATCTTGCTCTTCGATGATACAAAAGAGTTCTTCATCCAGCGCAGGCAGGGACTTTTGTGATCTCATAAGAGATTCCATCCTATCGATTCCTTTTTTCAATCCAGGGTCCTGTGCAATAATGTCTAAAAACCGTGGATTTTTTGGGCTGCCCCGCTTTACCTGAAGGAGTAATTCGATTACCTTGTCATCATCATTCTCCTCTCCCATTAATGTCTGTGCCTTATTAAGAATGCTTCGAATTACTCTATCTTGATGCTCTTTAAGTTTCATGATCGAGGGTTTTACTGTTGCATAAAAGGGATCTTGGCTGCGCTCTATGGGCCCTGAGATTATTAGAGGAGTTCTCGATTCATCTACGAGGATACTGTCTACCTCATCCACAATGGCAAAATGGAGGTCTCTCTGCACACAGTCTTCAAATGAGTACTTCATATTGTCCCTAAGGTAATCAAAGCCAAATTCATTATTGGTGCCATAGGTGATGTCAGAGTTATAAGCAGCCTTTCTTTTCTGATCATCCATATCATGTACAATCACACCTACCGATAACCCGAGGAATTGATATATTCCACCCATCCACTCGGCATCCCTTTTTGCCAAATAATCGTTCACCGTAACCAAGTGACTTCCATGTTCTAAGAGGGCATTTAAGTATAAGGGAAGAGTGGCAGCCAGGGTCTTGCCTTCACCTGTTTTCATTTCTGCTATGTTGCCGCGATGCAGAACAATACCTCCTAAGAGCTGTACATCAAAATGTCTCATGCCTAAAACCCTTACAGAAACCTCTCTGACTGCGGCATAGGCCTCTGGCAAGATATCATCTAAAGATTCGCCATTTGCAATTCTTTGTTTAAATTCTCCCGTTTTACCCTTCAGTTGTTCGTCACTCAGGCCTTTGAAAAGGGGTTCAAGTTCATTGATTTTTATTATTATTGGAGCAAGTTTTTTCAGCTCTCTTTCGTTTTTGCTTCCAATAACTGTTTTAAAAAGCTTACCCAGCATAAAATATTTCCTTACAATTGTTGTTACTCCTGATTAAACTTTTCTATCCAAAAATTCAAGTGACAATTCAATCTGTTCCATAATTTGTTTATTTTTATATCTGCCGAAAATTTTCAGTAAATTTTACCCGCTCAGCTGGGTTAAATCCACAGGATTTTGGGCAATTACAAATTTTACACAATAAATGGTATTTTTGCAAAGAGGGACTACATTACATGATAGAATAAAACGCTGAGTGTGGTTATGGGAAAGAATCAAACAGGTGAGGTGTACATCAGTTAAGTATAAAACGGACAGGATTTACAGGGACACCATTAAGATGTACCTCATAGTGGAGGTGAGGACCTGTACATCGGCCACTGTTTCCCACCTCTCCTATAATTTGACCCCTTTTTACATATTGTCCCTTTTTTATTCGGTATTTACTCAAATGTCCATATCGTGTTTTTAGGTTATACCCATGATTAATAGCTATCATTCTTCCAAAGCTACCTTCTTTGCCCACGTGTACGACAAATCCATCAGCAGGGGCAATGATGGGTGTCCCGATCCTGGTTGCTATGTCAATTCCCTTGTGAAATTCCCTTCGGTTTGTAAAAGGGGAAATCCTATACCCAAATCCTGAAGAAAACCAGCCATCTGTTGGCCTGATAGATGGTGTGCACGCCAGGATAGATTTTTGCTTTTTTAAAAAATCATTTAATTGATTCTGAGATATGGAGGCGATCGCTGTATTTGTTTCTAACCCCTCTAAAGATTTATGCATTTGCTGAATTATTTCTTTGTGTATTTCCTCAAGCTGATACCCTGACGCAAGGGTACTTGGGTTTGAGCCCCCAATCGCCAATAATTGATCTTGCTGTTTGGATGGTCCTAAGTTGGTCATGACCCTCAACTTACGCTCAAATTCTTGAAGCTTGGCCATATTTTGATTGATGTGGTTTATCTTTTGGCTTAAGGCAACTATGTGCGATTGTTGGAATCTGTTTTCTTTTTTTAGATACTGTAATTCTGGTATTTTATTCTTCATTGTTATGTAATCGACAGTAAACCAGCTGGCACTCAGAAGAAGTATGAAGATAAAAAAGAGGAGGGAAAACATGGCATTCCGAGAAATACTAATTTTTCTTACTTTGTGTAATCCTCTCGGAAGGAATAGAATAGTAGATTTTTTTGAGTCCATAAAAAATTGTAATTTTGTTGGAGGCGGCAACCGGATTCGAACCGGTGTAAAACGGTTTTGCAGACCGCTGCCTTAGCCACTTGGCTATGCCGCCTTTTAATGGAGCGGGAAACCGGGCTTGAACCGGCGACCGTCACGTTGGCAACGTGATGCTCTACCAACTGAGCTATTCCCGCACTTTTTTTTCATTTTTCTACTACTTCTCGAAAAAAATGTCAAGTTTTTTAGGTCAGCATATTTTTTGTCATTTTAAAATATACCCATCCAGACCACATCGTGAATAGTAATGCTGCCCACAGAAAAACCATTCCAACAACATGGAAATCGATGCGTAAATACTCATAGTGCAGACAGAGACATATGAGTGACACCGCTTGAAATATTGTCTTGTATTTTCCAAGCGAATGGGCCGCAATCACCTTACCTTCAATCACTGCAATGCCTCTCAGGCCTGTTACTGCCATTTCTCTTGCAATAATCAGAATAACAATCCACGCTGGAATTCTATTCAGGGTTATAAGCATGATCATGGTTACTGAAACCAGTAATTTGTCAGCTAAGGGATCAAGAAATTTACCCAGGGATGTAATTTTTTTATGTTTACGGGCATAGAAACCATCCAGAAGATCTGTGATAGCCGCAGCCCCAAAAAAGAGGGCTGCCAAGAAACTTCCCAATCTTCCAGGAAAATACAGGCATATTACAATTATTGGGATGAACGCCAGCCTCATGACGCTCAGGGTGTTTGGAAGGTTATTTAAATTGTTTTGACTTTTTTTCATGAGGGTTAGGAATCATTCTCCCTGTTGTTTCAATTTAGAGTAATATTTCATAACCTTCTCAACAAAGCGCCTGGTCTGCGGTATAAGGGGAACAGAATTGCTGTGAGCCACAACCGAAGGGCCAACATTATACGCAGCTATCGCTAATTTTTTATCATGGTTAAATTTTTTAAGGAGTAAGCTCAGATATTTTGTTCCGCCAAAAATATTTTCTTCTGGATCAAAGGGATTATCTACCTTCATATCATTTGCAGTGGGTGGCATCAATTGCATCAAGCCCTTGGCCCCACTTTGAGAGATCGCATTAGGATCAAAGGATGATTCTGCCATGATAATAGACTTGATGAGATGAGATTCCACACCAAATTGTTGTGCAGCCCTTTGAATTATAGTGTCATAATTTTGAATATATTGTTTTCCTTTTATTCTTCCTGTCTTTATATAAAGACGATAGCGTCTGTCTGATCGAATGTTGGTGAAATGCCACACCCCATTTTTATCCTTAAATCGATAGATATCGGCCTGAGCTGTTGAAAAAAACACTGAAAAAAAAATGCTTAAAAAAATACACCAGGGAAACAACTTGGAAAAAGGCATTTGTCTACCCCATTTTTTTCCAGTCCGCTAAAAATTTGTCTAATCCGATCTTGGTAAGAGGGTGTTCGGTTAATTGTGAGAGTACCTTGAAAGGGATTGTCGCAATATGGGCACCAATCAAGGCTGCATCCAGTACATGGATAGGATTACGGATACTCGCCACAATAACTTCAGTTTCAAATCCATAATTATCATATATGGTTACTATGTTCTCTACTACCTCCATTCCGATGTTACTTATATCATCGAGTCTGCCAATAAAAGGGCTCACATAGCTCGCACCTGCCTTGGCTGCAATCAACGCCTGCAAGGGTGAGAATACGAGCGTTACGTTTGTCGCAATATTCTCTTTTGATAGTATCTTTGTTGCCTTAATCCCTTCGGTTATCATTGGGATTTTAACGACGATATTATCGGCAAGTGTTGCCAGATGTTGTGCCTCTTTAACCATGCCCTTCGCTTCAATGCTGACTACTTCAGCACTTACTGGACCGTTGACTATGTGGCAAATTTCTTTCATTAATTCTTCAAATTCTCTGCCCTCTTTTGCTACAAGTGTGGGATTTGTCGTGACACCATCTAACACACCCAATTCATTGGCCTTTGTAATCTCAGCGATGTTTGCTGTGTCGATAAAAAATTTCATGTTTCCTCCTTTAGGATTTCAACAGTCCCGCTGTGTGGCGGGATTGGCAGTTTGTTTAAAAGCTCTTGTATGGTTACTTTCAATACAGGATGCACAAGGTCAGGCGCCAATTGGGCCAAAGGTTCTAATACAAACCGCCTCTTATGCATCAATGGATGGGGGATAATCAGATTATGAGATTTTCGTATCTCCTGACCAAACAGAAGTATGTCAAGGTCAATTATTCTGGCCTCCCACCGCTTCCTCCTTACTCTTCCCATTGCAGATTCTATATTCATAAGCCCCTTCAATAGGTTAAAGGGGCCTTTTGTCACTGAAATTTGAGCACTACAATTTACATACCAAGGCTGCCCAGTAACACCCTCTGGCTCTGTTGTAAATAGTGATGATCGGGCTATTACATGGCACCCCGGCAATGTTTCGATCTGGTCAATAGCGTATCGACAATTGAAAGATTTATCTCCAAGGTTTGATCCTATCCCTATATATGCGATAGTTGCCTTCAATTATATGCCGATATTTTGTATCCTCTCTATAGCCTCTACAAGGCGGCCCTCGTCCTTTGTCAATGCCAGCCTTATATAGCCTTCACCAGGATCACCAAATCCATTCCCTGGCGTTACAACAACACCAGCTTCCTCTAAGAGCCTTGCAGTTAAATCCACGGATGAATAGGAATCAGGAACTGCAACCCAGAGATAAAACGTGGCTTTGGGTGGGTTTACTGTGAAACCGCATTCCCTCAGCCCGTTTACCATAATATCTCTCCTTTTTGTATAGATTTTCTGCATTGCTTCACTACTTTCCTCAACAGCGCGCAAGGCCTCGATTCCGGCTATCTGAATGGCCTGAAAAATACCTGAATCGATATTGCTTTTAATTGCACCTAATCCTTTAATAGCTTCGCTGTTCCCTACGGCAAAGCCAATACGCCATCCAGTCATGTTAAACGTTTTTGATAAGGAATGAAATTCTATTCCTCTCTCTATTGCTCCCTTTGCTTCAAGAAAGCTCATAGGTTTATATCCATCAAATGTGATTTCACTATAGGTAAGGTCATTGCATACCATGATGTCATGGGTATTGGCAAACGTGATCACCTGCTCAAAGAAATGCCTATCTGCCACGGCTGCTGTAGGATTGTTGGGGTAGTTGAGCCATAGGATTGTAGCATTGCGAGCGACTTCTTCTGGAATAGAGTCAAGATCTGGCAAGAAATCATTTTCTTTATAAAGGGGTAACACATGGGGTCTGCCACCAGCAAAATGCGTCCCACTATTATACACTGGATACCCAGGAGCAGGAATGAGGGCATAATCACCTGGGTTGAGAAATGCCAGGGAAAAATTGGCTATTCCTTCTTTTGCACCTATCAGGGCAATTACCTCGCTTTCGGGATTAAGTGTGACTGAAAACCTCTTTTCGTACCATTTGGCAATGGCGACCTTAAAAGCCTCCATCCCAGAATAGGAGGGGTAATGATGATTGGCAGGATCTCGTACCGCCTGTATCATGGCATCTATAATGCGAGGTGGGGTAGGGAGATCAGGGTCTCCTATACCAAGGTCAATAATATCCACTCCCTTTGCTGCTACCTCTTTCTTTTTTTCATCAATTGCTTTGAACAAATACGGTGGTAGTTGTTTGATTCTTTCAGCAAGTTGAAACATTTTTCCTCTCTTTCAATCCTAACACATCTTGCATATCATAAAGACCATTCGATTGCGTAACTACCCATAGGGCTGCACGCACAGCACCCTTTGCAAAATTATCCCTGCTGTGTGCCCTGTGAGTAATCTCAATTCTTTCTCCTGATCCGGCGAAGAGCACCGTATGTTCACCGACTATATCACCAGCCCTTATAGATTGAATACCAATCTCTTCGGCTGTCCTGACACCAATAAACCCCTTTCTTCCATACACTGCGTTTGTCTCAAGGTTTCTTTCGGTTGAATCAGCCAGGATTTTAGCAAGATACATTGCTGTGCCGCTTGGGGCGTCTTTTTTTAGCCTGTGATGGGCTTCAACTACCTCCATATCACAGTCTTTGCCAAGAATTATCGATAGATCTTTTACTACTTTAAATAATACATTAACCCCAACGCTCATATTTGGGGATCTGACACATCGTATTTTTTGTGCAAGAAGCTGGAGATCTTTTTCATCTTTACCTGTAATGCCCGTAGTGCCAATCACCATTGCCTGACCTGTGTTGGCAATAAAACGGATGTTATGTAATGTGCTTTCTGGTGAAGTAAAATCAATTAACACATCTGCATCGTTCATTGCGTCACTGATATCAGCCGCAAGGGGAGTACCTACTGTTCCGAGGCCAACAATCTCCCCCACATCCTTGCCAAGGGCAGGGTGATCTGGTCTTTCAAAGGAACCCGTTAAGGTTATTCCTTCGCTCTGTTGAATCATGTGGATAATTCTTCCACCCATCCTCCCAGCAGCGCCGGCAACAACAGCCTTTATCATTTTTTTCTCCTATTTCAAAATTAAATATTTTTCAAATGAATTCAGGAATTGCCTCTCCATGAATAAGGTCATCATATGTCTCTCGTGATCTAATTATGGAAAAACGCTTTCCTTTCACCATTACCTCTGCAGGCTTTAGTCGAGAATTGTAATTTGAGGCCATTGAAAAACTGTAGGCTCCTGCACTCATTATAGCGACTAAATCTCCTGCTTGAAATGCTGGCATTTTCCTATCTTTCGCAAAAAAGTCACTGGTTTCACACACAGGGCCTACTAAATCAGCCACTATCATTTCCGATTGTAGTAGTTTTACCGGCTGAATTGCATGAAACGAATTATAAAGGGCAGGTCTTATCAAGTCATTCATTCCAGCGTCGACAACAACAAACCTCTTCTGTTTTGTTGATTTTATATAGAGTACTCGTGTGATCAGGATACCAGCATTACCAATAATTACCCTGCCAGGTTCAAGGATAAGGGTAATAGCCTCGTTTCCAAGTATCTTTTTTAATGCCATTGCATATTCTAAAGGATGAGGTGGTTTTTCATCGTCATAGGTAATTCCAAGGCCGCCTCCCAGGTTAAGGAATTGAATATCGAATGCCATTTTTTTTAACTCTTGCAAAACATCTTTTAATTTTCGTAAGGCATTTAAGAAGGGATCAATATCGGTAAGCTGGCTTCCTATATGGCATGATATTCCTTTTACATCGATGTTTTTCAGTTGCCTGGCTGATTCATACGTGTGAAAGGCGTTCTCAAGGGATATGCCAAATTTGTTTTCGCTCTGTCCAGTTGTAATATAGGGGTGTGTGTTCGCTTCCACTTCAGGATTTATACGTACGGCTACTTTCGCCTTACGGCCCATAGTGCCAGCTATGTCGTTCAATGTCTGTAATTCCTGATCTGATTCCACATTGAACATACAGATATTTGATGTAAGTGCGAATTTCATTTCTTCGGGTGTCTTTCCAACGCCGGAAAACACAATTTTCTCAGGCGCAATCCCTGCCTTCAGCGCTCGAAAAAGCTCCCCACCTGAAACAATGTCCGCTCCTCCTCCATATGAGGCGAAAATTTTTAATATCGCAAGATTAGAGTTTGATTTTACAGAAAAGCAGGTGAGGTGGTTAAGATCACGAAAAGCATCTTTAAAAACCCCGAAATGTCTGGTTATGGTGGCATGGGAGTAACAATAGAAAGGTGTCCCAACCTTTTCAGCAATATTCGTTATTGCTACATCCTCACAGAAAAGATCATCGTCTTTATACAAAAAATGGTTCATTGTAAGTGCCTAAAATTACGAGTACATAGAGTGTCGAAGGTTGAAATTCCCAAAAAAAGTCCTTTTACTCGCTCATGATGCCCAATTTGGAATTCATAAAATACTGAGTGTTACAATCGCCACACTGTATAAGGAACATACACATGTTCCTTTCAAGCTCCTTGGTTCTAATTTTTGGAATATCGCTTAATCTTCGCTTACTATTGAGTCTTCAAATATATCAAGTATATCACTTACTGGTCCAGGCAATCTATCTCCCTTTACCCCTTTTTTTTCATCTCTTTTCGGCTGATTTTCCTTTGTAAATAACACCGTAAAATCCGGGTGAAAGAAATCCTTGGCATAGGCAATTAGCTTATCGGAATGCTCGGAGTCTTTAAAATAATCTCCTAAAAATGACCCTTCTCCGTTCGGTAATTGGAGGCTGTCTGTAGTAAGAGTGTACGACCTCCATTTCTTCAGTACATTTGCCATAGCCTTATTCTTCGTAGTAATAAAACGTAAAAACTCGTTCCATTTCTTGCCATCGTCTGGAGTCGGTTTTTTTGCAGGATATTTTTCTTTGATTACACTCGCTTCAGGTTTTTTATCATACGCTGTTATAGGAGATGTGGTGAGTCGTTTTTCAATTTCCTCTAATTTGCAAACTAACTCATCAAATGAAAGATATTCTTTAAGTACTGCAAGTTTCAGTACAATTGCCTCTAACGCAATCCTGGGATTATTTGTATAGCGAAGATCTACTTCCCTTGTAATCAGAAAGTTCAACGATTGAAGAAGCCTTTCTAAGCTTGCCCCTTTTGCCTGCTTTTTTATTTCTTGTAATTCGTTGTCAGGCAAATCCAATGTGTGAGAAGCGTCCTGAGATACGAGGGAGACGATTAAATTTCGAAATTGCACCATTATTTCTTTGTAAAATTCTTTCACCTCATAGCCGTAACTATATATTTCATTGATAATGTCCAGACACAGGGTGCTATTGCCATCAATTATCGCCTGAGAAGTCTTGTAGATAAGATCTCTGTCTATTATTCCCAAGACTTCCATTATTTGCTCATCTTTTACATTTTTTCCCGCAAACGAGACAACCTGATCAAGGAGACTTTCTGCATCTCGCATACTCCCCTCTGCCTCTTTTGAGATAATGGCGATACTCGTATCACTTATCGTTATTCCTTCTTGTTGAGCTATTATGTTAATCTGCTCCTCTATTTTTGCTATGGGGATCCTTTTAAAATCAAACCTTTGGCATCGTGATAGTATGGTCACTGGTACCTTGTGGGCCTCTGTGGTAGCAAAAATGAATTTTACATGCTCTGGGGGTTCTTCCAGGGTTTTAAGCAATGCATTAAACGCGGGAAGCGTCAGCATGTGGACCTCATCGATGATATATATTCTATATGTGCCGCTTGAAGGGAGATACCGTATATTTTCTCGAAGATTTCGTATTTCATCGATTCCTCGGTTCGATGCACCATCAATCTCCTGGACGTCAACAGACGAACCATTTGTTATCTCAGTACATTTAGTGCAGGTGTTGCAGGGATTTCCCTCGTGCCTGTTAAGGCAATTAAGGGTCTTTGCGAAAATTCGGGCAACAGATGTTTTTCCGACGCCACGTGTACCACTAAATAGATAGGCGTGAGCTAATCTATCAGAGAGCAGGGCATTCCTAAGCGTCTCTGTGATATGCTCCTGACCAATCACCTCTTCAAATACTTGGGGTCTCCATTTTCTTGCAAAAACTTGGTATGACATAATAAATTTTTTTTATGTTTTTTTTATTCGCCTTCGCCAGAATACCCTGTAACTTGCTATAGGGATGAATGGCGAGGTGAACCGCGCCGTAGCTCAAAGAGCGAAGGCGGGTTGGCTTCGGCGCAATTCCGCTGTGATACCCCGCCCCGCCCTAGCGGGACTGCGGGGAGCTTCCTTTATAAAGTGTAACATAACAAACGCAACAAACTCAAGAAACTACTTGCTCCCAAAAAAAGACAACGGGATAGAACGTGACATAAATCCGCCGTAAGCCTGCCTGTCCCGATTGTATCGGGACAGGCAGGTCTGGCGGATAAATTTGCGATTTTGGCTTGTGGAGGATGTTAAAAATATATGGCGGAGAGAGGGGGATTCGAACCCCCGGTACCACTTTTGGCAGTACACGCGATTTCCAGTCGCGCTCCTTCAACCAGCTCGGACATCTCTCCGTGATTTCGCGAAAGCGAAATCCTTTTGGCCTTTCGCTTTTGGCATATAACATTATTTGTTATATTTTATAAATAAGAATCTGTCGTTGTATTTAATTATTTAAAAAGCCCTACAGCCATGAGCTAATTGCCCCGATACATCGGGACTACATTTTGTGGCGGAGAGGGTGGGATTCGAACCCACGTGCCCCGCTCTTCACGAGACAAATCGATTTCGAGTCGACCCCGTTACGACCACTTCGGTACCTCTCCTATTTGTGCCTTCTTTCTCTAAAAAAATTCTGCATAAGCTCTCGACACTCATGCTCCATTATGCGAGAGATTATTGCTATTTTGTGATTAAGCCTTTCATCATCAGGCAGATTGTAAACCGAGCCCGCAGCGCCGCACTTTGGATCAAATGCCCCAAAAACAAGGGTATCCAGCCTGGCATTCATAATAGCTCCCATGCACATTGGGCATGGCTCAATAGTAACAACCATTGTCACTCCATTCAATCGATAATTTTTACATTTTTGTGCTGCCTGTCTGAGAACCAGTATTTCAGCGTGAGCGGTTGGATCATTAAGGGAAATACATCTATTATGGTCTCTGGCTAAAATTTTATCGGATTGGCTGATTAAAAGTGCACCGACTGGAACCTCTTCATTCAGCCAGCCGTTCTCGGCCTCTTTAATGGCCTCTCGCATAAAGTAATGAAGGTCCACGATCTTTTATATTTTTATTGTATCCCATAGAAAAATTATAATATTTTTAAATACTTAACAAATATTTTTCCGACTTTCATTGAATATCATGTACCATTTCACTCCCCGTGAGTCAACTTGATAGTGGTTTCGTTTGTTATCCAAAAGTGATTGTTTTTTAACATTCTTTTTCCTTACTCATGCTCCTTCTCAGTACCTTAGCCTGAGTTTTTGGAATTGTGCAAAGCATTTTATGAATTGTTTTCGAAAAGTGATCAAAATCACTTACAAAATATAACGATTTTTTCTGAATTGTATGGAGAAAAAACTGTGTTAAAATTTCACTTCTGGCTGTGTCAAAATTAACACAAATTAAATTAGAATTATTAACTATTTATATAACATACTGTAATTATATGATAAATATGATCAATAAATTTTGGCATAATAGTTGCTGCATATTAAGATATCTGGGGTGTTCGTTTACTAATTT
>Ga0315534_1000226_pt1 | contig 36281 bp, 31 predicted proteins | sample SalMarSW160240MG_FD_203094 | JGI IMG/M metagenome (GOLD analysis project Ga0315534, IMG submission 203094) | Salt marsh sediment microbial communities from the Plum Island Ecosystem LTER, Massachusetts, United States - Salt Marsh Sediment SW1602-40 ... | reverse complement strand
TCTTCCACTCAGGAGTCCTCTTCTCCAAAAATGCCTTTAATCCTTCCTGAGCATCGGCTGTCCTCATCAATTCATTTAAATATATCTCTTCAATAACCTTTAATGAAGGTTCAAAGTCATCTCTCAGACCAGCTTTTATGGTTTTTTTTGTAATGCTTATAACCTCAGCACTAAGAGATAGATACGGCTTTATAAATTCATCAGTTTCCCGAGATAAATCACCTTTTGCGACTACCTTGTTTATGAGTCCCATACCCATTGATTCTTGTGCAGAAACAATCCGACCCGAAAGAATCAAATCCATAGCAGCCTTTCTTCCAATAATCCGTGGCATTATCTGGGCAGCAATCGGGGGAAGCACTCCTACCTGGATCTCAGGCTGTCCAAATTTTGCCGTATCATCTGCAACTGCCAGATCACAAAAAACTGCTAACTCGCACCCCCCACCTAAGCAAGATCCGTAGACAGAAGCTACAGTGACCGCACCCAATTTATCCATCAGCCGGAACATGCCATGGAAGGCCCCTATCATCTTAGGCGCCAAATCACCCATATGCTCTCCGACGTCAACACCAGCAGAAAAACATTTTCCCTTGCCATTGAAAAGTACTACCTTGAGATCTTTTTTGTCCTTCCATGCATCGAGGACCTCATTTATCTCTGTCATCATAGCGATGTTTAAGATATTGACGGGCGGCCTGTTCAGGGTAATCATCCCGAGGCCATACTTGAATTCAACTTCTATGTGTTCGTATCCCATGAAATCAACTCCTCTCTTTAAAAAAATGGCAGGCGGGCTTTTACCTATAGAGCCCCGCCTGCCATACCTCTTACATTTTCCCTGAAAAATTCCTTTCCTGGGATTTTTGAATTATTTCATTGGCTTTGGTATCACTTCCTCGCAGAAGGTATCGTCAAAGGTCTTTATCTGGGCCAGTCCTCTGCGATAGGCGAGATAGTCCATTTCTCTCTTGCCAGTGATTTTCTGAGCGTTAAATGTGTTGAAACCAATGAAGGCTTCAGCATTCATATTGGCTCCCAACCAGTAAATCTGGCTGCTCTTCAGCATATCCCAGTAATGCTTCTTTTTGACCCTAATGCTTTCGATCGTATTCATCAGGCAGAGGAAGGTCGTATTTGTAAGAGTCCATGCCATGTTGTTGACAAAGGCATCCAGTTTAGACCAATCTGTTTCAAGTTCCTTTAGCATGGCATTGCCTTCTTTATATGCACCGCCTTTCTTGAACTCACCATAAACGATCTCACCATTATCCACATATTTGTCCGTAATGACTCTTGGATCCCGGACCCATTCCCCATTGCTGTCTTTTTTTATGGGAATAGCCTTGGTAATCATGCCGAGTCTTTCCATTTTGGCGGCACTCCACATCTCATTAGCTGTGGCCTGCCACATGGCCTGTTCCATACTCAGATTCCAAGGCAGAAAATCTGTTGACCCACCTGTTGGTGTTGAGCCGTGGCGTGTCCCTGCCTGACCAAAGGCGGCTGTATCTGCGGCAACGGTAAAATCACATGCCTGGCCGATTTCCTGGCCCCCTGCGATCCGCATTCCATTGCAGCGGCAAATCACCGGCTTGCGAGCCTTTAGAATTGCATCTACCATGCCGGAAAAAAGATCCATATACTGCACGTACTCAAGCGGTCGTTTAGAGTAATATTCCGCATATTCCTTGGTGTTTCCCCCAGTACAGAATGCTCTGTCACCCATACTTGTAAAGATGATGGCCTGAACATCCCTATCCATGGTTCCCTTGTGCATACCCGAAATAACACCCTTCACCATTTCGGTGGTATAGGAACCATACTGGGCAGGATTGTTCAATGTTACCCATGCAACTGTTAATCCTTCCACGGCTTCCCCTGTGGCAGGATTAATGAGAGGTTTTTTCTCATACATGGTGCATGGCGCTTCTGTTCCTAAGAATTCATCCCCAAAAAGGTTATGATCCTTAATTTCGTTGTCCCTAACTAACCAATCTAATGACATAGTTTATCCTCCTTTATTAAAATTATTATAAATTACTATACTCCCTTAAAAATCAGGTTCCAAGACGATCCTTTTCATAGGAGGTACCTTATGAGCCTCTTCAAAGGTCTCTGCTATGGTGCTCATTGGACGAGTCTGCACAAATTCCTCCATATTAATTTTTCCATCCAGAACCATATCTAAAACGGCTGGATAGTATTCTGGCAAACATCCCCACGTGCCTATAATCTCGGCATCAAAGGCCATGAGTCTTCCAATAGAATATTCCACTTTTGCAAGCCCAAATCCAACAACAACCAATTTTCCGGTAAAACCGAGTAGGGTCAATGCAATATCTTGGCCTGGCTTTGTCCCTGTCACTTCAAATATCTTCCAGCCAAAATTTGGCAGGCCCTGCTCTTTACATAAAGTTCGAAACTCTTTTGATATAGCTTTTGCATCCTTGTCTGTGGAATTGATAACAAAATCTGTACCATATTTTAGCGCCCTGTCTAATTTCTCTTGATTACGGGCTATTCCAACTACGGTCTTTGCTCCCAATGCCTTTGCAACTTGTCCCTGATATTGACCAACACCACCTGTAACACCCAAGACTACTACATTATCTCCTGGTTGTAAGTCCGCTCTCTTTGCAGCCTGATATGGAGTGGTAGCTGCATCTGCTATAACGGCAAAGTGAGAGAGAGGAATACCGTGTCTGTCCTTAATCTCACAAAGGTCTACGCTTGGAACAGGTATATGACTTGAAAAACCACCATAAATGTCAAGGCTATTGCCAGGCATTTTCTGATTTAGACATCTATTACCGCGCCCAGTCTTACAAAGAAGACACTTTCTACAGGGCATTACTGCCGGTATAATTACCTCTTTCCCTATCCATTTTTCATCTCCTGCCACAACGGTACCTGCGATCTCATGTCCTAATGTCAATGGAGGTGTGTTTACATTAGGAACGCCATCATAAAAAAAGCCCAGGTCTGTATGGCATACACCACAGCCAGCTATTTTTACAAGTACATCACCAGGTCCTAATTCAGGGACAGGTATCTCCTTTTTTTCAAGCTTGCCTGGTGTCACCTCACCTGTTTCCCTATTTTTTGAGGTAGGTTGAACCATCTGCCATGTTTTTATTGTATCTGGTATTTCTGCCATCTTTATCCTCCTGTTTTATTTAGTTTATCGATTTGAGTGGATTTATTGGAGTTATTAGGTTCCAGCAGAAAAAACACAACAAACGCTAGAAACCCAACAAACACAATAAACATTTATATCATTCCGTATCCACCATCAACGCAAAGAAGTTGACCGGTTATATAACTACTTTCATCGGATCCTAAAAAAATAAATGCCGGAGAAATATCATCTGCTTCAGCAAAACGTTTCAGAAGAATTCTATTCATGTAGATTTCCTTAAGTTTTTCATCCGTCCGTATTTTTTCTGTCATATCTGTGGCCACAATGCCGAGAGAGATAACATTCACGCATATATTATACCTAGCAAGCTCTCGTGCAGCTGATTTTGTAAAACTCAAAAGACCGCCCTTGGCAGCGCTGTAGTTAATCTGGCCAACAGTACCGACAATACCCGCCACTGAAGTTACGTTAATAATCTTTCCTCTATTTTGCTCTTTCATATGCCTTGCAGCGAACTGAGAACACAAAAAAGCACCCTTCAGATGAATATCTACTACCTGATCCCATTGATCTTCACTCATTTTTATTAACATAGCAGGCCTACTAAATCCCGCATTATTTACCAGAATATCTAAACCACCAAATTCCTCGATTCCTTTTTGAACCAATGCTTCAGCCTCAGCCGCTTTTGCAACATCAGCCTTAAAGAGAGTGGCCCTGCCTCCCTTTTCCTTGATTTCCTTAACGACCTCTTCAGCTGCAGTTTGATTAGATGTATAATTCACAACAACACTGGCCCCTTCCTTAGCATAGGCAAGGGCAATAGCTTTTCCAACACCTCTACTACTCCCTGTTATTAAGGCTACTCTTTCTTTGAGTCTCACATCATCCTCCATCCTCTATTGATAATGAATATAGCTACATTGTAACTACATCATAGTTACTAATTACTGTCAAGATAAATTTTATCACCCAAAAGCATTTGGCACACCGATGTATTTTGCTCAAAAATAAAAAAACCACACTCATTTTTACATGAGGGCAGTTTTTATTTTGTAGTTATTTCCTACACCTAATAGGTAAAAATATCTATGTGATGACCCCTATCATAGGTATGAAAAGCATCAATACGAAAAAGAACTTTTTAATGCCTTTCTTTTCGCATTTCCCTAGCAATAATCAGCCTCTGAATCTGATTAGTGCCTTCAAAAATCTGTGTCAACTTTGCATCTCGAAAAAGTCTTTCTACTGGATAATCCTTTGTATAGCCGTAGCCACCAAATATTTGAACAGCATCTGTTGTTATCTTCATGGCCATGTCACTACAGAAGCATTTAGCCATCGATGCCAATTTTATGTTTGCTTTCTTTCTATCGTGCTGTTTGGCAGACTCTACCATAAGGCTTCTTCCTGCCTCTATCTGCATTGCTGCATCTGCAAGCATGAAACTGATGGCCTGACGTCCGATCAAGGCCTTACCGAATGTCTCTCTCTCGCAGGCGTAATTAAACGAGAAATCAAGGGCGGCCTCTGCTATTCCCAGGGCAAGGGCCGCAATGCCTGGTCTTGACATATCAAAATCCTTCATGGCAATGACAAATCCCTCTCCTTCTCGCCCAAGCCTGTTTTCTTCAGAAACCTTCACATCCTCCAGTATAACCTCTGAGGTATCGCTGGCCCGAAAGCCAAGTTTATCCTCGTGCTTTCCAATAACAACACCGTCTTGATCTCTCTCGACGACAAAAAAGGTTAATTCTTTCTCCCTTGTTTTGGCCAACACAGTATAGAGGGATGCAACTCCTCCGTTCGTTGAAAAAAGCTTATGTCCATTTAAGAGATATTCGCTGCCCATCTTTTCTGCTTTCGCCTTAATACCTGCAACATCGGAACCTGCATAAGGTTCGGTTACCAGATAGGCTATGAGTTCTTCACCCTTTGAAAGACGAGGAAAAAAGCGATCTCTCTGGCTCTGATTTCCAGCAGATATTATAGGAAAACTACCAACTGCCTGAATAACAAGCATCAATGCTGAAGATGCACATGCCTTTGCTATCTCCTCAACACAGAGGCAAAACATAAGGGTTGGGTCTTCTTCAAGTCCACCATACGACGGTGGAAGAAATATCTGAAAGAGACCCATTTCTCCAAAAAGGCGGGCAACATCCCATCGAAAGACACCTTCTCTATCCATCTCAGCTGCAATAGGTGCTATCCGCTCCTTTACAACCCTCTTTAGATTATCTAAAATAATTGTTTGCTCGGAATTAAGTTCATCCAATATCATTGTATAAAGCCTATATTTTTTTTAAATTATACTACTCTAGCGCTTCAGATTACTTTTTATATAGGTGACAATATCATCTGTGTAGGTGCCGGGGCCAAAAACCTCTGCTATTCCTATTTCTTTCAAAGAAGGAATATCCTCATCTGGAATAATACCGCCTCCAATAACCAATATATCATCAACTTTCTTTTCCCTTAGCAATTCCATTATCCTGGGAAAGAGGAAGTCATGGGCACCGGAGAGGATACTCAGGGCAATAACATCTACATCCTCCTGGATGGATGTTTCTACAATTTGTTCAGGGCTTTGTCTTAAACCGGTGTATATTACCTCCATTCCCGCATCCATTAATGCATTGGCAATAACCTTTATTCCTCTATCATGGCCATCTAGACCAGGTTTAGTAGCTAAGACTCTAATTTTCCTTGTATTATCCATCCTTGATCACCCCCAATAGTGAATAAAGTGTCTAATTTGTCATTGATCATTTGTAATTAATATTGACGATTTTCAATTGAAGATTGAAAATTTTTAATTGTCAATATTCAATAGTCATTTGTCATTTCCATTGGCATTATCCAATAGTACTTACTGGCTGATATTCTCCAAAGACATCCCTTAATGCATCACAGATTTCTCCCAAAGTGGCGTAGGCCTTCACTGCATCTACAATGATGGGCATAAGATTGTCTTTCCCCTCTGCAGCATTTCTTAACTTACTCAGTATGTTTTCCACTTTTACATTGTCTCGCTCAGATTTTAGCCTTTTCAGCCTTTCCATCTGAGAGACCCTTACGGCAGGATCTACTCTTAATAGATCTTTTGGTGATTCCTCTTCAACTTGAAACTTGTTTACACCAACAACCACTCTTTCGCCCTTCTCAATCTCCCTCTGGTAACGATATGCACTATCCTGTATTTCCCTTTGTATAAAGCCCTGCTCAATAGCAGACGCTGCCCCACCAAGCTCATCAATCTTATCAATATATTCCTTCGCCCTATTAAAAATCTCTTTCGTTAACTCTTCGATATAATAAGAGCCACCTAATGGATCCACTGTATCAACAACTCCAGACTCATAGCCGATAAGCTGTTGAGTCCTAAGAGCAATTTGAACCGCCTCTTCACCAGGTAATGCAAAGGCCTCATCCATTGAATTTGTATGGAGTGATTGTGTGCCACCCAAAACTGCAGAAAGCGCCTGAAAGGCCACTCTTACTATGTTATTCTTTGGCTGCTGTGCTGTGAGAGTACAGCCGGCTGTCTGGGTATGAAATCTCATCATCATTGACCGTGGATCCTTGGCCTTGAATCTGTCGCGCATAATGGTTGCCCATAGTCTTCGTGCAGCTCTAAACTTTGCAATCTCTTCTAAAAAATCAAGGTGAGCATTAAAAAAGAATGAAAGTCGTGGACCAAACTCATCTACATCTAATCCGGCCTCTAATGCCGCCTCCACATAAGCAATACCATCGGCCAATGTAAAAGCTACCTCCTGAACTGCAGTGGAGCCCGCCTCCCGTATATGATAGCCACTAATACTGATTGTGTTCCATTGGGGAACCTTTTCTGAACAAAATGAAAAGATATCTGTGATAATCCGCATAGATGGCTTAGGAGGAAAAATATACGTACCCCTGGCAGAATACTCTTTTAGAATATCATTCTGAATAGTTCCCCTCAAATCCATTGGTGCTATACCCTGATTTTCAGCAACGGCTATATACATTGCCAAAAGTACGGCGGCCGGAGAATTTATGGTCATTGATGTGCTTACCTTGTCCAGTGGTATCTGGTCAAAGAGTATCTCCATATCCTTTAATGAATCAATGGTTACACCAACCTTGCCTACCTCTCCCTGGGCCAATGGGTGGTCTGAGTCATACCCTATCTGGGTTGGGAGATCAAAGGCCACTGAAAGCCCTGTCTGACCCGCCTCGAGAAGAAACCGGTATCGTCTATTCGTGTCCTCAGCCGTACCAAAACCAGCATATTGTCGCATAGTCCATAATCTTCCCCGATACATAGTTGGTTGAACACCTCTTGTAAAAGGATATTCTCCGGGCAAGCCGAGCTCTTTCATATAATCAAAATCAGCTGCATCTAAAGGTGTACATACTCTTTGCAAAGGAATGCCTGAGGTATTAGTAAATTCAGCCTTTCTTTCAGGTCTCTTTGCTAATGTTCCTTCCAGTTTGTCAGACCATTTTCTGTATTCCTCTTTTATTTTTCCAATATCTTTTTCATCAAACATATCTCCTTAACCCCCTTTCATCACCCTGCAAGTGCAATAAATACACCTGCAGCAACCACTGTACCAATAACACCTGCCACATTGGGACCCATGGCATGCATAAGTAAAAAGTTTTTTGGATCATATTTTGCACCCATTATTTGGCTTACTCTGGCGGCCATAGGAACAGCAGATACACCAGCAGAGCCAATCAGAGGGTTTATCTTTTCCTTGAAAAAAAGATTCATAAATTTTGCCAGAAGTATCCCAGCAGCTGTAGAAAAGGCAAAGGCCACAAGGCCCATGATGAATACGAAAATAACCTGCGGTTTCAAGAAGGCCTCAGCTGACATGGTCGCGCCAACGCTAATACCAAGAAGTATGGTGACAATGTTCATAAGTTCATTGGCCGCGGTATCTGAAAGCCTTTTCACGACACCACATTCTTTAAAAAGGTTCCCCAGCATAAACATTGCCATGAGTGGTGCAGAGGCTGGTACGATAAGACAGATAACTAATACGGTCACTAAGGGAAAAAGGATCTTCTCTTTCTTTGAAACCGGCCGTAACTGTCTCATTTTTATCTTTCGTTCTTTCTCTGTGGTAAGAAGTCTCATGATAGGAGGCTGAATGATTGGAACAAGTGACATATATGAGTAAGCAGCTACGGCTGTCGCCCCTAATAGGTGAGGGGCAAGGTGGACGGTTGTATAGATTGTTGTAGGGCCATCAGCGCCACCAATGATACCTATTGAACAGGCCTCTGGTATTTGAAAACCGAGGATGAGAGCTCCAAAAAAGGCAACATACACACCGAATTGGGCCCCTGCACCTAATATGAGAGTTTTAGGATTGGCGATCATAGGTCCAAAATCTGTCAGGGCGCCTAAACCTAAAAATATAAGGGGCGGGATTACCTCCCATTCTAATCCATAATGATAAAATTTCCATAAAAGGCCTTCACCTTCGTGCATGAGAAATGTCAGAGGTAAATTCACAACTAATATACCAAACCCAATGGGTACCAAAAGAAGAGGTTCGTAATTCTTTGTTATAGCCAGGTAGATAAATAAAAAGGCAATAAGCCACATAATAAGGTTACCTATCGTCAGGTGCACAACACCGGTAGTCATGACCATGTCAAGCATAATTTCCCCTTTCTAATCAGCTCTTTTTTTCTGTTACCTTTACAATCTTCCCAAATGCATATATTGCCGCTATCAGTATTGCAAGCGAGGAGAAAACAGCACCTAAACCAAATGAAAATATCTTTACCGCAAGATTCCAATCAATCATGATAATAGGCTCCCTTTACCCAAGTCTATATGTTAGAAATGTTAAACCATGCTGAAATAATGAAGTTTTTAGAGGATTGATTTATTTTTTTGAAGGTATTTCAGATAAAACTGCCCTGTCGATACTTAGACAGGGCAGTTAATGTACAGTTGTTAAAAAATATATGTCTATTCGATCACCACTAAGACATCATCAGCCCCAACTGAATCTCCTTTACTACATTTTATCTCCTTCACCGTGCCTGACTCCGGAGCTACGATAGGCATTTCCATCTTCATTGCCTCAAGAATAACAAGATCATCATCTTCATTCACCGCGTCACCAACATTAACCTTTACATCAATTACCTTTCCCGCCATGGGAGCTGTTACATCACTCACTTTTCATACCTCCTTCTATTTTATATAAAATAAGCATCTCAATGAAAAACTTTGGGTAAGCATTAGACCCTTTTTATTGACTGGCTTTGTATAATTTTATTTTAAGGCTTTGTCAAGGGTAAAGTAGAGAAATGCCCAACTCAGCAAGCTGATCATTCTTCACCCTTGAGGGTGCATCAGTCACTGCACAGGTTGCCCTTTGAGTCTTAGGAAAGGCAATTACATCCCTTAAAGATTCTGCACCAGTCATAATAGCTACTAACCTGTCAAAACCAAGCGCTATGCCTGCATGGGGAGGTGCACCATAGCTGAGTGCCTCAAGGAAAAACCCGAACTTTTCTTGTATCTCTTCGTCTCCCAACCCCAATATACGCAAGATTTGATTTTGCAGTGCAATGGTATGTATTCTGACGCTTCCTCCTCCTATCTCTGCACCGTTAAGCACCAAATCATAGCTTCGTGCCCTTGCTGTCTCTGGTTGTTTCATAAGCAGTGGTATATCTTCTTCAAGAGGAGAGGTAAAAGGATGGTGAACCGCTACATATCGTTTTTCATTGCTGTCGTACTCAAGCAAAGGAAATCGGGTTACCCATACGAATGAGTATGGCTCATCTTTCACCAAACCAAGCCTCTTACTTATTTCAGTCCTTAATAGCCCTAATGCTGCATTTGCTATTTGCAGCTTATCAGGCACAAACAAAATAAGGTCTCCCTCCTTTGCATTAAGTCTCTGTTCAACTACATTTCTTATATCCGGGTTAAAAAATTTGTTAAGGGATGATTGCCAGCCATCAGATTTAACCTTAGCCCAGAAAAATCCCCTGGCTCCAGAATCGGCTACATTAGCGTTTAATTCATCCAACTCCTTCCGAGAAAAAGAGGCTCCTTTCTCTACATTTATTGCCTTGACAACTCCTCCCTGTTCTATTGCCTCCTGAAAGACCCTAAAGTCTGATGATTGAAGAAGATCAGAGAGATCCATCAATTCCATGCCAAATCTAATATCTGGTCTGTCTGAGCCATAGAGATTTACTGCTTTATCATATTCAATTACTGGAAAAGGTCTTGAAACAGGGTGATTAAGAATTTTTGCAAATATTTCTACCATCATTCCTTCAACAACATCCATAACCCCACATTCATCGACAAATGACAATTCAAGATCAACTTGAGTAAATTCTGGTTGTCTGTCTGCCCTGAGATCTTCATCCCGAAAACATCTCACAATTTGAAAATAGCGATCAAAACCAGCCATCATTATAAGCTGTTTAAATAATTGGGGAGATTGAGGTAAGGCATAAAACAGTCCTTTACTAATTCTACTTGGAACAAGGTAGTCCCGTGCCCCTTCAGGAGTGCTTTTTGTTAAAAAAGGAGTCTCTACTTCTAAGAATTCCATACTATTTAAGAAATTTCTTATACATAAGGCTATTCTGTGCCGCATAACAAGGTTATGAAAAAGAGCCGGCCTTCTCAGTTCCAAATATCTGTATTTCAGGCGCAAACTCTCTGATGCATCGATCTTTCCATCAACCTGAAATGGAGGAATATTTGTTTCATTAAAAACCCGCAATTCCTTCACTTTCACCTCAATTTCTCCAGTAGGCATATCAGGGTTTTCCTGCCCAGCAAGGCGTGGCATGACTTTTCCTTTCACACCTATAACCCATTCGTTTCTTAAGATACCTGCCTTTGCGTGACTCATCTTGTCAAATTCCTCATCAAAGACAATTTGGGTCAAGCCAAACCTATCCCTGAGATCAATGAATATCAATTTACCCAGGTCTCTGCGTCTATTGACCCACCCCATAAGAACAACCTCGCGATCAATATCATCCCTTACTAAGCTACCGCAATTATTCGTCCTTTTCCAATCTACAATGTTATCTATATTCAACTTATCTCCCCTATTTTTTTGAGTAGTAAAACGGTTAATGAGTTATCTGGTGAAAATATCAAAGAGTTAAAAAGATCGACTATCTAACCATTCAACGAATTAACTCGTATGAGCTCATCAACAACATTGTCTAAGGGAATCTCTATCTGCTCTTTAGAAATCATATCTCTTACAATTCCTGCACCTTTCATAAGTTCATCGTCCCCTACGATCAATACCCTCCTGGCCTTTAGTCGATCTGCATGCCTCATCTGGCTTTTTAATCCTAGTGATCTGTATTCCATCTCACATTTAAGTCCTCTTTTTCTGAGCTCCTGCAACCAGATAAACGCCTTATCTTCGGCCTCCTTGCCCAGAGGAGCCAGAAAAATATCAGGCCCCTCTTCTTTTTGGATGGCATTTCCCTCTAGAAGTTCAACTACCCTTTCTACGCCTATGGCAAATCCGATTGCTGGAGTATCTGGACCGCCAAACTCTTTCATTAGATTATCATACCTGCCTCCACCAGCTATAGCATTCTGGGCTCCTAACTCCTTTGTCTGCACCTCAAAGGTAGTCCTCGTATAATAATCAAGGCCCCTCATTAGATAAGAATTTACCACAAAATCCAAGCCTAACTGATTAAGATATAACCTAACAGACTCAAAATGATGAGCACAATCATTGCATAAAAAATCAAGCATTGATGGAGCATCTTTTATTATCTGTTTACATGTCTCCACTTTACAATCAAACACTCTTAAGGGATTTGTCTCCATTCTTATCTGGCAGTCAGGACAAAGCTGTGAAAAATATTTCCCAAGGTAACCTTTTATTTCAGTTCGGAACGGTCCTCTGCAATTCAGGCAACCCAAAGAGTTGACATTGAGGATCAGATCATTGAATCCGAGCGAAGAAAAAAAATACATAATCATAGCCATCAGTTCACTGTCCGATCTGGGACCAGGGTCTCCAATAATCTCAACATTTATCTGATGAAATTGTCTTCTTCTTCCCTTCTGGGGCCTCTCATATCGAAACATTGGCCCTATAGTAAATAACTTTTGTACCTGATACACATTATATAGTTTATGCTCTATATAGGCCCTTATTACAGAGGCCGTTGCTTCTGGTCTCATCGCCAGAAAGTTACCCTTCCTATCCTTCAATGTATACATCTCTTTGGAGACAATATCCGTGTCCTGACCTATTCCTCGAGCAAAAAGTTCTGCCTTTTCTATCACTGGTATTCTAATTTCATTAAATCCAAAAAGTTTAAATACTCTTTTTGCCTCTGATTCAATCCTATTCCAGGTTCCTACCTGGTGGGGAAGTATATCCTTAAATCCTTTTACCGCCTTGTATTGCACAAGAATCTCCCTTCTCACAATGTCTGCTGTAAATTGATCGTTCTTGTTTGAGAGTTAAAAAATTACTCATAGAACTCGAGCTTTACCTTCTTTAAAACCATTACTGCCTTGATTTTATACCTATGAAACATTTCTATATGTCACTGATGTCAATACTCTCATCGGGGCGAGGCCTATCAGCACTGATTTCCCTTCTATCAAAGGCTCTTCTTGCAGTCAACAATTTTACATTTATCCGCCAAGCTTACGGCGAATTTATCGGCCAGGCCCGCCTGTCCCGATATAATCTGGACAGACTTGTTTACGATGGATTTCATTTTAATAATCATAGTGTATAAAAAGCGGCCATATTATGACGTGCAGTATCGGATAAACAGTGCTTACGTTGATGTGATCAGGAGAAGTGTTACACATTGAGAATTTCCATGGCATTTACTCTGTTTTTAAACGTGTCGCAACCTTCCTCTCAATGTCCTGTATGATAGCCGTTAAAGCAGGGCTTTCAGTGACCGGTCCCAAGTTATTCCAACCCTTTAGAAGAAAATCTTTTGTCTTCTCCCTAAATTGTTCAAGGCTGGTAACCAGCGATTCCCAGGCAAATAATTTTTGAACTATATGCCGTTCAGATTCATTCAAATCCTTATCTGTATCAATGGATTTTCCATTCCAGGTAGTGATAATCATGCCCCTCTACCTTTCTTTAAATAAGATGGATCATGTGAAACAAAAACTTACCTCTTGATGCCATGGATGGCTCGTTTTGTAACACGCTGAACTAATCGTGGTATCAAGATTCCTTCTACATTAATGTGATCAAGCTCAGGGAGCATCTCACCATTGTAAAGAAATACCAGTCCATCTAATAAAGGTGGATTTAAATGGGGCTGCATAAAGGTTGCACCAATCATATAAAACGTTGTCCGTGCACCAGCAGATCCTTGAAAGAAATATCGCATCGCATCCTCTTCAGGATCAACCATATTTACCGTGGCAATGCGTAATTGGCGAGAAGAGATGACTATCTCATTTACTCTTACTACCTCAAAATAAATCTTTGTTGCCTTGCCTGTATATGTTTTTTGAAAATACGTCTCAGCTAGTCGTTGACCAAGGCTATTAAGTGCATCTTTAAGTGATGTATCAGGAGATAATAAAAACGGCTGAGCACCGCTTAAAAGATGCTCCTGATCAGGTGAGAAAGTATAAAGCTCCACCTCTCCAAGGATTTGTGATGATTCTTGAGCAGTTTTTTCAGAACTATTGAAACAACCAAAAGTCAGCGCTGTTGCCACAATTATCAGCGAAAAAACAAATACACGTCCCATATTCCCACCCCCTCAAAGTAACCAAAAATATCTTTACCCCAAGGAAAAGCGAATCTTTAGGTATGGAGTGTAGCGAAATATTCGTATAACAAGCAAATCAATTACGCTTCCTCGAGTGCTTTTCTTAAAGCTGCCCGTGCAAGCAAGCGCGTGGAATCCAATGTTGGCAATGGACAATCATTTGGATTAACGATCAAGGGTATTTCTGTACATCCAAGAACAACTGCATTGCAACCACGATGTTTGAGCGCTTGGATGACACTGTTAAAATAGAGTCGAGATTCTTCAGGAAAAATACCATTTACAAGTTCCTTGAATATTATTGTGTCAATTTCCTCCCGATCTCGCTCCTCCGGTATCTCAGTGGCAATACCGATCTTTTCAAGGGCATCAGGGTATACCGGACCGGTCATAAGATACTTTGTCCCTAATATGCCAAGGTGTGTAAATCCCTTTTTTTTGGCTTTTTCACCAACTGCTTTTGCAATATGCAGCCAAGGAATTGGTGATCTGGGTGTTACAAGATTAAAAGCCTGATGTATCGTGTTGTCAGGACAAATTGCAAAGTCAGCCCCTGCTTGCGCAACCTTGTGGACAGAGGAAAGCATAAGTTGTGCAACTGCATCCCAGTTTCCTGCACGTATATGTACCATATATTCAGAAAGCGGATGAGTGTGCATAGTGATCTCGGGATGCCTATGCTCACCCATTTCACGTGGCGCCTCTGCACAAATAGTTCTATAACAGAGAGCTGCTCCCTCAGCACTGCACGCTACAATTCCGATATGTTTTGCCATTCCTTATTTGTCCTTAAATTTTAAACACTATTGAATTCTATTTGGATACTATAAACAAAACAATTTATTATTATACCACACCCTTAAGTGTTTAGGGTAATACTCCCTTCCATAAACTGAACAGCTCTGCCAGATATGATAACTCTGTTGCCACGATCTCTGCAAAACAATTCTCCACCCCGTTGTGAAACCTGATGGGCGTGCAGATCTTTCTTCTTCAGCTTATTGGCCCAATATGGCGTTAAAGCACAATGAGCAGATCCTGTAACAGGATCTTCATCAACACCAAACTTTGGTGCAAAAAAACGTGATACAAAATCTACATTTTTTCCTTGAGCAGTTACAATAACCCCTCGCAAATCTAACTTTTTGAGTAGTGCCATATCTGGATTCAGGTCTATAATATCATTCTCATGTGAAAACACAGCGACATAGTCTTCTGAGCACAATACCTCCAATGGCTTTTTCTTGATACCATCAAGCAACTCTCCAGGCGTTTCGCATAATACAGGTGGCTGTGATGGAAAATCCATCGACAGCAATTCTTCTTCTTTTACAACAGTAAGCTCTCCGCTTTTTGAGTGAAAGCTCACGTGACCACTTGATGTATCAAAATAGTTAAAAATCACAAAAGCTGAAGCCAGGGTGGCATGCCCACATAAATCAACCTCAGCAACAGGGGTAAACCATCGAATATGGTAGCCATTTCCCTCAGGAACAAAGAATGCTGTTTCAGAAAGATTGTTCTCCTGAGCAATTGCCTGCATCAAGGAATCTTCTAACCATTTATTAAGAGGGCATACAGCAGCAGGATTACCTGAAAAAATATGGTTTGCGAATGCGTCAATTTGGTAAAGAGGAATCTTCATTTCTCACACAAATGGTTACTTATAGAACGGAACTATAGTTAATCTCAGGTGAAAGCGGAATAGTGCTTCGCATAAACGTTCCAGTTCCCCGTGCAATCATCCGCCCTTTAGAATCAACTGCCTCGGATTCAGCTACAAAGACACGTTGTGAGCGGTGAACAACTCGACCAATTGACTTCATTTTTCCTTCTGAGATGGGGCGAATGAGATATATGTTGAATGAAACAGTTAATACAATGACATCATCTACCAATGAGCTTACAGCGAAAAAAGCTGCATCATCGAGCACCTTAAAATAGGTCGCACCGTGAACAGCGCCCGCTGAATGGAAAAAATCACTTTGTACAGGAATAATCAGCTCAGTGTGACCATCTCCCACACATAAGGTCGGTGCGTAGTATTTGTTACACGGTGCAGAGGCATACATACGTTCTAATTTTCGGTAATGTTCCGCATTCGACAATTCCTATCTCTCCTCTCAATAATCGGTTGGCCGCCTTAAGATTAGAATCAGCTGTCGTTGCTTATAGGCGTCTCATGGATTTCTTTCTCAAGCGATTGTTGTAACGCTTTATTAGTTAAATCATAAAACCGAAAAAACAGTATAGTAAATGTTGACCACAAAATAATAATCAATAATTCAGTAATCATAAATGTGACGATATTCTCTAAAGAAAAAGTTACTATTGCAAGATGGATGAGGAGCTGGAATCCTAGAAGTATTATTGAAAGAAGCAGGGCACTGGTAATGATTTGCCATGTAAAACCCCTGCTCAGTTTATAGCTACGATATAAGGCCTCAACAGGGCTAAGCCTTTCAAGCACCACGCTGAATTCTGCTAATGATAACCGTGCAAAAATAAATAGCCCTGGAATTATAAAAGCGAAGAGCCCAAAGATAACCATCAATGAGCTAATAATATTAACGAGTAATAAGTTCACCCAGCAACGCAACCCAACTAATAGACATCCTTTTATATCCCACCCCTCTCCTTTAATTATCATGGAAATAAGGTAGATCAGGCCCCCGGTGTAAATAGGTTGATAGAGGAAATGGACAATAATAGGGAGATGTTTAATATCAAAGGGAAAACTGTAATGGATTGCATAGTAGGAAATAAAATTTTCAATAATTATCACCGGAACTGTCGCATATAAAAGGAAAGTAACGATATCTCGCACATATGCACGAAAGAAGCCCACGGTTTCAATCAAGGGTTTTATTGTGAAATTTTCCTTAAATTTGTCACTTAGAGTACGATCCATCATATATAACCTTCGGTTTCGACACCTACCCTTAAAGATTTAACGCGCTGTGCTGCAACCAGTGCTAACGTTAATCTTTATTGATGTCATTCTCTGTTATTTAAATCCCTGCAATGCACTATTTTAAAAAATCGATAACACGATAAAAATATGTGTTCCCTTACATAAAGGCTTATCTCTCGTTAGATAAGCCGATTCGTTCATTGTGTCTTAAGGCATACTATGGCAGGCCTTTAAAGAGGAAACGTATTAAAAAAGAATTTCACCTTTCATGAGTCAAATCATGATAAGATGCAAGAAGATGCTTGCCATTCAGATTGCTACGCCTGAAACGCCAGATATGTCTTTTTCACCTTGGCCAGCTCTTCTACGAAGTGCCAGCTTCCCCTTTCCACAAATGTTGCTGCGAGAGACGTGCCGATTTTAATATTTTCTGGATGTGCAACATCAACACCAAGGATCTGAGCGCTAATCCTTGGCCCTTCCTCCAGCTCAACAATACCGGCGCAGTAAGGATTATCTCTGTTATACCCTGCATCTATCATTGGGATAGGACCAACACCGATCACTGTGAATGCAACAAGCTTCCCTTTCCCGTTAAGCTCTCTCCATTCTAATTCATCACTTTTACATGTGAGGCATATCGGACGTGGAGGCAACCATAATGCACTGCACCTCACACACCTAGAGGCCATTAGCTTTTTTTCTTCAATAAATTTGTCAAATGAGGCAATGGTAAATGGTATCTCTTTCATCTGTACTATCTCCTTTCATAGATTTGGACAACTGCAGTAGTTCCGTGGGCCCCAATATTATGATTCAGAGCAAGATTAATATCCATATTTTTGACTTGTCGGGCGCCTGCTTCACCTCTCATCTGTTGAAATATCTCTACGACCTGTGCTGCACCAGTAGCACCCACAGGATGTCCCTTACACTTCAGTCCACCAGAAACATTGATTGGCTTTTGACCGTCTCTAGCAGTCTTCCCTTCTCCGGCAGCGGTCGCTGCCTCTTTGCCTTCCTTAAAAAAACCCAGGTCAGCAATCGCCATTACCTCGGCAATAGTAAAACAATCGTGAACCTCTGCTATGTTTATATCCTGAGGGCCAACACCAGCCATCTCATACGCCTGCTGTGCTGCGAGCTTTGCTGCTGGCACAGATGTGAGGGTTTCCCTGTCATGGAGGTTATGGCCACTGGCCTGTCCTGAGCCGATGATAAAAAGAGGTGTATCAGTAAAGTTTTTCGCTATATCCTCGGCAACCAAAAGGATACAGGCTGCTCCGTCTGTAATAGGGCAACAATCAAACAATGTATTCGGCCATGCAATGACTGGATTATATCGTGGGTCATGAAGGAATTCCATTTCATCAGCCCATTGTGGAATGGGTTTCCCCTTTTTTTCAGCCTGAGCCTTGCGCATATCCATAACTTCTTTAATGGTTTTAGGAAAATGTGCCTTTGGATTCAGTGCTCCATTGCTATGATTCTTAATCGCTACCCGCAACAAATCATCATGAGTGGTTCCATATCTTTCCATGTGAGCGGTTGCCATAGAGGCATACAGTCCTGGAAAGGTAAACCCTGCTGCACTTTCATATGTTGTATCAGAGCCACACGCAAGAGCCATTGTAGTCCAGTTAGTTGGTAAAATGCTCATCTTCTCTGTGCCGCCAACTAAAACCATATCATAGAGTCCTGAGGCTATCCCTATGATTCCTTCTCTCACCGCGACTGAACTACTTGCACATGCATCCTCAATCTTCATTGCTGGACGAGGGGTAAGACCAGTTATATCGGCACATAACGCTCCTATCACTGATTGTGACTCCCACATCTCAGCGCCACAATTTCCCACATATAAGGCCTCAATCTCCTGAGGATCAAAACTTCTATCCACAGAGCTCACCATATCAAGAAAGGCCTCTGCAAACAATTCGCGGTTTGTCACATCGGGTCTGATGCCAAAGGCCGACATTCCAGCCCCTACCATCGCAACCCCTCTTCCCAGTTTTCTTTTTCTTTGAGTCATTATTCTTCCTCCAAAAATAAATGAGCGGTTATGTAAAAAGTAATTTTCTCCGTTTGCCTTATTTCCTTGGTTAAGCACGAAGCGTTTCATACATAGCATTTCCACATGAGAGAATCAATACTTCATTCATGGATATTATGTGAGTAACAATTGTGGCATGTGTAACAATTTAGCTCTTAAAAACCAAAGCTGAATACATCGATAGTATATTCTCGAAAAAAAGCATGTTGATTTCCGTAAACTTCTTGTCTACATTATAATAAGGACTTTGAGTTCCAATTCTGAGCAAAAACACTTTTTTTCTAAAATCCAAATATGAAAAGTTCTAATAAGACAATCTACATTGTAGATGGAAGTTCCTATATTCATAGAGCCTTTCATGCAATCAGACATCTTTCTAATTCTAAAGGTCTCCCTACCAATGCCATATTTGGCTTCACAAAGATGCTTATGAAACTCCTTGATGATAAATCGCCTGATTATGTAGCAGTTGCCTTTGATGTGAAAGGGCCAACCTTTAGACATACAATATTTAAAGATTATAAGGCTACCAGACCACCAATGCCAGAAGACCTAGCAGTACAGATCCCTTTCATTAAAGATGTGGTCGCTGGCCTAAGTATTACAGCTCTGGAAAAGGAAGGATATGAGGCAGATGATATTATCGGAACTATTGCCATACAAGCCAGCAATCAGGATTTCAATGTGGTCATCGTGAGTAGCGACAAGGATTTCAGACAAACACTGTCAGAAAATACAGTTATGTGGGACTCAATGAGTGAAAAACTTACAGATTATGCTGCAATAAAGCGGGATTATGGGATTGAACCTGAACAGATAATTGAAGTAATGGCCCTTTCAGGCGATTCAACCGATAATATCCCTGGCATTCCTGGTGTCGGTGAAAAAACCGCCCTCAGCCTTATTCAACAATTTCATTCAATAGAGAATCTTTTTCAAAATACCAATAACATCACGAAGGCATCGCTTAAGAAAAAGCTTGAGGAATTCATGGAGCAAGCCTTTTTAAGTAAAAAATTGGTTACCATTGAAAATTCTGTACCCCTCGACGTAACAATTGACGATCTCAAGCTCGGCTTGCCCAACAAAGAAAAGCTTTTAGAAATATTTCGAAAACTGGAATTTAAATCACTTATCAATAAATTCTCTGAGCATGCAGAACTCAGTAAAAAAGATTATCGACTTATCCTCACCAAAGAAGCACTGATGTCTCTTATTCAAAATATACAAAAGAAAGGAATATTCTGCTTTGATACAGAGACTACCAGCACAAACCATCTTGAGGCAGAACTAATAGGCATAGCTTTCTGTATCGAACCAGGAATGGCCTTCTATTTACCATTAGGTCATACATATAGTGGCGTGGAACAACAATTAGATATAAACGATGCCCTCGATCTCTTAAAGGCAATCTTCTGTGATGAGGGAATAAAAAAGATAGGGCAAAATATAAAATATGACGCTGAGGTCCTGGCTCGATATGATGTCATTGCGAGGGGATTATTTTTTGATACAATGATAGCCTCATATGTTATCGACCCAACACTCCGTCAGCATAATTTGGACTATTTAGCTCAACACTATTTGAGCTACAAAATGGTAAGCTACGATGAGGTAACCGGCCATGATAAGCACAAGAGTTTTGCAGCTGTGGATATTATCAAGGCCAAGGAGTATTCCTGTGAGGATGCAGAGATCACTGTACAATTAAAAGCCATTTTGGAAGAAAAACTTAAATCTGATGATAACTATACACTATTTCAAGATCTGGAGATGAATCTGGTACCGGTATTAATGGGTATGGAAACGGCTGGAATAAAGATAGATGTGTCTTTTTTTAAAGAAATGTCAGAACAATTTGCCGATGAGCTCGTATCCATTGAACAGAGGATCTTTCATCTCACTGGAGAGGAGTTCAATGTCAATTCACCTCAACAGATAGGCTACATTCTCTTTGAGAAGTTGAACCTGCCAGGCAAAAAGAAGACAAAGAAAAAGACAGGATACTCCACAGATGTTGAAGTGCTTACAGAGCTCGCACGCCATCATGAAATACCTTCTTTGCTTTTGCGCTTTCGGACCATTAGTAAGCTCAAATCTACGTATCTGGATGCCTTGGTGAACCTGGTAAATCCCAGCACTGGAAGAGTGCACACCTCATACAACCAGACAGTGACTGCAACCGGAAGGTTAAGTAGCAGCAATCCAAATCTTCAAAATATACCCATCAGAACTGAAGAAGGAAGACAGATACGGAAGGGATTTATAGCAGAAGATGGTTATTTTCTGCTGTCTGCTGATTACTCACAGATTGAGTTGCGGGTATTCGCTCATTATTCCGATGACTTGGTTCTTCTTCAGGCCTTTGAGAAGGGAGAAGATATACATTCCAGAACAGCTGCAGAGATATTTAATCTGGACACAAGAATGATCACAGAAGATATGCGCCGAATGGCAAAAACCATTAATTTTGGAATCATCTATGGTATGGGTCCTATCAAATTAGCCAAGGAACTCAGCGTGAGCAAGAAAGTGGCGCAAGCCTATCTTGATAATTATTATGATCGGTATAAAGGAGTAAAAAATTTTAAAGAAAAGATACTATCGCAGGCTCGGGTAAATCAATACGTGAGTACTCTTTTCAAAAGGAGACGATATCTCAGTCATATAAACAGTGATAATGGGTATCTTAAAAGTGAGGCAGAAAGAGCAGCAATTAACACACCTATTCAGGGAACAGCTGCCGACCTTATCAAAATGGCTATGATAAAAATTTCGGAACGGTTTAATAAAGAACATTTACAAACAAAAATGCTTCTTCAGGTTCATGATGAGTTGGTTTTTGAGGTGCCTCAAAAGGAGCTTGATATTGCAACTAATTTAGTAAAAGATGAAATGGAAGGTGTTTATCCCTTGAAAATTCCTCTTCGAGTGGATATAAATTGGGGTAAGAATTGGGACGAGGCACATTAAATATGGAACTGGATACTGGATACTTGATACTGGATATAAGAATGGTAATTACCATTTGTTGAAATCTACTAACTTTGAGCACTTAAAATGAATGATTATTACATTGGTATTGATGCTGGATCTGTAAGTGTAAATGCTGTTGTTATCAGCAACAAGGGGGATATACTACACGAATATCCTTATAAAAGACATTTCGGCGGAGTTGAGATGAGCGTATTTGAGGTCGTAAGCGAACTCTACGATCGACTCAACATCGAAAATGTAAAGGCACTTGCCTTTACGGGAAATCATGGGAGAATTATAAGTGAGAAGCTTGGCGGATTTTATGAGTTTGAATCCATTGCCCAAATACTTGGCTCTGTAAATTTACAGCCTGATGTGCGATCCATCATAAGCATGGGGGGGCAGGATACCGCCCTGTATATCCTCAATCATGATGGAAATACATGGAAGCTCGATGATTTCAATACGAATACTCCCTGTGCTTCTGGCACTGGATCCTTTATCGATCAACAGGCAGAAAGATTGGCATCGTCTATCTATGGAAAAGATATCGATACCTCGGAGGAGCACCTCATCAAGATAATGGAGGATTTCATCTCCCTTGGTCTCAAGAGTAAAAATCCCGTAAGGGTGGCCTGTCGGTGTACTGTATTTACCAAGTCCGATATGATACACCTCCAAAACAAGGGCGAAAAACTTGAAGATATAATCGCCGGTTTACACATTGGGAATGCCTCTAATTACCTTAGCACTATTGTCTCAAACCGGGTGCTTTCAGAGCCTATACTGTTTATAGGCGGACTCACCTTGAACGAACTGCAAGTGAGGGCATTCAGGCAGCACTTTGCAACCCTCATTGTTCCAAAACACGCTACCTCTGTTGGCGCCTTAGGAGTGGCACTTCAGGCAAAAGAACAGGATATCGCTTACAAGCCCACATTAGAGAAACTCAAATCCATTACTAAAAAGGATACATTTTCATTTCTGTCTGCTCCTAAACTGGAGCTTATTAAAACAGATTTCCCCGAGGATAATAATGTCACACGTGTCGGCAAAAAAAATAACAAGATACCGGTATTCCTAGGAGTTGATATAGGCTCCACTACCACAAAATATGCCCTTATCAATGAGAAAAGAGAGATAATTGACAAGGAATACCGCCAAACAATGGGAAAGCCAATTGAGGTAACACAAACGCTCTTGAGGGTATTGAAAGGTAGACTTGGAGATACAATTGATATAAAAGGAGTTGCGACTACTGGCTCAGGCAGAATGGTGGTTGGTGATTTCCTCGACGCAGACTTGATTATTGATGAAATTACCGCTCATGCACGTGGTGCAGTTGAAATCGACCCTTTGATAGACACGGTTTTTGAGATAGGCGGGCAGGACAGCAAATACATTTCAATTTCCAATACCTTCCCGCTCGACTTTGACATGAACAAGGTATGTGCAGCTGGAACAGGGAGTTTTCTCCATGAGCTTGCAAACAAAAATAGCATTAACATCGTAAAAGAATTTCAGCAGATAGCCCTTTCCTCGGAAAAACCGATCAAGCTGACTGAACGGTGTACCGTATTCATGGAATCTGATCTTGTATCGTATGCACAACGAGGTGGGCAAAAAAATGACCTTATCGCCGGCCTCTGCTATGCGATTGTCTACAACTACTTACACAGGGTAGTCGAAAATAAGAAGATAGGCGAGAGGATTATGTTTTTAGGAGGGCCATCCCTCAATAAGGCAATAGTCGCAGCCTTTGAGGCAGTGCTCAATAAGGGTATATTGATACCAAAGCACCGTGAAGTGCTCGGGGGATTCGGCGCTGGCATCAGTGTGCAGGAAAAGATAGCAAAGGAAAAAAAGAAAGAATCCTCATTCAGGGGTATTGATGAGGCAATTAATGACACGCTCACATTTAAGGAAGCTATATGCCATGCAGACCCTAACTGCCACAATGAGTGTAAGCTAAAGATCTACAATTTCAGCGGAAGAAAAAGCGTGTGGGGAGGAGAATGTGGCAGGTATGAAATACGAGGCCACTATGCCGAGAAGAAAGAGGATTACTTTAAGCTGAGAGATACGATCTGGGAGAGCCACCTCATGGGACTCTACCATGATCTGGGAGATGTAAAAAGAGATGTCGAGGACAACAGGGCCATCTTTGAGATAGATGGAAGGCCAACTGTGGGGATGCAGAGAGCCTTATACAGCCATCAAATTGCCATTTTCTGGGCAGGATTCTTCGATGCACTCGGATATAGGGTAGTGTTGACACCAAAAACCAATGATCGTATTACAAAATTGGGCATCGAGTCGATGACAACTGAGACGTGTTTTCCAGTCAAGGTCTCACATGGCCACATCGTAGATCTCCTCGGAAAGACCCAATACCTTTTCCTGCCCTCTATCATTGATCTTCCGTCTCAGATTAAAAATAGCAATAATTTCTATTGTCCTATGGTTCAGGGAAATCAGTACATGCTCAAAGCAGCACTGGACCTGAAGGAAAATGATATCTTAAACCCCACAGTTCACCTCAAATATAGCCCTGATCTGTTAAGTATAGAACTGCACGCACAACTTGGAAAGACATTGGGAAAAACCCTACGCCAAATCAGGGAAGCAATCGATATAGGTTTCAGCAGACAACAGGGCTTCGAAAATGAGCTCCACGAGCACGGTGCCAGAATTACATCCTCTTTGAAAGAAAAGGAGCCCTTAGTGATCGTTACTGGCAGACACTATAACCTCTTTGATGAAAAGCTAAACCTTAGGCTCGGACAAAACCTGGCAAAAATAGGCTTAAGCGCTGTTCCAATGGACTTAGTTACCACTGATGATATTGATCTTTCGGACTTTCCAAATATGTACTGGGGCTATGGCGCACAGATACTTAAAACCGCCAAATTAATAAAGCTCACACCGAATTTCTTTGGCCTTCATCTTACTAACTTCAGTTGTGGCCCAGACTCCTTTAATGAGCACTTCTATAAATACATTATGGGAGACAAACCTTATCTTATTCTGGAACTGGATGAACACAGCGCAGTAGCAGGAGCAATGACACGGCTCGAGGCATTTAAAAATGTAATACAATCTGTACAAAAAATGGAATCTATAGAATCTCAAACAGCCAAAGGCATTGCGATAGGAACCTAAGAAATGGAAAAGGTTACTCAATTAGACACCTTCAGAACTCTATCAGAGCGAGTAGGACGGTTTGACGCCAAGGGAAAGACATTTTTGATCCCGGAGATGAATCCCTTTAGTAGCCATCTTCTGGCGGGGATCTTCCACAGCTTTGGAGTTAATGCATTAGTCATGGATACCTACGAGGGCCTTGATCTGGGAAAGAAATTTACATCGGGCAAGGAATGTTTTCCTTGTATAGTGACATTGGGTGATATTCTTTATTTTATGGAAAAAGAAAGGGAGAGGCTTGGAGATAAATTTTACCCCGAGAATTATATGTATTTTATGCCCGAGGCCAGCGGTCCATGCAGGTTTGGTATGTATAACAAGTTACACAGGATAATCCTTGATTCCATTCCTGGTTTAGACAAAGTAAAAATCACCACACTGAGCTCAGATGATGCATACGATCTTAAGGGATTGATACCAAAGGAAAAAATACAGGTCTTTCGGAAGGCAGGATATCTCTCCATCGTAGTGGGGGATATCTTTGACAGGTTGCTGTGGAGAGTACGGCCATATGAAAAGGCAGAAGGAATGGCAGATACCTTCATTCTCGATGCGAGAAATAGGATGAGTGAATTATTTTCCATACGATCATCTAATGGAAATTTTTCTGCCATTCTCACCGAACTCGAGGAAATCGTCAAAGAGGCAAAGAATATCATTGATCATACTATGCCACGAAAGCCACTCATTGGTGTCGTGGGCGAAATCTATGTACGGACGCATGTAAAATCAAACCAGGATACCATTAGAACCTTAGAGAAATATGGGGCTGAGGTCGTAAACGCCTCCATAGGTGAGTGGATAAACTACACTACCTATGATCAGGTAAGATTAGCCAAAATTGCCCTCAGATTAAACCTTAAAAAATTCAAACTTAAGGAGCTAGCGAAACATCTCCGCCATTACCTAAAATATAATCTCACCCTCTTCTATCAGTACATGCAACAGAGGAAGATGTACAAATTAGTAAGCAAATATATTGATATTGAAGAAGATCATAAAATAGGCCACTTAGAAAAGGTATTAAAAAAGACCAATACCTTCTCCTTTGCCATAGGTACCGAGGCATGCCTTAGCATCCCGTCAGCATTAGGACTTGCAAAAAGAGGATATAACGGAGTTATAAACATATTTCCCTTTACCTGCATGCCAAGTAATCTGACTGCCTCCATTGCCAAGCCCTTAATGGGCAAGCTTAATGTCCCATATATTGATGTTTCCTATGATGGCTCCTTTCAACCAGGAAGGGAGGCAGCCTTGCGAACATTCATGTATCAAGCCACTCAACACTTTAAAACACACGGTAGACCTTAAATGTATAAAATGCTTATAAATGCTGTAGATCCAGAAGAGTACCGGATTGCCATACTCAAGGATGGTGAACTGGATATGTTCTACATTGCCACCTCAACAAAAGAAGAAACGAAAGGAAATATCTATAAGAGCACGGTTGCCAGGATTGAACCATCTCTACAGGCCGCCTTTATAAATTATGGAGCTGACAAAAATGGTTTCCTGCCAATAGGAGAGATCCATCCTGAATATTATGAATCGCAGGGACTCGTCTCCAACGCCAAATCTACTCCTCAGATCGAAAAAGTGCTCAAGAAAGGAAACGAGATTCTGGTTCAGGTCACGAAAGAGAGAGAAGGAAAAAAAGGAGCATATCTCACCACCTATATATCTTTGGCAGGCCGCTATCTTGTCTTAACCCCAGGGAGACCGAACAGAGGTATCTCTCAAAAAATAGAGGATGAAGGGGAACGCCAAAGGCTAAAATCCTTGATGAATCAATTCAAGCTGCCTGAAGAGATAGGATATATTGTAAGAACCGCTGCCTCGGGTCAGAAAAAACGCACAATAGATAGAGATTTGAAAAATCTGATGAGAATGTGGCAGGATATCAAAAAAAGAGCTGAAACAGAACCAGCTCAATCCAATCTCTTTAAAGAAGAAGATCTTGGTTTAAGAACCCTGAGAGATTACTTTAGTGCCGAGGTCGACGAAGTCATTGTTGACGATAAGGAAACCTGGTTAGAAATAAAGGATTTCATGAAGGTTATATCTCCCAGACATCAAAAAAGGGTCAGGCTCTATAAGGAAAAAACACCCATATTCTCTGAACATGGAATTGAAAAACAGATCGAACAGATTTATAGTAATAGGGTTCCTTTAAAAGGTGGCGGCTCGATCGTGATCGACTCCACAGAGGCTTTGATTTCAATCGACGTGAATAGCGGCAGATCAACGAGGTTTAGAGCAGTAGAAACCACAGCATATAAAACCAACTTGGAGGCAGCTAGAGAAATCGCCAAGCACTTGAGGCTGAGAGATATAGGTGGGTTGGTAGTCATAGACTTTATTGATATGAAAGACCCCAAGCATATCCGGGATCTGATAAAACAGGTAAAAGAAGAAACCAAGAGGGACAGGGCAAAGATGAGTTTCTCAAACATCTCTAAATTTGGATTAATGGAACTCTCCAGACAGAGATTGAGGCCATCAATAGAATCAAAGAGTTACCAGATTTGTGAATTCTGTCAGGGGAGAGGGATCGTGAGATCTGTTGAGGCTACCGCAGTGTCTTTCTTGCGCCAGATATGGCTTGGCGCATCAAAAGGCGATATTGAGACAGTAACGTGTATGCTACCAAGTAATGTGACTAACTATCTGTTGAATAAAAAACGAGCAGAGTTAGCTGAGCTTGAAAAACGCTATGGTGTAAACATTGAAATTCAAGCAAACCCTAACCTCTCCCCATGGGAAGGTGATATTAAGATCACAGAAAAAAGTACGTCAAAAGAGGCATAGGGTGTAGCTCCGCTTCACTCCGCTACTGGAAAACTGGAATAATGGAATAATGAGTTCGTAAGATTTTTACAGTATAAGTTCAATAAAATATTGAAACAACTGTATAAGTGTAGCGCGAGAAAATATGACATACATGTGAAGATCTTAGCGTTACGAACAATCTTGCGCCTGTAGCTCAGTTGGATAGAGCAGCGGACTTCTAATCCGCAGGCCGGGGGTCCGAATCCCTCCAGGCGCACCATTTTGTTCTAAAACTTTAAAGCCTTCAGTTACGAATTCCAGAGTCGCAAAGTGAGCTTGCCCTGAGCGTGCCGAAGGGAATCCCTCCAGGCGGACCAGAACTGTAAAGGATTTAGCCATTTTGGTTAAATCCTTTTTTTATATTGATTTATGCTTTGCCCCTCTTTTACCCCTCATTAACGGATATAAAATAATAAAAAATATGAACTTCCTTTCCACCATTGATACCGTTCTATTTTAAATAAACTTGAATACTTGAGCCTCATTTTTCTTATTGCGAAGTGAGGCTTTATTGTTTGAAGAACAATATCTTCTCATATTAAAGAGGATTCCTGCCATTACCGGCTGTAATCTTTGTAAGTCCTTGCCTAAAAAAGTGATGATAAAACGAAGCACTAAATAGATTGGCTGGAATAGATGCTCATGAAAAATGATCCTTAGAAAAGATGATATTTTATAGCATTTATGATGCCTTTATGGATACAATCATTAAATATAGGCTATAATATAATAATAATAGAAGATAAATATAAATATTAATTGACAATAATAAATATTAATGCTATTATTTAGATAAAAATGAAAGGAGGAATGATATATAATGGCAAATATAGACGATATTATAAGAAATAAAGAAACAAAAAAAAATAGATTTATCAGAATTGTAGAACGAAGAGTGAATAATATATTAAACGATTTAGATAGTTTATCGAAGTGTGCAGACAAGAAAAACTATGAGTACAACCCTGAGGATGTTAAACAGATATTCAATGAAATCGAAAAAAAGCTGAGGGAGGTAAAAATGGTATTTCAACATTCAAACAATTCCAAAAAGCAATGGAAATTAATTGTGCAAAAAAGAATGGACCCAAAATAGAAGCATCCGTGGTTTCTAACAAAAGGAATTTACAGCCTCAGGACGTGAAGAATCATTTAAAAAAAGAAAAGAGGAGGTAGATTAATGGATAAGAAAGCTCTCTTGTTATCTTTAATAAAGGCGAAATCTGAAAAAGAGGTGACTGAGATTATAAAAAATCATCCAATATTATCAAAAAATGAAAATTGGAAACCATATGGAGGTTTTAGGGGTAATTTTAGCACAATCCACAATCAGGCAGGAAAAACAATACCTTCGTTAGTTGAAAAACCGATGAATTGTATAGATGCCCTTCTAGTGAAGGAATGTAAATTAAGGGGTATTGATCCGGAGAGCTCAGATGCACCGCAAACCATAAAAGGTGCAGTCGAAAAGTTTTTTGGCATCAAAGGTGGAGATTTTAGCGAATTAACTGAGACCGAAAGAAGAAAAATTGCAGAGAACATTCAAATCATAGCTGAGGGCGCAAGAAAAAATCCAAACATCATCATTTACGACAATGGTGAAGGACAACATCCAGATGATTTTGAAGACACGTTAGTCTCCTTACACAAAGACAACAAAATCAAGATAAAGTTCGTGCAAGGTGTCTATAATCAGGGAGGGAGTGGAGTGTTGCCATACTGTGGCGAGAATAAGTATCAACTCATACTTTCCAGAAAAGATCCGAGATTGCTAAATGGAAAAAAAGATCTTTATGGTTTCACATTGGTAAAACTGCGAAAAATATCTACCACAACGGAGTATAAGAACGATTGGTACGAATTTTGTGTTAATGAGAATGGAGATGTTTTTACCTTTCCTGCTATTAAGGGATTAGATTTAGGTCTATATAATAGAAAGTTTGTTGCCGGAACATATATCAAGCTATTTAGTTACGACTTGCCTGATCCATCAATTATTACCCTGGGGCTCTGGAGAGAATTAAATCATTATCTGTACGATTCACCTTTGCCTGTTCTCCTATATGAAAAAAGGGATTACAAAGGCAAGACAGCGACGAAACTGATGTTAGGAAATAGGCTTAGAGTTATGATTGATGATCGAGACAAGAAGGAAATGACATTTCCGATGTCGCTCAATTTTGAAGGCATCAAATTCCCTACCGAAGTAACGGTATTTAAGGAGGATGTTAGAAAAGATGAATTTGTGGATAAGCTTGCTGTAATCTTCACATACAATGGACAGGTTCATGAACATCTTACTAATGCCTTTATTACTACAAATGCAAGAATGCCATATCTTAGTGGGTATCTATTAGTGAGTCTTGACTGTTCAAATGTTCCTACTGATGTAAGAAACGGGTTATTCATGGCTTCCAGAGACAGGATGTTTGACAACAGCCTTGCTCGAAGGCTGAAAGCAGAGATTGCAAAAGAACTGCATGACAATGAGGCGTTACGAAAACTAAACGAGAAAAGGCGTGACGAGAAAATATTCCAAAATCCAAAAGATGAAGAATTTCTAAAGAATGTTATGAGCAAGCTTCTTAGTAAAAATGAGGAGATCAGTAAATTGTTAGGAATTAATGGGAAGATAATAAGCAAGCTTTCAAAAACGATAAAGGATAAAATCAAGAAAGAAGGGCCTGTTTATGAACAAAAACGATTTCCAACATTCATGAAATTAAAACGAATAGCGCCAGGCAACATCAAAATGCTTCCCCAGAAAGGTGAATGTAAATTAGTTGTGGAAACGGACGTTGAAGATGAATTCATAATTAGGCCGAAAGATCAGGGAGAGTTAAAAATTACTTTTGAAAAACCCCATTTAGGTAGCGGGGGTAAAGGTGGGAAAGAAGGCTTTGAAGAAGAACCTCTTGACGTAAACATCGTAGGACCTAATCAAGGGCAGATAAAATTAAGAATAAAAGATAAAAAGAAATTGCCTGTTGGAAGCACAATTCCAGTGAACATAGAATTATCATCTCCTGAAGGCTCACATATTGTAACTGTGTTCATTAGGATTGATAATCCAAAAGAGAAAAGTGATGAGAAAGAGGCAAAGATTCCTCTAACCTACGCACTCCCTAAAATAATTCAAGTTTATAAAGAAAAAAAGCATGGAATTCAATGTGGCGTGTGGGATGATCCAGAATATCGCTGGGATGGAGAAGATATATGTAGGATATTCCCCTCAGGCGATGAAAAACATCTGGTCGATGCTGTTGCTATAAATATGGATGCAGAGGTACTTCATAATTATGTCCGTAAGAGAAAACTTACCGATAAAAATATAGAACACCTGAAGCGGCTCTATCAGGTAAGCAATTACTTGAGCTCCCTTATCGTCTATTTCCAGCTTTCGCAAAGAGATGATATTGAAGATAAAGAAGAGTTTCTCTCTTATTTGATGAAAGGTGTTGGGAAGATAATAATCCAAGTTGCCGTGAATGAAGAAATAATCAAAGAGGCTGAACAGGAGTAAAAAAGTAGAAATCACTGAGAGTTCCTAGCGCATTCTTCTCAAAATAATCCTTAATCGAGGGTGCTATTATATGAAAAAATTCTTTTTAGTTTTAATTGCCTTGCTGGTGTTAGGATGTGTTAAACCTCTTCAAGTAATCGATACAACTGAAACTCATGACAAACTATGGGAAGAAATATCAGAAGATCTAGCACACCTATACACATTGGTAGATTCATATAACAAAAATATTGAAAGCGAGAGATCTCTACTGAAAGTTGCAGTAGGACCGTGGGGATACCCAAAGGGGAAAACTATTCCACTAAAGAGTCTTTCTAAAGTGATCAAATACTCAGTAATTAAGGTGGCTGATGCCAAGGTCCCCACCAAAACAGGCATAGTAGAAGCAAAGATTGCTAAAGCCATTGGACCTCAAGGAATATCATGGTTTGCAGCAGATAAGAAATACATACAGATGCCAATGGGTCATATGTTCTTATCGAAAAGTTTTAAAGCCATATCATGGGAAGGCAAAAAAATCCCTTTATATACCTTCGGTGCTTTAGACGATGAGATTAAAGCAATTCCAGCTATGAAGAAATTTGTACTTTTTGATAACCTAATCGATAAGGCATATAAAAGGATCACTCAGGCAATAGAATTTGTACAAAAAAAATATGAAAATTCTCCAATCTACATAGACGGATTCACAGTCAATATAGGGATTGCATTTTCATTCGCTATCAATTTCAAAGTAAGATAAATTGATAGCAGACGATTTGATTTATAATTCTTGCCATTTTTCGGTTAGGCTTCCTTCCGTTTTTTAGCGATCCCCCTTTCTTCATGAGTCTCACCCAAAAGTGAAATTTCATTGGCCTTTAGCTGGTCTCCTACCGTTCTGATCATCTGCCAGGCGCACCATATCCAGTAAGGATTTAGCCATTTCGACATTCTCATGCTAATCGTAAATCTATAAGGCGAGACTTCTTCTCTGGCAGGAAACATTTGCCTTAGGCGGATAAATCCCAGAAGAGATATTCCTGCAGATTTAAAACAAATTCGACACCTAACTTTTCATCAACCTGACCTGATAAACACAATGGAGCGCGGCTAAAAATAGTAAGTCAGCTCAAGCTGCACGTAATCGTCGTCACGCAGATCGTATAACGCGTCCTCGGGTGGGACATTTGAGAAAACGTATATCTCCAGATTAACTTTGCAACTGGAGCCAAGCCGGCGGCTGGCCTCCACGGTTATAAGCCGAGCGGAGGTTTTTGTGTCCTGCATAACGCCAATCAGCATTTCCGAGTTGGCCGCGTCATTGAAGGAGAGCCGCAGCCCGACTGCTACGTCACTCTGGAGAGGCGTGGTAGCCTCCTCGCCCCGCTCGTCGCGGATGTATTCGGCTATCATCCCCACATCCGCAGGCGTGCCAAAGACACCGGAGAAGGTGTATTCGAAACCAAAGGCGCCTGAGAAAAAGTCATCGTCACCCTGGCATGCTCTATAAATCGTCTCCAGTTTCCACAGCCATCCTCCTGTAATGAGCTGCAGGTCTAGGCCGGTTTGGTTTATCTGCTCGTAAAAGGGAGTAAGTACTGGATCACCCGATTGGCTAGAGCCCGGCAACAGGGTCGGCTCCCGACCTGTGCCGGTGAAGTGAGAGATGCCGATCTCCCAGTCCCCTATTGAGTGGCTGTATCTTACCGCGAAATCGACGTGACGCTCCTCCTCAGGGCTTTCGTACGTGGGGTTGTCTGTGTCTACTACCAGCGAGGAACGCGGGCGCCCATCGCGCCCCGGGAACGTTCGTTCTCGGAAGTAAGGCAGAACGAAAAGGTCGATCGTTCCCCAGTCCATAGTAAGGGAGAGGTCCACCATGGGCTGGCCCAGCTTGTCCTCCCCATCGAGCGACTCCACCAGGTCGGTCTGGTTGATGATGTCAACTAAGTGGACAAACTCCGTCACTCCCCAGAACACCTTTCCGATGCCAATGCGCAGCTCCCAAGGATCTCCGAGCCACAGATAGTTCAACTCACGCACATCGAAATGGCTCCGGCTGGAGTCGGCGCTGTCGAGCCTGGCGAATGGGGAGAAGGTGAAGCTGGAGCCGTTCTCCCATTCGTGGTAATACTCGGGTTGGAGCGCAACAGAGGCGTTGTTCCGCTTCTGTTCGGGATACAGCGGGTCGTCTAAGAAACCCCTGACCTCTGCCGCCATGTATCCTGAAATCTCATGGGCGGTGGCCACGGACCCATTGATCAAGCCGAAGGTAAAAAACAGAGAAATGGTGGCAAGCAAGGCTTTCACCGCGCCCTCCTGAGACTGTTCTTGTTGAAGTCACGGTCTTTAAGCCCGAGCCGGAACTTATAGTTCGACCAGACCAGCCTGGTGCTTTTCCCGTTTTGATGGTTGACCATGTTCATCTTGTCCGCTCTCCAGTACTTGTCCAGGTACTTTTGGTAACCTTCAATGGTGAGGGTCTTTAACAGGGAGCCCTTGCGATCGTAGTAGTTGGCCTTCAGGGTGCGGTACTCGCTCTTGTCGATCCAGGCAACCTGCCGCTTATAACCGGAGTCCTTTTTATCTACTGGGTAGCGTTCGATAACGAAACAGTCTTGCCCATCATACCCCTCATCGCCAAGCCGTTTGTAGGTGTATTTCTCCACCTCTTGGCTGGAGATATCCTCATAGGCGAACTCACTGCCCACGAACGAGCTCGATTTGTTGCGTGAACTGATCCGCTTCACCCTCTTTAAAGCCGGCAGGTACAGCCACTGATCGTCATTTCTTACCTTGTGTGAGAATGTCAGAAAAGCGGTCCCCTTCACATCCCTGGGTTCATCGAAGATGGTCAGGCTTTTGTCACCGTTGCCTTCCACCTCCAGCGTCTGGATACGGATTTTGCGTATTTTTTCCCGGCCTTGCTTATTCTTGAGTATCATAAGAATATCGGCGTTAAAATCACCGAATCCTGCGTCGCGCCTGTCGGCCTCCTGTGCTATGGCGAGGCCGTTCTCCTCAGGAGTCTGGGCTGCCACCACCAAGGGGAGCAGCAGCAAGATCAGAGACAGTTTCAAGGTCAGTTTAAGTTGTTTCATCGGCTTTACCCTCCACTCTCAGTAATAGGGGTGGCAAACACAAAAAGCCCATAGCCAATGCCAGTGCTATCGTTATTGACGGCATCAGGCCCAACTGAAGAGCCAAAATATCATATTGCCTAGGCAACTTCACCAGTTCCTGTGTCCGAGAAGTGACTTTATGGCGATCAGAAATACGTCTACGTGCAACACGAAAGCAAGTATCTAGAGACATCTCCTCGCTGATTTCTCAAATTGCAAGGCGATTTCAGATAGCAGATATACCCTTATTCAACCCAATTTGTTCCCCTCAAATACAAAATCTGCCTCATGGGCATTTATATTCCACCTTATCCGCCTGCATGTTAAAGACTAATAATGATGGAAAATGAGCAGCCAGAAAATCCTGTACTGTCTTTACGATTGACACACAGCGAGCGACAATTTCCCGATACTTCCTTCCACAAAAAGGAGGTTCTTATCATTTCGATTTTGACAATCGACTCTGCTTATGGTATCAGCTTATTATTTTCTGACTTATTTTATGTTTCCCCTATAATTAGCAGCATCTAAAACCAATACTCAATTCAGTATATTGGATTATTCCGCTTTCCAAAAACAAGCTTTGTATCTAATTCTACAGAATGAAAGTGATTTTTAAGCCGCTATATTTCTTACTCTTTCCCATATACAGCATTAAAGATTATCCAATTATGTATCGCGGCAAAGACTTTACCTTGCTATATTATGGTATATTCCAGGCTGCAGGTGCTATGTCGTTTTTTGTAACTTTTTTCTATTACTTGCTTTTAAAGGGATGTGAAATAACGCTTAAAATGTTATTTTTATTTACTTTATTTTCTCTCCTAATATGGCTCGGGGCAAAATTGTTTTATTATTTTGTTTGGTGGAAATATCTTATTAAAAATCCGAAAAAATATCTTTTTGAAACCGGATTTTCAGTGCACGGGGCAATCATAGGGGGAATTATTGCTGGTTTCTTATTTTCAATTATTTGTAACATTGAATTACTGTTAGTTACAGATGCGATAGGTATAGGTACTCTTATTTGTATATTTTTTGGAAGGTTGGGTTGCTATAATTATGGATGCTGTTATGGAACGCCTACCAGCGTCCCGTGGGCTATTTCTTACACGAATATCGACTCTAAAATATTGCGTATCAACCCCAATATGAAAGGCGTTCATATTCATCCTGTTCAATTATATTCTGCCGGTTTATGTCTTATAGCATTTATTGCTATTATTTGTTTTCTGCCATCTGGTTATACAAATGGTATTATCACAGCTATATTTATTATATTTCATAGTTTAAAGAGAATATCACTTGAGAAGTTTAGGTATGATCTTTATAAGGGCAATGAAAGAAATAAAAAGACATTTTATACTGCCTTGGTTTTTGCTTGTGTTGGCTTTTTTCTGATGGGCACAATTATCATTACTCAGGGAAAATTTAATGAGTCGCTCCTCGTAATGCAAGCTTCTCTTAAAACATTTTATAGTTTATTTCAAATATACCCTAACGTTATTATATTTATGATTGCGACCGGTATCCTCGCTTTCATAGGCTATGGTATTCATGGTAAAACACTCGGAACATTTCCCTTTTTTAACCTTTAATTACTTTTAAATTTTATTTATACGGCAATGATCTTGAAGCTTTCGAAATGTTGAAATATATGAATAACTCTTATAGATGGGATAAAATTCATGCTCACCTAGATTAGAATTACTCAACCTGTCAAGATATTCAATCGACTCTACCTTATG
>Ga0315534_1000225_pt1 | contig 36328 bp, 32 predicted proteins | sample SalMarSW160240MG_FD_203094 | JGI IMG/M metagenome (GOLD analysis project Ga0315534, IMG submission 203094) | Salt marsh sediment microbial communities from the Plum Island Ecosystem LTER, Massachusetts, United States - Salt Marsh Sediment SW1602-40 ... | reverse complement strand
TAAAATATTCTTCGCTCGCTCGGTTACATCAATCCTGGACTTTGGTACAGTAAGTGCCGTCTTATCCGGTTTTGTGGATTTCAGTAAACCAAGGATCTCCCCGATCATACGCGCACCGCTTGCCGGACTAATAGTACCGGATAAAGCCTGCTGGCCGCGGTTCGTCAAAATCGTCCCTTGTTTTTCGAGGTTCAAAGCAACCGGTAGAACAGTATGATACTTATATTTTATCGGCGAGGTTGCGTATATACTGACGCCCTTCAAGACTTTAGCAACTTGCGGATAGTAAAAAGGAAATAACTCGCCAAAATTCACCAGGTATTTGATCTTTTTCTTTTTAACCTTATCAAGGATATCACCAAACTGCTGATTTCCTTCAAATCCAGCGAACTCGACAAAGGGGATGACTGCACAACCACTATATGAACCAAGACGGTCCAGTGCCTCGACCAAGAATCGCGAATCGTATGTGTGAGCAAAACAAAGACAGACAAGGATCAACCCGTTATTATCCGCCTTCATGCTTTTCGCAATATCAGCTATCACTGCTGATGAAACCCCGGTATTCTCAGAGACATCAATGCTCCCGGGATCCTCCCCGGCAAGCGCCATGAGCAATAGTGGCTCAGTGCCGACTTTACATCTGAGAAAATCAGTAGCAAAAGTAGAGGTATGCGTTGTTATTGAATCGAGCACGACCAATCGGTTCTCACGGCTACTTAATTTCCACTCGATCAGGGATTTTGATAACATCGGGACCTGGTTGAACGGATCGCCGACCACGAGTATTGTATTTGCTTTACCGATATCATCAACTGTAAATGAGTTACGGAAAAAACTACGCAGCAGAGACTCAGGTTCAAAATACGATGATGCTATATTATCGATGCCTGATTCATTGCAAAAACCGAGTATTGAATGATAATCTTCGATCGTTAGATTCCTATCAAAAGTAATTGCCATATTTGCCGGTTTTTCAAGTGCTTTCTTAAGATCTTTGCTGAGTTTTGTCCAATCAAGAACCTTGCCGTTGTGGGTTGGCATGGATGAACGTAATTTGTGATTCAAGTAAAGTGCCGCAGCACTTCCTCTCGGGCATAATCTACCCTGGCTGCTACCATCTGCGATATATTCAACACCCCGTACACCAAAATCATCAAATACCACACCAAACTCACAGCCAAAACTACAGAATGGACAAACCGTTTTTTTGACAGTCGTGAATGTCGGATCAACCTTCTTCATAAAAATGGCTCCTCAATGTCCTTAACATCTTCCCAAGTAAGAACTGGTCCGTCCTTACAAACGTAGAATTTTCCCACGCGACAATGATTGCACTTACCAATACCGCAGGACATATTCTTTTCCATAGACAAATAGATATTCTGGTGTTTGAAGCCAGCTTCAACAAGCCGCTGGGTTACGAATTTCATCATCAGTGGCGGGCCGCAGACAAAAGCCGGTGCTTGAGCTAGGTCGACCGGGATATCGTCAAGCAGAACAGTCACTACACCCACTGTATCTTTCCATGCACCGTCGCCAACATCGACTGTAAGAGTGATATCGACGCCTTTTATTTTCTGCCACTGGGGAATTAATTTGCGGTATACCAGATCATCTGGTGTCCGTGCACCGTACCTAATGTAGACCTTTTTGTAATCCTTTATGTTATGAACGAGTGCCAGAAAAAGCGAACGCAAAGGTGCAAAACCAACTCCACCTCCCACTATAAAAATTTCTTTGCCTTTAAAAGCTTTTAGAGGATAAGCTTTGCCAAATGGCCCCCTGACTCCTACCAGGTCGCCTTTTTTCAACTCGAATAAGGCTTCAGTCACCCGACCAACCTTCATGACTGTGAATTCCAGATCATCTCCAAATGGAGATGAAGATGGTGTGAACGGTGCTTCACCAACACTAGGAACAGTCAATTCCGCAAACTGACCAGCTTCAAACTGTATTGGCATCCCTTCAAGTATAAAGGTCGTAATATTAGAGGTTTCAGGTATTATATCCCTGATTTTTGTCGGAATTGGATAGTATGGATTTAGAGCTTCCATAAAATCTCCCTTATATCAATCTTTGCTGAACAGCCACGATAACATCGGCCACAACCAGAGCACGCAAACAGCCCCTCGTATTCATTGAAATAGTTGAATTTGCAGAGAAAACGGTTCCAGAATCGCTCCATCAAATCGCTTCTTGGATTCGCACCACCACCAACCCGAGCATAGGCAGCATAGTAACACGCATCCCATGTTCGAATACGCTCGATATCTTTTCCCTTTTTATAATCGCTCAGTAAGAAACAATAACATGTTGGGCATGCATGCAAACAAGCAAAACACTCAACACATTCCTTATGAGCATCACGCATAACCTCCTTACCGGCTTTTTCAATACGCTCGGCAAGATCCTCCTTAAACGGTTTTTCATTTATTTTCCCCAAATCCTTGAGCGCGCCCTTTCGTATTCCTTCGCGTTCTTTTATTTCTTCTTTGCCGGCATCTTCAAACAAATCTTGATACTTCTCAATGATCTCTTCGCCGCGTTTGGTAAACGTTTCGCACACTAGCCCGTTTGTCGTTTTTGTCACATTCAGATCACAAATGCCAGTACCGTAAGGGCCAATACCGACCAGATTACAGAAGCAGCAATCAGCCGGTTTTGGGCAATCGGCAGATATAATGACTGTATTTTCTCGGCGCGTTTGATACAGCGGATCAACCGGCTCAGCCTTCAAAAAAACCCTGTCATAAACATCAATCCCCTTGAGATCACAGCTTTTAACACCAAATAAGTATTGTTTTACCGCCTTTATTTTGGAATCCTTGGGGAATTTCGCTACTACATCGCGACTCGGGAAAAAGAAATGTTTGATATTTTCAGCGGTCCTAATCTTCTCAAAATCGGGCTCAAAATCCTTGTCCTCAGCATACTTCACAAGATGTGTCTTATCATCTTCAAGGATTGGATAGTATACCGAACCATCTTGAGCCAATTTTTTTATAAGACTTTTGATATTATTTGAGGGTAGTAGATAAAGTTTCATAGATTTTCATTATATTTAATTTTTCTTGATTGTCAAGAAAATTTAGTGCTTTGATTATCTTTTGCGCCACTTTTTTAGCAGTTTCACTCATTTTTTCAAAGGAAATCGGCGGCATACCCAAAAACCATATTTTTGCCTGGGTATTCGTCCTTAGATATTCATAGATCGCACTAAAAGGTAGGTTGTGGGTCGATATCGAAATTGGATTATTCTCCAATATTTCTCCATTCCTCAGGAGAACAGCTTGCGAACCTTCTCTTTTTACTGCATCAAGGAAAATTATCAGATCGGGCTTTGCATCGATCATTATGTTGAGATAATTCTCCGGGTAGATTGTACAATCGATCTTCTTTAAGCTATCAGATTCCTGAATCTTATCTACAATATATGAACCAAAACCGTCATCTCCTCGGTCCCTGTTACCCATTCCGCAGAGAAGCATTTTCACGGAAATAATTATACACAAAATACCTATCATGTCAACTAACGAAACGGCATTTTTCTTCATTTACTCTTCGCAGAAATGAATTCCATGAACAAACCGGACAGAACAGATTCAATGAATATCTTGATTTTTCAAGGTATTTCGGTATAATACTATATGCTGATGAAAAATCTAAAAGCTATTCCTAAAATAATAGCAGGTGATAATTCTACCATTTGTGAGATCCTGAACCCACTTAAAGAAGATCTAAATATCGGCTACAGTCTTGCCTGGGCACAGGTAAAACCTGGCGAAAAAACACTACCTCATAAACTCAAGGTAAGCGAAGTTTATTATGTCTTAAAAGGCACTGGTATTATACATATAAATAATGAAGAAAAAAGAATCAATGATAGTGACACTGTCTATATTCCACAAGATGCAAATCAGTTCATTGAGAACGCCGGTGAAGAGAACCTTGATTTTCTGTGTATCGTCGATCCGGCGTGGAAACCTGAAATTGAAGAGATATTAGAAGACGAATAATAACCTATTATCTGGTGAGTTAGCCACCTGCTGCTCGCGGATCACAGACCCTGCCCAAAAATAGAATATTGCCTGTCCCGGTTTCCTGGATTATGAAGATGAAGGGATGATCTGCTCGGAAAACCGGTATGCTGCGTATCGCTGATGTGCACTCCATAATAACGGCGGTCGCGGCCGCGGCTTCAGTCCCTTGTTCATTGACTTCGACAAAAGCCTGATGGATTACATCCTGAATAAAAAGCTCTTTTGTCCCATCCATCCCTGAAAAATCTGCGGTCGAACCAAATGCAGTGAGCATACCCATTTCAGTCAATGTTTTTTTCATCAGATATTTTGTCTCGAAGGTGAATTTAGGGATAAAAACATCGACTCTTTGCTCATGAAGCATATCCTGCCATGCAGATAATGTCTCCAGGCTCAACGATTCTTCGATACCCGCTAGATCATTTCCTTTAGGCAGGATAATAAGCATCGAGAGATCCTCGCCATCATAAAACATTTCCAAGATCTGGAGCTCATCGTTTTCAGCATAATTGAATTTCGCGTCATTGCCAGTCAGTCTCATCATCGGGACTTTCATTGTATTTCCAGAACTCATTGTGAAATCATCATCTTGAGTTTCTTTTTTATCGAATTGTCTGACCCAGGTACCCTTGAAATATATCGCATTGGTAAGCACCAAACGAGTATAAGCACTGAGTAATCCTGGAGGGATCAAATCCTTGATTTTTTTATTTGTCTTATCCTCGATCCATTTATTGATTGTCTGACGAGATTTTTCACTCGCTCCTTCGAAATCAAGATTCGTCACTCTGCCACCAAAGTATTTTTCAATGCTATTTGTGTATTCTTCCAGAAATTTGTAATCTTTCTGAGCCCACAAGGCATTTGCAGTAGAAAGTTTGTATGCCTTGCCCTCCTTGTTTATGTCATTATATATGCTGGCAAAATTTGGCCTTCTGGCATCCGCATGTTCCGGGATGTGGAGAACCGATTGCATTTCTTCTGCGGTTTGCCCTCTTGCACCTTCATAGGTCATGGTCAAAGCGACCAGGATACTATACGGTGAATAAAAAATATTGCGCTCTTTGCTCTGTTCGCTGAATTGAGCATAAAGTTCAAAAGCAAATCGATTATTGGCATCAACGATCAATTTGACTCCTTCCGGACTTGCACCGGTCTCATCTGCTCTTGACATCTTCTCGCCCGATCCAGGCGAAACCATACAAGAGATCACTAAGATCACAAAGACTAACATCACTTTTTTCATGTTCTATTATACTTCGTCAGTTTTTAGTGTCAAGACGAACAGCTGGGGTCAAATCTCGAAACTTGACAATTCTCTTAGCCTTGTTTCCGCTCTCTGATAACTCTTACGAACCCGCTTGTCTTGTAATATCCTCCGCCTTAAACGAAGGCGCAATTTGCTCACCGCAGTATAATCAATACCCCCTAATAACTCACCTATCTCTGCCTGGTTCAAACCACTATATCTATGCAACAGCTCACTCAAAATACCACGCGTATCGCAATTAAAATAACGTTTCTGTAAATCCAGCATCCCGATACCCAATATCTCACAGACACAATCTATTACAATACCAGGTTCAATAAGTTCTATCCTCAAATTACGATATGAGGGCTGCTCACGTAACGAACCCGATGTGTATTTGCTCTTTATCTGGGCAACAAAATCATCATCACCCAATATCACTTGATTATGCACCTTTTCAAAGGGATTGGTGATGTCATGTTTTAATCCATCCGAGATAAATGATTGATACTTTCGTCGACCACCAACCATCTCAAGAATCATATCGTATTCAACCAAATCAATAGCCCGATTCCTGCTGATATACCCAGATAAACTACTCCACTGATATTTTTTAACATGATGCCACCGCGTTTGATAATCTAAGGAACGCAAGGCTCCTGACCGAACGCTGTTTAAGTGAAGGTAGCGGGACACCTCGAGTAGGTAATTATCTGCATCTATTAAAAAAGCCTTGTATCTACCCTGATAAAGATGACCACAACGATCGTGCCGGTAATTAAACCAACCAGTGTAAGACACATTGAAACGACGCATGAACTCCGACAGATTAGCACGCTTGGTCTGCACCAACAAATGAAAATGATTATCCATTAAGATATAGGCATTGAGGATAACTTGATAGATCCCTAATGATTCTTCAAGTATCATAAGAAACTTTTGCCGATCTTCATTGTTAAGAAAGACCTTCCCACGCCAATTGCCGCGGCAAGTTACGTGGTAAAAAGCACCAGGATATTCTATTCTTAATGCTCTAGCCATGATAATATTATAATAATATTTGAAGATTTATCAAGTTTCGAGATTTGACCCCAATTACTAGTACTTGATTTCCTGAACGATTCGAATAGTATATAATAATGAGAGAACTGAAATTTATTGGAATTATTCATTCACCATACAAAACCAGATCAGAGGCACCTCACCAGGGTGGTAATGAAACATGCGATATCGAAATATTCAAAAAATATGAAGAAGGGTTAAAAGATATTGAAGCGTTCTCGCACCTACATATTTTCTACTGGCTGCACAAAACCAAGGGTTTTACCTTATCCGTTAATACTCCCTGGGACGATGAACCCCATGGTCTATTCGCTACCCGGTCACCAAATCGCATAAATCCTATCGCCTATACAGCAGTCGAACTCCTTGAAAGAAAACAGAATATCCTCAAGGTTAAGGGACTCGACGCGATCGAGGGGACACCCCTCATAGATATTAAACCCTATATCTCTAGAATAGACACGAAACCAAACGCCTCGCTCGGCTGGTTATCGAATAAATCCATGTCCGGCAAAAAAAACTGATATGACATAGCATATGTTAATTCTCATATTATTCTCCCTTGTTCCAGACAGCACTGTTCATCTTGATCGGGTCTATAACACGATCGAGGTATACAATAATACAATATACCTTGCATCGTTCATTGGCAACAGTATTTATGCGATGAAAATTCCGGGCATTAAAAAGACGATCACTTTTTCTGATGATGTTAATTATCGAATCAAAGATTTCGCAATCACGCCCTTTGTTATCTATCTCAATAATGGCAGGACGATCGAAAAATACTACTTAAGTTCAGGGATAAAAGAACATATCTTTACATCAAAAAACACCTCCTCTTTCGTCGTTACGTCAAATGAAGAACTGGTAATCAGTGATTATTATTACCACGAACTTATCTTTCTGGACTTCATATATAATCGACGATTGACGGTCTCAGATATGAATATCAAAGATATGTACTTTTCCAACGATATCTTATATGCATTGACTAATAGCACGATATATCTTTATGATGCATATGGTAATATCGAAGAGAGCATAAAAATCCCGGGGACCTCAACGAATATAGTCGTTAAAGACAGCACGATTTTTTTGTATTCCGAAGATAAAAATCTACTCAATATAAGAAATGAAGCATGGGAAATCGTTGAACTGGCTACTGGAATCCGGGACATGGCAGTGCTCGATCATACGCTTGTCATTCTTGAGGAAACTGGTTCTTTTCTGTATTTTTATGATTTATCCCATTTCGAATAGTAGTTGATAATAGGACAGTAAACCTGATGAAATTACAGTGGTCAATTTTGATGATTCTTGAAATTTTTATGATCGACCTCGGACTATCTCAGATCACTGTACACGACTCGAGCTTCCTCAATCTAGACTCGGTCTATTACAATTATCAGATAATAGGAGTTGATACTCTACTGTCTGATACAATAGCCGCAGTGTCGCTCAAAGATTCTGACAGAGAATTTTCTGATGATCTTAGAATCAGCGGCATCAAGGATTTTTCATTTGATATGAATGAAGGTTTTAACCAGGGATTACGTGTTTATATTGGAGGTGAGATCGAAGGTGTCGGTATTGAAGGAGCACTCTCAGACAAAGCAACCTCATCCTCGACCGTACAGATCTCAGAGGTCGAAAAGATGAGCCTCCGGGTATTCACTAGAAATTTCGACGGAGGGTTAGGAAATTTAAGCCTTGAACTGCCTTTTAATACCCAAGATGAGATCCAAGGAGCAAGGATCGGCATGTATACAACCGATCAAGATAATGCAGTGAATGTCTCTTATGCAATGAACAGGGGCATGAATAAACGAACTCAATTCCACGGTGAAGAAGGAAAACAAAGCCCATATTTTCTTGAAGGACCGATAATAACTGGAAGTGAGAATGTTTACCTCGCTCAAGATATTAACACACCTGTCTTGCTCGTGGTCGATGAAGATTATGATATAGATTATGAAAATGGCATACTGTCATTCACCAACAAAAATATCATCACTAATAATTCTCGGATCGAGGTTGAATATAAGCAAGCGATTGCTGACTATCCCAATATCTATGTTGAAACTGACGGAAAAGCAAAATACAAACACATCGCGTTCACCGGTCTCTTTCGCAGAAGATACGATGAAAAAGAAAATCCCCTTACCTTTACCTTGAATAATGAAGAAAAAGACAGCCTCGCAATGGCCGGAGATAGTTCGACGGTCTTTCATACCTATGCCGATTCTTCAGAATCCGGCGAGTATATAATAGACAACGGCCACTTCGTATATGCTGGTCCTGACAGTGGACAGTACTCGGTAGTTTTTTTTTATGTCGGTGAGAATAATGGCGAGTACATTTATGACCCTAATATAAAAGCATTTTTATATCAAGGCACAAACCTCGGGAACTATTCACCGGTCAAACTGCTCCCGCTCCCTGAAAAAGACGATTTTTATGGAGTAGGAATCGATCTATTCGAGGTTCTTCAATTACATGCATATGGATCAGTAACAGATAAAAATACCTTTTCAAATATCAATGACAATGACAATCTCGGTGTCGGCTACGAAGTCGATTTAGAAAAGCAGTGGAATATTTTTTTGATAACCGGGCAGTATCTTTCCTACGATGAGCACTTCAACAAACCGCAAGACAAAGAAGAAATCGACTATCAATACCGATGGAACACGACTGAACCTTTAGAAGAACTGGCAGATATTAATGTCGGGATAAATCCAAAACCTTTTTTACAAATTGACGCGGGCTACGGTATAGTAAATCGAACGCATAAACGCAAGTTATTCAATATCCGTCCCTTCTTTTTTAATTTCGGTTACGAAGCTATCGATAGTATCGACAAATACTATGCCGGGTTTGCTAAGAAATACGACAAACTCGCCCTGACATCTGCTTATGAGTATATCCAAAAGACGCATTTCCTTAATTATGACATACAGTACGCGATAAAGGAAAATAACCGTATAAGTATAGCGGGCAATTATGACCACGACTCGATCAATCAGGGCATAACTACGAAATTCAATATCACTACACTCCCTCTATCATTCTCTATTGGACACCGATTATACAATGATACAACCTTTTTATTCGGTAATGCAATAGTAAATATCCAGCATAAGTACGGCGCAATAATCGGGAACATTGAACAAACCCAACGCTACTCGCAGAAACGCGATGAGAATTATATAAAGGTTGACGAAGGTACGGGGAATTATGTGCTCGACTCGGTGACCGGTGTCTACATCGAAAAAGATGGTGGAGACTATATCAGGAAAGTGTATCTACTCCAGGAGTTTGAACGTGTGGTGAATCGTAATTACAGTATTGAAACATCCTTTCGGCAATATATCCTTGATATGGTAGGACGCTTCCATTACACTGAAGAAAGTGATTTCAAAAGTAATTTTGGCGAATTGATCATTGCTATCAGTAAGGTACCGTATGAACTCGAATTCGATATTCGCCAGGATTTAGTAAATGATGGACGCTATGCACTTTTTGAAATAACGAAGCGCGAACGAGTATTATCAATCGCCCCGTCATATAAAAGCCTTTCAGGACGCGTTGAGGTAAAAGAAACAATCGAAAGATACAACGCCTTTATCAGCGAAACAAGACGTTCTTATGGCGGCAAAATCGCCTGGCGGATCCTCTCATATCCAGTAATAAGACCAGAATTCGGCTACTCATATAACGAAATTTTTTCGAGTTATTTTTCCAGCTCTGATATATTTTTGTACGAACCGAGGGCAAACCTGTTAATGGGTTTACCGTTCAGAACAAAGGGACGAGTTGAATTAACCGGTGAACTGATCTACCGAGATTACAGCCTTGATGATGTACCTTATTTCTTTGCCGCGGCTGAACCCCCTGGTCTCACTAAAATAGTAACTGCAACAGCAAGCTTTGGATTCAGCAAGAACACCGTACTCAGTCTTATATACAGAGTTGATTTTTCTCCAGATAATGAATTTCGTCAGAATCTTCGTTTTCAAACAAAAATAAGATTCTAATCATGAAGATAAAGGAATTTGCTTACCATCTGCCTGCAGAACTGATCGCTCAATATCCGCTGCGCACACGGGATAGATCACGACTTTTGGTCCTTGACCGGGCATCAAAAGAAATCGTTCATACACATTTCCATGAGATCTCCAGGTTCTTCAAGGCAAAGGATGTCCTCGTAATAAATAACACAAAAGTATTCAAGGCACGGTTAAAAGGTAAAAAACCTACAGGCGGTGCCGTGGAACTGCTCTTGATCAAAGAACAAACTGAAGGCATATGGGAAAGTATGGTGTCACCGAGTCGACGAGTCAGGTCAGGAACACAGGTCATTCTCAAGGATGACGTTTATGCTAAGATACTCGAGATAAAAGGTGCAAGGTGTTTGGTAGCCTTCAATATCCCTGCAGACAAAGTCATTATGGATTTAGGTGTCGTACCTCTTCCTCACTATATAAAACGCTCGGCTATTACAAACGATGAAAAAAGTTACCAGACGACTTTCGCCAAAAAAACCGGTTCTATCGCGGCACCTACCGCAGGTCTGCATTTTACAGAGGAAGTTCTAAAATTGTGTGAGGAAAAAGGTGTGCGGCTTGCCGAAATAACTCTTCACATTGGACCAGGCACATTCAAACCGATCCGAACCCAGAACATCGAAGATCATATTATGGAACCGGAATATTACGATATCTCTCAAGATTCAATAGATTTGTTAAACGACGCTTCACGAATAATCGGCGTCGGCACGTCGGTTTGCCGCACTTTGGAAACGTATGCACTTACTAATGATACTGAAGGTTCAGCTGAGTTATTTATCTACCCTGGGCATCCTTTTAAAATAATCGACTGCCTTGTCACAAATTTCCATTTGCCATGTTCAACACCATTGCTCCTGGTCTGCGCATTTGCCGGAAAGGATCTAATCTTTAAGGCATACCATGAAGCGATCGAGAAAAAATATCGCTTTTTGTCTTATGGCGATGCGATGTTGATACTTTGACAACTCACTGTCCTCTGTCACAGTCGAAAACGAAGACCTAAACCCAGACAAACAAGGGTGCTGTGTTCCCTCTCACCACCGATTATATCTGGAATGACAAACGAAGCCGCACCCTGTGTGGTATTGCCGGTTAAGTTGGCAAAGATATCGAAATTACCCAAAGAAAAATCAGTACCCCCGCCAAATGATATCGCAGGCAGCGCCGACATCGGAATACCTTTTATATCATAATATTGGAAATGAAAAATGATCCCGGCACGTAAAGTAATGAATGTCTGAAACCCTAAATTCAAACCGGTTCTTAGTTTTAAGTATTTGTTATCACTCGATATACTCGCACCACCAAAAAGACCGGTCTCAAAACGCCATAATCGAAGACCTAAACCTGCAGTAGCACCGGCAGTGCCCAAAAATAGTGTATTTACGACATCACTGTATGCAGAATCACTTTTTTCAAAATCATAGACAACGATCTTTGCATGACCAGAAATAATATGATTTACGGTATCGACCGTTAGGTTATCGTCATCGATCCTGATCGATGGTATGACTGAGGGGATCGAGGCAAGAAGTTCATAATCACCATTGATGAATGTCGGTCGGCTGAACTCCCCACACAAACCAAGGCTCACATTGCGCCACTCTTTTTTTATCCCCCAGGTAAGCGTTGAAAGAGCAAAACTGATATCAATATCACCAAGACATGAGAGGATAGAATCAGCATCGATATCCGCATCAAAGGTTGCGTTGATCTGCCAATCATCGATCGCCTCGATACTGATCTGTCCACCACCGATCACTTGTCCGTCAAATAAACTGGTAAATCCACCGTTAAGTGATACCGGGGTCAATTGCAGACCAAGTCCGCAATCGATACCCAGAATTCTACGCGCGACACCGATCACAAAAGTATTCGTTGTAAAACGGCCATCTCCCTGGCCCTCGAATGCAAGGTCGCCATTGCCATTGAACTGAATTTGCACAGGGATTGTCAGTCCGACCGGGATCTCATTTATGTCAGCATGCGTAAATATATATTCAAAATCAAGACCGTAATCAGCCGAGGGGGTCGACTGGGCAGAAAAATCCAAACCTAGATAGTCACCACTCTGATAGCCGATACCAAAACCCCATTTTTTATAACCGAAAGCAAGACCGACAAAATCAAACCCGCCTAATTGCCTTATATCAAGATCTGTAGGGATATGAACGGTATCAATAAAAGGAGTCAAGGTGTCAAAAGGGATATCAAATTGAGTGGCTAATTTAGTCGACATCTGTGAAGAGGCAGCGAGCATGATCTCTAACCTATCTACATTCACCAAACTGGCCGGGTTCATTGAAAATCCCATCAATCCACGGCTTATCGATGGATTTGCAAAACCCGGATGGATTAAAAATAGATTAGACCCAGGATACGAATATTTCAGGGTAGCTGTAACGTCAGCTTGTATATTGATCTGGGAAAACAGGATAAGGCAAAAAAGCGTCATATCGTCATAATAGAGGAAAAAAAGATCGGTGTCAAGGATCCCATCGCTATCACATGATCACCAGCTGTTGATTTTGTCTTGACATTCCAGTATTTGTGCATATAATAAGGGTTATGAAATTGATAAAGGAGGCAAATGCCAACGATTAATCAACTCGTCAGAAAAGGTAGGAAAAAAGTATCGTCAAAAAGCAAGGCGCCAGCACTGCAAAAGAATCCTCAACGTCGTGGTGTCTGTACCAGGGTTTATACGACTACACCTAAAAAACCGAATTCCGCGCTGCGCAAGGTCTGCAAGGTCAGGTTGACAAATGGCTTTGAGGTAACTGCTTATATACCAGGTGAAGGACATAATTTGCAGGAACATTCAATCGTGCTAGTTCGTGGTGGTAGGGTTAAGGACTTGCCCGGTGTTCGTTATCATATCATCCGCGGAAAATATGACACAGCTGGAGTCGAGGGGCGAAAGAAAAGCCGCTCTCTCTACGGTGTCAAAAAACCAAAAGATACCGCGGTGACTTCTTAGGGGAGGATAAATGGGCAGACGAAGAAGAGCACAAATACGCAGAGTCCAACCTGATCCAAAATTCAACAGTATATTGGTTAGCAGATTCATCAACTATTTACTCTGGGATGGTAAAAAGAGTACGGCTCAGGGTATTTTCTATGGTGCATTAAAGGTCATCGAAAAGCTGACCAAAGAAGACGGTCTCACTGTATTTGAAAGAGCACTGAATAATGTAAAACCAGTACTTGAAGTCAGACCGCGCCGAGTTGGCGGTGCAACCTACCAGATTCCAATGGAAGTCAGGGCAAGTCGCAAGGAGACCCTTGCCATAAGATGGGTTATAAAAGCGGCACGAACAAGATCTGAACACCGCATGGAAGAAAGACTTGCCCAGGAGATAATTGCCGCAAGCCGTAATGAAGGCATAGCCATAAAAAAGCGAGAAGAAGTCCACCGTATGGCTGAAGCGAACAAGGCTTTTGCGCACTTCCGTTGGTAGGAAACCTTGACGACAAAACAGAGCAAAGCAGCTGACATAGTCATCAAAAACTGTCTGGGTGTAAAAAAAGGCGAGAAGGTGGTCATTATCACAGATAAACCTTGTCGAGCAGTCGGTGTGATCCTCTGGGAAAGATTACGTCAGGTTACAGATCCGATTTTTGTTGAAATAGAACCAAGACAGATCCACGGCCAAGAACCGCCCGCGTTGGTATCTGAAATACTCAAGAAAAGTCATGTTTTCATCATGCCAACGAGCAAATCACTCAGTCATACAAGGGCTCGTATTGAAGCCTGCCGTAATGGAACACGAGGTGTGACAATGCCCGGGATTACGCTCGCAATGTTTGAGCGCACGATCAATGTAGACTATAAAAGGATAACTCATCTGACAGTAAAGATTGCCAGGCTATTGTCCAGGGCAAAACAGGCAAGCATAACAACTCGATATGGTACTCGCTTAGATCTGCATCTTTCCAGCCGTCATGGATACATTGATACAGGATTCACGAAAAAACCCGGTCAGTTCTCAAACCTACCAGCTGGTGAAGCCTACATTGCGCCCCTTGAAGCATACAGCCATGGGACTATCGCTATCGACGGTTCTTTTGCACCTATCGGCCTCCTTGACACAAAGGTGCTTCTTGAAATAGAGAAGGGGCAGATCACAAATATTCACGGTCACAGAAAGCTGAAGTCAATTTTCGCTAAATATGGTAAAAGGGAAAGGACTCTGTGTGAATTCGGGGTCGGTACAAATTATCAAGCAAAAATAACCGGTGAAGTCCTTGAAGACGAAAAGGTTCGCGGTAGTATTCATGTTGCATTCGGTAACAACCTTGGTTTTGGTGGCAAGAACAAAGCAAGAATCCATCTTGATGGTGTTATCAAGGCACCAAATGTCTGGCTCGACGAGAAATTGATAATCAAAAAAGGTAAATTTCTAATCTAAAAAACTCAGTTGCTCAACTTTTTAATCACCATATTTATTTTCACTACACCCATTTCTGATATCCAATTTGCCGGTAACAACTCTATTTCCAGTAAAACACTGCGTAAACAACTCGTATCGAAAAAAGGTGAAGAATTCAATGAGGTGAGCTTAGCCTTTGATTCTGATAAATTGATAGATTACTACGGAACACAAGGATTCTTCAATGCATCAATAACTCCGCACAGTGATTCAGTTCAAAAGGGCATTGTCATTGGATTCGATATAGCAGAGGGTGAACGACCCTTGATCAAGGAAATTATAATATCCGGTGTTGAAACCAAAGACAATAAAAAAATCAAATCATTATATGAAATAAAAAATGGTGACTTTTTTATTAAAATCAAGATTCAGAATACCCAAAAATCCATTGAGAACTATTATATGGACCGGGGCTACCCATATGCAGAAGTTGAGTCATCTTTGCTGCCCGATTCCGGCATAGTGCGCCTGGATTTGAATAAGAACGGATTCTATTATGTAAGAAATATCGAAATAGATGGTTTAAAGAAAACTAACCCAAAAATAGTCCAACGCGAAGTCGATTTCAAAAAAGGTGATATCTTCAATAAATCCAGGTTAATTGGAAGCCAGCGCCGCATATACAGCGTTGGCTTTTTCAGTACTATCAATGCCGAATTGATCAAACAAGAATCTGATAGTATCGATCTTGTCTTTACAGTTCGGGAATTGAAAACGCGAATCCTTAATTTTGGAATCGGTATGGCGATCCCCTTAAGTTTCCTCATATCCATCGGGATCGAGGAACTCAATCTTTTTAACGAAGGTCACCGTTATCAGTTCAAACCCTCGTTTAAAACGAATATAAAGAGAGAGTGGGAACTTAAATTAGAAGGAAGATACACCATACCGTATATAACGCCACTAAAACTCACCGTCTCGGATCTACCTTTTTTTTGGTTTGAAGAAACTGAAGATTTTACCAGACAAACACGGGGCAATGAATTCCGGTTATCAAAGTTGATATCCGATAATATACAAACAAGTCTTGCAAACCATTATAAATTCATCCATCTAGGCCCAAAGACCTCGGTTAAATTCCCAGATTCATTAAGAGATATCACGAACAGCATCCGATTGCAGGTTATGATGGATTATCGAGATGAATTTTTTAACCCGAAGAAAGGTTTTTATTCACTATCGCTTGTCGAATATGCGGGCGGCATTTTTGGCGGGGTAAATGACTTTTGGCGTCTCGAATGGGAAAATAGATACTATGTCAAGTTCCTTAGCAATATCCTTGCACAGCGCTTAAGAGTCGGCTTCATAATTCCGCGAGACGGTGTTTCAGTATATCAAAAGTACTATTTGGGTGGTCAATACTCGCTAAGGGGATATCCAGAGCGTTCGATCGGCCCAGACACACTGGCTGATGAAAGGTACGGTAATATCCTTCTTAATTACAATATCGAATATCGGGTGGGATTACCGTGGAATTTCGGTATTGTCGGATTTTTCGATATCGGCTATATCAATAACAAAATCGATCTTCAGGACACTGATTATCTAAAAGCCGGTGCTGGTTTTGGATTACGCTACTATACGCCGATCGGGCCGGCAAGAGGCGATATCGGTTTCCCGATAACTGACAATGGATGGGAATTGTATTTAGGTATTTACCATATTTTTTAGTGGCATGAAGAAATTAATACTCCCGATCATAGTCATCCTCTTCCTGGCCTCATCGGTCGTTATCCTCAAGGCGATAAACTTTACCGAGTTGATAATAGGTATCGTTGAAAGAACCACGAATCTCGATATCGAATACGCTAAAATAGTCGGCAACGTTTTCCAGGGTTTCCGTATCGATGATTATTCTATTAAGATATCACCGACTGATAGCATCTTTGGTAAAAGCGCTGGTATAACTTTCAGGTTCCAACCTTCACTCCTTCGACTGCCAAATTTGTTTGAAATAAATCTTACGGAACCCAATGTCGTCTTGACAAAAAAACCAAGTAATGGAGAAAAAGGAAATGCTTTTCAAATCCCCACTATAAATCTCGGTTTTCGTCTTAATATGAAAAACGGCAGGTTGATCTATACTGATAAGAAAAGCCAGGTGGTAGAGAATATCTCGGGTATCGTTTTCATTGACCTTGTTTCTGGCAACGTTTATATGAATACCATGAATCTTTCATTCCGTACCAAAGACTACCCACTTGTCATAACGAGCGCAAATGTCGATATAAGAATGGAGGGTGATAACATCGATGCCCGTAAATTCAGGATCAAAGGAAAAGGACTGATGCTAAACGGAAAAGGCACATATTCATTCGCGGATAATGAAGCTCATCTTGAATTCACTCAGTCAAATATCGCGCTTGAGCAGTTCAATATCTACCATGGTACCCTTACTTTCACCGGCAAGATAGATTATCGTGACAACAAGCTGTTGCCCAATATTCACGGAACCGCTGAGGGTGTCTACCCTATCGATTTTTTTAACTTCGAAACAAATATTTTTTCGGACACACTATGGGTAAATATCTTCGACGGCAGCATGTGGAAGGGCAATGTATTCGCGCAGGTAAAATTTTTTAACCCTGAACACTGGGGATTCGAAGCTGAATTCACCAATGTTGATGTAGCACACTTCCTCGATACAAAATCGCCGATACTGGTTAGCGGGTTCCTCGGCTACCGAGACCGAAATGTCGTCGGCTTTCTCAACTCACCATCCGACAAGGGACTCGGAATCGACTCGTTAATGCTGTTCGGGCATACTGCAGGACCACAAATAACAATGGATTCGCTCTTTATAAAGGAAGGAAAGAAAACTCTTGCTGCTCACGGCAACCTCTACCCTGAACATGATCTTGAAATCACATTCAATGATTTTGTTATCGGGCGTTTTGAGGAATTTGCTCCAATCCAAGGCGAAATCAATGGAACTTGTGCCCTGCGCGGGTCTTTCAAGGACTTAATCGGTACGACATTAAACGCAGATATCAACGGAACCAACGTTGTGTTCGGAGACATCAGCGCAGAAAAAATAACTCTAAGGGGTGCTGAATTTCAATTCCCGAAACGAACTGGGCAACTCGAGCTGGTCCTTGAAAATCCTTCTTATAAAACGAATTCGATTGAGGCATTTACCCTGTACTCTAACGATACAATGATCGACATCGAAGCGCGCAAGCAAGACAATAAGATAAGAATATCTGGCGTCATGAATGCTAAACTGAACGGAGAAATCAGGGAGATAATTTTCTCATATAATACTGTTGAAACAACGAACCGTGCACCGATAAAATTTGATATAATTAAAAAGGATATTGGCGAGGTGTATCTCAATTTTATCGAAGGGCAGTTAAAGGCAAATGTAAAACCGCTGGAACTTGATCTATCTCAAGGACAGGCATCAAAATTAGCATTATTACTGGGTTTTCGAGAACCCATTGAAGGAACAATAGATCTTTCTTTTAAAAATAATAAATTCGTGATCAATGCGCATGATATCAATTTTATGGATTTGAATAACGGTACCCTGAATACACACGGCGAGTATATCAAAAATAGCCTCGTCGTTGAAACATTGACCATATTCGACGAATCAAGCCAGCGTGTTTATGCTCAGGCAAACCTGTCCAAGGAAAAATCGTTCATCCATGCCAAAGCAGAAGAAGTCGGTGTATGGGTTTTCCCTTTCCTCAATGATATCCTGACAAAACCTGCAGGTATTATCAATGCTGACGTGACGCTGGAAGGGAATATCGATGATTTTAGTTTTTCAGGTTCAGGAGAAATAAGGGACGGTTCCTTTGGTGTCGAAGTAATCGCCGCGCACATTGATTCGCTGAAAAGCAAAATCAGGTTTGAAAAAGATATGATATTTTTCGAAACGGCAAAGGCAAAGGTCAGCGCTCTAGGACATTCATCGCGGTCGAGTTCCCAGATGTCAGATGCCAGTGCTGGCGGGTATGTTAAATTGGAACCGCAATTCAAGGTTGAAAACCTGAAGTTCGAGGTCAGTTTTAAAGATGCGCCATTCCAGTATCAACCATTTGCCTATGGGATTGGCAGTGGAAATTTCTCTTTTGGGATGAATGATAAAATAAGTTTTTACAATGGCAATATCGTAGTGAAGCAAGCGATTGTTCCGCTTGAGTTCGGGATGGAGATCGAGGAGGAAGAAGCCGCCGCGCTCGATACATGGACGATGAATATCCGCATAAAGGGCGACCGGAATATCTGGCTAAGAAATCATGATGCCGACATCGAGTTTGGCGGAGAACTTTATTTCCTCAAGGAACTGGGTCCCCTTTATCTTTCCGGTAAACTAGAAACCCACCGGGGCAACTTCTACTGGTTGAATCATGTTCTTTCCATTACCGAAGGACAAGTTACCTTTATACCAGAAGAACAGATCGATGCCGAGCTCGACGTTTGGGCAGAAATGAACACACGCGAAAGACACCCTGATACTCATGAAGAAATAATGATAAAACTACATTGTTTTGGTCCGATGTCAGAACCGATATTCGAGTTTTTCTCAGAACCCGCGTATTACAGCGAACAAGATATTCTTACCTATCTAAATCTCAACGTGAGCTGGCATGAGCTGGAACAGATAAAACAGGGGGACTATGTCGAAAAAGTGCTCCCGCACAGTATTCTTTCATGGCTTGAAGGAGATGTCTCGCGACGGCTTCGAAGATACACTGGTCTTGATTATGTCCGCATCGAAACACCATTTTTTGAAACGGAAAGCAAAACAAAGCTAACCGTCGGCAAGTATGTTTCGAGAGATCTTTTTGTAACTTACACTTATGACATTACATCGCTATCAAATGAATTTAATGTCGAATATTTTATCGATGATAAGAATGAGATATTGATCAAACGTGACGAGGACGGCGAATACAGTCTGCAATATCAATACCGGATAAGATTCTAAAATGGATAATGTTATTACTCCTCGATTTGCTCTTGACATTCAGGTGAATATAATTATAATTACCTGAGTTATAGTTATGATGGAGGTTTTTGATGCATAAAGTCTGTCTCTTGGTGCTATTAGTTAGCACCTCTCTTTTTAGTGCACAGCGACCAGGCGCAGTGTTCTTGATGATCTGGCCAGGTGCACGACCCACCGCATTGAGCGGTGCCTATGCAGCAGTCGTTGAAGATGCAACTGCATGCTATTACAATCAAGCCGGTCTCGGCTTCATAGATCGTACAACCGTCACACTTCAACATGCTAACTGGTTACCGGGACTTCATGATAATATGTACTATGAGTATGCCGGGATTGCAAAGCCTTTTAAAAAAGGTACTTTCGGCCTATCGATAATTTATCTGACAACCGGTAAGACTCAAGTCACGAATGATGAAGGTACGTACCTGGGTGAATATACGACATTTGATATCGCAGTAGGACTTAATTACGGGTTTACATTAACCCCAAAATTAGGGTTGGGTCTAGGATGGAAAGTCATCTATTCGTATCTAGTCCCGAATTGGGTCTTTGAAAGAATGCCTGAATTGGGCATTGAACAAGGCGGCACCGGTTTGACCTATGCTTTTGATGCCGGTATCCTATACAAACCATTTGATTTTCTATCGCTTGCATCTGCACTCCAGAATATCGGCCCTAATATCAGTTATTCAGAAAGCGGCTCATCTGATCCTCTGCCCTATACATTCCGTGCCGGCATCAAGTTCAATCCGATAAATTCCGATGTGATCCGGTTATCAGTGACCGCAGATGTGACAAAAATTCTGGTTGGTATGTTTGCACAAGAAGAGAATAGTTTTTTCGAAAATTTGCAGTACGAATTCGAAGAAGCATGGAAAGCAGTGGGTCTTGAAATAGAATACTATAAATTCATAAAACTAAGCGGTGGTTACTTCATCGATACTGAAGGTCAAAGGAAAGGATTTACCTTCGGTGGTGGAGTCCGCGCCGGTGGTTTTTCCCTTGATGTAGGTATTGATCAAGCCATATACGACTTCAATACTACAAACCAAAAATTCTCATTATCATATCAGTTCTAATCCTTCCAAAAACAAAATTTGGAGGCTAACTTGAAAAGAATATGCGCCCTAATACTGCTCACCAGTTTGTGCTTTGCTGAGCGGTTGACAATTGTCAAAAATACGCAGAGTCATATCCCACAAGAACCACCTCAGGCTAATTTCATGTTGAAGTTGGTCAATGAAATGAATACGCAGACAATGCCGGTACACCGCTACCAACCGATAAGACTATTCAGAAATTTCCCCATGAACAAACCAAAAACAGCGGATGGCAAGGCGATCGTCAATGTATTGGCAATTCGGGTGGAATTTGTCGCTGATGATGATTCGCTTACAACCGGCGACGGGAAAATGGATCTCATTGGATTTGGCGTACCCGAGGACGGTTTATATTATGACCGGCCACACGATAAAATATATTTTGAACGCCAGATGCAATTTCTGAGCAACTATTATAAAAGCAATACCTTTGGCCAAGTAGAGGTGGAATATACGGTTAAACCGGACGGCGATACCACCTCTTACCAACTCCCGCACAAAATGGAATACTACTCTGGGTACGACCATTACGATCCGAGTAGCGGTTTTGTCTATTTTAACACCTATGCCATGGAAATGGGGTTAGTAAGAATCCTTGTTGATGCGATCGCTCAAGCTGACCAGGACCCGTCAATAGATTTCTCTGATTATGATGAGATATTGATCTTCCACGCTGGCTGCCTATTCCAGACGAGTCTTAATTTTTGGCGGTTCCGCGATCTCCCGGCTGCTACGATCCCTCCTGGAGCACTAGATTACTATCTCGGTATACCCTATATACTCGCTAATGCCGGAACCGATACTATTTCCGAAGCTGGGATCAATTCAGAAATGGCAAGAGTCGGCGAGTATATGGTCGGGATCGCCGGCACCATAGTCCATGAATTTGGACACAGTCTGGGACTTCCTGATCTCTACGATGTCACTGGCTGGTCAAATGGCGTTGGCTCGTGGTGCTTAATGTGCACCGGCGGTTGGGTCGGCGACATTGAAGCTGGTGCACCTGAGGGCGTGATACCGGGAAATCTCTGTGCCTGGTGCCGCTATGACCGGGGTTGGGTAAACCCGCCGGTGATTACTAATCCGGATACCCTCGTTACATTGCGCGCAACTTCAATCGACACAAATCAGTACAGTGTCGTCGACCAGACGATGATCAAGGTACCGATCTCTTCGAGTGAATTCTTCCTGATCGAAAACCGACAACAGGATATGCGCGCTAAGGATACGATTATAATTGATGCTGAAGACGGCGTCGTGGTCTCGGTGGACTATGGCGAATACGATTTCTTCTTACCCGGCAGCGGTATTCTCATATGGCATATCGACGATGAAGTCGTTAGCGTTTGGAATGATTCCGGTTATAATATAATGCAAATAGACCCGCATCATAAGGGTGTAGATCTGGAAGAAGCCGACGGTATCCAGCACTTTGATGAATGGTGGTATGGTGACGCTCTCGAGTATTATGGTTCCCGGTACGATGCTTTTTTTGTTGACGATAGTAATCTCTCCAATACTGAACTAGGACCATTCACAAATCCAAACTCTGATTCATATTATGGTAAATCATTAGCTGATTTTACAATCGAATCAGAGATAGATACACTCATGGATGTAACAATAGATTTTGATTTATTCCAGGACGGCTTCCCGGTACAAGCTCAGTATAACCAACCAGTGAAATCTGTTAGTTACGGAGACCTCGATGGCAATGGTGATAAAGAAGTGATCGTAGCGACCGAAATAGGTGGGATCTTTTGTTTCAACCATGACGGCACATCTTATGGTTTCTATTCCCGGTTCAATCCGATCACGACTTTCCTCGCGGTGGGTGATATCAATAATGACGGTGCAGACGACATAATTTTTGCCCGGGATAAAGAACTGATGTGTCTCAGTGGATTGACCGTCGATACGCTGCCCGGCTTTTCATTTAGCGCCGAAGATGAAATCCTCGGGGCTCCTTTGATCTTTGATCTTAATGATGATGGTTGCGACGAGATCATTGTCGGCAGCAAAGATTACAAATTATATTGTCTCGACTCGACCGGTACGAATATTCAGAATTTTCCCATCACTCTGAATACGTGGCTACTTTCAACGCCTTGTGTGTTCAATGAAGAAGAAAGACAGATCGGTGTACTGGGCTCTGACGGCAGGTTCTGGCTCATCGATAATGACGGTATTATCAAGGAATTCACTGATTCAGAGCATAATATGCTGACCTATGCTTCACCGGTCTGCGGTGATATCGACCGGGATGGTAATCCTGAGGCCGTGACGATTAACGGCTTCGGTACAATATATATTTATGGAAAAGATTCGCTTGAACAATGGTTCGATATCCTAATAGACACGACATTTTTTATGACCCCTGCTTTGGCAGACATAGATAATGATGGTTACCTTGAGATCATAATGGCTAATAGCAGCAAAACGTTTTACGTAACTAATCGTAATGGCACCTCTGAAAATAATTTCCCCGTTAACTCCGATGTGAACATCTTCTACCCGATTCTTGTTGCTGATCTCGACAGCGATAATCAAAAAGAACTGACCTATGGATTGGGTTCTTTTGATACATCGGTCGTGGCGGATTCTTTCGGTTTTGGTCAGCTAAAGATTATCCATGACCGTAACGACGAATTCCTGTTTTCACCGCTATTCGGTGAAAAAGGTTTCTCATCTCCAGGAGTGATTTTTGACATCGATGATGACGGTGATCTTGAACTCGCTTGTGGCAGCGATTTTGGTACTCTCTATATCTGGGATTTCCCTGGTACTGATGCATCGTGGAGTGGTTTTATGAACTCACCAAAGAACTGGGGTCTTTACAACGGTTTATTGGCTGATCCTCAAGCACAAAGTGGTCTACTCGGTATTTGTTACATTTATCCTTCACCGGTCGAAAGGAACGGACGCGTGAGATTCTTCCTCAAACAAGATGCCGATGTTACAATCGATATCCTCGACATAACTGGCCGGATAATAGGAAGTGAATCGATCGACGACCCGACCCCTAATGAGTATAACGAAATCGGTTTTGACTTCTCCAAACAAGCTAATGGTGTCTATATCCTGCGTGTTGAAGCTCGTAATGGCAGCACCAAAGAAGTAAAACACAAAAAATTTGCCGTGCTTAAATAGAAAGGAGAGCAAATGATCTTAGGTATTTCATTGATTTTTCTCCAAGCCATGAATCCGATATTTGCTTCGGCTGTGGTACCCGGTTTAGGTGAGTATATCCAGGGTGAGAAATCCAAAGCCAGGACCTTTTTCATTTTGGAAGGATCTATTTGGATAAGTTATCTGGGTTTCAATTATTTCGGGCAGAAAATGGACAGATCAGCACGGGCATTTGCGGTCGAACACAGCGGAGCAAACCCAGTAAATCACGACGACCGGTATTTTGACGCAGTCGAGGATTATCTTTCATCCGAACAACATAATCTAGAGGTCGAAAGAAATGCAAGTCTTTATTACCCGGATGATCCTGCAATGCAGCAGCAATACATTGAAGAGAACGGATATTTCGGTGATGACGCATGGGAATGGGACACACTGACAAACCGTACTGCTTTTTGGGAAAAACGAAAATCTGCTCGTGAGAACCTGCGTCGAGCATCATTCATGCCTGGTTTTGCGATCATAAACAGGATCGTATCGATAATCGATGTCGTTGTCTTTTCCGAAGAAGATAAGATCCACTTTGACACTGAACCCGGGCGTATCGGGATAAAATACAGATTCTAAATCCTGAATTCGAAATACTAAACGATACCAATATTCAAATAATTGAAATCCTCCCTTAATAGAAGATGTGATGTGTTTTGAATTTAAAGATTAGGGCTTCGGGTTTTAGCAAGGATTTATGGAAACGGAAAAGTTGATTCATGAAGCTTGCACCATTCTTAAAGAAACACAGACTCTGTTCGTCCTGACCGGTGCGGGCGTCTCAGCAGAAAGTGGTATCCCGACTTTCCGTGGTTCTTCAGGTTTGTGGAAGAATTATTCAGCTACTGAATTGGCTACACCCCAGGCCTTCAAAAAAAATCCTGCTCTGGTCTGGGAATGGTATCACTGGCGTCAAAGTCTGATCGTAAACGCAGAACCTAATCCAGCTCACTATGCTCTGGTCAAACTTGAAGAGATCATGCCCCATTTTCTCTTACTCACCCAAAATGTCGATAGCCTTCATCAACGTGCCGGTTCAAGAAATATCCTGGAACTCCATGGTAATATTTTTAGAACGCGCTGTTTGCGGTGCGATAGAGTCGCACCATATAAGATTCCTGAAAAGAAATCAGACAAGATCTTACCGACATGTTCTTGCGACGGTCTGCTGCGCCCGGATGTAGTGTGGTTTGGTGAATCAATCCCCCATGCCATTTGGCAGCGGGCTCAGGATTTTCTCAGTCATACAGATACTGCCTTGATATGCGGGACATCTGGGGTCGTATGGCCGGCAGCGGCGATCCCGGAGATCGCCCGACAAAATAATGCCAGAACGATCGAGATCAACCTCGAACCTACTCCGGTCAGTTCAATCGTTGATATATCAATCCAGGGTAAAGCAGGCGACCTATTACAACAACTTATTAGTGGTCTTAATCAATAACATCCATATCCTACAGTTAGGGTCATCATCTTAGTTTCACCAGCTTCTCAGCTTTTCGGTGGTCATCAACTAAAAAATATACACCGGGTTTTAATTTATCAGGATCGATCTGCCGTCCGGCTACATCATAGATTATTACGTTCTGTGAACGATCAATAATTAAAGGACCTGATATGATCGCGGGACACTTATGACCGACCGGCTGAACTGATTTTTCCTCGACTCCGATGGAGATATCAATATTACCGTAAATATCAGAATCCTCATGGAACTCGCCCCAGACTACAAGATAGTTTTCTAAACCGGCTGATAAGGCAGCGTTTTCTCTATTGTAAAAAGTATCCTGGGATATCTGCAGCTCATCGCCAAGTAAAAGCCCATCGATCGACACGGACCGGCCACAGACAGTGTTATTATTCTGCTGCCAGACGACAAAAAAATCAGACCCATCAAAGTCAACATCAGGGAAAGACTGTCCTGGCGTCCCGCCGGCGATTGTGATCTCACTACCCACTATTTGCCCCTGGGGTGAAACGAGCTGTCCGAAGATATCGAGATCAGTACCCGTGGAGCAAAAATCAGCGTATACTACCAGATAAATACTATTGCCAAAAGCTATCCTTGGCATTGTTGAGGAACCAGTAATGCGGGAGATTATAAAACTGGAATCTTCTGGTTGACCTGAATTATCCACAAATCTGCCGACAACGCCGAGAAAATCTTCGTGCCAGATAACCAGGGAACGGCTACCATCGAAAACAATATCCGGGTAATCATGGCCGTCACCAATATGAATAGCCGAATCAATAACAACACCTTGCGGTGTCACCAAAGCAGCAACGATCCCGGGGTTGCGACGATAATACGGATCTGACCAGACAACAAGGAAATTCTCACCGTTGAAAGTGACTGAAGGGTCAACCTGTCCGCCAGGATCATTACAGATAATAAAAGTATTAAGAGTATCAAGAGTTGGTGTGACCCGCACACCAAAAATATCGGCCATGCTTCAGCAACTGTCCTGAACAACGACCAGAAAGTTACCACCGCCATACGCAACCGATGATTTTATGATCCGGTCTCTTATTAGAAGTCGTCCATCAGGATCAATGACCGTGCCGTCATTTGCCACCCGCGCACTAAAGATCGAGCGATCCGGTGAGTAGAATCGCAAATCAGTCCAGAACACATAATATTGGTCATTGACAAAACAAACGACCGGATAATGCTGGGAAAGATATTCCGTGCTCACCGGGAAATCTGCGGGGATAAAAATAAACAGCAAACCAAGGATCATTATCTTCTGGGTGGTTGAGAATATTTCAAAAACTCACTTATTAAAGCTTCGGTTTCTTTTGCGGCTTCTTCATCGATAGGATTGATAGCAAAACCAGCATGGATCATAACATATTCACCAACTTTTATTTCTGGTACGAGTACTATTGAAATATCCCTTCTTACACCCATTATCTCAGCAACCGCTACGTTCTCTTCTTTTATCTCTTCTATTCTACCGACGACACCTAAACACATATTGGCTACTCCCTAATGTTTACTGTCTGCTCTTGGCATTGCCAAAAATCACCTGTCCATAAGAAATGCACCCATCATTGGTCGGCAATCTCTCGTGAAAAAAAACCTGAAAACCAGCATCCTCTAATTTTACCAGCAATAAATTCAATAAATAGCGGTTTTGGAAGACACCGCCACTTAAACAGACTTTCTTCACTCTATACAGTTTACTCAATTTTATTGTTACATCAAGAGCAAACGCAGCGATTGTATTATGGAACTTCGCCGCGATCACCCCTTTAGCAAGACCTTTTCTGGTATCGCGAATCAGAGCCTCAAAAAGCGGCGCAATTCTGATGATCATAGGTTCGGTCGGTTCAAGAACATAAGGGTAGTGCGACTTGACCCCGGTTCGAGCTGTATATTCAAGATTGATGGCACCTTCTGCCTCATAAGTGATCTCCTCGATCAATCCAAGAATCGCCGCGACACTATCAAAAAGACGTCCCATACTCGATGTGTAGACAAGATTACGATCTTGATCCAGCATTTGACTGATAACCCTGATTTCCTGAACTGATGCCTTAGGCAGTAGACTTTTTAAAGATCCCGGCATCTTGCTGCCGAGTAACTTTTTCACATACGCAAGAGCGATACGATAGGGTTTTTTTATACTCACCTCACCGCCAGGAAGAGGTAGGTATTCCAGGTGCGCAACACGCTTCTGTGTATTCAAATCACCGATAAAAAATTCGCTCCCCCAGATCTTTCCATCTGTGCCATAGCCAGTGCCATCAAAGGCGATACCAATGGCTTGCTCTGAAATACCATGTTCAGCAAGGCATGAAACAACATGAGCGATATGGTGTTGTACGCCGATCTTCTTACCTTTCATGGACTTGGCGATCTTGGTGGAGAGATAATCCGGATGTAAATCATGGATTATCAGTTCGGGTTCTATACGAAACCACTTCTTATATTTTCTGACCATCTCTTTGAAAAAGATCATGGTTTCGCGGTTATCAAGATCGCCGATATGAGGTGAAACATAGGCTTCTTTTTGCCGGGCGAGAGTAAATGTATTTTTAAGATAAGGACCCACACCAAGACTCGGTCTCACCGCGCATGGAAGATCGATGTGGGCAGGTGCATAGCCCCGGGAACGCCTCATTATTGAGAATCCCCTATTGATCAAGTAGAAACCGACTGAATCATCACATCTATTCAGAATAGCTCTATCATGGGTCAGGTAGTGAGTAATAATATGCCCCAGTTTTGCGATAATGTTATGATCATCGATAATGATCGGTTCATCCTGAATATTGGCGCTTGTCATGACCAGATACGGAATATGCTCGAGCAAAAGATAGTGCAGCGGCGTATAGGGGACCATGACTCCCAGATAAGGATTATTTGGAGCTACTGCGTTACAAATAACACTTTTTTTCTTTCGCAAAAGAATGACTGGTGCGATCGGTGAACTCATCGCATCTCGTTCTTGCGCTGAGATATCGCTGATCCGGGAGATATTACTGATCTTTGTCATTACTGCAAAAGGCTTGGTTGGACGATTTTTAAGGATCCTCAGTCGACATACCGCTTTTTTATTAGTAGCATCGCATGCGATGTGGAAACCTCCGAGGCCTTTTATCGCGATGATCTTACCCTGTTTTAGTAACTCAACAGTTTTAGCAGCAGGGTCATCACATCGCACTTTGATCCCGGTTCGTGTAAAAAGTGATAATGTTGGCCCGCAGTCAGCACAGCAATCAGGCTGGGCATGGAATCTTCGGTCTAAAACATCGCTGAATTCTGCAGCGCATTCTTGGCACATCGAGAAATCCCTCATCGAGGTATTTTTTCTGTCATAGGGTGTTGTCTGGATGATCGAATATCTCGGTCCGCAATTAGTGCAATTGATAAAAGGAAATTTGTAGCGCCGATCTTTTTTTTCGTTGAATTCTCTTAAGCATAAGCGACAGGTAGCGATATCCGGGGAAATCTGGGTAAAACCCTTCCCGACCTTGCTCTTTCTTATCGTAAAGCGTTTATATGATTTGAGAGTGAGGTAAACAACCTCTAATGTATCTATCCGCGACGCTCTTGGACTCTGAGTCTGCAGTTTTTTAACAAAACCATAAATATCCTTCTCGCTACCTTCGATTTCGATATCAACACCATTCGTTGTATTACGTACATACCCTTTTAAGTGATTTTCCGTAGCGACTCGATAAATAAAAGGTCGAAAGCCGACTCCCTGGACAACGCCCTTAACCTTTAGTCTTGCCCTTTTTCTTTTTTGCATTCAGTTCTTTTTCCATAAATAAATAAAAATCGTCAAAACCTCCACCGGTTTTAGCCGACACCTCAAAAATTTTTGCTTTTGAATTTTCTCTCATAATATTCTTTTTTGCTGCATCTATTGAAAAATCAACAAAGGGAAGGAGATCACTTTTATTAATGATCACGATCCTGGCAAGATGAAATAAAAGCGGGTATTTCATAGGTTTATCATCGCCTTCAGGTGTCGATAATATCGCCAGCTTATAATCCTCACCTATCTCAAACTCTGCTGGACATACAAGATTCCCAACATTTTCAATGAGAATAAGGTCATATTTCTTTTTTATCTTGGGTAATACCTGGGCGGTCATAAAGGCATCAAGATGGCAGGCTGTCAGAGTATTGATCTGGACCACATCAACTCCGAGTTTAGCCAGACGCTTGCTATCAACCTGTCCCCTAATGTCTCCCTCAATGATCAATATCTTAACCTTTCTTTTGAAATATTGAACGATCCTTTCGATAATACTCGTCTTACCGGCGCCAGGTGAAGCGATAATATTGATCACCAGGCTATTCATGCGGTCGAATTTTTGCCTGTTTTCTTGCGCTCGCTGTTTGTTCGACACAAGAACCGGCTTTAGCACATTAATCTTCTTCATGATGATCTCTCCTTATTTAAACACACATCATTCGACTATTTGAAAGTCTCTTATGTTTAGCAGTGAATTACTTTTTAAAACACCGCTTTGATCAATCACCTTCAATACTCGCTACATAAAATTCTCTGCCTGATATTACTTCGATCGTCATTTTCCCGCAATCAGGGCAGACCAGGATCGGTTCTTCGATCTTGTTCTCTTTACCACAGCTGGCACATTTGATGCGTATCGGGACTTCATTGAATGTAATCTCAGCATCCTGACATTTTGTACCGGTCTTGAGGTATTCAAAGTAAAATCTGATTGAATCAGGTGAAAACCCGGTAAATTTCCCGATTTTCAAATGGATTTTGTAGATCTTCGCTAGATTATTTTTCTCTGCCTCGGTATTGCAGAGATCAACAAGAGCTTTGGTTATACCGAACTCGTGCATTCTATCGACTGATATTGATTGTTAATGAACGGGCTTTGGTATGGCTCATCTAACGATCGCAAATTTACATACCTTATTACCGTAGAAATGAGATTTGATCAGGGCAAAATAAAGTCCGCTACTAATATCTTCAGGGATGTCCCAGACAACTTCGCCGAAAACATGATCTGGCTGCAGGTCATCAATGAGCATTCTCCCTGATATCGAATATATATTGACGAATGCATCTCGGGGTAGATATTTGATGCGCAGGACCCCGCCCCCGAGTACTGGATTCGGGTAGATCAAAATGCTGTCAAGCTGAGTAACCGTATTATTCTCAACTGCGATCTTCAGTAACCCGGTCTCGCCGCCTAGCCAGAAACATCCTCTTAAGGGATCAAATTCAAATCCCTGCACCTGAATAAGCTCATTGGAAAAATCAAGAAACTCGATATTCACACCGATTTCATAGTATCGCCAGCCATCGATAATGTTTTGTATCGGGTCATAATAATAGATCCCATCCCGGGCCATGACCCAAACCCTCCCTTCAGAATCGAGTTCCACATCCAGAAGTTCACCAGATGAGACATTTGAGACTGATGAAAAATCGACTCCATCATAAATGACCAGGGCCGATTCATTTGCTATATACAAATTATTTGCGCCATCAACCGCACAGCCATAAGCATAGTTTGACACCAAACCGTCCGCAGTATTGAACTCACCCTTGCTGTCGTCACTTCTATCAAATAGAGTATTCTTTGTATCGATCATGAGCAGGGTCTTTTCAGTTACAAAAGTGCGCCAGATCTTCCCTTCTGAATCCAATGCCATTTCAACGATAAAACCGCTCTCTTTATCACCAAGGAAATAGCCTTGCTCACGAGTCGAGTCGATTACCCACACTTTATCAGATGGCCCAGCCAAAGCCAAAAACATATTATTATTCCGATCAAATTTAATATCCCAGACCGCTACGGTGCTGTCGATACCATGATACAGGTTATACATGAATTCCCATTCCTTTGATTCGGGATCAAATGAAAAAGCCATCACCGATGAAGCACTATTTGGAAATGCATTCATCGCGCACCACACCTTACCATCTGGTGCTGTCTCACAACGATGGACTCTATTCGATGGAATGATCGAATCAGTGGAGAAATTTATCCATGTCGCGGTGCCGTCGAACCAGGCAAATCCTCTCGAATCGCTCGACCGTGATCCGCAGGCGACAAAAATACCGTATTCATTTGCCGTTATATCGGATATATGATTGGACGGCAGACAGTTATTCCTGGTAAGCTCCCATACATTATTACTGAAACTGTATTGACCAAGACCTTCGCCAAAATGATCGCGCGCATAGCGGTTACCAAGTCCGCAGAGAATTTCACCGTTCATATTCAGTAAAGAATTAACCTTGCACAGATAAGGTATGCCATTATTTATGATGCTCAGGATACCTTGATAAAAAATAGCGACTTGAGAAATTGAATCCATGGCAAGAACGAGCGAATCACCAAGCTGATTCACATCATTAATACTCTCGCCTGTGAGCAAAGTATCAAAATAAGTCCCCTGAAAACTATTCAAACCCATGTCAGTAGCGATATAGATAGAAGTGTCTTTTATGAAGATTTTGTTGATATGATTGCTCAAGAGCCCATGTACAGTAGAGTACTGTTCAAATACTGAAAAATTTTTACTGAAACGCACAAGACCATTGTCAGTACCGACCCAGATGCTCGTATCGTCCAGTGCAATGGTCAAAACATTCTTTGAAGGCAATCCTTCAGGCTCACGTATCTTCATCCTCACGTCATCTGAAAAATCATCGGTCGTACCCATTGTATTATTGAACAGAAGACCATCAGCTGATCCTATGTAAATACTGTCGCGCAAACAAACGATATCCTGTGTATTTGTCCCGGTTAGATGTTCTGCTGGATAAATCCATATTTCATTGAAATCATTATCAACCAAAGCAAGCCCCAGTTCATTACCGACCCAGATAAAACCGGTACTGTCGAGCGCAAGACAATGCTGCCGGTTTAGCTGCAGTCCATCGGTATTTGTAAGCACCTGGAAATCCCTGGATCGACGATCATAGGCTATGATACCGCCGCTGGTCGCACCATATACGACCGAATCTTGACTGACTATCTCATAGTAATAGTTAGTATTTGTATAGTAATACGGCTGAATATTAATTTCAGCAACGAGGACTAAAATTAGTATCATGAAATACCTTTTTAACAAACTCGGTTGAAATTACATACACTAATCTGAAATACAGAAAGGTTTTTAATAACCACCTTAAAGGCGTTGAAGGGTGATAGTGTTTTTTGAAAAATCTATAAAAACCGCGAGAGTGGTACATTGCCGGGTGGATATTATCGGTTCGAAAATTTTCACCGCGATAATGTATCGCATATGATTCCGGCAACCACCAGGTTTCCCAACCCTTCTCTTTTAGGCGGTAACAAAGATCAGCGTCTTCAAGGTAAAGGAAAAAATCCTCATCAAAAAAATCAACTTCTTCTGCAGCTTTTCTTCTTATCATCATCAAAGAGCCTTCTACAAAATCAACCTTCTGAGGACATCGGTAATCTAGATCAAGGTAAAGATATTTATTGGAAAACTCGTTATTCGAAAATATCCGTCTTGCTAAAGACCGGCGACCAAAAGGTACATTAAAGTAATGAGGAAATCTCCGGCATGTATGTTGCCGAAACCCGGATGGACTGAGTATCTCACCGCCGAGGATACCACATCTTGGATGCTGCCTCATGAATTCCAACATAGAATCCACGGCATTTGGGAATACAACGATGTCCGGATTTAACAATAGAAAGTACTCATTCTGCAGTGTCTGCGCTGCACGATTGACTGCGGCGGCAAAACCAAGGTTTTTATGATTACCGATATACCGCAATTTTGGAAAAGAATCTCGGGCAAGCTGCAGGCTCCCATCAGAAGAACCGTTATCATAAACGGTTACCAGGCGACCGTTCATGGTGCCGTTATTGACACTCAACGATTTCAGACAATTCAACAGGTGAAAACCCGAGTTGTAATTTACGATAACGATATCTAAATGCATTTTTTCCCTAATATCGACCTGGCCCGCAGTTTCCAAACTAACCAAAATGCTTCCCAGATTATTCCTTTTGACATCTTTGATTCACCCTGCCGGCGTTCGACAAAAATTATTGGAATTTCTTTGACTTCTAAACCGGCTCGGCGAACACAAAAAACGCTTTGTATTTGAAACCCATAACCATCCACTTTAAACCCCTGCCAGTTAACACTTTTCAGCGCCCTATTAGAATAGCATTTGAAACCGCTCGTAAGATCCTTGATCCTCATACCGGTCACGATCCTTGCGAACAAACAAGCAAAGTAGGAGAGTAAGAGACGTTTCATTGGCCAGTTGACAACACTTATACCAGTCACATAACGTGAGCCGATGATCAAATCGTAGTCATCCAATAATTCAATGAACCTCGGTAAATCATCCGGGTTGTGCGAAAAATCAGCATCCATTTCAAATGCGAAATCATAGCCGTTTTCTAAGGTATAACCAAATCCCAGGACATAAGCAGTGCCTAAACCCATTTTTCGCGGCCTTTGCATGAGGTGAATTTTTTTGTTTGTCCGCGAAAGAACCTCAACGATCTTGGCTGTACCATCTGGCGAATTATCATCAATGATCAGGATATCGAGCCGGTTTGGCAGGGACAATATTTTCTCGATTATCTTTTTAATATTAACAGCTTCGTTATACGTCGGGATAATAACAAGCCCCTTTTTCATATCTTCTATTATACATGGCATTTTATTTTTGTCAACGCCTTCAACAGCTTGCCCTTGACTTACAAGAGAAATAGCGTATATTAGTCTATGCATGTTTACATTGAAGATATCGGGAAGTACGAAACAAAAGACGTAACTGTAAAAGGCTGGTTGTATAATAAACGCAGCAGCGGTAAGATCCGTTTTCTTATTATACGCGATGGAACTGGTCTTATCCAATCGGTGATCACCAAAGATGAGGTAGCTGATCCGATCTTTGAACTGGCCGATAAGATCACCAGTGAATCTTCAGTCGTCCTCACCGGTTCGGTTAAGAAAGAAGACCGCGCTCCTGGGGGTTATGAAATAATCGTCAAAGATCTACAAATAGTTCAACTCGCCCAGGAATATCCAATTACCCCCAAAGAGCACTCAGTGGAATTTCTGTTACCATTGAGACATCTCTGGCTTCGGTCAAAAAAACAAAATGCCATCATGCGTATCCGACATGAGGTAATTAAAGCCTGCCGGGATTATCTTGATGAACGAGGTTTTATCTGCGCAGATTGTCCGATCCTCACGCCTGCATCTGTTGAAGGAACAACGACTTTATTTGAGGTTGAATATTATAACCAAAAAGCTTACTTGAGCCAGAGCGGTCAGTTGTATAATGAAGCGACTGCCGCTGCTCTTGGTAAGGTATATTGTTTTGGACCTACTTTCCGGGCCGAGAAATCCAAAACCAGACGTCATCTCACTGAATTCTGGATGCTTGAACCAGAAGTCGCTTATATTGAGCTCGATGGGATCATGGACCTGGCTGAAGAAATGGTCGCCTATACAATAGAGCGTGTCATCGCCAGAAAGACTACTGAGTTGGAGATACTCGAACGGGATATTGAAGTGTTGAAAAAAATTAAAAAACCATTCCCAAGGATCACCTATAACGAAGCAGTCGAAATCATCCAAAAAAAGGATAAATCATTCAAACTCGGCGACGATTTTGGTGCACCACACGAAACTATTGTTTCCGAGTCATTTGAAAAACCGGTATTTATCCATCATTATCCAGCTGATATCAAAGCCTTTTATATGAAACGCGATCCTATGGACAGCTCTTTGTCTTTAAGCGTCGATATGATCGGTCCAGAAGGTTCTGGTGAGCTCATTGGTGGTGGTCAACGTGAAGATGATTTTAATACCCTGCTTAAGGGTATTAAAAAACATGAACTATCAGAGGATACTTATGCATGGTACCTTGATCTGCGTAAGTATGGTACTTGCCCACATGGTGGTTTTGGTCTTGGTTTGGAAAGAACTGTGGCCTGGATATGCGGGATCAAACACCTCCGTGAAACAATACCCTTTCCCCGGATGCTAGATCGCGTATATCCTTAAAAATCATAGCAAAAGATAAAAAACCGCATTCACAATTCGTTTTTCTGGTCGTAATTACGAAACAATAACGAGGACAACCCATCAATATTCATCAAAAATTAAATTTATTCAATTTTACCCCTTGACAAATTAAAAATTTTTATTATAATGTAGTATGAATTTAAAAATATTAAGTTGTCCTTCATGCCGTACAAAAATGGTCATCAGTGAACTGAAATGTCCAGAATGTGACCTCAAGGTGAGAAAAGACTTCTCACCATGCGAATTCTGTCAGCTATCTGAAGAAGACCACGAATTCTTAAAGATATTTCTTCGCGCTCAAGGCAAGATCACAGATATCGAGAAACTACTCGGTATATCTTATCCAACGATTAAGGCAAAGATCGAGAAATTACTGACCGCGCTTAAACTCTCGCCGATCCAGGGAGACGAAGATCCGATCGAGGCTCTTGCTCAAGGGAATATCTCGGTTGATGAAGCCGTTGCTATCCTTAAACAAAGGAGAAAAAAATGAGACATATCTACTACCGGTTGTCTGGAGGCATTCTGCTAATAGCAGCAGGTCTGCTGATCTGGCTGGGTAACCTTAATATCCTTGATATTACATGGCGCCGCGACTGGCCTGTAATACTGATTATCATCGGTGTTTTAGAATTAGTAAAGCATATCGTAAAAAAAAGATAAGTTGAGGTTAGAATAACCATTTATTAAAGGAG
>Ga0315534_1000224_pt1 | contig 36341 bp, 32 predicted proteins | sample SalMarSW160240MG_FD_203094 | JGI IMG/M metagenome (GOLD analysis project Ga0315534, IMG submission 203094) | Salt marsh sediment microbial communities from the Plum Island Ecosystem LTER, Massachusetts, United States - Salt Marsh Sediment SW1602-40 ... | reverse complement strand
CTCACCGCAATCCAGCTGCTGTGGCTTAACCTGATCACGGACGGCGCGCCGGCGCTCGCCCTGGGCATGGAAGCAGGTGACCCGGATATCATGGATCGTCCTCCCCGGCCGCCGGCTGAACCCGTGATCAACAAGCCGATGCGCGTTCGGATCGGGATCCAGACAATTGCTATCGCTGGTGTCACCCTGACAGCTTACCTGCTAGGGATCCAGCTTTATCCCGGTGTGCCGGAGGAAGCAAAGACGATGGCCTTTGTCACGCTTTCGTTCTCGGAATTGCTGCGGGCCTTCACGGCCCGGTCGGAGAACTACCCTCTGCTGCGGGTAGGGATCTTCAGTAATCGTTGGATGGTGGTCGCGGTCTTGACCTCACTCATGCTCCTGGTGGGAGTGATCTACCTGCCGTTCCTCCAGCCAGTTTTCAACACAGTCCCTCTCGGATGGTTGGAGTGGGAAATTGTGCTGCCGCTGCTCCTGGTACCGGCAGTTGTTGCAGAGTTGACGAAAATGATCAGCACCCGGCGGGCGAGAGCTGAGCAGCCAGCTTAGGACCTGAAGCATGATTGATAGATATGGCAGGTTGCCGGCCCTGTACGGACAGCCTCCTGAACACACTCTTAAGGGCGATCATGGCCAGCACGCTCGGCTCACCTGAGCTGCGCAGCATCATCTGGCGTGCATTCGACGTGATGCTGTTGGTAGGAATCATCGCCTCGTTCTTGACCTTTTTCGTCTTCTAGCCCCAGGCTTAGCCTCGCTCAAGGATCGTCGCTGTCGCCATCCCGTGCCCGATGCACATCGTTTGCAGTCCCCAGCGGGCTGATCGATCACGCATCTCATGTACGAGCTTGGTCATCAAGATTGCACCGGTCGCGCCAAGAGGGTGGCCATGAGCGATGGCACCTCCGTCGGGATTGACCTGATCCAGGTCAGCGTCGAACTCGGCCTGCCAGGCCAGGACGACGCTGGCGAAGGCCTCATTGATCTCAACCACATCGATCTCGTTTAGTGTTAGACCCGCACGATCAAGTACAGCCTGCGTGGCTGCGATCGGCCCATCCAACATGAGCACCGGATCCGAGCCGACGACAGTGCGGGCGGCGATCCGTGCCAGCGGCTCGAGTTTATATCGGCGCAGTGCTTCATCCGAGGCGATGAGCAGGGCTGCTGCGCCATCGCTGATCTGGCTGCTGTTCCCGGCCGTGATTACCCCGTCCGATTTAAAAACCGGTTTTAGGGCGCCCATTTTCTGCCGGTCAGGCTGCAGCCGAACGCCCTGATCATGCTCCACCAGCGTTCCTGTCCCGTCCTTCATCACGTGCACCGGAACGATCTGGGCCGCGCTGCGGCCCGCGCTCATTGCAGCGGCGGCTCGTTGGTGGCTCTGGAAGGCATAGTCGTCGAGTGCGGAGCGGGTGAGGTTCCAGCGTTGGGCCATCATCTCGGCGCTGACGCCCTGGTGGACCATTTCATAGGGGAAGTTCTCGGGCCAGTTTTCGGGATAGTCGGCGCCCAGCGGCTGGTGTGACATCATCTCGATCCCACCGGCAATGACCAGATCCATGTCGCCGGCCAGGATGGCCTGAGCCGCAAAGTGGACGGCCTGTTGACCGGAGCCGCACATCCGGTTGAGTTGGAGGGCGGGTACTTTATATGGAAAACCAGCCTGGAGGGCAGCTAGGCGCGAGATATTTGCGCCCTGATCTCCAATGGGGGTGACGCAGCCGAGGATCACGTCTTCGATGATGTCCTTGGCGATCCCGGCACGCTCGATGACGCTGGTGAGCACAAGCGCGGCAAGATTCACTGGAGCTATGGGCTCCAGCACCCCGCTGTCTGGCTTTCCCGACCCGATGGGTGATCGAACACAGGCGACGATCCATGCCTCACGTGTCATGCGAAATCCCTCCCTGATGATAGACATGGCAACCCCACCTCTTCTTGAACGCCGGGGTTATGAGCATGAATTGAGCATAGGGCCCACCCCAATATGTGTCAATACCCGGGAGGTGTGGGATGGGATCATCGGTGAGAGTACAATACGAAATGTCATGCACACCCTTCGAATCGACCGACTTGAAGCAATGAAAGTTATGACAAGGGAAGTCATCCTGCTCTTGATCGCCGCCCTGGCTGTCTCCTGCAGTAATGGCCCTATAACCCCGCAGCCGATTCGGGATCCGGACGGGCTGGTGCAGGCACTGCGGGATGCTGGAGCGAGCATCGAGCAAGTGTCTCAGGCTGATCTCATCGTGGACTTGCCCAGGCCGCAGTTCTACCAGCTCGACGGGGCGTTGGTGCAGATCGGAACGGCTGCGCCGGAAGTATCCGACCTGGATGCGCTGGCTTCATCCGACGCCGACCTTCGCATCTGGTTCGGGAGAGGTTGGTACCTCGCATATGATGGACGCGAGGGGGGGGTGATCCTGCTGTTGAGCGGATTGCTTGGTGACCCCGTCCAGGCGACACCAATCGCGCTGGAGGAGCCGTTCCCGCCGGCCATCCCACGCGCGATGCGCAGGCTGGCGGAAGATCGCGGCGTATCTCCCTCGGAACTGACAGTTCTGGATTTCCAGCCGGCAATCTGGCCGAATTCCTGTCTCGGGATAGAAGTGCAAGCCACTGCTTGTGCACAGGACGAGGTATCTGGATGGGTCCTGACCCTCCTCCTGGATGGGACGAAATACCAACTGCATTGCGACGAGGCTGGTGAAAACGTTCGTTGGGATGATCCTGTCTCGGGGGGTGAAGAATGACAGACGGGAGAAAAGAGGCAGGCATGGAGTCGATTCCCGAAAAAAAAGGTTCCGCTCAGGAAAAGTACCACCTGCCGCGTAACATCTGGTTTTTGACACTGACCAGCTTCCTGACCGATATCTCCTCAGAAATGCTCGTCAACCTGCTCCCGATTTTCCTCTACAGTGTGCTTGGAGTCCGTACAGCGTTTATCGGGATCATCGAAGGCGTGGCGGAGGCGGTAGCCAGCCTGCTCAAGCTGGCATCGGGGTGGCTCTCCGACCGGAGCGCACGACGAAAGCCGTTGGTCGTGGCAGGGTATGCCCTCTCAACGCTCGCCAAGCCATTTCTATACCTGGCAACAAGCTGGCCAGGCGTGCTGGCGGTGCGTTTCAGCGACCGGTTGGGAAAGGGGCTGCGGACGGCTCCCCGCGATGCGTTGGTCGCCGACAGCGTTGACAGCGGGAACCGCGGCCGGGCGTTCGGCCTGCATCGCGCCGGCGACACTGCCGGGGCGGTCCTGGGTTTGCTGGCAGCGCTGATCATCGTTCGCCTCTCCCAGCAGGGGGGTAACCTGGAACGCACCACTTTTCAACGGGTGGTCCTGCTCAGCATCATACCGAGCGTGCTGGCTGTTTTCGTTCTGATCCTTGGTGTGCGCGAGGCGCCTGCAAGGCGTGGAGAACCCGGGTCTAAGTCAGTCATCAGGACGACAGCGGAAGAGCGGGGTTCGAGGCATTTGGGCCAGCAGCGCGGGCTGCGCAACTTCATCGTCGTGCTGGTGCTCTTCACGCTAGGGAATTCCTCCGACGCGTTCTTAATCCTGCGGGCACAGACACTAGGGCTTACGGTTACGGGCGTGCTGGGGATGATGATGTTCTTCAACCTCGTCTACGCCCTGCTTTCCACCCCGGCCGGTGTGCTATCCGATCGGATCGGCAGGCGCAAAGTGCTGTTTGCCGGCTGGGGGCTGTACGCCCTGGTGTACCTGGGTTTTGCACGTGCCGAGCGCACATGGCAGGCCTGGGCCTTAATGGCCGTTTACGGCATGTACTATGGTCTGACGGAGGGTGCGGTCCGGGCTTATATCGCTGACCTGGTCCCAGCCACCATCAGAGGCTCAGCCTACGGGGCAATGCATATGGCGGTCGGGGTCAGTTTGCTGCCTGCGAGCCTGATCGCCGGGCTGCTGTGGCAGGGGATTGGTAGATGGGAAGGCTGGGGCCCTGCGGCGCCCTTTTTCTTCGGCGCCGTGATGGCGCTCATTGCGGCCATCGGCCTGGCGCTGTTTGTGCCCGAGCCTGAGCGTGCGGTTGGCTGAGGGGGGTTAGGATGGCACTGAACCCGATCATCGGACGCGTCCGCAAGCCTGTCCGCCGCTATCGAGCCGAGACCTTCGTCCTGGTGACTCTGCTCAGCTTCGCTGCTTCGGTCGGGCTGACGCGGCTCTTCTTGGAGCTGACCGGCTATCCGCAGTTGGGCTCAGGTGAACTGCATATCGCACATGTGCTCTGGGGTGGGCTGCTGCTCTTCTCGGCCGCAATGCTGCTCCTGGTGTTGGCTAACCGCTGGGTCTTCATTCTCTCTTCCGTCCTGGCAGGAACCGGAGTGGGGTTGTTCATCGATGAAGTCGGCAAGTTCATCACACAGAGCAACAACTACTTCCACCCAATCGCAGTTCCGATTATCTACGCTCTTTTTCTGATCACGGTCCTTGTTTATCTCAGGGTTCGTCGCCCGCCCGTCTTCAGCGCTCGGGATGAGATGTATCTCGCATTGGCGGGCCTGAGCGAGGTGCTTGATTACGACCTAGAGCCGGATGAGCGCGCTGAACTTGAATCGCGCCTGGCGCGCATTTCCGAGACGGCCGAATCCTCTAACTATGCGAACCTGGCAAGGAGTTTGTTGGATTTTCTGAGATCCGACGAGCTGCAAATTGCACCGGCGCGAGTGGAATTTGGGGAGCGGGCACTTGCATCTCTACAGCGCTTCGAGGCGCGCTGGCTTACCTTGCCGCGTGTCAAGGCAGGCTTGATCGGAGGGCTGGCGGCGATGGGGAGCTTCGCGCTTGTCGATCTGCTCGATCTTCTGCTGGGACTGGGAGATCCAGGACGTTTGGAGAGCATGATCGCCAGCCTGCTTGAAATCGGCCGGGTCTCAAGCGCAGCCGGGATGTTCTGGTTCACCCTGCGGGTGACGCTGGAAGGATCGGTGGGATTGCTTTTGGTTCTAGCTGCGCTGGCACTGCTCGTGGGGCGCGAGCGGGTCGGGATCACGCTCGGATTGATCGGACTGCTGCTCTCGCTGGCCGGCGTGAACCTGCTCGTCTTCTACTTTGAGCAGTTCTCGACCATCGTTACCGCGGCGCTGCAATTCCTGGCGTTGATCGGGATCCTGCGCTACCGGCAGCGCGTAGATCGATCATCCCATCACCCCTGAGATCTCTCAGGCTTCGTGGTCGTCGAAAACCTTCTCCCCAGCGCGGATCGGAACCTTGAGCCTGTTCTCCGCCGGCGTGATCGGGCATGACCAATTGGGGTTGTAGGCACAGTAGGGGTTGTAGGCCAGGTTGAAGTCAACGAGCAAGCGGTTCTCACCGACCGGCTCGGGCTCGAGATAGCGACCGGCGCCATAGGTCTCGTCACCCGCCAAGGCATCGGCGAAGGGCAGAAAGAAGCCGTGCTCGTTGCGGTAAACGGTCAGGGCTGCCCGGTTTCCACCAACCTCGAATTCGAAGCGTCCGTAGCGTTCATAAGTCTGGAGATCACCGGTAGTGGTCTGGATCTGGACTTGTTCACCCTCCGTAAAGCGCTCTATCTCAATCTCGATGCGCAAGTCCGGGTTTTCCTCGAAGTATTTCAGGCCTTGAAAGCCCCGCTTCTGTTCAGGCGTTAAGGGGCTATGGTGGTCATGGAGGAAGAATTCATCCTTTTGTTGTCGAAATGTCTTTAGTATGGTCATTGCGCAACCTCAACCTTTCCATATGCAGACTCTCGTCGGATGTGCTGTGGGAAAACGACAGCAATCAAGAAATCAAGCTGATCATATCACCCTCGCCACAGGAGCCCGGGGGGCCTGACTGGTTCGTAGCTTTGGACGAGACCAGGGAAGAAGCTCTTACCTTCCTTCTGGCTGACCCGGGGAGGTGTACGGCATCTTGCTGGAATCGATTAGACTCCTCCGATAGGTTGTTAACACTCCTCTAGCGCGGAACGGCTATGATAGAGAGCGTAACCTAATCGAGAAAACGAGGTGACGATTCATGACGAAGATTATTGGTATTGACCTGGGCACGACGAACAGCGTGGTAGCCGTGATGGAAGGCGGGGATGCAACCGTCATCCCAACAGCCGAAGGCGGCCGCCTATGTCCTTCGGTCGTTGCCTTTTCCAAGAACGGCGAACGCATGGTTGGCCAGACTGCGAAGCGCCAGGCTGTGGTCAACTCAGAGAATACGATCTATTCCATTAAGCGTTTCATTGGCCGCCACTTTGACGAGGTTGAGACCGAGCGCGAGATGGTTTCCTATGAAACGGTAAAAGGCCCGAGCGGTGATGTGCGCGTGAAGGTGCCGGCGACGGGTAAGGAATATGCCCCGCAGGAAATCTCAGCCATGGTGCTTGCCAAACTCAAGCTCGATGCCGAATCATACCTGGGGGGTCCCATCACCAAGGCTGTCATCACCGTCCCGGCGTACTTCAATGACTCGCAGCGCCAGGCCACGAAGGACGCCGGAAAAATCGCCGGGCTGGAAGTTATGCGCATCATCAATGAGCCCACCGCAGCAGCCCTGGCCTATGGGCTGGATAAGAAAGAGAATGAGACGATCCTGGTCTTCGACCTGGGCGGCGGAACCTTCGATGTGAGTCTGCTAGAGGTTGGCGAGGGCGTGGTCGAGGTCAAAGCGACCAACGGCGACACGCATCTTGGTGGTGATGACTGGGATCAACGTATCCTGAGCTGGATCGCCGATGAATTCAAGAAGGAACAGGGTATCGATCTGCGAGCGGACCGCCAGGCAGTGCAGCGCCTGCGGGAAGCGGCGGAAAAGGCCAAGATCGAGCTCTCCACTGTGACCGAAACGGATATTAACCTGCCCTTCATCACAGCCGATGCGGCTGGCCCGAAGCACTTACAGATGAAGCTGACGCGCTCTAAGTTCGAGCAGCTTACAGAGGACTTGCTTGAACGGGTCCGCAAGCCATTTGAAGCCGTCCTCAAGGATGGCAAGATGAGCGCCTCCCAAATGGACGAGGTCGTCCTGGTGGGTGGTGCAACGCGTATGCCGATGGTCCAGGATCTGGTGCGAGAGTTGACAGGCAAGGAACCGCACAAGGGCGTCAATCCTGATGAGGTAGTGGCCGTTGGTGCGGCGATCCAGGGTGGTGTGCTCGCGGGAGAGGTCAAGGATGTCCTTCTGCTCGATGTCACACCCCTCTCGCTCGGAGTTGAGACTCTGGGCGGGGTGATGACGATCTTGATCGAGCGCAATACGACAATCCCGATCGAGAAGAGTGAGACCTTTTCTACAGCGGAAGACAGCCAGACCGCGGTTGATATTCATGTCCTGCAGGGTGAACGGCCGATGGCTGCCGACAACATGACCCTCGGGCGCTTCCGGCTGGAGGGCATTCCTCCCGCGCCGCGCGGCATTCCACAGGTTGCGGTTACTTTCGATATCGATGCTAATGGCATCCTGAATGTGGCCGCACGGGATCAGGCAACTGGACGTGAGCAGAAGGTGACGATTACCGCCTCCACCAACCTCGACAAGTCCGACGTGGAGCGGATGGTCCAGGAAGCCAAGAGCCACAGCACAGACGATCAGCACCGGCGGGAGCTGGCAGAGGCGCGCAATACCGGCGACAGCCTGGCTTACCAGGCCGAGAAAACCCTGCGCGAGCTGGCTGACAAGGTGCCCGCCTCTGACCGATCGCAGATTGAAAGCAAGATAGCGGATCTACGCAAGGCGCTGGAATCAGATGATCTTGCTGAAATCAAGCGCCTGACGGATGAAGTGCAGCAGGCCAGCTATGCGCTCAGCCAGCAACTCTATGCACAAACGCCACCAGAGGCGGAACCTGAAAGCAAAGGCAGCCCAGAAGAAGAGGGCGACGTCGTGGAAGGCGAGTTCCGTGAGGCCTAACCCCGGCTGTTGATCTGGATATATTTGCGACGCCCGGCAGTTCTTTTGCCGGGCGTTTTGCTTTTTCTGCTATGGTAGACTCGCTGAGGATGCCTGGTGCAAATTTGCGCGAGCATCGGGCAATCGTCCGGAGGTCACCTTGAAGCCCAATTCTCACCCGATCTATAATATTATTGGCGGGATGAACTCAGGATGAAACCGTGAACAACCAGGTTGACTGGAAATTCAGGAGGTAGACAGCAGTGACGCTCCCCAAGTTTGCTTACTTCCAAGGCGAAATCGTCCCCTACAGCGAAGCAAAAGTTGGCGTCATGACGCATGCCCTCAATTATGGCACCGGTGCCTTTGGTGGATTGCGGGGTTACTGGAATAACACGCAGGATCAACTTTTCATTTTTCGCCCCCATGATCATTTCAAGCGCCTATTGAACTCGGCCAAGTTGATGACGGCCGAGGTTGATTACGACGAGAGTGATCTGCTCCGCATCACGATCGACCTTGTTCGGGCAGAAGGCTATCGGGAGGACATCTACATCCGGCCGCTGATCTATAAAGCGGACGAAGTCATTGGGGTCAAGCTGCATGGACTGCAGGATGAGCTGACGATCTTCGCCATACCGTTCTCGCGCTACATCGAGAAGGATGAAGGCGCGCATGTGACGTTCTCATCCTGGCGGCGGATTGATGATAATGCCATCCCGGCGCGTGGCAAGCTCACTGGAGCCTATGTTAATTCCGCGTTCATCAAGACCGATGCCGTGCGGGCTGGATTTGATGAAGCCCTGGTGCTCACCAACGACGGCCATGTTTCCGAAGGAAGCGCCATGAACTTCTTCATGCTGCGCGATGGCATCCTGGTCACGCCCCCGGTCACGGATAATATCCTGGAAGGGATCACCCGCCGCGCGATTATGACCATGGCCGAGCAGGAACTCGGACTGCAGGTCCTCGAGCGCTCGATCGATAAAACCGAGGTCTTCCTGTGTGAAGAGGCGTTCATGACAGGTACCGCAGCACAGGTGACGGCCGTCACCTGGGTTGATCATCGACCGATTGGAACCGGCGAGATGGGGCCGGTGACTGCCGAGCTGCGTGTGCTGTTTGACAATGTAGTGCGGGGCCGGGTTCAGCACCGGCTGGACTGGGTCGAGCCCGTTTATGCCATCGAACCAGCTGTCAGCGTCAAGTAGCGCAAGCTCCCAGCTTTCCAAACCACTCCGCCGTTGTCGCGCGCGTCCAGCGGTAGTCCCCACCGGACCGGATTGCCATGGAATTCCGACCCTCACGTAGAGCGGGTCTCATACTCAACATCATCACCATCTTTGTCCTGCTGCCAACCGTGGTTTTCGCGGTGCTCCAGGTTTCCAGCGCTCCTCTTTCCATGTGGACTGTCGTGTGGGTCCTGCTGCCACTCCTCGGCGTTCCGTTGATCTTCATGCTGGTTTACAACTTGATCGGTCTGCTGTCAGCCCGCTACGTCATCGACCGTGACGGATTCCACCTGCGTTGGGGTTGGGCCTATGAGCAGATCCCGATCAAGGACATCATTTCTTTGCAAACCATCGCGGCGGGTGACGAGACGATCAGGCCGGGTGGCTGGCCCCGCTGGCCGGCAACAGCGACCAGTTCGATCCCAAACGCACGCTACGGTATCATCGATTTCTACATCGCTGCTGGCCGCTCAGCACGGTTGTTGATGGAAACACAGGGTCGGGCGCTGGTCATTTCCCCGGCCGATCCGCAGGGATTTCAGGAAGCCTACCGGGAGGCATCCTTGCTCGGTTCGCTGCAGTCGATTGAGGCCGTGTCACAAAGGCCGCGCTTCGCCCTCACACGCCTACTTTCGGACAGATCCGGGCTTGTCCTGCTCGCACTCGGGATCATCCTGCCTTTGATCCTGCTTGGGTATCTGGCCGTGCGTGTGCCCGACCTGCCGTTCGAGGTGCCATTCGGGTTTGATGCGGAAGGATTCCCTCAAACCTACGCGCCTCCCGGACGCTTACTCTTAATGCCGCTGATCAGCGGGTTCTGTTGGGCAGTAAATCTGCTTTTCGGGTTGTGGCTTTACCGGTCGCAGGCGAACCGTCCTCTCGCTTATGCCCTGTGGGTAACATCGATCGTTGTTTCAGGCTTATTCTTGGGCGCTACCCTGCACCTTCTGGCTGCATGAACAGGTTTCTGCACAGTTGCCGGCGGGTTATCCACAGGGCTATGCCGGGTTATCCACAGTTGCCTCAAGGGAATTCCACAACGTGCTCAACCTCTTGATCGGACTGGTAGTTGGATCGGTCATTGGCGTCCTGGCCTACCGCTACGAGGCCTTGTCGCGCTCGGGCTCGATCGCGGCGGCTATACTCGGTGGGCTCATCTTCCATTGGGGAGGCATGCCGGGGGCGGTCGTGCTCCTGATCTTCTTTGGGAGTTCGAGCTTGCTGACCCGCTCATTTCGGGAGCGAAAACGAAGCGCCAGCCTGCATTATGCCAAAGGTGGTGCACGTGATCTGGCACAGGTCCTCGCCAATGGTGGGGTTGCAGGGGTGGCATTGGCGTTCTTTTCCTTCACGGGTGAATCTGCATGGGCCTTTGCGTTCGTGGGGGCGCTCGCCGCGGCCAACGCCGACACGTGGGGAACGGAGCTGGGCACCCTCTCAACTGGACCACCGCGCATGATCACGAGCGGCAGGCGTGTCCCGGCAGGGACTTCAGGCGCAGTCAGCGGGGTGGGTATGCTGGGCTCGGTTGCGGGAGCCGGGTTGATCGCGTTGGCCGGGTCCTGGTTGTTTGGGCTACCGCAGATCCTTCTCGCTGGCTCGGTTGCCGGTTTTGTTGGAGCGATGGCGGATAGCCTGCTTGGCGCATGCTGCCAGGGGGTCTATTATTGTCCGAACTGCCAGTCTGAAACGGAACTCGCCCCGCTGCATTTGTGTGGATCAGAGACAGTCCTGGCACGCGGTGTAACCTGGATCAGCAACGACATGGTGAACCTGGTGGCGACGCTGGTCGGGGCAGGAGCGGGCTTCTTGGCAGGCCCGGCTGGCTGAGATCAAAGGAGGATGGTGATGACCGAAACAGAGCGCGATACAATTCGACGCTTGCTTAAAACCTTCGGCATTCAGGCCGATGAAGCCATGGTGGCCCACCTGGCCCGGACCCCTCAGGGTCAGCCCGTCAAAATAAGGTTAATCCTGGAGGATCTGTCAGATTACGGGCCAACGCCTCCTGAGACGCCTTTGCACCTGGAGATCGAGGGGGAATTACGTTCCTGATCCTTGCGGCCCGGGATACGGTGTGCGAATGTCCCGGACTCTCGGTTTGTCGCGGATGGAGAGCGAAAAATGGCCAACGGTGATGTGCTGGGATTGATCCTGGGGGGTGGGCGGGGTTCCCGACTCTGGCCGCTAACCAAGCTGCGTGCCAAGCCGGCCGTCCCGATCGGCGGCAAGTACCGTCTGGTGGACATCCCCCTGAGCAACTGCTTGAATTCAAAGATTCAACGCATTGCGGTCCTGACCCAGTTCAACTCCGTCTCACTGCACCGGCATATCACCCAGACCTACCATTTCGACTTCTTCCATGCTGGCTGGGTACAGATCCTGGCGGCTGAGCAAACCCTGACCAGCCATGATTGGTTCCAGGGCACGGCCGATGCGGTCCGCAAGCAGTTCTTCGAGATCGAGGTGACCGCAGCTACTGATGTGCTCATCCTTGCCGGGGACCACCTTTATCGTATGGACTACAGCGAGATGATCGCGCATCACCAGGCGACGAATGCCGATGTGACGGTCGCCGTCAAGCCTGTTGCGGAGCACGAGGCCTCCCGCTTCGGTGTCCTGAAGCAGGACAGGGAAGGCCGCATCGTGGCCTTCACCGAGAAACCAAAGGACCCGGGTGTACTGCGATCCTTCGTGAGCCGTGATGACGATGAGCGGCCGTATTTGGGCTCGATGGGGATATACATCTTCAAGATGGACGTCTTGAGCCAACTGCTCGAATCAGAACACGATGACTTCGGTGGTGATGTTCTCCCGGCGGCGATTGAATCACATCGGGTATGTGGTTACAGTTTCGATGGTTACTGGGAGGATATCGGCACGATCGGAACCTTCTACAGGGCAAATCTGGCTCTGACCGAGGCCTCGCCGCCGTTCAGCTTCCACGATCCTATTAACCCGATCTACACCCGCCCCAGATTTCTCCCCGGATCGAGGATCTACGATGTGCGCCTGGACCGCGTCAAGCTGGCCGATGGATGCGTGATCGAAGGGGCCGAGATTCTGAACGCGGTCATCGGTATCCGCAGCATCATCGGGGAGGATGTCGTGCTCCGCGACAGCATCATGATGGGCGCCGATTACTACGAAGGTGAATCAAGGGATGCCTCTCCCGGGGCACCTCCGATGGGGATTGGCCGCGGTTCAAGGATCCAAGGGGCAATCATCGACAAGAACGCCCGCATCGGGCAAGGCGTGGTCATCGAGCCCCATCACGGCCGGCCTGATCTCGACACCGAATCGTGGTCAATTCGGGATGGCATCGTCGTCATCCCCAAGCATGCTGTGCTGTCCGATGGAACGCAAATCACCCCCTCTTGATCCTGGTTAGCCGGGGGATGCCTCAGAGCTTCACCCGGCCTGACTACATCCACTCACGCTCACACGCGCTCCGGCGCGTGCACGCGCGAAGTCGCCCAGATCGCCAGACCCATGAACACCGCCGAGAAGATCCAGATCGTGGTATGGCCGCTGATGTCGATCAGCCACCCGGCTAGGATAGGTCCTGTGATCGCCGCCGCCGAAGAGGCGAAGTAGTATAGTCCGGTGTAGGAACCGATGTTGGAGTCATCCCCCAGATCGTAGACCATGGGAAGTGAGTTGATGTTGACGAGCGCCCAGAAGGCGCCCATCAACGCCAGGGTTACGAGCAGCACGGTTGCGTCCCGGATAAAGAAACCTACAAACAGTCCCAGGAACATTCCGACTAGCCCGGTCAGGATCGTCGGTTTACGTCCAATGCGCGTAGCGAGCAGTCCACTCGGGATCGCAAACAGGATCAACGCTGCGGCGAACGCCGTCAGCATCTGGGTGCCGGATCCGACATCGATGCCGAGCACGTTGCGAGCATAGATCGTAAAGAAGGCTTCCATGGCATTCCAGCCCACGAACCAGAAGAAGATCGCCACAAGGATCATGACCGGGCTGCGGTCCGAACCGCTGAGCACGCTGCGGATACTCTTCAGCAGGCCCGTCTCGGGCAGATCAATACCGGGATCGAGTTCGGCTGGCTCGCGCACGACCAGGACCACAACCAGGATGGCCAGGAGCATGATTCCCGCCCCGACGATGAACGGGAGTGGAACACCGAGCTTATAGAGCGCGCCCCCACCGAAGAGCGCTACCGCACCCCCCAGGCCACCCATTAAATTGATCACGCCGTTGGCCTTGCTCCGGTCACCCGGCTGGAAGAGATCGCCAAGGTAGGCGATCGTGGGTGAGCGGAAGATGGCCATGCCGATGTTGGTCCCCAGTATCGCCAGCCCGATCAGGATGAAGTTCTCACGTACGAACGGCACCAGGATGAAGAAGACTGCCGCCATGGGTGCGCCCAGCATCAGGAAGGGTTTGCGCCGACCGAAGCGAGAGCGCGTGCGGTCCGACAGGCTCCCGACCCAGGGTTGAACGAACATGTTGATGATGTTATCCCAGGTGAGGATGAAACCAACCACAAGGGCGGAGAGTCCAAGGTCCTCCAGCATAGGGGGGATCAGGCTGTTGAAGAGCGGCCAGATGATGCTGATACCGAAGAAACCAAAACCGAGCAGGAAAGTGCGGCGGTAGGGGAAACGTTCCATGTTTGCCTCCAGTTGGATGTGGCCTAGATTGTAGGTCTCCGGGCCGGGGAGGCAAGCGCTTTGAACCGCTGTTGACCCTCTCCGGTATGAGATATACAATGCAGTACGATAAAGCACCGTTCTAGTGCAGCTACTGCGCGCCACAACCTGCATTCGCAAAGTAGAGTGCGGGCTGCGAAGCACAGTCAATCTATCCTTGGGAAGGAGGTGAGGCTTGGAGGACGACCAACCGAAGTTCGCAATGAACACCTATAAACCAAACACTTACAGGAGGAGAATAACGTGAAACGCCGAAATTTGTTTCTACTTATAAGTATGCTCGTCATGGCGAGCATGCTCTTGACAGCCTGCGGTGGCGCGGTAACGGAAGCACCACCTGCAGAACCAGCAGAGCCCGCTGCGCCTGCTGAGCCCGCTGCGCCTGCTGAACCCGCTATGCCTGCTGAGCCGAAGACTTTCATCTTCGGTCGCGGTGGAGACTCGGTTCAGTTGGATCCGTCCATCGTTACCGATGGCGAGAGCTTCCGTGTGACGGGACAGGTCCTCGAGCCTCTATACCAGTACGAGCCCGGCTCAACGACACCGATCCCGGCGCTGGCGACGGGGTGCACCGCGAACGCGGACAGCACCGAATGGACCTGTGCGCTGCGTGAGGGCGTTAAGTTCCATGACGGCACGGATTTCAACGCCGATGCGGTTATCTTCAACTTTGACCGCTGGAAGTTCACTGCCAACCCCTATCACTTCGAAAGCCAGGTGTTCGAGTACTACGAGTACATGTGGTTTGGCTTCGATGGCGACAGTGTGATCACGGCTGTTGAGAAGATTGACGACTACACCATAAAATTCGCATTGGCGGCCCCACTGGCTCCGTTCTTGGCTAACCTGGCTATGGACATGTTCGCCATCTCCAGCCCGGCAGCGATCGAAGCAGCCGGTGAAGACTACGGTACGCCTGCTGGGGGCTGCGTCGGTACCGGACCCTTCAAGTTTGTCGAATGGATCGAGGGCGACAGCATCACAGTAGTAGCCAATGCCGATTACTGGGGCGGCGCACCGAGCATCGATGAGATTATCTTCCGTGTGATCCCCGACGACTCGGCTCGTTTCCTGGCTCTGAAGGCTGGAGATATCCACGCCCTCGAGCAGGCGGTTGTAGAGGATCTGGCATCGGCAGAAGCCGATCCTGATCTGTATGTACTAACCCGACCCGCCCTGAATACGGCCTATCTGGCGTTCAACTACAAGATCACAGAGTTCCAGGACAAGAACGTCCGCTTGGCGATCTACCACGCCATGAACCGCCCAGGGTTGGTCGAGAACTTCTACGGTGCCTATGGCGAAGCAGCGGACACATTCCTACCGCCGTTGATCTGGGGCAAGAACACAGACATCGTGGGTTATGCGTATGATCCTGACCTGGCGAAGCAATACTTGGCGGACGCAGGTTTCCCGGATGGTTTATCCGAGGTGACCGTCGCAGAAGATCTTGTAGATGCTGATGGGAACGTAGTGTACACTGCCGGTCAGAAGATTCCGCTGACGTTGTATTACATGCCCGTTACACGCTTCTACTATCCAAGCCCGGAGGAAATTGGTACGGCGATGGCTGCGGACCTGGCGAATTCGGGCATCGTGGCCAACCTCGAGCTGGCTGGTGACTGGTCGACCTATCTTGGCCTGCGCCGCAATGGCCTCCTCATGGGACTGTACATGTTGGGTTGGGGCGGCGACAACGGCGACCCGGACAACTTCCTCAACTACTTCTTTGGCGGATTAAGCTCTGCTGATGAGGTAAAGGAACCCGATGCTCGCGAGGGTTGGTACGCAAACCAGGAAGTCGCCACCTTGCTCTACAAGGCAGCAATAAATCCCAATCAGGCAGAACGACAGGCGCTCTATGAACAGGTCGAGCAGCTGCTCCATGATGATGTCGCTCGCATCTGGATCGCCCACAACAATACCCCGCTGATCTTCTCCTCGAAGGTTAGCGGCTATGTACCGCAGCCTGTCGGTGCCGACTACTTCGAATGGACGGTTATCGAGTAGGAGCCGAACTATCGCTCCAATCGATAAAAGCCCTGCTTTATCGAGTGGTCTAACAGGGGGGGCGGATAACATCCGCCCCCCTAATGCCCTACAAAGGGAGGGCGCTTGACTCGATACATCATCCGCAGGCTTATTACCTTAGTCCCAACTCTGCTGGGCGTTGTCTTTGTAATTTTTATGTTCCAACGCCTCATCCCCGGCGACCCCGCCGTGGCGATGTTGGGGGAACATGCCGCACAGGAGAACGTGGAGCGGATCCGCGAGCAACTGGGGTTAAACCGACCGGCATTCTTGGACATGGACGCATTGCGAGAGGGCGATTTCGCAGGTTTCTTCGATAGTCAATTTGTACTTTATTTGGGTCGGCTCCTTCAAGGAGACCTTGGCAATTCCATCCACCGCCGCATCCCGGTTGCAGAGACTCTCGCGTTAAGGTTTCCGGCGACGATCGAGCTTGCCATGCTCTCGATGTTTATCGCAGTTCTTATTGGCGTCCCCGTGGGCATCGCTTCCGCCGCTCGACGCAATTCTGTTCTCGACAGCGTGAGCATGATAGGGTCCCTCATAGGTGTCTCCATGCCGATTTTTTGGTTAGGTTTGATGGAGATCATGCTCTTTGCGGTCTTCCTGCAATGGCTTCCGAGTGGAGGCCGGGCGAGCCACGCTATCGAGATTAAGGCGATCACGAATTTATACATCATCGACAGCCTCCTCGCCGGCAACATGGAAGCTCTGATAGATGCCGGAAGGCACTTGTTTATGCCGGTTGTTGCCTTAGCGACTATTCCTATGGCAATCATCGCGCGCATGACGCGGTCGAGCATGCTGGATGTGCTTCAAGAAGATTACATCCGCACCGCCCATGCCAAAGGCGCTCTTGAGCGGGTGGTGCTCTTCAAGCATGCACTTAAAAATGCCTTCCTCCCGGTGATCACGATCATCGGTATCCAGACCGGAAGTCTATTGGCCGGTGCGGTTCTAACAGAGACCATCTTCTCTTGGCCGGGCATCGGAAAATGGGTTTATGATTCCATTCTTGCTCGTGATTACCCCATCGTGCAAGGCGGCACGATGCTTATAGCCTTTGTTTTTATCTTCGCTAATTTGTTAGTCGATATTTCATACGGTTTTCTAGACCCGCGCATCCGACACGAGTGAAGGCTTGCATGACTAACGCAACCCCCGAAGATTTTAATTCGATTGACTTTGCTGTACGTGAACACCGCTCGTTGTGGGTGGACGCATGGCGCCGCATGATATCCAACAACACTGCACGCCTTGGGATGGCAATCGTAGCTATTTTCATCTTATCGGCTGTATTCGCACACTTCTTCTGGGAGTACGACCCCAGGACAGATATCGACTATTCGCTCAAACTTAAACCTCCCAATCTGGTTGCCACGGAGGAGATTGCTTCCATTCACCCCTTCGGTACAGATAAGCTGGGGAGGGATATCTTTCGCCGCGTGATTCATGGTGGCTGGAATTCCCTGAGAGTCGGGCTGGTTGCTGTAGCGATCTCCTTATCCGTTGGCGGTATTCTTGGTTTGCTGGCAGGGTTTTACGATAGCATGCCCCTTTTCCGAACAGAACGGATAGCCCTTATGGGCGGGATTGGTCTCGCGTTGGGAAGCCTCTCAGCTTGGATCGCGGGGCAGCCTTTACAGATGATTTTCTTTGGGGGGCTGGGAATTAGTTCGGCCTATTGGGATGATCTGCTTCAGGGTCAAAGATTCCGTATCCTGCTCTTTGCGCTAATAGGCGCTCTAGTCGGCGGCCTCCTTGGGTTCTGGGCAAACCCCTACATCGGCATCGTATGCGGTGTTTTGGGATTACTCATTGGCTGGATCTTGAGCCTGCCGTTGGGCGGCCAGGCACTTGCCACGATCATCATGCGGGCGATGGATATTCTCCTGGCATTCCCGACCTATCTGCTCGCCATTGCAATCGTGGCTTTTCTTGGACCGGGCTTGGAGAAGGGGATGATCGCCATCGGCGTTGTTGGTATTCCCATCTACGCCCGATTGGTGCGATCGACGGTGTTATCGGTGATCCAGAAGGAGTACATTTTGGCCGCACAGGCGACAGGGGAAGGGCATGGTCGCATTATCTTTCGCCATATCTTCCCCAACACGCTGTCGCCGGTCATCGTTCAAACGACGATGGGTTTGGCAAACGCGATTTTATCGGCGGCGGCGCTCGGTTTCTTGGGATTGGGGGCCATACCTCCGGAACCGGAATGGGGGTCGATGTTGGGCGCCAGCTACCGCTATCTAGCAAGCGGCGCATGGTGGGCGGTTACCTTCCCGGGTATAGCGATCATGCTGAGTGTTTTGGGTTTCAATCTGCTGGGAGATGGCCTGCGCGACGCCCTGGATCCAAAGCTTCAGGTATAGCTTTATAAGTGCAGCAGGAACCTGTGTAACTCTGCCAATTCATTTCTCTTATAAGGGAACCGATGGAAGCATTATTACAGGTAAAAAACCTAGCAACCCGTTTCTACACAGATGAAGGCATCGTCCATGCCGTGAACGGGATATCGTACGCTATGGAGGCGGGCGAGACTTTGGGTGTCGTGGGCGAGAGCGGTTGCGGAAAGACCGTTCATGCGCTTTCCATAATGCGCTTGATCCCTAGTCCTCCGGGGAAAATCGACGCGGGTGAAGTTATCTTTGATGACGGTCGTGATCTCTTGAAGCTCAGTTCCGGCGACATGCGGTTGGTCCGGGGGGCAGAGATTGCGATGGTCTTTCAGGATCCGATGACATCACTCAATCCTGTCTTCACCGTGGGTGCTCAGATTGTCGAGGCGTTGAAGATTCACTTCGCAATGACAGAGACTGAAGCCAAAGGACGGGCGGGGGAATTACTGGAGATGGTAGGTATCCCAGCAGCAAATAATCGACTGAACGATTACCCTCATCAATTCTCCGGTGGTATGCGGCAGCGGGCGATGATCGCCATGGCGCTCTCCTGCGATCCAAAATTACTCATTGCCGATGAGCCCACCACTGCTCTAGATGTCACCATTCAAGCCCAGATTGTGGACTTAGTACGGCGATTGCAGGCGCAGTTGGGGATGGCGGTGATGTGGATCACCCACGACCTGGGTGTCGTGGCGGAATTAGCCAGGAAGATCAACGTGATGTACGCAGGCTATATCATTGAGAGAGGCGATGTGCACAGTATCTATAAACGCACTCGCCACCCTTATACAATTGGTTTGCTTGGATCGCTGCCTCGCTTGGATGAGACACCGGGCACAAAGTTGGTCTCAATCCCCGGCTTACCACCGGATTTGATCGCCTTGCCGCAGGGATGCCCATTTTATGCTCGATGCACTTATCGAGCAGATCAATGCCTAGAGGAAATGCCGCCGTTGGAGCCCACGGATGACGAAGGACATATTGTCGCTTGCTGGCGATGGGAATACGTCGCCGGAAGGAACGCATGATGAGCGGCGGGAATGGTTCCTTGGTTTCAGTCCGCAATCTGAAGAAATATTTCCCCATCATGCGGGGGACTATCATTGAACGTCATGTTGGTGATATCAAAGCTGTAAATGACGTCAGTTTTGACATCATCAAGGGCGAGACGCTCGGGCTGGTCGGTGAAACGGGTTGCGGGAAGACGACAGTAGGGCGGACCATCCTTAGATTGTATGAACCGACGGACGGAGCGATTATCGTCGGTGGAGTCAATTTAGCGGATGTGACCGGTGGAGATTTGCGCCGAATGCGTCGGCAGATGCAAATGATCTTTCAGGATCCTTACGCCTCATTGAACCCGCGCATGACCGTGGGTTCCATCATCGCTGCACCCCTTGAAGTGCATAACATTGCTCGCGGAAAAGAGAAGCACGATCGCGTGCAAGACCTTCTGCAAATGGTAGGTCTCAACCCTTACTTCGTCAACCGCTATCCGCATGAGTTCTCCGGCGGGCAGCGGCAGCGCATTGGCATCGCCCGTGCCCTGGCACTGAACCCCGATCTGGTCATCTGTGACGAGCCGATCTCCTCTCTGGATGTCTCCATCCAGGCGCAGGTGGTCAACTTGTTGGAAGAATTACAGGAAAAGCTCGGATTGACCTATTTATTCATCGCGCATGACCTTAGCATGGTCCGACATATCAGCGATCGCATGGCAGTGATGTATTTGGGCAAGATCGTGGAATTAACCGATCGTGATGAGATTTATTTGAATCCGCTTCATCCCTACACGCAGGCACTAATGTCGGCAGTGCCCATTCCGGATCCAGATGTCGCAGTCCGGCGCACGCGTATAATTCTCGAGGGAGATATCCCCAGCCCCGCCAACCCGCCCGTGGGTTGCAACTTTAACACACGCTGCCCGGTGGCTACCGATGTTTGTTTTGTCGATGAACCGGTGTATCGGGAGGCGAAACCAGGACATTGGGTGGCCTGTCATCTGGTGGAATAAATATGACGTCTGGTCATTGTGATTCGACACCAAGGGCGATCTCGAGATCGCCCTTTTCATTTCGGATGGAATGCTCTGATCTTTCCTATGGGTCAGTGTGTCGGGTTCTCGAGCATGGTGACTTCCACGGTCGGGTAGGGCATGCCAATCCCGGCGGCTTTGAAAGCCTCATTTACAGCCCGGGCGCCGGCGGTCTGCGCATCTGTGTAATCGAAGTTTTTCGAATCGATCCAATAGAAGAGCGTACTCTGGATGACTGAATCCTGAAAAGCTTCGAAAAGAAGCTGGGGGCCGGGATCAGCGATAAAGCCGGGAACCCTGGAAACAGCCTCAAACGCGGCGCGCGTGGCAAGATCGAGATCGGTATCGATCGTGATGCCGAGCGGGAGGCTCACACGCCGGCGTGGGGCCCGGCTGAAGTTGACGATCGGGTTGACAAAGACATCGGCGTTGGGGATGATGACGAAACGGCCATCGACCTCACGCAGCTCGGTTGAGCGGAAGTTGATCGCCAGCACCTTTCCGGTAAACCCACTCACCTGGATCGTGTCGCCGATATTGAAGGGGCTGGTGAGGAGCAGAAGGATGCCGGCCAGGAAGTTCTTGGCCACATCCTGGAGTGCAAAACCGAGGGAGACACCCACCACACCTAACCCAGCCAGCAGCGTGCCGAAACGCCCCGGTACGATCTGCTCGATTGCCCAGACGATCCCGACACCCAGGATGCCCCAGCGGGTGAGGAACTCGAGGAGTACAATCAACTCCGGGTCGCGCTTGCGCTTCTCCAGGGCTCCGCGCACGAGCTTCGTCCCCCAGCGCGAGATCAGGCGAGCGATGAGTAGGATCAACAGCGCCAGGCCGAGATTGGGCAAGAAGTCGACAATCGACTTGAGCAAGGCCTCGGATGAAAAGTTGGTGAAGTCCATGGGTCAGCCCTCCAGCGAATTTCGCAACCGAGCAGATGATAGCACACCCGCTCCACAGGTCTCGGTGCTCATGCCCTGCTACAACGCAGCAGCCACGCTGGACGTGGCGATCCAATCGCTGCTCGAGGGTACATTCCCGGACTTTGAGATCGTGGTAGTGGATGATGGCTCGCGGGATGAGACATTTCTACGTTTACAGGGCTGGGCCGGTCGTGATCCACGCGTGCGTGTGATTAGGCGTGAGCATACCGGAATTATTCCGGCGCTGAACGCGGGTTTGTCGGCATGCCGGGGGGCTCTGGTGGCGCGCCTGGACGCTGATGACCGCGCCCATCCGGAACGGCTCGAGCGCCAGGTCGAGATGATGAATACCAATCACGAACTGACGGTCGTCGGGAGCCTGGTGGAGGGCTTCCCCGAAGGTGATGTGGGCGGAGGCTTCCAGGCATACCTTGGTTGGCTGAACCGGCTCGTCGATCACGAGTCGATCGTGCGTGAAATCTTCATCGAGAGCCCGCTTGCTCACCCATCGGTTACATATCGACGCCGTTGGGTGCAGGACCTTGGCGGTTATCAGGAGCGCGGCTGGCCGGAGGATTACGATCTCTGGCTGCGGCTCTACCTGGCCGGGGCGCGTTTTGCCAAGGTCCCGGAGGTGCTGCTCTACTGGCGAGAGCACGCAGACCGGCTCACGCGCACGGATTCGCACTACGCAGTGGAGCAGTTCCTGCGCGCAAAGTCACACTACCTGGTACTGGGGCCCCTGCGTGAGTGCGATGGGCTCATCATCTGGGGCGCGGGTCAAATGGGGCGACGCATCGCCAAACACCTCGACCGCGAGGGCGCTCCGCTGCGCGCTTTCATCGATATCGATCCGTCCAAGATCGGACGCGAAAAGCGCGGCCGCCCGGTCTATCCCCCGCAAGATCTCCCACAGCTCCTGGCGCAGCACGCCAGGCCAGTCGTCCTGGCAGCGGTTGGTTCGCGCGGGGCGCGAGGCCTGATCCGCGAGCGTTTGAGTGGGATGGGGCTGCGCGAGGGCGTGGATTGGTGGGCAGTGGCATAGAGCTTGTGCAGCATAGGTCCGTTGAGTTCAGCCTATGAAAGCCCAGAGTACAAACAGCCCTGCCAGGTAGAGTTGGATTGTCCCCGATAGTGCGAGAGCAAGCAGTCGTTTGCGGCCTGACCCGTATAACCCGGGCAGCGCAGCGAATAGCGGATATCCCGAGAGTGCGTAGCGGCCAATCCTGGCTAAAAATTCATGCCGGGTTCCGATTGCAAGAAGCAGTACGACCGGCTTGCCTGGTAAAGTATGTGCCGTAGGGATAGGTTCTTGGCAGCCCAGGCGATTGCGCAGATAGAAACCAGAGCGATAAGAATGTTCGGCCACGATCGAACAATAGGACTGGCCAGCCCAAGCCCTCCTGGGCTTGCAGCAGTGCAGACCAGGGAGCGATCCACTGCCGCCCCCAGATCGATCGGAGCAGTTCACCATAGGGGGGAAGCCTTCGCCCACCCGCTAGGCCAGGAACGCCGCGATTCCAAGCAGTGAGCCAAGGGCGCTGAGGTAGCGGCCGTAGGATCGGCGCAGGCCTGGCCAAAAGGCAAACAGGAACGAGAGCGGTAAGGCTGTTGAGTGTGTCAAACCAGCAGCCAGACCACTGAGGAGAGTCAGCGTCCAATGCACGCGCGCCATGTTCCAAATCCCGAGAAAGACAAGCATTAGGAGGAGGGAGTGCGGATACCCCGCAACCAGGAAAAACGCTGTGGGAAACATCGCCAGTCCTGCCAGAGCCCATGGCGCCTGCTGTTCCCGTCCTAGCGAGACCATCCAACGATCCAGAAGGTAGAACGAGAGTAAAGCAGCCATATTGCTGACGACCAACAGGCCGAGCCACGCATCCCCGCCGAAGAGCCAGCCGAAACCGCGGCCAAGTAAGGGGTAGAGAGGAAAGAAGCCCGACCGTTCATCCCCGGCGTACCCAAATTGGGCGATCCGCAGATAGTGGACGCTGTCCCAGCGCAGCCATTCGTCGATCCAGAGCCGGCGAAAACCAGCTGTGGCTAACTCGAGGCCTTCCAAGGCGGGGATCCCGCTCGCGGATTCCATAAGGCCAAGTGCATCGATGACCAGGAACCAGAGGCTCAATCCAATCCTTAGAATTAAGAAAGTAGCTGAAGCCCGCTTCCACGAAGGAGACCATCGTTAAGGTAGGTTCTTCAAGGAAAACATGAACTGGCGGCGCATTCAAAGACCTCGTTCAAGAAAGTACTTTCATAAAGTGCTGCGTGTTACGCCCCAGCATAGCGCGAAAAATGATGGTGTGCACCCCAGGCAAAGGAAAATTGAACTAGTGAGCACGGCTACTAAAGACGTAAGGCTGACTGGCAACATCCATAAAAGGAAGGCGGCAGTTTGCGATAACCGTCGTACTGGCGGCGGTTGGCTCACGCGGAGCGCGGGGTCTAATCCGCGCGCGTTTGAGCGGGATGGGGCTGCGTGAGGAATTTGATTGATGCCGGTGGGGGTGAACAACGATCAGCCCTAGCGCTTACATTTGTCTCACTCTAAATTCGTGCGGGTGATCGCTCAACCGAGCAGGCAGCATAGATCAGGTTGGTCTGATGTGCTTGTGATTACGATTGCGATTTATACAGCAGGAGCAGCATCGTAACTGGCGTGCGCGCATGCACACTGTGCGGCAGCCTGGCCGGCATCCGGACCCAGGTGCCGGGTCCTGCCTTCTGCTCCTCGGGGCCCAGCTTGAGATCTGCCTCACCTTGCAGGAAGTGCAGGATCGCCGGTTGGGAGGCCGTATGCTCGGATAGCTCCTGCCCGGCGGCGAAGGAGAAGAGGATCGCTTTTAGATGCTCGTCCTCATGGAAAGTGCGGCTGAGGATCGAATCCGATGGCACGTCCGGTGCCAGTTCGGCGAGGTCTTCGAAGTAGATGTAGTGTTTTTCCATCGATTTTCCTGGTCTAATGTCGATTGGGTTACACACAGAGGAATGATAACAAACTAAAATCAATAACCGATAGGCCAATCCAGTAAAGCATATCGCCTCAAGTTCCCTATTCCGAATGCTGAGGCAGTGTCTCCGACCTTCTCCATATTCGCCATGGCATCAAGCGCGGCACCTGCCGGCGGTAGTCGGCATAGGCCGGACCCAACTCCCGTTCGAGCCGGCGTTCCTCGAAGATACTCCCGATGTATAGGTAGAGTGTTATCCCGATGTTCAACGCCAGGATGCTGGTCGTCATCAGCGGCGTGAGCCAGATGAAGAGCAGACCTGCGCTGTAGAGCGGGTGACGCACGTAACGATAAGGGCCGGTGATTGTGAGCGAAGGGCCGGGCGATGCAGGGCTTTCAACCAACTGACGCAGCCCAAGGAAACGCCACGGATCAGTTTGCTGCAAGCCGGCCAGCAGCAGGCTTACTGCAAGGACCTGTCCGAGGCTGGAAAGCACGGTCCAGGGCCATGGGATGCGGTAGATCTCCGCACCGGGATAGGCCGCCGTAACAGCTAGCACGGGCAGAAACGTCAACCCGCCCAGCAGGTTGTAAGTGATGCGGTAGAAGCGTCGGCCACTGGAGCCAAGCTTGCTTTCTGCAAGTTGCTTCGCCTGGTTCGTTGCTAGCACGCTGTGAAGCACGCCGTACGTGGCCAGCGTCAGAAATGTGTAAAGGGGTTCAATCATCGTGAAGATAGGAGGCAGGAGGTGAAGATGATCCCACCACCCCCTGCCTCCAACAACTTGAATTGGGCTTTATTCTTCGATCTTTGCGCGGACTTCAGCGCCCTTGAAGGGCGTGCCCATGAAGAGCTTGCCGATCACGCAGACGTCGAAGATCCCGGCCAGGAAGGGTACCAGACCGATCACGGCGATCACGATTCCCCAGGTCCCGGCGACAACCATGAGCCCGACCAGGATCAAAGCCAGGCCGGCAACGATCCGTAATAATCGGCCTGCACCACTGGACATAAATTTTGCGAAACCCATCTTTTCCTCCATCGATATATGAACGAATACCATTCTACGTCATTCGATGCCGGGAGGTAGCGAATTGTCACATCGGAAATACACCGGCGCCGGGCAAGAGGGATCTATCCGGGAGGAATTAAGCCGCCCGGCGCTGCGCGGATCAGGCCCGAAATGATGCTCAGTCCCCTTGTCGCTGCTCGAGATAGGCAGACCTGGCGGGGCCGACACTCAGGAGCATCAAGGCTGTGATCAGCACAGCCGAGGTCAGGCACCAGGCACAGCTGGCACCGATCACGAATGGCTCGAGAAAGGTTAGGTAGACCGAGAACAGGGTGCCGCCCAGCGCAGCGGCGAAGAGCCCAATCCGGGCCAAGCTTGCGAGCTTCCCCGGCGCAAAGCGAGCCGCAACCCAACCGATCAAGATCAGGGCATAACCTGCTACGCCGAGTGCGCCATTTGAGATCCCAAAGAGCAGCGTGGAGTACTCGCTTTGGGCAACGGTGTTGCAATCCCCGACCGGGCCGCAGGTGGCCTCGCTCCCGGTTGCGGCAATATACGCCAGGTAGCCAGCAGCCCCCAGGCCCACGAGGGTCAGGACCGGGATCCAATTTGAGAGCGGTTCAGAGCCCACTGGTGAAAAACGGCCGTTCCAGCGCAGGCCGACTGCGATCAGGCTCAGCAGCATCCCGATCAAGGCCACGATGGACAGCGTGTTACCGGCCGGGTCGAGCATGATGCGCTCACCGATCGACAAATTTGCGGGATCCCGGTCGAGGATTGCCGGAGGGGCAGGAGGCTCTTCTGATGGTGAAGGGGTCGGTGAGGCTACATCTTGCGTGGGTGCAGGCTCGTCTCCTGACGTGACTTGATCCGGAAACAGCTGCAGCTGGGCGAGATAGACGTCCAAGCCGGGGATGTCCGGCCATGCGATCCCACCCTGTTGCTTTGCAGCATCAAGGATCAACGGGAGCTGCTCAGGGATGTCCACCGCACCGGTGTAGTAATTTTCCCCGATCACCATGAACGGCACGACCCAGTCGGATTGGGGCACGGAGAAGCGTTCAATCGCGGCGCTGAAGAGTTCATTACCCGGTTCCGTCGCCGTATCCACGTACAGGACCTGCAGCGCATCACCCTGCATGGCGAAGAGCGGGGGTGTTTCTTCACTGGTTGGATCGTAGTTCTCTCCGTAATAACTCCAGATTACGCTGGTATTGAACTGCTGTGAAATCTGGGGCATGTTGACCGTGATCACCTGGTAGCAGTGAGGACAGGTTGGTGAGTAAAACAGGACCGCTTGAACGGTTGTCCCCAGGGCTGCAGCAGGCAGTGCGGGCGGAAGGAAGACGATCCCGATAAGCAAGAGGATGAGAAGGCGTTTCATGTACTCTCCGGTCAATCCGTTGGTTTTTTCTTGCGGGCGGATTATACCGCTGCCTGTGGCCGGTAGAGTCCCCACAGGTGATCAAAGGCTGCTTCGAGGCGCTCGAGCAGGGCATCGCCGCCTGCGGTGGTGACATCGTCTTCATTCTGGAAGGTGACATAGGGAATTCGCAGGTTGCCTACCCGAAGGTAGTCGGGGTCGTCGGAGGTAAATTGATCCCAATCATCCTGGCGATACAACCGCTCCATCTTCTCGTTTGATAACCCATGTTCAAGGATGCTATCTGGCCGGTCGGGGTTATAACGGGCGCGGTTCTTACGGAGAGACTCCTCATAGGAAACCTGCACGAAGAAGCAAGAGCTACGGCTGAGGATCGTCTCCCCCAGGTGCGAATAGGCCGCCCGGTAACCCCCATGGTTCGCACCGCGCGAAAATTCAATGATGGCAGTTTGTGAGTCATCCGCATCACGCTGCCACTTTTCGTATTCGAGCGCCAGGCGGCAAATGAGCAAGTGCCAGAGATCGTCGTACAGGAAATATCTATCTATCGAGGTATATAAGCGTGGGCGGTGGAAGACCTGCTCCAGTAGCCGATCCTCCTCGAACCAACTCCACAGCATCGGGAAATCATCGAAGATATGCATTTCTCCGATGTGGAAACGAGCGCTACGCTCTAGTGTGGGGATCTGATTCAGGGCATGGATGATCTCGCTCTTTCCGGCTGCTGGGCGGGCATTAAGGATCAGGACAGGAAATGTGTCGGACATTGCGCGCAACTCCTGCGACCAGGATGCCAGCCATTGTGACGGGCATGGCCTCCGACGTCAAGCCCCCGGGCAAGGGCGGATACCCCCATGGTAGAATGTGCGCACCATGCTGGAGGCCAGGGGTATGAACTCTCGATCTCAGCCTGACGAGCGTGTGAGGACTGGAATCTGAATGGGTGCTACGAGCAACTGCCTCTTCTGCCGGATTGCCGCCGGTGAAGCCGAAGCGAGCATAATCTACCAAGACGAGTTCGTTTCTGCCTTTATGGATCTCTTCCCGATCGTCCCTGGTCATCTACTCGTCATCCCGAATTTGCACGCGGCGTACCTGGGAGAGCTGGATGAGGCTTTAGGCGCGCGGGTGTTCTCACTCGGCCGCCGGCTGGGCGAAACCTTGCGGCAGAGCACACTGCCGGCGCAGGCGATCGGATACTATCTAGCCGATGGACCGGCGGCCGGTCAGGTCGTTCCCCACGTTCATCTGCACGTCATCCCGCGTTTTGTCGGTGACGGGGCTGCCTTTCCCCTCCATTCAAAGGCACCCATCATGATGGAGCGAACCCGGCTGGATGTTCAGGCATCCGAAATCAGGACAGCACTTCACGGCCAATCGTATTCAGGTTCAGACTAGGAGCGACGTTGCAGAACTTGTGCGTGTACTGTGGATCGAGCGACCGCGTTGATGCAGCCTACCTGGAGGCGGCGGCCGAGATGGGCGCAGCACTCGCCGCCCGCTCAATAACCCTGGTTTACGGGGGTGGTTCAACTGGACTGATGGGCAGGCTGGCCGACGCGGTCTTGCAGAACAACGGGCGGGTCATCGGGGTTATCCCGGTCATGTTCGAGACACCTGAACTACGGCATACGGGACTGACCGAACTGCAGGTCGTTGGGAATATGCATGAGCGCAAGGCGCGCATGGTGGAGCTAGCGGATGGCTTCGTGGCGCTGCCGGGTGGATTCGGGACCTTCGACGAGTTGTTTGAGATCTTGACCTGGTCTCAGATCGGTCTCCACAGGAAACCGATCGGGGTGCTGAACGTGAATGCGTATTTCGACCCGCTCCTGGCCATGATCGAACACGCACAGTCGGAGGGATTTATCTATCACGAGCATATCGAGTTGCTGGTGAACGAGACCTCGCCCGAGGCGCTCCTGGATCGCCTCGATGGGTACGAGATACCATCCGGTTTGGAGCATTGGGTACACCGGAAGGAGCAGTCATGAATGCAGCTCAGTTCTTTGATCACTGGAACAAGGTCTGGCGTGATCTGATGCTTGCGGTATTGATGCTAAAGGATAAGGATCTGGGGTTCAGACCGAGCGAGCACTATCAACGCAGCGTCGGTGACAACCTACGTCATATCATCAACGTGGAGCAGGGTTGGGTCCTAGGGCACGTATTCGAGCAGGAGATCCACCATCGCGGTGAGCTATATCTATGTCTCAGCCTGCTCGGGTATGATCGACTCAAAACCGATCGTCTTGGGCAGAGAGCCATTGTGTAGTGGTGTCAACCCATCCCCATGAGTGACGCGATCCGCATGCTCCATTTTGCCGACCTGCACGTTGGCATGGAGAATTACGGCAGCCTGGATCCGACAACAGGCACATCCAGCCGGGTGGCTGATTTCCTCGACCGGCTGGATGAACTGATCGATTACGCCCTCGCACATGAAGCCGATCTGGCGATCTTCGCTGGAGACGCGTTCAAGGACCGCAACCCGGAACCAACTCAGCAGCGAGAATTCGCCCAGCGTATCAAGCGGCTGGCCGATGCAGTTCCCACCCTGCTCCTGGTAGGCAATCATGACATGCCGGGCATGGCCGCCAAGGCCAACAGCCTGGATATCTTCCGCGCGCTCGATGTTCCCGGTGTCATTGTCGGCTACCGGGATGAAGCCCGCGTGGTGGAGACGCACCGAGGCCCCGTGTTCCTGGCCTGGATGCCTTACCCGATGCGCAACCGGCTCATGGCATGGAAGAAGTATCAGGGCAGATCGATCGATGAACTGAACAAAGGGCTGCGGGCGGAAGTGGCCAATCGACTGGAGGAGCTGGCAGTTCAGGCCCGCAAACAGGATATCCCCAGGGTTCTGGCTGGGCACTTCGGGGTGGATGGGGCGAAATTCGGTTCGGAACGCTCGGTCATGCTGGGTCGCGATTTACCTCTCCTGACCTCCATGCTGACCGACAAAGCGTGGGATTACGTGGCGCTGGGCCACATCCACCGGCATCAGGTGCTCAACCCTGAGGGTTACCCGCCGGTCGTCTACAGCGGCTCTTTAGAGCGAATCGACTTCGGCGAAGAGAAGGAAACTAAGGGTTTCTGCTGGGTTGAACTCAGGCGGAATTCGACAAGCTGGGAATTCATTCCGGTGCATGCGCGCCCGTTCACAACGATCGATATCGATGTACGTGGCAACGACGACCCGACTTCAGCGGTGCTGGAAAGGATTTCGGAACGAGTTCTAGATGGGCAGGTTGTTCGGATCCGGGTCAAACTCTCGCCACCACAAAGTGCGTCGCTTAATGAGCGCGAGATAGAGGCAGCGCTGGGAACGACCGCCAGCTATGTTATCTCGCGCGAACTCGAGATCGAGGCGCGCTCCCGCTTGGGTGAGCTCTCCCCTGAGGAACTTACCCCGCTCGAACTTCTCAAGCGGTATTTCATCAGCCGGGATGTGGATCAGGAACGCCGTAAGGCGCTGCTCGAGAAAGCTGCTGGCCTATTGGATGGCTAGCCGTGTTGGAACGCGTTGGATGGTCCAAAAAACACCTTTGCCGGGTCAACGAATATGATCCCGCGTGAACTTGAACTCCTGAATTTTCTGGCCTACCAGGATCCGCCACCGCTTGTCTTCGAGGGTGTGCATGTCGCCTGCCTGGCGGGAGAAAACGGCGCCGGAAAGTCTTCGCTCCTGGATGCCATGACCTGGGCGTTGTGGGGCCGCGCCCGCAGCAACAGTCCCGATGACCTGATCCACCAGGGCAAGAAAGAAATGCGGGTCGCGCTGACCTTCGCCCAGGGAGAATCCATCTACCGCGTGATCCGCCAACGGAAATCGGGTAAGCGCGGGACATCCCTGCTGGAATTTCAGGTTTGGTCCCCGGAGAGCGAGTCCTGGCGCGGATTGTCCGATTCGGCGATGCGCGCTACCCAGGCTCAAATTGATCAACTGCTGCGGCTGGATTACGAGACCTTCACTAATTCCGCCTTCCTGGTCCAGGGTCAGGCAGACGCGTTCACGACAAAGACACCTACACAGCGAAAGCAGGTGCTGGCAAGCATTCTTGGTTTGGGTGTCTGGGATAAGTACGAGGAACGCGCTCGGGCCGGGGTTTCCGAGGCACAAGCCGACCTCCATCGTCTTGATGGCCGCTTGCAGGAGATCGAACGTGAACTCGCACGGCGGTCTGAGCACGAGCAGGAACTCTCCTCGGCAACGGAACAAGCAGAGGTGATCGGGCTGCAGTTGGCCAAGGCAGAGCGGCGCTGGGCTGACCTTGAAGGGGCTCGGATGGAAATGGTCTCGTTTCAGCGGCAGATCGATGATCTCACACGGCGGATAAGCGCCCGTGAACGTGAGATGGTGGAACTCGATGGTGAACGCGAGACGTTGAGCGTCCGCTCCGATCTGAGCGCAGTGCAGGCGGCAATTTCTGGAGCCCGTCAAACCCTCGAGGATCTCAACCCAGTCCAGGAACGCTTTGGGGCTGTCGAGGAGGACCTGGCCCAAGCGCTGGCGGAATCATCCAACTTGCAAGGCGTCAACCAGGCACTCGGGCCGGAGACAGAGCCCTTGAAGGTGCGCCTGGCCACCCTGCAAGATGCTGGTGAGCCGCTTTGCCCAACGTGTGGGCAGAGCCTGTCCGATGACCATCGTCATGATCTTGTCACCGCGCTTGAAGCGGAGATCGATCAGCGGCGAGAGCAGTACCGCCTGAACCGTGAGCAGATCAGCACGCTGGAGGCCAGGCTGGAGGAGCTGCGGCAGGAACGGAAGGACTTGCAGAACCAGTTGAATGCACGGGCTGGCCTGGAGAAAAGGTTGGGTGAGCTCAGGGCAGCTGAGACATATGCCGAACAGGCTGCGGAACAACTTAAAGCGCTCATCCAGCGCGAGCAACGCTGGAAGAAGGAATTGGCGGCCGATGAAGCGCAGCGCGGTTCATTGGAAGAACAGATTAAGGGGAGCGAGGCACGCATACGGGCAGCAGCTATTACCGAGGCCGATCTGGAACGGATGAGGCGTGAAAAACGGCTGGCGGATGAACGTGTGGGAGGGGCACGGCAAAAGCTGGGAGCATTGGAAGCCTTTGAGCAGCAACGTGCGGCGTGCCAGGTAGAGCGCGAGCGCCGGGCATACGACCAGGGGTTGTTCGAGGAGCTGCGGGAGGCGTTTTCTAAGCGCGGCGTCCCAGCCATGATCATCGAGACGGCCGTGCCGGAACTGGAACGCTCGGCGAACGAGCTGCTGGCGAGGATGACCGACGGCCGGTTTCATGTCCGGATTGAAACCCAACGTGAGATCAAAACCGGCGACCTGCGCGAGGCATTAGATATCATCATCTCGGATGAACTCGGAAGCCGGCCGTACGAACTCTATTCCGGCGGCGAGGCTTTCCGCATCGATTTCGCGATCCGCATCGCCCTCTCCCGTATGCTGGCTCGCCGGAGTGGGGCGCAGCTGCGAAGCCTGTTCATCGATGAGGGTTTCGGCACACAGGACGCACGCGGACGGGAGCATTTAATCTCCGCCATCAACAGCATCCAGGATGATTTTGACTTGATCCTCGTCATCACGCACATCGAAGAGCTAAAGGAAGCCTTTCCTGCTCGTATTGAAGTTACCAAGACGAGTTCGGGTTCAACCTTTCAGTTTACTTGAGCCCAGGCTGGAGTTTGTTCTTCCCGGCTTGATCCGGATCGGAAGTGAGGTGGAGCGATGCGCGCGTTGATCGCGGGTGGAACCGGTTTTATCGGGAAGCACTTGAGCGCAGATGCACTTGGCCGGGGATGGGATGTCTTCGTCCTGGTCCGCGATCCAGATTCGGGACCTGCCCGGTACTTGCGCTCGCAGGGCGTTGAACTTGTCGTGGGCGATCTGACTCAGATCGAAACCCTGCAGGCCGCCTTCGAATTCACTCGCCCTGACGTCTACCTGCATTGCGCCGGCTGGTATGAGCTCGGCCTCCCCCGCCGGGCACATGAACGCATGCGGCAGGTGAACGTCGGCGGGTTGGAGAACGCGCTTGCCGCAGCCCGGATCTACGGTGAAGCGCGCATCGTCATCACTTCGAGCACGACTGCGCTGGGGGACACTCGGGGAATATTGGCTGATGAATCCTTCACACGAATCTCGCCCCCAGGAAGCTGGTATGAGCAGACCTTGATTGAGGCTAACGGGGTCATTCAGCGTGCACGGGCGGGTGGGCAGGAGATCATCGTCGGCCGGCCGGCACAGGTCATCGGGCCAGGCGATCACTCCCCTTACGGCCACCTCTTCCGCATGTATCTGCGCCGGCTGCTCCCACCCCTTGTATGGGGGCCGGATGGCGCCTTTTCGTTTGTGCATGTCGAGGACACGGCGCAAGCACTGTTGAGCCTGGCGGAGCGCGGTCAGGCGGGTGAGGATTACTTCATCGCCGGTGGGGTCATGACCAACCGTGAGATGCTCGATACCTGGGTCACAACCCTTGGCCGGAAGGGGGCTTTCCTGTGGCTGCCCAAGCCCCTGGCGCTGATTACAGGCGGCTTGATGGCACCCATGCTGCGCATGATCGGGCAACCGGCTTTTATCTCCCCGGAGGTTGTGCGCTCCAGTTACGTCTCATTCCGTTACAGCTCGGAGAAGATACGGCGTGAAATCGGGGTTGAATTCCGGGGCGCTCGCCAGGCCTGGTTGGATACGATTCGGGTGGAACAGGTAAGATGGGGAAAGGCTTAAACTAAGCCTGGCTCGGGCGACGGGAGGGGTCCCTCAACCGGCAGCCATACCGCAAAGCAAGAACCATGCCCCGGGATGCCCTCGCTATAAAGGTGTATATGCCCACCATGGCGTTCGGCGATGTTGCTGCAGATTGCCAGGCCTAAACCCGTACCCGGAGCACCGGTTTCGCGGCTGGCCGAGCCGCGGAAGAAGCGTTTGAAGATCTCGGTTTGTTCTTCCTTAGGGATCCCGAGACCAGAATCCTCAACCTCGGCGATGACCCATCCCCGCTGACCTTCATGGTGCACGCGTGACCGTAAGAAAATATGACCCCCGGTGGGAGTGTAGTTCATGGCGTTCGTCAGCAGATTGGTGAAGACCTGCCCGAGCAGCCGCTCATCACCCGCGATCATCGGCAAGTCGGGATCAATTTCAAGTTCAAGCTTGAGCTGTCGTTCTGAAGCAAGTGACGCCCGGTCCTTGGCCAGTGAGTCCAACAAGTCGTTGATATCGACCGGACGTGCGGAAAGTGGTGCGGCATCTACGTCCAGCCGGGAGAGTGAGAGCAGATCCTCGATCAGGTTGGCCAGGCGATCGCTCTCCCGCGACAGGGTTGCTAGATAGCTGGCAACCTTTTGCTTATCCTGGACCCGCTTAAGTAGGTCAAGATAGAGGCGGATGTTGGTGAGCGGGGTGCGCAGCTCGTGGGATACATCCGATACGAACTGGGACTTTAATCGATCGAGTTCCTTAAGAGCGCTGATGTCGTGGTATACGGTTACAAAGCTAACGATTGATCCCTCCGAGCCGACAACGGGTGTAACCGTCATGGCTGCTTCGTAGGTTGTCCCATCCTTACGCAGATTAACCAGTTCGGATTTGAAGATGTCACCGGCCGAGATCGTAGTCATCATGTTTTCGTAGAATGTGTCATCCTGCTCGCCCGTGCGCAGAAAGCTCGGAGATTTACCCAAAACCTCACCTGCATGGTAGCCGTTCAAGTGCTCCCAGGCAGGGTTGACGAATTGGATCAACCCCTGATCATCGGTAACCATGACGGCATCACCGATGTGCGTGAGCATGGCGTCGAGCCGATCACGCTCAGCTTCAAGCTCTTCCTCGAGCGTAATCCGATCCGAGATATCAGTTATGACCCCAGTCACACCCTGCGGTTGGCCCTGTTCATCAACGATGAGGCTCACACCCACGAGCGCAGGAATTTCCCGGCCGGACGTTGAAATAAAGATTGTTTCGAAGACTTCACTCGGTGGAGCATCACCCTGGACACGCGCTTCGAAACGAGCCACAAGGTTGCGCATATTACTTGCGGACAGGAAAGGTGTGTCTTGAAAGTGGATACCAATCATCGCCTCGGGTTCAACCTCAGCCATGCGGGCAAGCGTGCCGTTGACGTACAAGAACCGGCCATCTGTGCCGATATGGAAGATGCCAGATTGGGCAGTCTCTAACAGAGAACGGTAACGGGCTTCGGAGAGAGCCAGCTCGGCCGTGCGCACCTCGACCTGACGCTCAAGACGTTGCGCTTGTGCTTCGATTTGACCGTAGAGATGGGCATTCTCGATCGAGACCGCTGCCTGCGCGGCGAAGGCGCGCAATAAGTCAAGCTCAGCGCTCGTGAATGGCTGATCGAGCCCGAGACGACGCACCGTCATGGCGCCCAGGGTACGCTGGCGGATGGAGAGCGGAACGATTGCCAGGCACTCTTCCTCATTCTGCGGAGTACCCGGGACTTGAACGCTGCGCTCATCCTGCACCGAGTCGTTGATAATTAGCGGCTCGCCGCTATCGACGACATGCCCCGTCAAACCTTGCCCAAGGGGCAGGTCAAAACTGAGGATTGCCTGGGCGTTCGGTTCTAAAGCGACGGCACAGCGCAGCACCCCGGCCTCGTTGTCAATCAGGTGTATCCGGCTGCCATCCCCGTTGAGTAGGTTGTTCGCTTGACGGGCGATCTCGTGCAGCACGGTGTCGGTGTCGAGCGAGGAGGAAATCGAGCGTGCGGTCTGGATCAGGGTATGAGCCTCTTCAGTCCGCTGCTGCGCTTCGTTGAACAGGCTGGCGTTGCGGACCGCGATCGCAGCCATGGAGGCGATCGCCTGTGCTTGCTCGATTTGTTCGGGTTGAAAGGAATTGTGCGACGAAAGGCGGAACAGCCCGAGGCCACCGATAACCTGTTCGCCGAATGTGAACGGGACAGCCAGGATTCCGTGCACTCCGGTGTCTATCCATGCCTGCTTTGCTCCGAGCAGTTCACTGTATTCCTTCCGCAAGATCGGTTTTGGGTCTCGCCTAAGCAACTGGATGAGATCATCTGATTCGGCGTCACTTGGCGAGGCCGGTTCTGGCAGACCGATAATGCATGGATAGGAAGAAGCACCGCCGGAGGCGTTAATCAGGCCGATCGCGGCCGCATCGGCAGCCAGAGTCTCCATTGCCACCTGCAACACCCGCATAAAAACATCGTCAATGGTCAGTTCGCTGGCAACCGCCTCAACGACAAGGTTGCGCAGCCGCTGCAGTTCGAGTGTGCGTTCGAGTTTAGTCCTGGCCCGGACCTGGCCGAGAGCGATGGCGATGTGGTCGGCTAGCGCTGTGACCATGGGGATATCGGCCGGGGTAAGCCAACCGGCCACGACGTTCAGGGTTCCGATCACTTCCTCCTCAAGCAGCAGTGGGGCAAGGATGACCGGTTGGTCCCCGAGGATCTTCATGATCTGGCCGAGAAGTGGACCCAGAACCCTGGGTACCATCTGCTGGACCACGCTGGAACGGTTCGCGGTGTGCAGGGTTTGCTTTCCTTGCATGACATCGCGGTAGAGATCGACCGAATTTGGATCGAAGCGGTAACCAGAAATCGATCTCCCGCTGATCTGTTCTAGGGTTTTGACGATCGAGGCTGAGAGCGCAGGGGAGTGGATGACGAGCTGCCCGTCGGTATCCAGGAGCGCAACCGTGCCGCGTAAGTCAATTCGATTGAATTCATCAGAAACCGCATGCAGGACATCTTCCTCGCCCGAGCTTGCCTTCTGCGCCACCCCAGCGGCAGCCCTCAGAGCTGAGACCCAGATCGTCTCATGTGCTTCAAGCTCGGTCATGCGATTATCCA
>Ga0315534_1000222_pt1 | contig 36703 bp, 32 predicted proteins | sample SalMarSW160240MG_FD_203094 | JGI IMG/M metagenome (GOLD analysis project Ga0315534, IMG submission 203094) | Salt marsh sediment microbial communities from the Plum Island Ecosystem LTER, Massachusetts, United States - Salt Marsh Sediment SW1602-40 ... | reverse complement strand
TAATTGATATTTCTGACCCGGTTGACCTGGCTATTATTGTTTTTCCGAGTGCAGTCTGCCACATGGCGCTTGAACATTGCGGACAGAAAGGGATAAAGTGTGTGGTCATTATTTCAGCAGGTTTTAAAGAGGTCGGAGAAAAGGGACTGGAGAGGGAAAAGCAACTCAGACAGATCGCTGAAAAATACGATATCTCCATAATAGGGCCTAATTGCCTTGGCATAATCAACACTGATCCTCTTATTAACCTTAATGCATCATTTGCCCGTAAGATGCCTGAACAGGGACACATAGGATTTCTTTCTCAAAGCGGGGCTCTTTGCACTGCAGTCCTGGATTATGCTCTTGCAAAACATATAGGCTTCTCAAAGTTTATAAGTTTTGGCAACAAGGTTGATATAAGTGAAATAGACCTGATCTATTACCTGATGGAGGATGATGAAACAAAAGTTATATTATTATATCTGGAAGAGATAACTGATGGGCGTGCATTAATTAAGGCTGCACAGGATGTTATAAGGAATAGCGGGAAAGCTGTTCTGATTCTTAAATCAGGTCGCACTGAAGCAGGGGCTTATGCTGCAGCTTCGCATACAGGCTCCCTGGCTGGAAATGATGAAATATGTGATGCTGCTTTTAAGCAGGCAGGAATAATACGCTGCGACAATATTGAAGAAATGTTCAACATTGCCATTGCTTTTACTTACCAGCCGGCTCCAAAATCCAATAAGGTGGCCATAATTACAAACGCAGGAGGACCTGGTGTGCTGACTACCGATGCAGCTATACGCGACGGACTGCAACTGGCGAAATTCTCGGAAGAGACCACAAGAGAGTTTAAGAAAACACTGCCGGCAACAGCAAACATTAAGAATCCCGTAGACGTAATTGGTGATGCCAGGGCCGACAGGTATAATATCGCACTGAATGGAGCCTTCAGGGATCCCGATGTTGATGCAGTCTTCGTTATCCTGACACCACAGTCAATGACAGATATTGAGGCCATTGCCAAAGAGGTTGTAAAGGTTTCAAGCCAATATTCTAAACCGGTTTATACCAGCTTTATGGGAGAAGCCGATGTTGCTGTCGGTGTTGATATTTTGCTCAGGAACAAGATACCCCATTACATCCTCCCCGAATCAATGTGCCGCAGTTTTTCAAGGGTTTACCAGTTCTATCGTGACCTTGATAAAGACCCCCATCAGCAGCATTTTTTGACCGATATTGACACAAAAGCAGTTCATTCAATAATAGATGAATCAATCCGCAATAATCATCTCTACCTGCCTGAAAATGATGCCGGGAAAATACTCGCCATTTATGGTATCCCTGTTATTAAGAGCGACCTGGCTACTTCACCTGAAGAAGCAGCCTCGATAGCACAAAAAACAGGATTTCCCGTGGTAATGAAAATAGTATCAGATGATATTATACACAAGTCTGATGTTAAAGGGGTTGTAGTGAATGTGAATTCTGCTGAAGAAGCAAGAAAAAACTATACGATAATCACTGAAAATGTTTTACAGATTAAACCTGATGCAAAAATAAAAGGAATACAGGTCAGTAAAATGATTTTAGCCGGCGAAGAAGTAATACTGGGAGTTAAAAGGGATGAATCCTTCGGGCCTGTAATAATGTTCGGGCTCGGTGGAATTTATGTTGAAATCTTCAAAGATGTAAGCTTCAGGGTTGCTCCTTTTGACGAGAAAACAGCAGATTCCATGCTAAAAGAGGTAAGATCGTATAAGATACTCGAAGGGATAAGGGGAAAATTACCGCGCGATATTGCAGCAATAAGAGACTGTCTTATGAGATTAAGCCAGCTGTCCATAGAATGTCCGCAAATCAGTGAACTGGATATCAATCCTTTAATTGTTCTTGATGAGGGAGAAGGATGTTATGTTGCTGATTCCCGCATAATGCTTAATACAACCGACGCCAAATGACACGTTATAAGCAAATTATCAATAACATTTAAATTATAAAGCTATGAGAATAATTATTAAAAAAGAACCGGCTGAGATAGGGGAATGGACAGCCTCGTATATTATAGAAAAAATCAAAGAAGCCAATCCAACCAGTGAAAAACCATTTATACTTGGCTTACCTACCGGATCTTCTCCGATACCCGTTTACAAAAAACTCATTAAAAGGCATAAAGCAGGTGAAATCTCTTTCAAAAACATCATTACCTTCAATATGGATGAGTATGTCGGTCTTGATGAAAACCATACCGAGAGCTATCACTATTTCATGTATGATAACCTGTTTAATCATATTGATATTCCAGGGGAAAACATCAATATTTTAGACGGGAATGCCAAAGATCTTGAGAAGGAGTGTGCCGATTACGAAAAAAAGATTGAGGCTGTCGGCGGCATTGACCTTTTCCTCGGAGGAATTGGTCCCGATGGTCATATAGCATTCAATGAACCCGGTTCTTCACTTACTTCCAGGACAAGAATTAAAACCCTGAGACATGACACTATCCTGGCGAATTCGAGGTTCTTTGGCGGAGATATTTCAAAAGTTCCAAAACTTGCTCTAACGGTGGGTGTTGGAACAGTCATGGATGCCAGGGAGGTAATAATCATTATTTCAGGTTCCAATAAAGCCCGTGCTCTGAGAGAGGTGGTTGAGGGAGGTATAAGCCATATGTGGACCTGTTCAATTCTTCAGATGCACCAGAGAGGAATTATAGTATGCGACGAAGCATCAACACTGGAGCTTCATGTTGAAACCGTTAAGTATTTCATGGATATCGAAAACTCAAATTCTGACAATCATTATTTCTGAAAATCCGAAATTCTACCCTATGATATGACTCACAGGCATTTAACAAAAGAAGAAACAGATATACTTCTTTCACAAAATTGTTTTGCTGACAGCTGGTCCGGAATTACTGTTACGGAAGGATTCTCGCCGGAGAATATCAGAAATACGAGGTTTGAAGGTAACATAAAGCTGGGGACTTCTTCAGGAACTATCGAGGTCCAAAAAAACATTGTTAAGCCATGTGGAATCTATAACAGCTTTATCAGCAATTGTGAAATTGGAGAAAATGTTCATATTTCAGATGTTAAAAACCTGGCAAACTATGTTATAGAGGAAAATGTTGCCATATCAAATGTCGGTTCACTGATTATAACTGAAGAGTCGTCCTTTGGCAATGGGACTGAAATTGATGTTTTAAATGAGGGAGGAGGCAGAGAATTGCCAATCTTTGACAGGTTATCCTCTCAAACAGCTTATTTAACAGTGCTTTACCGGCATGATAAAAATTTTACAGGGAAAATCCTTGGGTTAATTAAAGATTATTGTGAATCGAAACATTCAGAAAAGGGATTGATACAAACGGGTGCCAGAATCCTTGATTCACTCATTATCCGCAATGTTCATATCGGAAGTTACGCCACAATTTCAGGTGCCAGCCAGCTTGAGGATGGCACCATACAGAGTTGCATGGAGGCGCCGGCATTTATCGGAACAGGTGTCATTGCAAAGAAATTTATCGTCTTATCGGATTCAATTGTCGATGGAGGAGCAATAATTGAAAAGTGCTTTATCGGCCAGGGGGTTAAAATGGGAAAACAATACTCAGCAGAGAACTCCGTCTTTTTTGCCAACAGCGAGGCATTTCATGGTGAAGCATGCAGCCTGTTTGCAGGTCCGTATGCTGTCACCCATCATAAGTCTACACTATTGATAGCAAGTCTTGTCTCCTTTTTCAATGCAGGCAGCGGCACCAACCAGAGCAACCATATGTACAAGCTTGGTCCTTTGCATCAGGGGATCCTGGAACGCGGCTCCAAAACAGGTTCTTTTTCATACCTCCTCCTGCCATGTCATATTGGTGCTTACACTGCAGTGGTGGGTAAGCATTATGCAAATTTCGATACTTCTGATTTTCCTTTTTCGTATATCTCTGAAGAAAAAGGGAAAAGCGAGCTTACCCCGGCAATGAATCTCTTTACTGTCGGCACGCGCAGAGATATAGAAAAATGGCCGGCAAGAGACAGAAGAAAAGATCCTGCTAAACTGGATCTTATCCATTTCGAATTATTCAGCCCATATATTATTGGCAAAATTACCAACGCCATAGAAATTCTTAATGAACTGGCTGAAAAAACAGCCTCAAATAAGGATTATGTCAATTATAAAGGAATAGCCATACACAGGCTTCTTTTTAAAACAACACGCAAGTACTATGAAATGGCCCTGAAAATATATATTGGCCAGGAAATAGTAAAACGCCTGCAGGCTTTGAGCAGCAGTTCATCACTTTCCGATATACAAAATATGCTGACAGTACATGGATCTGAAGGAACAGGTAAGTGGCTGGATATATGTGGATTGTTTTCTCCGGCCAGTAAAATTGATGAGCTGATCAATGAAGTTAAAACAGGGAAGATAAAGTCAGTTGACGAATTAAATGAATTCCTGGTATCTGTTTATAACAGTTACGATAAATATGCATGGACATGGTGCCTGAACCTTATTGGTCAGCATACCGGCATTAAACCGGAAAATATTTCCGCCGAAAGTCTAATTCAGATCATCACCGAATGGAAAACGAATGCTGTGAAACTCAACAATATGATCCTGAAGGATGCGGAAAAAGAATTTGACACAGGCAGTAAAATCGGATTTGGCGTTGACGGGGACACTGACACCAGGGAAGGTGATTTTCAAGCTGTCCGCGGAGAATTTGATAAAAATAAATTCGTAACCGGCCTGCAAAAAGAATCAAAAGAAATTGAAGAGAAAGCTGACAGGTTAATAGCTATCCTGGAAAGCTTCCGATAAGATCCTTCACCGGAAAATTTTTGTTATTTCTCTCTTTTATTGACCACTAAATAACACGAACATAACTGCTGCAAGTGCTGCCCCGATCATTGGTCCTACTATGGGTACCCAGCTATATTTCCAGTCGCAGTCTCTTTTTCCGGGTATTGGCAGGAAAAAATGCATGATACGCGGACCCAGGTCGCGTGCAGGATTAATTGCATAGCCTGTTGGCCCTCCCAAAGAAAGACCCACACCCAGTACAACGAGTGCCACCGGTAATGCGTTCAGTGCTCCAAGACCAACCTCAGGCTCAGCCATATAGAGAACCGCCAGGGCGAGTACATATGTACCTATGATCTCGGTTACCACGTTGTACCAGTAGCTTCTTATGTTCGGCATTGTACAAAATACGGCAAGTTTGGAATCGGCATCCATAGTAGCATCAAAATGTTTTTTATATGCCAGCCATACAAGGCCTGATCCGAACATTGCTCCTAGTAATTGAGCACTTATATATAACGGCATAAGAGAGGCGCTGAACTTACCTGCCAGTACAAGAGCAAGCGTAACTGCAGGATTTATATGAGCACCACTAACATCAGCCGCTATCAGCACTCCGGTAAATACTCCAACGGCCCATCCGAAGGTTATTACTATCCAGCCGCTATTATTACCTTTGGTCTTGCTTAAAAGAACATTGGCCACGACACCGCATCCGAAAACCATGAGCATGGCAGTGCCGAAAAATTCTGCAAAAAATTGATTCATAGGTTAATGGTTATTAGTTATTGGTTATTAGTAATTACCCCATTTCTCCTTCCCTCCTTTATTTTTCCCCTGCCCACGCTTCAGCTGCTTTAACTGCCCTGTGCCATCCCCTGGTTAATGATTTTGTTTCACTTTCTTTCAAACCTGGAGTAAAGGTTCGGTCGATTTGCCACTGCTTCCTTATCTCCTTCAGATCAGCCCAGTAATTCACTGCAAGTCCTGCCAGGTAAGCTGCGCCCAGAGCTGTTGTTTCCGTTATCTTTGGCCTTACAACTTTTGTCTGCAGAATATCTGACTGGAATTGCATCAGACTGTTATTCACTGTTGCACCGCCATCGACTCTTAGTTCTTTTATGTCAATTTTTGAATCCTTTTTCATTGCCTGCAGTACTTCAAGGGTCTGGTAACATATGCTGTCGAGTGCGGCACGTGCTATATGTCCTGCCGTTGAACCTCGTGTAATTCCTGTTATTGTTCCACGGGCATGCTGATTCCAGTATGGAGCCCCCAGTCCTGCAAAAGCGGGGACAAAATAGACTCCTTCGCTTCCCTGGACTGAAGCTGCAAGCTTTTCAACATCTTCTGATTTTTTTATTATTCCGAGTGAATCGCGCAGCCATTGTACAACTGCCCCGGCAATGAAAATACTTCCTTCGAGGGCATAGTAGGTTTTATTACCGGTCTTCCAGGCAATTGTGGTCAGAAGCTTACTCTTTGATTCAATTGGTTTGGTCCCTATATTCATTACCATGAAACATCCCGTACCATATGTGTTTTTGACCATACCCGGATCAACACACATCTGCCCGAAGAGGGCAGCCTGCTGATCGCCGGCGATACCTGAAACCGGAACAGGAGAATCAAACACTTCAGAAGTTACGCAATACTGTTCACTTGATGATCTAACTTCCGGCAGCATGCTGGAGGGAATGTCAAAAATCTTAAGTAGCTCATCATCCCATTCAAGAGTATGTATATTGAACAGCATTGTTCTGGACGCATTTGTAACATCAGTGATATGAAGCCTCCCCCCTGACAGATTCCATATCAGCCATGAATCAACGGTGCCGAAAGCAAGCTCTCCCTTTTTTGCCAGGGCACGTGCCCCTTTTACATTATCAAGGATCCACTTCAGCTTTGTGGCTGAGAAATAGGCATCGATAATCAATCCTGTCTTTTTCTGGATCTTCCGGCTGTATCCCTCCTTCTTCAGCTTATCGCAAAGACCTGAAGTCCTCCTGTCCTGCCATACTATCGCATTACAAACAGGTTTGCCCGTTTTCCTGTTCCAGACAATTGCTGTTTCCCTCTGATTTGTTATACCAATAGCTGCTAAATTGCTGCTTTTGATGCCAGCCCTGGTCAGTGCTTTCTTCGCAACCTCAGCCTGGCTTGACCATATTTCCAGGGGATGATGCTCAACCCATCCCGGCTTCGGAAAGTACTGTGTAAATTCCTTCTGTACCGAAGCAACCGGCAATCCGTTATGATCAAACACAATTGCCCGTGAACTGGTTGTGCCCTGATCAAGAGCAAGAATAAATCTTTCCATATTATAAATAATTTATTGTCAACTTGTTGTATTCCTCCAGTTGCTGATCCTTCCATTTATCGTCATATCTGAGTTCTTCTGCCATTATATCCGCAACTACGGGTGCAATAGTGATGCTTGCACGTACATCGAGGAACAGTGACCGTGTTCTTCTTGCAAGCATATCCTCAAGGGTTCGTGGCATTTCATTTCTGCAGATCCAGATAATTTCAGCCCTGGTATAAGGAAGAAGAGGATTCATCAGTTCACGCAGGGAAGGTTTCTCACACATCATCTCTTCAATTTCAACTGCTTTATTGCCATAGATCTGAAGACGTTTTTCATGTAATGCCGGATCAAGTGAAAAGAGACTGAATGTTTTTGTCATGCATTTTTTGTTTTCCAGTATTCCTGCTCTGATCGCCCTGTCAATAGTCTCCTCGGCCATTCGGCGGTAGGAGGTCCATTTTCCGCCGATAATGGAGAGAAGTCCCGATGGAGAAAGTGTTATTTTATGCCTGCGGGAAACCTCCTTGGTGGCTGAAGGATTATCAGGATCAGCGGCCAGAGGCCGAAGTCCGGCAAAGATACAGAGGACATCTTCTCTTGATGGCTTATTAACAAGGTATTTCCCTGCTGTACGGAGTATAAATTCAATCTCTTCATCCAGGGCTTTTGGCTCCAGTGTTATTGTATCAAGAGGAGTATCTGTTGTGCCTGTAACAACCTTTCCATACCAGGGAATGGCAAAAAGGACCCTGCCATCATCGGTTTTTGGGATCATTATTGCCGACTGACTCTGAAGAAATGAATTATCAAGTACAATATGTACACCCTGGCTGGGTCGTATTGTCGGTCTTGCCTGCGGATTATCCATCCTGTGTATATCATCAGCAAAAACACCTGTGGCATTTATAACAAGTTTTGCATTTATGCTGTATTTGGCTCCCGTCTCCAGGTTTTCCGCATAAACACCTGTTACCTTTCCTTTTTCATTCTTCATCAGGTCATTGACTCTGAAATAATTCAGGACAATACCTCCATTTTCCACGCATGCATTTGCGAGAGAAATTGCCATTCTTGAATCATCAAACTGACCGTCATGATAGACGATCCCTCCCCTGAGTTTTTCGGGTTCTAAAAGAGGCAGGCGCTTTAATGTTTTCTGACGATCGATAAAATAGGATCTTCCAAGGCTCAGCCTTCCCGCAAGAAGATCATAAAACTTCAGGCCGACAAAATAAAGAACAACATCCCAGAGTCTATAAAGAGGGATTACAAACTCCTGGTTTGCTGTTAAATGTGGTGCGTTCCTTAACATTATCCCTCTTTCATGAAGGGCCTCTTTTACCAGAAGAATATCACCCTGTGCCAGGTACCTTACTCCTCCATGTACCAGTTTAGTGCTTTTCGAAGAGGTGCTTTTTGTAAAGTCTGATTGCTCTAAAAGAAGAGTCTTGTAACCTCTTGTTACAGCATCCAGGGCAACACCCAGTCCGGTAGCTCCGCCACCTATTACGACAATATCCCAGACTCTTTCTTTATTGTGCTGTAAATCAGTTATTAAAGCTTTTCGATTCATTTGAACTTAATTCTGCTTTTTGTGTATTAATATTACGACAAATAAATGATAATTCAATTTAATCAGTTAGAAAAACCTAACCACAAAGGACTCTAAGTACAACACAAAGGGACACAAAGGATTATTTTAACAAATGTTTTATATTGTTGATATCTCCGTCGTTTTTTACTGGAGTGATTTTCAGGATCCTGCAAATGAGATTATAGATGTCGACGTTATTTAGCCGGTCAAAGGAATATCCTTTCTTAAAAGCCGGCCCCGCCGCATAAAAAATTGCATGCATATCGGTGTTGGCATTATCATAGCCGTGTGCTCCTCCTGTGTATGATGATCCGTTCCTGCGTGTTCCTATACTCCATGAGCTGTCCGCAATAACAACAATATCCTGTATGCGTGGGTTTGACCCATAATGCATCCGTTCAGGCAATTCTGTTTTGTCATAGGCTTTAAAGCCTTTCTCCCTGCTCAGATAATAAAGAACACTGTCTTTTTTCCCTTCAGCGGGATTAATAGTGTAAACAGGGTTACCACCGAACATTGAAGCAATCATTCTTTCAGGTACAAGGTCTTTCAAATTAACATACAGGTCAGGTGATATCGCTGCCATTCCATGATCTGAAAGAACAATCAAATTGATCCTCTTTGCATAAGGAAGAGCCGATAATTTATGCCGCAACACTCCTATAAGACTGTCAAGTCTTTCAACCACTTCTCCTGTTTGAGGCGAAACAGGTCCGAAATCATGTCCTACGGCATCAGGTTCATCGAAATAAAGAGTAATGAAACCCGGTCTTTCTTCGGGAATATATGAAAGCCATTTTATCACAGTATCTATTCTCTCTTCATAAGTTATGCCCTCATCATAAGGTTTCCAGTATGTAGCCTGCTTACCTTTAACTGGCGCTTCGGATCCCACCCAGAAAAATGATGCCGATAATATTCCCTGGTTTTCAGCTGTCACCCATATCGGCTCTCCTCCATAAAATGCAGGATTCGTAACTGCTTTATTGTCGCCCATCCTGTAATATAGACCAAGATCCGGAGCAGGGAAATTGTTGTTTACCAGTCCGTGATGATCTGGATAAAGACCGGTAGCAATGGTATAGTGGTTTGGAAAAGTAACTGTCGGGAATGAAGGGATAAGTCTGCCTGCTTTTACTCCTTCCCTGCCAAGCTTATCAAGATTCGGAGTATTGTAAATCTCTGGATAATCCCATCGAAATCCATCCAGGGAAACCAGTACCACATAGTTTTTATAGCCGCGCTTATCTGTGCTGAATCCTGCTAACAGTATCGGAATTAAAAGAATAATCAGTACACTATATAAATCTGGCTTTTTCTTCATCGATTATTATTGTGTTTATTATTCTGCCTTCAAAATTCAATTCCGGAATTTCAGACATGCCGGAGATGTAAAAGATTCTGTGTTAACGGGACCATTAGGAATCCCCGTTTTGCTGTCTATTATGAATACTGATATATCATCCGATCTTTGATTTCCAACCAACAGGAATTTACCGGAGGGATCAATCACGAAATTTCTTGGCCAGTCGCCTCCGCAGGAGACTCTTCCTGCAAGGCTCAATGTTCCATCCTCCAGTATTTTAAATACAACAATCGTATTTTCTCCCCTGTTTGAACCATACAGGAATTTACCATCCATGCTGATATGTATATCTGCACAATAATTCCTGCCTGTAAAACCATCCGCTGCTGATGGTAATGTCTGACTAAGCTGAAGGCCTCCGTTTTCATCAACATCAAACACCATGATGGTAGATCCCAGCTCATTTATGAGGTACATTTTTGTTCCGCCACTATTGAAAACAAAATGACGGGGTCCGGAACCTTTTGGAAGAGTAGTAACACCGTTGGTTAACCGGGTAAGTGTTCCATTATTCTTATCGAGATTGTAAACAATTATCCTGTCAAGCCCGAGGTCTGTTAAATAAACATGTTTTCCGGCCGGATCCTGCATAATCATATGCGGGTGTGAAACATCCGGTGCTTCCACTTCAAATAATATTGAATCCGTCACTCTTTCCGGCATACCCGATTCATCAAGTTGTACCACTGCAACAGATCCGCTGGAATAATTTGCCATTAATAAAAAAGCTCCGTCGGCAGATCCTGAAATATAACAGGGCCCTCCATATGGAACCAGCATTTCATCCAGTTTTTCAAGCCGGCTTTCCCCCCTGTTATATCTTAATGTGGTAACACCACCACCAGGATTTCCCCCGAATTCCATCACCTCGTTGAGGGCATATATCAAGTCATATTTGTCTGAAAAACAGAAATATGACGGATTAGGGCCGGCATTTATCCAGGTAACAGTCTCGATGTTTCCGTTTTTGAAATTAAATTCAAAAACCGATAAATATTCTGCAGTATTTTCTGAATATCCTCCGGCAAAAAGAAGCGGATTTTCTTTACACCCTGCAGCTAATATTCCCATAGAAAATAAAAGTAAATAAATAAATTTCATGCCATTTATATATGATTGATCGTTTATTTTACTTTAAAGAAAAAAGGGACATTGTGCAATGTCCCTGTAAATCTTACACTTCAAAGCTGTCGCATTCGCGGTAGGCCTGAATAACGCGTGCTTCGCCTTCCTTTGTACCTCTCTGGCTTATGCCATGTTCCATACAGAGTACACCATCGTATTTCTTACTATAGATGTATTTGAAAATATTCTTATAATTTATTTCACCTGTTGTAGGCTCATTACGTCCGGGATGGTCACCGAGATGAAATGCTGCTATCTCGCTCCAGGCCGCTTCGACATTGGGTATCAGGTTACCTTCTGTAATCTGCTGGTGATACAGATCGTCAACAATTTTACATGAAGGCCGGTTGACAGCACGGCATATTGCATAGGCCTGCGGAATTCTTGTAAGAAATAATCCGGGATGATCGCGCAGTGTGTTCAGCGGTTCAAGCACGATAATAAGGCCTTCCGGTTCGGCAATATCACAGCAATACCTCAGGTTATCAATCACATTGGCAGTCTGAATATCCGGATGAAGTCGTTCATCATATCTGCCGGGAACCATCAGCGCCCATTTCACGCCGGTTCTCCTGGCACATTCCACACCTTCTTTTGTTTTATTGATAAGCATTTCATGGACCTCAGGTTTGTTAAGGACAAATGAGGTTACTGAAAAATCGGCATAAAGGACAAACGGGCCCAGTTCCATACCAAGCCTTTCAATTTCCGCCGCAATTTTTTCCTGGTCTTCAACCGGGCGACCCATAAGCCCGTTATCAAACATGGCCCTGAATCCCATGTCGTGGCAAAATTTAATATGATCTATCGGATCACTTCCGGCATGTTCCCTGAACATACCTATGCTCGGGCCATATTTCAGCTTAAATGGTGCAGCAGCATCCTGTACTTTTTGTCGTTCTTTTGTTGCTTCGGTTCCGAACAATGCAGGAGCAGCAATTATAGCTGCCCCTGTTGCGGTTGCTTTTTTTATGAATTCTCTTCGTGAGTTGTTCATAAATGATTAATTTAATATTAGTTAGTTTTATGTCTGGGGAACATAAGGTTCTCCCGGTACCGGCACTTCCTTTGGAATATCAACAGGCCCGAATTCAAATACTTTCGGACCAAGCTTCAGGTCGGAGTTCATCATTTCATCCCATGTAGTCTCCTTCCCGGTATAAGATGAGATACGTCCCATTATGGCCGTCAGGGTTGAAGCTGCTGTATTTTCGAGCTCGTTAAACGGTTCACCCGTACGTATGGAAGTCACCATGTCGATATGCTCCTGGACATAGGGATCCATCATAGCCCCTGATGATGGTTTGCCTTCGTCATCAAGTGGATACTCATACTTCCAGATCTCTGTTCCTTCCATATCATAAATTGTATCATAGCAGTTTGTAAATCCTTTTGTCCCCTGAATTCTCTCCGAGACATTATTGACACAGCCGTTAATCTGGCGGCACATGCTATGGAGATGCATTCCGTTTTCGTAAGTAAAATCAACAGAGAAATTATCGAACTGATCGCCGGTAACTCTTCTCTGCCGTGAACCCATGCCAACTGCCGAAACAGGATGAGATCCTGTAAACCAGTTTATTACATCGAGATTATGAACATGCTGTTCAACAATGTGGTCGCCCGACAGCCATATCCAGTTCACCCAGTCGCGTATCATCCATTCCATTTCGGTCCACTCTTTATTTGCATCACGATGCCACAGCTTTGACTGGTTCCAGTAGGCATTTGCCCCGACAATATCGCCTATAGCTCCTCCTGCTATCTGCTGCCAGGTGGCAACATAGTTACGCTGGTGACGGCGCTGTGTTCCTGTAACAATTGTAAGGTCAAGTTCTTTAGCTTTCAGTGCCGTTGCCATTACGGATCTTGCACCGACAGGATCAACACAAACAGGTTTTTCAGTGAAGATATTTTTGCGGGCTGCCACTGCTGCTGCAAGGTGTTCAGGCCTGAAGAATGGAGGAGTAGCAAGGATTATTATATCTACTCCTGAATCAATAACTTTCTCGAAGGCATCAAATCCCACGAAGCAATTTTCTTCCGGGACTTCCTGTTCTTTCTGCTTTAAAATACTTGCTCTGCAATTGTCCACACGATCTTTAAAAGTATCGCCAAGTGCTGTTATCTGGAGGTTTGGTCCCGCACTCAGGAAGTTGATAGCTGCTCCTGTACCCCGGCCGCCGCAACCAATCACACCAGCTTTCAGAACAGGTCCGTCGGGAGCCTGGTCGAGCCATGAAACTGCCGGAACTGCTTTTTTTGTCTCACGGGCACAGCTTGAAATTATTGAAGGAACAACAATACCTGCTGCACCAACAGTAGCAGCTTTGCCCAGAAAATTACGTCTTGAAATACTTGATTTTTTCATTTTGATCAGATTTTATAAGTCATAAATTTAAAATTTTCCTGTCTTATTATCAAATTCACAAACAACTCTGAAGCCAACATTATAACAGTCGGAGTACCACCAGATGCTTTTGGGCATTTGCGGATCGGTCTTCAGCCAGTTATCAGTCCGTGTATAATCTCTTGCTGCACTCCTCAGGCTGCCTGCCATATCAGTGAATGATCCACCACGGATCACATGTTCTTCGCCTGACTCCGGGCCTTCAGGATCCTTTAATACCCCGCTGGGATACTGAGAATAGATGTCAGGCTGATACCAGTCGGAGCAGAATTCCGCAACATTGCCCGACATATTTTTCAGTCCGAAAGGATTGGTTTTGACCATATCGGGTAGTTGAGTCTTTCCAGGACTGTTCTCTCTGTAAATAACATATGAATTTATAATTGAAGTATCATTATCGGAGATTTTTGCCCTGAGACCACTTTTTTCAAATTTCTTTACGTCGCCGGGGAAAAAGTAAGGTGTTTCCGTTCCCCCCCTGCATGCATATTCCCATTCTGCTTCTGTCGGCAAACGATATGTTTTTCCGGTAACCAATGAGAGCCATTTGCAGTAGGTTTCCGCAGCATGGTGGGTGAAGGAGATTGCCGGCCTTTGATCCATACCCCACCCCTGGTCAGGCTGGCCGTAGGGAGGTGTTGCACCGGATATGGCATCGGTTTCAGAAGACGGGCCTGATCTAAGCCCTTCCGTATCTGTCGTCCTCCCTTCAGCAGATGTCTGGGCATAAAAGGCAAGATATTCATCCCAGGTAACCTCAACCTCTCCCATGAAAAACGGACTTATCTCCACATTTCTTACAGGACCTTCATCTTCTTGTCTGAAAGGTTCATCCTCAGGACTACCCATTTTAAAGACTCCGCCGGGTATTGCAATCATACTGAAAGATACTGATGAATTGGGTATCTTCTCGGTAAATGATGAAAATTGATTGACCTCAGCCGGTTCTGTGAATAACTCCTTTGGAGCAGATGAGACTGTTCCGAAAGTAGTATTGCTGCCGTGCGTATATCCCTCGATATAATGACCCGCATTCAGATGGCAGTTAATACAGTGAAGATCAGGTGTTTTTTCAGTCTGTTTATAATAAAGGTGTGCATCCTCACCCTCCTTTGTCAGCTCCAGCGGAAAAAGATTCTCATGACATTTTATACAGCTGCTTTCGAAAACATGCCCCCTGGCAATCTCAAGCCTTCCACGCTCATCCCAGTCGAACGAAGCAGAATCTCTGGTCCAGTAACTCCACAGATCACGTAATCCTGTCGTCCCCTTTTCCCAGAGATAGTATTCACCTTTCGGTGGAAGATGACACTCTACACATGCTGTCCTGTATCCCGATCCCGTCTCATAATGCACCGATCTTTTCCACGACAGATCCGCGGCCGGATGGATATGGCATGAGATGCAATAATCATTTGTCGAGGTACTATCCAGAACTCTTCCTGCACCGAGAATAAGAAGTATCCCGATAATAAGACCGGGTGAAAACCATAACAGGAATCTCTTCATAGACTGAAATTGAACATATGAAGATAAATATTTTTTACCACGGATGACAAGGATCAACACAGAATTTATAAATCTTTGCATTAGCCGTGTGACTCCGTGGTTTAATATTCTTTTCTGGTTTGCGTTATAATAATATTAATAATTTTACTCCTCTAAAAAGCTCAATTCATGAAACGATTATATTCTCTTTTTCTAACTCTCATTTTTACTTTAACTCTTTCCGGCCATCCATGGAAGCCATCTCATTATGTGATAATTGATACTGACGGAGGTATTGATGATTTAAAAGCCATTACTATGCTTCTTGCTTCGCCTGATGTAAGGGTACTTGCCATCACCGTATCACCGGGGGCCCTGTCTGCAGAGAATGCATATAAAAAAGTTAAAAGCCTTCTGAATTCATTCTATCATGAGGGTATCCCTGTTGGAATAAACAAGAACAACAGTCGGAGCAGGAATGAATTCCCTGTTGCCCTCCAAACAATCTGGGGCGATGAATCCCGGGTCAATATGGAAGAGGCTCCCGGCAATATAAAACTGATAAGTGAAATTCTCTCAGTTGAAAAAACAAAGATCAGTTTCATCAGCCTTGGCAGTATGACAACAGCCTATGGTGCCCTGACAGAAATACCTGCTTTCAGGAAACAGGTGAAAGAATTCATCTGGAGTGCTGACGGGGCAGCTGATACAAAGGGATATAATTATAACATCGACAAAAAAGCATCGGAAAAAATGCTGAAGCAGGAGATCCCGGTACATATAGTAAGAAAATACATTGACACAGATGTTGTTTTTTATGACGATGAACTAATCAGGTCAATAAGTACAGTAAATACAGCATATGCAGAGAAGATCACTGAATTCTTTAATTCGGCGACTACAAAAAATCACAGCTTTTCATATGAGGGTACAGATGAGATGGTTGCTGTCTTTATTCATTATCCTGATCTCTTTCTTAACAAGATCTTCGGAAATATTTCTGAATCTATACCTTCCGATTTTATAGAGATAAAAGAAAGCATGCTGCGGATTTTAAAAGGCGAGACAATCAATAGAAACCAGGTTATCAGGCAGTTACCTGTTGATTCTTCATTTTATTTCGAGGATGTAGGGCCTGTAGTAACTGAAATAGTCAACAGGTACGGAATTGACGAATGGACATCAGGTGTAATAGCCAACGAGCTGCACCGGCATCTTGGCATATATACAATAATTGGAGTAAAAATGGGTATCAGGGCAAGGGAATATTTTAATACGGGTGTTGATGAATTCAAAGCAACCTCCTATGCAGGATCGATATCTCCCTTAAGCTGTATGAATGATGGCATCCAGGTCAGTACCGGTGCGACTCCCGGACATGGTTTGCTCTTTGTCAGGAATGATACTGTGACAAGACCTGCTGTAGATATCACATATCTGAACCGTAAGATACGCCTGACTCTCAAACCTGAATTAATTGAAAAGATAAGTTCCTCTCTTAAGGAATACAATTTTGTTTACGGACTCGACAGCAATATTTACTGGGAGCTGGTAAGAAAAGATGCTCTTAAATACTGGCTGGAGCTTGACAGGCATGATATATTTATAATTGAGGAGATATAGTAAAAAGGTGCAACGGTGCAACGGTGCGGCGGTGCGATGGTTTTGTGTAAAAGAGAATCCCCGAGTCATTAATACCGTCATACCGCCATACCGCCATACCGTCATACCTTATTCATTATATTCATCAAAGAAGTCATTGCCCTTGTCGTCAGTCAGGATGAAAGCTGCCATATTCTCAACCCTGATCTTTCTGACGGCTTCCATTCCAAGGTCTTCAAAATCGACGAGTTCTACTGATTTTATATTTTCAGCTGCAAGGACTGCGGCCGGACCTCCGACTGATCCAAGGTAAAAACCCCCGTATTTCTTACATGCTTCAATTACCGCCCTGTTCCTGTTGCCTTTTGCCAGCATGATAAGGGACCCGCCAAGGCTCTGAAATTGATCAACATAGCCATCCATTCTCCCTGCCGTTGTAGGGCCAAAACTTCCGGATGGCATTCCGGCCGGTGTTTTGGCAGGACCGGCGTAGTATACAGGGTGGTTTTTAAAATATTCCGGCATCGGTTTGCCCTCGTCTATCATCTTCTTAATACGGGCATGTGCAATATCACGTGCAACGATCAGAGTACCTGTAAGACTCAATCTTGTTTTGACCGGGTATTGTGTAAGCCGGGCAAGTACCTCTTTCATTGGTCTGTCAAGATCGACTTCGACAGGTTTTTCAAGCTCCGGTGCTTTTTCAGGCATGAAACGTTCAGGATTCATATCCAGCTCCTCGAGGAATATTCCATTTTCATCGATCCTTGCCTTGATGTTCCTGTGGGCGCTGCAGCTGACTCCAATACCGACAGGACATGAAGCGGCATGACGCGGCATGCGGATAACCCTCACATCATGAACAAAGTATTTTCCTCCGAACTGTGCCCCCACTCCGTATTCATGGCAGATCTTTTCGATTTTCTTCTCCCATTCGATATCACGGAACGCTCTTCCGCTCTTATTCCCGGTTGTGGGAAGATGGTCGAGATAACCTGCTGAAGCCTCTTTTACGGCTTTTAAAGTTGCCTCGGCAGATGTGCCGCCAATTACCAGTGCAAGGTGATATGGCGGACAGGCGGAAGTTCCCAGTTCCTTTATCTTATCATTTACAAATTTTGTCAGTGATTCTTCATTGAGAAGCGATTTTGTCTGCTGGTAAAGAAATGTTTTGTTTGCGGAACCGCCTCCCTTGGTGATGAAAAGGAATTCATATTTGTTCCCCTCAACCGAGTAAATATCAATCTGGGCAGGCAGGTTGGTCCCGGAATTCTTCTCATCAAACATCGTATGTGGAATAATCTGTGAATATCTCAGGTTCTTGTTCTGGTAAGTCTCATAGATGCCTTTTGAGAGATAAAGTGCATCGTTCACCCCTGTCCATACTGCTTCACCTTTTTTACCAATCACAATCGCTGTGCCTGTATCCTGGCACCATGGCAGATCTCCTTTTGCTGATATTACCGAATTGCGCAGCATCATATATGCTACAAACCGGTCATTATCGGTTGCTTCCGGGTCATCAAGGATAGCAGCAAGTTTTTCCAGATGAGATGTCCGGAAGAAAAACGAAAGATCCGTAATTGCTGTTTTTGCAAGCAGCTCAATACCGCGAGGATCTACTTTAAGTATCTTCCTGCCATCAGCAACTATAACTTTTACATAATCTTCAGAAATTAGACGGTATTTGGTTGTATCCTTCTCTATTTGAAAAGGTTTTTCGTAGATAAATTCTTCCATGATTATGTGTTATTTAATTAATAATGAACTGATTATCATAAATATGTCTTGAAACTCCTCTGATTATATCAAATATAAAAACAAAAGAGGAATAAAAAGATGTAAAAAATCATGAAATGTAATTACCCCTGAAGAATAAATACCCCCGGGGGGGGTTGGGGGGTTGGGGAGGTTGCGGGATCAAATTTCCGAAAAGTCAAACTTCTCCTTTGCCCTGATTCCTTTGGGAGTCATATGAAGATTACAACATTCAACATGTTCATCGTGTTGAAAAACAAGAATATAATCGTTCTCTAGGGCCTCTTCAAGAATTTCCTTTTTCTCTTCTATAGTCTTAAGTGAATCAATATCATAACTCATATTCCAGATAAGTGGGAGATGTGATATTGTTGGTATTAGATCTCCGGTATAGATCAATCGTCTGCCATTATAATCTATTACAGGTAACATAAGGCCCGGAGTATGTCCATAGCAGAACCTGACTGAAAACCCTTTGAATAATTCTCCCTCTTCATCAACCAGGTTCAGGTGCCCGCTGTCACCAATGGGTTTAATATTCTCTTCAAGAAAAGCATCAGCTTCCCTGAGATTATTTTTTGCAGCCCACTCCCACTGCGTTCTGCTTACATGGTATATTGCCCGGGGAAATACCAGTTCATAACCCGGGCCATACCTGCTGTTCCTTACACAACCTCCGCAATGGTCGGCATGGAGGTGTGTCAACACAACATCAGTTATATCTTCCGGCTTATAGCCCCTCCTGGCAAGACCCTCAATCATACCCTCCCCGTTATGCAAATGCACATGACTGAAAAATTTAGCATTCTGTTTATCACCCCAGCCGGTATCGACAAGAATTTTATGCCTGTCGTTTTCAATAATGAGTGAACGGAGGGTCAGCACCATCAGGTTATTCTCGTCAGAGGAGTAAACCCTTGACCAGAGTACTTTGGGAACGACACCAAACATAGCACCCCCGTCAACTTTGAAATTGGAAATATTGAAAAGGTCAATCTTCATCGTGATAATTATTCATTTTAACAACAATTAATCCGGGCAGATAGTTTAATTATCCTGACTTGTTCTGTATTATTCATTATCCCAGTGGAGGCTGGTTTTTCTGTTTTGATGTCATTTGGTATGTAATCTGCATAAGGAGTCTTATCAACTGGTATGAGATCCATCCTCTTAGTCTTGTGAACCAGGTTCGTCTCCTGTTATATTCCTCAAAGATTACCTGGCGACAATCTTTCCTTATTATATCACGCAGTATCTCGTCAAAGCTTTGTACAAATCCCTCATCAAAAACGTTCACATTTACTTCTACGCTGGCATAGTCGCTCAGGTGGTTCAGGTTATAACTGCCTATGGTACACCATTTACCGTCGACCGTGGCAATCTTGGCATGAAGAATTGTGGGGAGATATTCAAAGATCTTTATTTTATTCCTCAGAATGAAATCGTAAAGAAAACAGGTTGCTCTTTTAAACATTGGTGCATCTGACTCTGCAGAGAGGACTATTATTATATCAACTCCCCTCATGCTTGCATTCCTCAGCAGTTTACGTTCATTCCTGCCAGGCAGGAAATAGCTGGCAAACATAATCATGCTTTTTTCCGCGCTCTTTATTGCATTCCTGTAGCTCCTCAGTATCTCAATTTTTCTACGGTACCAGTTATTTTGCCTGACCTTGAGTTTTATATTTTCATCATAAATTACCGGAGTTTGGATTACCTCATGCGATCTCTCATCCTTTGACAAAAAGGTTTTGTTCCATAATTTTCTAATAATTGCTAAAATATGTACACATTCCGGTCCTTTTATCAGCAGTGCAAAATCGAGCCATTCCTTTTTTCCAGGAGTACCATGGTATCGGTCCGCAAAGTTCATTCCGCCGATTATTGAAACCTCACCGTCAACCATTACCACCTTTGAATGAAGCCTCAGGCTGAGCTGGAATCCCTTTGTTGTAAATGTCGGCGCAAAGAACCTGAAAAGAATACCAGAATCTTCAATACTATCAATAAGCTCCTTTGATAAATATTTTGTTCCGAACGCATCCAGAAGAAGATATGTCCTTACTCCTCTTTTTGCAGCCCTGATAAGTGCATTGATGATCCTGATGCCTGTTTCATCCTCATCAATGATATATGTCTGGAAATGAATAAAATGCTTGGCCTCGTCAATGATTCTTTCAACGGCTGAAAAAAATGGTTCGCCACTTTGAAGCAGCTCTATGTAATGCCCGCTTGTATAATCCTGTATATGAGATTTAACTTTCATTATTATGCCCGGGGAGTCTTTACTCCCTGCAAATATAAGACTTTAAAGTCATGTATATTATAAACCAATTTTTACATTATTTTAGCAAAACATTTAAAATCCACTGTCATGAGATTTAATTTGTTGTTGTTCAAGGTATCGGCGATTTTGTTGTTGGTTACTGCAGTGTCCTGCAATCAGAATGAACTCCCCGCTCACCCGAGGATAATGCTTCTCAAAGGAGAAGAGTCAGCACTAAAAAAGAGTATCGCCTCTGATGAAATATGGGATGCAACACATCACTTCATACTTGATGAATGTGAAAAAATATGTGATCTGCCGCCTGTGAAGAGGGAGCTCATCGGAAAAAGACTGCTTGATAAATCAAGAGAGGCTCTAAGGAGGGTCTTTTATCTCTCCTATGCCTGGCGCATGACTTCTGAAGATAAATATCTGGATCGGGCTGAGATGGAAATGCTGGCCGCTGCTGAATTTGAAGACTGGAATCCTTCCCATTTTCTGGATGTTGCTGAAATGACCATGGCTCTCTCTATCGGATACGACTGGCTTTACAGGGAATTATCTCCGGAATCCCGAAAACTTATCAGGGAAGCGATTATTACAAAGGGGCTCAAACCATCTTTTGATACGGACAATAACTGGTGGCTTGCTGCGTCACATAACTGGAACCAGGTTTGCAATGCCGGTATGACCTTCGGTGCCCTTGCCATTTATGAAACTGATCCGGGGCTGGCTTCCGGGATCATTGACCGGGCTGCAGGTTCAATCAGGCTTCCCATGGAAGATTACCTGCCCGATGGAGCTTATCCTGAAGGATATTCATACTGGGGATACGGAACAAGCTTCAATGTTATGTACCTGTCCGCTATGGAAAAAGCCTTTGGAAAAGAGTATGAGCCTGAACTGAACGAAGGATTCTTAAAAAGTGCCTCATATCTTGAAAACATGACCGGACCTTCGGGCATCTGTTTTAATTACTCTGACTGCGGAGCCGGAGGAAGCCTTCAGCCTGCAATGTTCTGGTTCGCACAAAAGCTGAACAACCCTTCACTGCTATGGTCAGAACGACACCATCTTCTTTCTGATAAACCATCAAATGACCGGCTTCTTCCTGCAATTCTTATTTGGAGTAACGGAATGACTATCAATGACATAACTCCTCCTGCATATAACATCCGCGTTGGCCGGGGTAAAAATCCAGTTGCCCTGATGAGAACCTCATGGGAGAATGCCGATGCTATTTTTGTGGGATTAAAGGGAGGTTCTCCCTCGGTCAACCACGGGCATATGGATGCCGGATCATTTGTCATGGAGGCAAACGGAGTGAGATGGGCTATGGATTTCGGCATGCAGAATTACAATTCTCTTGAAACGGCAGGCGTCGATTTATGGAACATGGCGCAAAACTCACAACGCTGGGAGGTATTCAGATATAACAATTTTGTACATAATACACTTACAGTCAACGGAAAACTTCAGGTTGTGGATGGATATGCCCCTGTAACCGGATTCTCCGGTCAGCATGGTATGCTTAACGCCGTAACAGACATAACAGCAGTATATCGCGAAGACCTGACGAGTGCAATAAGGGGGATAGCAATAGTTGACGACCGGTATGTTATTGTACGCGATGAGCTGGAAACCAATGAAAAAGAATCGGTAATACGCTGGAATCTTCTGACTTCTGCCGATGTAACAATCACGGGAAACAATACAGCTGAATTTGTTAAGGAGGGTAAAAAACTGGTGATGAAAGTAACGGAACCTGCAAAGGTTAAATTAAAGACATGGAGCACTGTTCCTCAACATGATTATGATGCACCGAATTCCGGTACAATAATGGCAGGATTTGAAATAAGTGTTCCTGCCGGCTCCAAAACTGTGCTGAATGTTCTTCTTCTCCCTGAAGGGACAATCGAAGATGCCTCTGTTTCGTCAAAATCCCTTGCAGAATGGCCAAAAGACAATATAAAATAACAGCATACAATAATAGAATGTACATTGAGTTAAATAAAGTTAACGGGTTTCATAACTTATTCAAACCAGATACGTTTATCTTTGTGATCCTTGGTGCCTTTGTGCCTTGGTGGCAAAAAAAGACCAGCCACCAAGACTCTAAGACACTAAGGAACACCAGGAACATTCATAACAAAATTTAAAGACACATTAAAAAATGAAAAGGATATTCTTATTAATTGTTTTCGTCGCATTTCTCGGCTCTATAGTATACTCACAGGATTACAGGACGAGTCTGGGATTAAGAGGCGGTTTACCTTATGGATTGACAGTAAAACATTTTCTCAGCAAGACAAATGCACTTGAAGGGATCCTTGCCAGCAGCTGGGGAGGTTTTGTCGTTACCGGATTATATGAAAATGAACACTGGACGGGTCAATATCCAGGGCTGAACTGGTTCTGGGGTTTTGGTGCCCATGCCGGGTTCTGGGATGCCGGGATGAATCCCAACGTTGACGATACTTATACCGGATCAATTATAGGTGCTGATATCATCGTCGGTCTTGAATATACATTCGATGAGATCCCCCTGAATGTGTCCCTCGACCTTCTGCCAACCTTTAATCTTATTGGATATACAGGCTGGGGTGGAATAAATGGAGCTATCTCAATCAGGTACGTGTTTTAAGATACAACAAAAGTACTTCGCTCTATACCAGGGATTCAATGACCTGTTTTTCCTGTAATTATTTTGCAGATCAAAAAAAACATGTTTTCTTTGCATCCGCATTTTAAAGTTCTTTACATGGTCCATTCGTCTAGTGGTTAGGACGTCAGGTTTTCATCCTGGTAACAGGGGTTCGATTCCCCTATGGACTACAATTTTATTAAGCCCTTTCAGGGCTTTACCACAAAGGGTAGCCCCGTAACTCCCGGTTTCACCGGGAGTCATTCCGATTCAGTCCTTTCAGGACTCTAGAAATCACCATCCGCTCCGAAGGAGCTTTATTTTATTCACCCCCGGTCCTATACTGGGGACCTGCCCCCAGCTCCGAAAGAGCTCAATACGACTAACTCCCGGCGCAAGCCGGGAGACCACAAGCCGACCTCCTCCAGCAGCTCTGAAAGAGCTGAATATCATAAATTCAAAACCATTGTTCGTTACATGTTATAAAGACACACCCCGTGTAATACACATATAATAAATGAATTACAAAGAATCACCGTATTAAAAACCGGTTTTTAATACGGTGATAATAGATACTGATGAACTTGTTAAAGTCCTTTACTTTACTGCAGTTCCTGACGAACAAGGTAAAAAAGAATGAATTTCTTTCTTCTCCATTTATAATCTTCTTTGATTAAATATCCTGAATTAAAATTATCTTTATAAGGCAAATCATCTGCAATAATCATAAACAGTGAACAAAATGAAAAGAGCAATAATTTTCTTATATCTGATTTTTATTTGTATTTATTCAACGGCACAAACTCCTGAATTTATTAACTATCAGGCAATAGTCAGGGATGGTGGTGAGGTTGTTTCCGGACAGACTGTTTATTATCGATTCGGCATTATTAAAGGAGAATTACCGGGTGAATCTGTATACACTGAAAAACATACCACTACCACAAATCAGTTTGGACTGGTGACCCTCGCTATTGGAAACGGAACGGATAAAACCGTAGATTTTTCATCTATAGAATGGGGAGAGGATATCTATTTCCTGAAAGTTGAGATAGATATGGAAGGGGATGAAGTATATACCGATATGGGTACAACCAGGATGCTTAGCGTCCCTTATGCATTACATGCAAAAACAGCTGCAGCCGCTGATGAAACTGACCCTGAGGTGGGAGTAAACACAACAGACTTTCTTTCCAAGTGGGATGGCACCTCTCTTATAAAGTCTTCAGTTATTGATAATGGCAAAATCGGCATAGGTACAAATAATCCTTCGGCTCTGCTGGATCTGAATATTCCTGCTGATTTCCCTTCCCCGGGATTTAGTATAAATATGCCTGATTACAGTGATCAGAGCATAAATCATAATGCTTTTACAATATCATCAGCCTGGGATGCAGAGGGAATTGCCAGGACGAATATTTTCACCCTTGAGGATGAAGAATCTTCGCCGGTACTGACATTGCGCCGGCTGGGGTATAACCACGTTACTGTAATTACACCGGCAGCCCTGTATTTCTCCGGTGAGAACGGGAATAATATCTATTTAAACTGGGAGGAGGGATTCAGTTACGGTACCACGACATCAGGTTATAATATACAGATCAATACTGAATTCCCTTTATATTACAGAACCTACTCCGGTACCTGGAACGACATGGTAAAATTCACAAATCAGGGAAATGCTTATTTTGCCGGTAACCTCCAGGTAGGAGGAAATATATCCGGTGAATTTGAAATTGATTCACTACATGTTTCAAAAATCACCGGTCTGCTCGGTGATGGTTATTCACTCAGGTTCCCTGATATTTTGGATAACATGGGAATTCTTGAGGTAAACGGAATTGGTAGTAACCATGTGGTTGTTTTGAATGGGCCGGGTTATGATGTAGAGGCAATTGAGAAGTATAATGAGTGGGGAGAACGGGATGATCTCCCGGGACGGTCAATGGAGAATCCAATTATTTTTGAAGCTGATAATACAAACCAGACATGGCTGACTGATATGGAATCATGGTTCAATGAATCAGACCCTGCTCCAAAAGATTTAGCAGTAATTATACCTGATGTTGGTGGTGTTGAATCAATACGATGGAATTGTACTTCGTTTATACCTGGCGGTTATGAACCAGGGGTGGATAACAGAACCAGATTTACACTTATTAACAGTCAATTGCCAGATATCATCCTGGAAATTAATTTACAGGAACCTGATCCTTTTGGTTCTGAATGCTCAATGAATCTGGAAAACGATCCTGATGATATTTACTTTGATGGACAAAAGTATGGATGTCCCTCGCTGGAGGTTGATACAGCTGGGCAAGTAATGACCTTAACATGGGATTTTGAGGAAGCCAGTGGAATCTGGACATATTTTAGCCAATATTTTCAGGGTTATGATACCAAATTTCAGGTCATCGCCTCCTGGTTAATAGGTCTTGGTGTTAAGCATAGTACATTTGATGGGTGTTTCCCGCTTCATTTTCAACATCTTACAGGTTTTGGACTTGATAAAAAAGCGGTTCTTCAAGTGAAGATATGGTATGTCAGGATGAGAGAAGCATAGATTGCATTTCATTTTGTGTAGAGGAAAGTTTTGAAGAAAGAAAGAAGGTGTTCGGGTTGCTCTCTTAATGTAACAATAATGGTGCTATAGTAGGCCAGAAAAATCAAAAATCTACCTTTCACACCGTACTGTTTGTCGTCAGTAAAATCTGGAATCCAATCAATATAAAATTAAAAGATACTTTCATTAAATCAAAGTTGGTTTTTGCACTTCATTGCCGGAATGTTCGTACATGATATCTTCTATGCCGGAAAACGGTACCATATTGCTATCCTCAGAGTTATTCTTCGTGGAAATATTTGAGGGTATTTGTAAAAATTATATAATTTTGTGAAGAGAAGGATTGATATTTTGTTAAAGACCTTATTATCAGATTATAAATATAAAATATTTTATATTTGTACTAAATGGGATGATCAAACCTGATAATATATTTGAATGAAAATTTACATCCGGAATATGGTTTGTATACGGTGCAAGATGGTAGTGAAATCAGAGCTTGAAAATCTTGGATTACATTATATCACTGTTGATTTGGGTGAAGCTGAAATCATGGAAGAAATCTCCACAGAACAACAGACCCGTTTGAGTATAGCCCTTAAAAAATACGGGCTTGAATTGATGGATAATAAGAGAAGTATTCTGGTTGAGAAAATAAAGACAATTATCATTGAACTGGTTCATTATAATGATGAACAGATCAAAATAAACCTTTCCAATTACCTGAGTGAAAAACTCAATTATGATTATACATATCTTGCAAATCTTTTCTCCGAAGTAAAAGGTACTACAATTGAGCAATTTTACCTGGCCCATAAAATAGAAAAAGTAAAAGAACTGCTCGTATATGATGAGCTCAATCTTACTGAAATTGCCTGGAAACTTCATTACAGCAGTGTGGCACATCTGTCAAACCAGTTTAAGAAAATGACTGGGCTTACCCCATCTCACTTCAAAAATTTTAAGTGCAAGAGGCGCAAAGCTTTGGGAAATGTGTGAATGATGTAACTTATTACCGGAATTATGTAACGGTTCTCAAACTAAAAGGCTGCATTTTTGCAGTGTTATTCGCTATTCACATGAGGTCAACTTTATAATTGGCTGGTTAAAAATCAGCCTGTGATCTTCATTTTTAACAATTAAAATGGGAAATATTGATAACAAAGAAGTTGAAAAGGCAAAAGCTCATATCGTTGTCGAAATCATTGAATATGTTCCTAATTCAGTTGTTATAAAATCAATTATAAAAAAAACAACTGGTAATATCAGTGCAGTTTCATTTGACTCCGGTGAAGCGTTGGCGGAAAAAATAATCCCATTTGACACTTTTGTACAGATCATTGACGGTAAAGCAGAGATTGTGATAGATGGAATATCGAATTCACTGGGTACAGGTCAGTCAATAATAATACCAGCGCACACATCAAATATTGTTAGGGCAAACGAACGTTTCAAGATGATTTCGACCATCATAAAAAGTGGATATGAATGATAATTTTATTCTGCAATACCTTTCCCTCTGATGAATAAAATATTGTTCATTATCCTTACATCGCTTCTTATTAACAGCTGTGCCATCTTCAAATTTCAGGATTTCGGGAATACCCCCGGAAAATCCGGCAATTACCCACAATTTACTTCAACGGATTATCTGCGCGGACAACTTGATGAATATCGTGCCGGATACGATGTCACTTTTTATGACCTGAACCTTCACCTTGATCCAAATAAACATACTCTCGGAGGTGAGGTAGCTATTCATTTAAGAGCTGTTGATAAGCTTAAAAATCTCCGTATCGACCTGTATAAGAATTTTGATATCAATAGCCTGAAAATCTCAGGTAAGGAGACTCCTTTTGTGAGGGAGGACAGATCGGTGATAGTCTCTCTTCCTGATTCACTGGTAAAAGGACGTAATTATACCCTCATAGTTGCTTATGAAGGGAAACCTGATAAAGCAAAAAACCCTCCATGGTCAGGAGGTATCAAATGGGGAAAAGACAAAGAAGGCAATCCATGGATTGGTCTGGCTTGTGAGACAGAGGGAGGAAGCATCTGGTTCCCCTGCAAGGATCATCTCTCCGATGAACCTGACAGCGTAAGACTCCGCATGACAGTCCCTGAAGGATTACAGGTTGTATCAAACGGGATTATGGAGAACCATACCTCAAGACCCGGGTTGGAAACTTATACATGGAGTACACATTATCCTATTAATATCTACAACATTACCTTTTATGCCGGTAAATATGAACATTTTACCGATACAATGGCAACCGGACAGGGAATACTTAGCCTTGATTATTATGTTCTGCCGGAAAACCTTGAAAAAGCAAAAGAGCACTTCAGCCAGGTAAAAGATATTATCAAATTTTACTCCAGTTCCTTTGGACCTTATCCGTGGATAAAAGAAGGATTTAAGCTTGTCGAAGGGCCATTCGGAGGTATGGAGCACCAGACGGCCATTGCCTACGGCAGCGGTTATACCAATCTTCGCAGGCTGGGTGGTGACTATATAATCGTACATGAGACTTCACATGAGTGGTGGGGAAATGCTGTATCAGTCAGTGATTTTTGCGATATCTGGTTACAGGAAGGCTTTGCAACATATTCCGAAATGATCTTTACAGAACATAAAAAGGGGTATGACAATTCCCTTTTGTATGCCAGCAACAGGTTAGCCTGTATGATAAACAATAAACTTCCTGTCGTAGGCCCGCCGGGTGTAAGCTATTGGAATAACAAAGACAACGATATTTATAACAAAGGGGCAATGATACTGCATACCATACGTAACATCCTGAATGACAGTACTCTTTTTTTTGATATCCTGCAGACTTTCTACCGTGAACATGCAGCAGCATCACATGTCACTACTGCTGATTTTATCGAAGTTGTTGAACGGAAAACAGGAAAAGAGTGGGACAAGTTCTTTGAGGCATATCTCTATAGCCGGAAAGTCCCTGTTCTTTACTGGTACTTTGTTCCTTATAATAATGATCAGAATCCTGGCAGCACTATTTCGAAGAATGTGCCATTTGTTGCGGCAAAGTGGATAAATGTTCCTGAAGGCTTCAGTATGCCTGTAAGTATGGATAGTAAAGCTGGCAAAATTTCAGTAACGATAGAGGTATCAACAAAACCAGCACTGTTTTACCTGAAAGAGATGACATCATGTAAACAGGTGACTTGTAATAAAAAGCTTTCATATTTTAATGCTGTAAAAGATATCAGTATTTTAGAGGAAGTTGAAAGAATAGAATCAATAAATAAATAGATTTCTGACTATCTGTTAGTTTTCGGGCATAGTGACGCAAGGTCTTGAGGATTGAGCTAACTCTATTTCATTTTAAACCACTTAAGCATAAAAGGCACAAAGCTTTCGGGAATGTGTGAATGATGTAACTTATTTCCAAAATTATGTAATGGTTCCCGGAAGAGGGTGGTATACCTTTGTATACGTTTAATTAATGAAAGACTTATGAAAGTGATGTATAGAATTCCAATTTTTCTAACTTAAATCGTAAAATTATGAAAAAGATCGTCCTCTGTTTAATGGTAACATTCTTGTCATTAACATTCATCCCACTTCAATCAAGTGCCGCAACTATTGCTGATCCTTCTTCTTTAGTTGATCCAAAACCTAAAGAAACTGCAGAAGCTAAAACCCTGCTGCTGAGGTTAGACGAAATTAAAGCGAAGGATATGTCAGAACTGAAGTCGTCAGAAAAGAAAAAACTGCGAAAAGAAGTGCGTTCAATCAATCACAGGCTTAAAGCAATAAATGGTGGCGTTTATATTTCTGCCGGCGCTGCAATAATTATTATACTATTACTGATTATCTTATTATAAGCAATTAAAACAGAAATCATGGGAAATCTACTTTATGTAATTGCAGTTATTCTTATAATCCTCTGGGCAGTAGGATTTTTAGGATTCCATGCCGGAGGCATCATACACGTACTTCTTATTATTGCATTAATTGCAGTAATACTCAGGGTTATTCGAGGGAAGAAAGCCTTCTGAAAATATATATATGACAGAGGTCATGAATGATATTTAATTTAAAACTAACATTATGAAATGCACAATAATAAAGAAGTTAACATTCTTACTTACCCTCGGAGTATTCAGCCTTGTGACTCTGGCAAATCCTCCTCTGGCTTCAAAACAGCAAATAGGAATGTATATTAATTCGAAAACTTGTGTCGTATATGAAAGTGGCAACATTTCCTATAACGTATTAATAAAAGATGCTGTTGAGAAATACTGGAAATCAACGGAGTTTGAGTTTATCGACCAGCAGGAGTTCGAAAAGCGACGGTACGATTCGCATTACTCTTTTTTAGTACTCCTTACCGGCGTTTATGATAACGATCCTGGTGGAGTAAGTTATAATTATATTAGCCTGGTCCTCGGAGATCCGGAAAATGACATGACCAAAATGCCTGAATTATGCAGTATACCACTATCATATTCCGATGACAATAATATTAATGATTATGATTATGCCCTGCCCGCTGTAATTAAATTTATGCAGAAACATGTAAAAAACCTGGAAAAGAAAAGGTTTATTATTTTACTTAAAGGGTTGAAATATTATAATGGCTCAGCAGATTTTAAAGATAAGGTATTGCTTTTAAATAAAGATAAGATGGCCTCAAACGCTGATACACCTGAAAAAATTAATGCAGTTTACCCATACTATGTTAAGCTGCTTACATTTTCTGAGATTGAAAATGAACTTGCTGCAAACCCTGCAAATGCAGTATTTCATTTTCATGTTGGCCCAATCCAGAATAAAGCTGCGGGAAAATGTTTTGATATGATATTTGATAATGCAGGTAATCTCTGGTACTATAATTCCCGCAAGATCACAAATAAAAACGAAGATGGCCTGAATCTGAAAGATTTTTCACAGATCAGGTAAAGGAGTTCTTCTATGCCGGTGTTTGTCCGGCTTTAATGTATTTGAGTATCATGGACTTATTGTGTTTCTGTAAGAACGCTGATTTATATTATTTAATCTTTTAATCAATGAAAATTCTTATTATCGGATTTATTGCATTTTTAGGCTGGGGAGCATTATCTGTTCATCTTTATGTATGTAAGATAAAAGGATTATGCGATGAACCGAAAACAACACAAATAGATGTGGCCAATCACAAAGATGTCGTCGCTGATGACACTATCAGGACACCTGCAACGCCCGTGCTGGTTACTCTCCCTGAAAACCTTGTGATCTGTTTTGCATTTGACAAATCTGAATTCAAACCTGATGATATGACCGACAGATATATTGTCGAATCAAATGCATTTCTGAACCAAAACACCCTGTCAAGTCTTATTATCACAGGCCATACCGATGCAATTGGGACCGATGAATACAACCAGTCCCTGGGTTATCGGAGGGCTCAGAGTTTGCAGAATTATTTTGAAAGTAAGGGCATGCCTGCAAATAAAATCATAATAGAATCAAAGGGCGAGAAAGAGCCTGCATATGATAATAGAACATCGGCAGGCAGAGCAAATAACAGGAGAACAGTAGTAACTATTAAAAAATAAAATCATGAATACTCTATTAATTCTTTTGGTACAAACAAAATTCGTAGCAACCATTGAAATACTTTCATTATTGCTGGTTGCCGCAATTATTGGGTATGTAACAGCATGGTTATATTATAAGTCGATTTATGAAAAGAGAATTAAAGCTGTTGAATCCGACAAGCATGAATTGAAAAATCGTATCGTCAACCTTGATGCGGATATAGTTAATCTGAAAAATAGTCTTGATGAGAAAGAGATTGAAATCGAACAACTTACAATGGATGCCAAAGTTCTGGTTCATATTGCACAGCGTAAGCACTTACTTAATTATGAAAGTTTTGGAACAGCCGCAGAAGCAGAGAAAGACGACCTGAAAAAGATAAGTGGTATAAGCCATGTTATTGAGGCAAGTCTGAATGCATTAGATATTTATACTTTCCGGCAGATCAGTAATTTCACTGCTCAGGATATTGAAACAATAAATGATGCAATTATATACTTCTCAGGCAGAATTGACAGGGACGAATGGGTTGTACAAGCAAAGGAACTTGTCGAGAGCAAAGATAGAAGAACGGAGCTGTTTAAACGTATCAGTGAAAGAAGGAAAAACATTTTCTATAATAGAATAGGAATTGCAAAAAAGGAAGAAGCTGACGACTTAACAATCATCAGCGGTATCGGCGGATGGATAAAGGAAAAGCTCAATGTGCTGGATATCTATACGTTCAAACAGATACGTAATTTTAACAGTGAAGATGTTGCTGCTGTTACCGAGGCAATTGAATACTTCCCGGGAAGAATTGAAAGAGATGAATGGGTTCTTCAGGCAAAAGAACTTATCAGGATCGCAGGAAATAAGTCAGTACTCCTTAAGCGTATCCGGGACAGGCAGGATAGAATTTACTTCGACAGGTTAGGGATTGCCCATATACATGAGGCAAACAATTTGACGCTGATTGACGGTCTTGGTCTATGGGTAGAGGAACGCCTGAACCTTCTGGGCATTTATACTTTTAATCAAATAAGCAAGCTGACACATGAAGATATAGAAACCATTACCGAGGTACTTGAGATTATTCCAGGTCGTATCGAGCAGGATAACTGGGTCGGTCAGGCCCGTGAACTTGCAAAAAAACAATTTCATGAGACTGCAAGTTAAAGCATGAAGCAAGAATAACGCTGGTAAAAGCTCTCATTTTCACAACGAAAGCACCCATCATGTTTTACTCGGTTTGCTGAATAATACTGAAAAGAAAATACCGGGACCTTTATTGCTTAGCCTGGAGAATTATTTTTAAACCTTCATCAAGTGTTCATTTATGGCTTGCATTTGCCGGCTTAATTGTTCTAATCAGGATAGTGTTCGATAAAAAATTATCAAGGGAATAAGAAATAGATAAAAAATATTTAAAATGAAAACTACTAAAAAATTGGGTGTCTGGATGGATCATACTATAGCTCACATAATAGTATTAAAAAATAATTCAACTACATCAAGTACAATAGAGTCTCTCTCTTTGCAGGGCGAAAAACAAAACTTTGGCAAGGATGAAAGTCTGAAACATAATACTGAGCAAGATCAGCTTTCAGATTATTTTAAAAGGCTAAGTGCTGTTATAAAGGATTATCCAGAAGTAATATTATTTGGTCCGACAAATGCTAAAACCGAATTGTTTAACTTATTAAAGGAGGACAGCCAATTTAATAACATTAAGATTGAAATTGAAACAACTGATTATTTAACGGATAATCAAATGCATGCTTTTGTAAAAGAACATTTTGAAAAAGTTGTCTAACACAAGAAAAACATGAATGTGGCTTCTAATCTTTTTATAAACAAAGCTTTTATTCCTGTTTTATCCTTTCCAAATTATCATTTACGTATTACTGCAGAAGATATCTGGACTTTAGGAGCATTTAATGCGTGAAATCAGGATTGGGATTAAATTTTAAACTTAAGGTAAAACATAGAATGAAAATGGAAACAACAAAGAGGAAAAAAGTATTGATTGCACTGGATTATAATCCAACTGCACAAAAAGTGGCAGAGGAAGGTTTTTCTATGGCAAAATCCATGAATGCCAAAGTAGTATTGCTGCATGTAATAACAGATCCGATGTTTTATTCCACACCTGGATATTCACCGATAATGGGCTTTAACGGTTATATGGATGTGGGTCCTATGCAGTTGGACAGTGTTGATGGACTGAAAAATGCATCTCTGCAATATCTTGATAAGTCGAAACAACATCTTGGTGATGAAAGTATTCAAACTCTCGTAAAAGAAGGTGATTTTGCCGAATCTATATTAAACACTGCAAAAGAGATGAATGCTGATGTAATTGTTATGGGTTCTCATAGCCGTAAAGTCTTATCAAGGATAATCATGGGAAGTGTAACGAGAAAAGTTTTACAGCATTGCTCTATACCGCTTTTGATTATACCTACAAAGTTGAAGAAATGATCATTTTGGATTTTTAAGTAAAAAATGAATTTTTGAAACAGCATTAGTTTATCATGATATTAAAAACGCAGCGTTTTTGGACATGTGTGAATAATGTAACATATTTTAAATGTGTGAATTATATAACTAATTTAAATAATCATGTAACACTTGGCGGGAAAGTTGTATTTACCTTTATTCTGTGATAATTTAGTCACAATTAAAATTAACCAAATGAAACTAAAAAATGTGTTTCCAATCATAGCAATGCTAATGATTGTATTTATGTTTAGCTGTACGAAAGATGATGAGCCAGGCATACCTATTGAGGTAACTTCAACAGATCCGCTTGATAACGTTACCGGTGTTCCCCGCAACACTGAAGTAGAGTTTACCTTCAGTGAGGAAATGGATCCGCTGACGATAAATAATTCAACATTTTTTTTAAAACAGGGGGCAACAACAGTTCCCGGAACAGTGACTTATTCCGGAAATACAGCAATTTTTACACCGTCAAGTCCCCTTGCAGCTGGTACTACTTATACTGCAACTGTAACAACCGGGGCAACAAGCCTGACAGGCAATTCACTTGCAACCGACGCTGTATGGAGTTTCACAACCGGTGGATCCACGTCAATTCTGGAAGTGGTTGATCTTGGCACTTCAGGCAATTATGTTATTCTGGCTAAAACAGCAATCAATAACAATCCGACTTCCGCTATTACCGGAGATTTGGGCCTGAGTCCGGCCGCCACATCTTATATAACAGGATTTGCCTTAACAAATGCAACCGGATATGCGACCGCCGCAGAAGTGACCGGGAAAATATATGCAGCCGACATGGCGGATCCGACTCCCACTAACCTGACCACGGCCGTTGAAAATATGATTACTGCATACAACGATGCCGCCGGACGTCTTTCACCGGATTTTCTGGAACTTGGAACCGGTAATATTGGCGGACTAACTCTTGTACCAGGACTCTATAAATGGACGAACACAGTTACACTGCCATCTGATGTTACCATTTCGGGCGGCGAGAACGATGTATGGATCTTCCAGATTGCCCAGGACCTTACAGCGAGCAATGGAGTGAACGTTACCCTTACCGGGGGCGCTCAGGCTAAGAACATTTTCTGGCAGTTAGCCGGTACGGCAACCTTTGGGACAACCTCTCACTTTGAAGGAATAATATTGTCGATGACAGGTATTACTTTTCAAACGGGAGCATCCTTTAAGGGCAGAGCCCTGGCACAAACTGCAGTCGTGCTTGACGCAAATATTGTTACAAAGCCATAATAAATAAACCAGAATAAAGCCTTGCCACGTTCTGCGTGGCAACCGGCTTTATTCATTCTTTAACTTGAACAGGTTGACTTAAAACATTCATTATGAAAAAAATTGGAATAGGCATTGTTATACTTGGTTTAATATTGACAATTTTTACTGCTGTCACTTTCTTCACAAAGGAGAGAGTAGCAAAAATTGGTGATATTAACATTATGGCAAACAAACGACACCATCTCAACTGGTCGCCACTGATTGGCATAGCAGTAATGGTAATCGGAGGGGTTGTCTATTTGGCATCTCCTAAAAAATAAATAGCAATTTGCAGCATTGCCTGATAATGGAATTATTTGGAGGGCTACAGATTATTTTTACAATAGTTTATCAATAATAAATAATTATATTATGAAAAAGTTTTTAATGACATGTTTAATTATGTTTTGCCTGGCTTCAATCATTAATGCACAGGATTACAAAACAGGGATTGGAGCCAGATTAGGCTTTAATCAGGGGCTGACTGTAAAACAGTTCATCAGCCAGAAGTCGGCACTTGAATTTCTACTCGCAACCAGGTGGAGAGGATTTGGGATCACCGGGCTCTACGAAATCCATAACCAGGCTTTCAATACAGAAAGATTGAAGTGGTATTTTGGATTCGGCGGGCATGTCGGTTTCTGGAACGGGGATTATGCACCGTGGGGAGATACAGATAAAAGCTATTCTGTTATCGGAATAGATGGGATACTGGGTCTGGAATATAGCTTCTCGGAAGTGCCGATAAATATGGGACTCGACTGGAAACCATCCTATAATCTCTGGGGATATTCAGGTTTCTGGGCTGATGGTGGTGCCCTTTCGATAAGGTATATTTTTTAATTGTAATAGTATCGTGGTATTTATCACCCTGACCATCATTATTGATATTTCTACCTTTTAATATCCGCTTATGCGCAGATTATAAATGTATTACAAATAATCAACCGCGGAGCGGTTCCATGAATACTTGATCCGAGGCACACCTTCTCCGCCAACCGGCGGATACGGCGGACACGTCTTTATCAGCTTCCGTCAGAAGAAGGAAAGGGAGAAATAGGGAAAGGGAGACAAGAGGAATTGGAGAAGAAAAATTACTGATTAAGTATTTTTATTTTACCGTTGGCTTCCTACCTGCCGGTAGGCAGGCAGGAAGCTTACGGCAATAGATACAAATCCTAATCCCCCACTCTCGCCATCATGCCCTCCCGCCCTCTTTTTAAATACATTTACTTTTATTTGACTTGCATTCAATACTTTCCTACCTTTATCACAATGAATCTATAACATGGCGAGCCTTATCCCCGGATACGAATATGACATCTTCATCAGCTACCGCCAGAAGGACAATAAAGGCGATATGTGGGTCAGTGAATTTGTTGAGGCATTGAAAACTGAACTGGAATCTACCTTCAAAGAAGAGATCAGCGTTTATTTTGATATTAATCCACATGACGGTTTGCTTGAAACCCATGATGTTG
>Ga0315534_1000219_pt1 | contig 36842 bp, 37 predicted proteins | sample SalMarSW160240MG_FD_203094 | JGI IMG/M metagenome (GOLD analysis project Ga0315534, IMG submission 203094) | Salt marsh sediment microbial communities from the Plum Island Ecosystem LTER, Massachusetts, United States - Salt Marsh Sediment SW1602-40 ... | reverse complement strand
ATAAACAGGAACAACGCGGACGACGTCAGATAGGTAAATACAGCGAAGGCGTCCCAGATCAACGGAGACCTGAAATTCGGCCAGACACCGCGATCGCTGTAATAAGGCAGGGTCCAGTAGATATTCCACAAACGTCCTGCGTGGATGACGGGGAACAGGCCGGCGGTCAGCAGGGTAAAGGTCGTCATGGCCTCGGCGAAGCGGTAGATCGGTTTGCGCCAGTCGGACTGGATAATGTGCAGGATGGCCGACAACAGCGTGCCGGAGTGGCTCATACCGATCCAGAAAATGAAGCTGGCGATATACATATCCCACATATGCGGCCAGTTAAGATTGGCGGGCCCCATACCGGTCGTGTACTGATGGATCTCTGAGGTTAGCCCGAGACCCAGCAGGGCCAGACAGACCCCCACAGACAACCAGTATCCCATGCGGGGATTCTCCAATGACCGCAGGATATCGGTGTTAATCTTCGCCCATTTAATATCTTCGTTAATATCTCTTTGTGGCATGATGTATTCCGATGTTATTGTTGATCTCCAAACAGTGCCCGTATATGTCCCGTATTGTGCATTTTTACTATCGCGCATCCCGCTCTGCACGAATCTGTGCATGCCTCAATCAAATGTCCAAGACGGTTACAGGCTCCCTCAAACTGTTCAAATTGATTATTGTTCTAGACTTCCCTCACCCGCTCCAGATACATGATACACGGGTCCGTATTCAATGCCTCGAACACACGATATCCGCGCAACTCCGGATTCTGTTTATGCTGTTCGGGCTTTCCAAGTTCGACCTGGTGCGCGCGCCACATCTGGCTTGCCTTGCTTTCGGGGACATCATACTTGGCATTAAACATATGCAACAGGTCACCGAATACCAGCGCCGAGGTCGGGCAGGTCTGGACACAGGCGGGATTGAACTCGCCATCCTGTAATACCCGATCCTCCATCTGCGCCTTGTCCTTTGCAGCCCTGATACGCTGGACGCAAAAGGTACATTTCTCCATCACGCCCTTGTCTCGCACCGACAGGTCAGGATTAAGCTGCATGTTCAACGGTGCCGGCCAGGAAGAATCGTAGTAGGACCAGAAGTTGAAATAGCGCAGGCGATAGGGACAGTTATTGGAACAATAGCGCGAACCGATACAGCGGTTATAGACCTGGGCGTTGAGACCATCCGGGGTATGATAGGTGGCCGCCACCGGGCAGACCGGTTCACAGGTTGCAGCATTACACTGTTGACAGTTCATCGGCATGAAATTCGCGCCATACTGCTGGTATTCCGCTACCTTATCATCGCCGATATCCGGCTCGTCCCAGTACCGCTCAAGGCGCATCCAGTGCTGCGCATGACCCTTTTCAAAACGGTATTTGCCTACAACGGGCAGATTATTTTCAGCATAGCAGGCGACCGAGCAGGCATTACATCCTATGCATTTATTAAGGTCGACCACCATGCCCCACATATGTTCGTAGTCATGGTGACCACCTGCCTCACGATCACGACGAAAATGTGACCAGTTGTGTAATACATTACTAAGCGACATGACCACTACCTCCTTCCGTACGCTCGTATTGATCGGCGGTCACAGTTGCCACGATCTTGCGGCCTACCTGTGTTTCACTGCCGCCGAATCTGACCAGGTTGTCATGTGGTTTAGCAACCTTCGCGACCTGAACGCGAGTGGCGTGATGCGCCAGCTCACCGGTCTTTTTATCCACCGCCGGATCCAGTATCTTCAGAGGATTGACACCCCGGCCTTTTGCGTAACGGCCGTATTCCTCGTGACCCTGTCCAAGGGGTACTGCGATGGCATCCGGGTGTATACCCTTATATATATAAACCTTTGCCTCGATACTGCCCTGGGCCGAGGTGATCTTGAGCAGGTCTCCCTCTTTAACACCCAGTTTCGCCGCTGTTTTCGGATGAATCTCCGCCCATGCATCCCACACCACCTTGCTGATCTGGTCCGGGGCCTCCTGCAGCCAGGGGATATTTGCATGTCGCCCGTCCCATAAACCCAGACGTGCCGAGGGAATCAGTCGATAGGGATAACCGCTGTCCTGGCTCATCTCGGGCAGGTTAATTGCAACGGTTCTCGTTGCAAGGGGCTGCTTTGTTCTGTTGACAGTGAGAAAACCCTTTTGCAGTGCCTGATCCCAGAAGACCTTCTCGCTGCCGGCCTGTATCTTGAGTGCGGCGGGCAAGGAAGTAAAGGCGTCTCTGAGATAGGCATAATAGTCATCATACTGGCTGTAGGCTGGAACGTTACGCATCTTCAGCAACGCAATCATGACATCACCGAAGCCTTTGGTCTCGGGATAGAGTTTTTCCATCAAGGGTTGCTGTACACCGATCAGGCCTTCGCCGGCCTGATAATCCACCACATGCGTGCCCCAGTCCTCAAGATAGGAGGCCATGGGCAGTATCAGATCCGCCTGTGCCGCGGTCTCATCCATGAACGAGGTAAACGATACCTTGAAGGGGATATTGTCCAGCTTCTCTTTCATGCCGAGGTAGTCAGGCGCGGTATAGACAGGATTGGCGCCATAGATAAAGGCCACATCGAGACGTTGTTCACCTGCTGCTTTGGCAAAGGCCAACAGGTCACTGGTATTGCCGGTCCTGGTATCGAGTTGGGGAAACGGAAATGTCCCACCGGACTCGAGTGTTTCTCCGACATTACCGAGAATAATGTTCAGCAGCATCGCTGCGGCAACGGTTTCGTAGCCGTGCTCGAAGCCTTCCGCAGAGGCACCGGCCATGACCAGGCTTGGGGAACGCTCACCCAGTACGTCGGCAACCCGCACGATATGTTCGCCTGAGACGCCGGTTATTTCCTGGACACGTGTGATGTTGTATGACTTGATCAGTTGCTGGATTGAATACGGAAGTCCGGAGATGTCCTTGCCGTGCTTCGATACCAGTATATTGGCGATGCCCAGTGCGAGCACACCGTCGGTACCAGGGCGCGTTGCAAGCCACAGGTCGGCATTGGCGCCGGTCAATGTCATCTTCGGTTCGGCCTGGATCAGCATCCCGCGTGGCGAAGTACGGAAATGGCTGTACTCTGTGGCAAAATGAACCTGGGATACCCACGTTCCGATAAAGTCGGCACCGAATGACAGTATCACCTTTGCCCGATCAAAACGCAGCCGGGGACTTGCATCACCCAGCATGTCCTGGCTGACCTGGCGCCACACGGCATTGTTGACGACTTCATGGACATAGTGATTCTTTGAACCAATGGACTCCAGATAGGCGTCCAGCAGCACGGCCTGGTGACCGCTGATCGTCTGTGTCAACATTGCAAAGCGATCGCCACTTAATCCCGATGTGCTGCCGGTTTTACTGTCGACCAGATCCAAGGCCTCGCCCCAAGTCACCTCAGTCAGTGTCCCGTCTTTGCGCATCATGGGTTTTTCTATACGGTCGGGATTATAGTGGGTCTGCAGCCCCGACTGACCCATCTGGCACAATTTGCCGCGATTGATGGGTGAATCCGGATTACCCTCCAGCTTGAGCACCCGGCCTTCCCGGACCCTGCCGTGCACGCCGCAACCCGCAGAGCATTCCTGACAGGTGGTGGCATAATAAACACCGATGCCCGGAATCACGAACTCTTCGGGCACCATATATGATGTTACCGTTTCCTTACCTTCTTCCAAGGTGACTGTCGAGGGCAGGTCACACCCTGCCAGGGTGGTACCAACGCCGCTCCAGCCCATGATCTTGAGAAAATCTCTGCGTTTCAGTTTATCTATATTCATGGTGATTCACCCTGTTAATCAGCGTTACCTTTACAAACCTTGCCAATTCATCGCTATATACACCCATCACTTGTGACATTTCCAGCAATCGAACGGCCCGCCGTTTGCCTCGTGGCAACGCCTGCAAAATCCCATGTTGAGTGGTTTAACCTTGTGTGCGACCGTCATCTTCTTAACTTCACCATGACAAAACGCGCATACCTCGTCGACATGCTCTACCGGCATGCCTTCATTATCAAACACGAAACGCTTCAGATGTTTCTCATGGGTGAAGTGAACAAAATCAGGAACGTCATGCACCTTCTTCCAGGGAGGAGGCTGACGCTTTTCCCAGTATTCGGTCAGTTTCTTGATACGTTCTTTATCGGTGGCGATGACACTGTGGCAACCCATACATTTGCTGGTTGGCGGTATACCGGCCACCTTGCTGCGACGGGCATAGGTATGACAATACATGCAATTGATCTTGTTAACATCCGCATGGATGTTATGCGGAAATTCGATGGGTTGCTTTACATCCTCTCCGTCATACGTACCGACAGGTGGTATTGCATTCGGTACTTCGGCATGCGCGATCACCGGGAGCAGAACAAGCCCCGCAAACAAAGCAACAATCAGAAAAGATATTAGAGGGACTCGATGAGAACCAGAATGTTCAGTTCCCACCTTACGGATTGGCACACACGGCAATGATGAATACTGAGTAACTGACATCTTCCCCCTCGACCCTCTACATGTAATCAAAGACTCAGAACCACCCCAGCGAGGATACAGAATATTGTTCTTCTAGGCGCGCAAGTCTTCCCTTACACACCGACCTTTCACCCCGTTGTTCTGGCTCTCCCAAATAAAAATCACCGGAAAAACTTCACCGGCGATCTGTGATTCTTACGATCTTGATAACAGCTTAGTTCGATAGCCTGGTTCATACCGCTTGCTTGAAGACGACCATCACGTTTCTCGGCGATAACCTTATATTTATTGTTAGATTAGTCAACAATATGACGAACACTTTAGTGACGAGAGCTAGAAATGCTAGAACAAGTTAAAGTAAGATGTCAATGTAAAATAACAAATGCTGAAAGCGCTGATTTTTGTTTACAAAATCTATATCAATTCCGACATGCTACCAAATCAATAACTTTTGCCCAATCGCAACGGTATTCCGTCTAATTCATTATCACATGATAAGGTAGCAGGCACGTCAAACCGGATTATCAATATCAATAAACTTATGTTTCAAAGTAAATTTTTCTACAAGATGGTCGCCGAGCGCCTGCACACCATAACGTTCGGTAGCATGATGACCAGCGCCAAAAAAATGTACACCTGTCTCACGTGCAATATGGGTGGTCTGCTCCGAGACTTCACCGGTGATATAGGCATCCACTCCCTGCGCCACTGCTTTTTCAAAGTATCCCTGCGCCGCTCCGGTACACCAGGCTATTTTACTAATCAAGGTAGTACTGCCGGAAATATGCAACGGCGATCGACCCAGGTGTTCCGAGATGTATGCACTCAGTTCGGAGGCATTCATTGGCCTGGCCAATGTGCCATACATCACCAGTGATCCCTTGTCTTCATCGTCCCGTTCGGCGTTAATCCTGAATCCCAGTTTCCTGGCAAGCTGAACATTGTTTCCATAGCGGGGGTGGGCATCGAGGGGAAGATGATAGGCCATGAGACTGATGCCACTGGCCAGTAAACGTTTTACACGCAGCTGTTTCATCCCGGTGATGCGCGGATCTTCGCTTTTCCAGAAATATCCATGATGCACCAGCAGGACATCGGCCTGCTCCTGGATGGCGGCTTCGACCAGGTCCAGGCTCGCAGTAACCCCACTGACGATCTTTTCGACCTCGGATCCTCCCTCGACCTGCAAACCATTCGGCGCATAATCCTGGAAGTTCGCGATACCGAGCAGGTTATTTGTGTACTCGACCAATTGTGTTAACGGGACCATAACGGTTTTACCCTGACATTGACACTCACTCCGGTACTCAACCCGGAATACAATACTTCACCAAACCATTAATCATAAACCAGTCGATGTGCATACTCTCAGCTTCGGCCAACATGTAGTTGGCGGGACGTGGGCATGCAAAAAGTTTCATAGCTCGCACAACCTGTTGTGCTACAGTACATATATGCAACTACGTAAGCAAATACCGAACCTGCTTCAGGGCATCGCCGTGGGGTTCATCATCGGGTTTATCATCGTTTTATTTTTGCCCAAAAAGACCCTCGATACTAACCCGGTCGTAGAATTCAAGGAAGTCAAGCGAGAGACACAGCTGCCGGATGAAAAATCGACAGCACCCACGTCATACGCCGAAGCAGTACGTCGTGCGGCCCCCGCTGTTGTCAACATTCATACCACCAAGGTCGTCACACGACGTATCCACCCCTTCTTTGATGATCCCGCCATTCGCCGCTTTTTCGGCGATTCGATCCTGCCGCCACAAAAACGTCTTGAGACCAGCCTGGGTTCTGGGGTCATCGTCAGTTCACAGGGATATATCATCACCAACCATCATGTCATTGATCAGGCTGACGAGATCCTGGTAGCCTTGCACGACGAACGCACCACCGAAGCTGTTGTCGTTGGCAGCGATCCCGAATCCGACCTGGCGATATTGAAGATCTCATTGAATGATATTCCCGCAATCACCATCGGGCGCTCGGACGCCATGCAGGTCGGTGACGTCGTGCTCGCAATCGGCAATCCATTCGGTGTCGGGCAGGCGGTCTCACAGGGGATAATCAGCGCGACCGGCCTCAGCCAGCTCGGCATCGCAACGTTTGAAAACTTTATACAGACGGATGCCGCCATCAATCCTGGCAATTCAGGTGGAGCGCTGATCAATGCCTATGGAGAACTGATAGGTATCAATACCGCAATCTTCTCCCAATCGGGGGGATCCCAGGGCATCGGATTTGCCATCCCGGTCGACCTTGCAAAAAATGTCATGCAACAGATCATCGAACACGGTGAAACCACCCGCGGCTGGCTGGGAGTTGATATTCAGACACTGACACCCGCACTGGCAGAATCTTTCAATCTCGAAGACACCAAAGGTATCGTAATTGCCGGTGTCATCCGTGACGGGCCGGCCGACCATGCCAAGCTCAAGGCTGGGGACATCATTACCCTGATTAACGACAAGCAAGTAAGCGACGCCACTGAAGCCCTGAACCTGATAGCGCAAACACCTCCCGGCTCCCAGATCCGGCTAACGGGTTTACGCAACCGTGATCCGTTATCTATCATCGCGATAGTCGGTAAACGGGCCCGGCCGGAATAATCATCCATTACCCGGGCGCTACTGTCACGCCCATCTTGTTGTCAGGCATGATACTCAGCAACCGGGCCGCCGGCCAAGTGTATGCCGTCACACCAAGATTGAGACCGACGGCAATTACGATCAAAACCTTTTAATCGGAGTCCTCCGGGGTATCAGGATCACGTGACTTGCCGGTGCTTTGCTCCTCACCCGACTTCTCTTCAGTGGACTTTTGCGCTTCCATTCTCCTCGAAAAGAACACGCCCAGCTCAAACAGCATCCACATCGGGACTGCGAGCAATGTCTGTGAAATAACATCGGGTGGCGTTAGCAACATGCCGATAACGAATGCGCCCACAATGATGTAAGGACGTTTTTTAACCAGTTCCTCCGTGGTAGTGATGCCAGACCTGACGATCAATATGGTCGCAACCGGCACCTCAAATGCGACGCCAAAGGCAAAAAACATCTTCAGCACGAAATCCAGATATTTGCTGATATCGGTCATCACCGCAACGCCTTGCGGCGCGACACCCACCAGAAAATTGAATACCAGCGGAAAGACAACGAAATATGCAAAAGCTACGCCGGCGAAAAAAAGCACCGTACTTGATACAACCAGCGGCAGAGCGATGCGACGTTCATTTTGATACAACCCCGGCGCGATGAATGCCCACAGCTGGTAAAGCACAATGGGAACGGTTATAAAAAACGCCAACACCAGCGTAAATTTGAACGGTGCCAGAAACGGAGATGCCACCTCTGTTGCGATCATGGTACTGCCCTCCGGAAGATAGGCGAGCAATGGCTTTGCGAGGATGGAATACAGGTCGTTTGCAAACGGAAATAACAACAGGAAAACAATCATGACGGCAATCAGCACACGTATCAGACGATTACGTAATTCGATCAGATGATCGATCAAGGGTTGCTCGGGCTCGGGAGGGTACTTACGAGGTTTTGCCATGTGGCGGCCGGTCTGTATCAGGCTGTCCGGATTTACTGGATTGTTGCTCTGGCTGTTGCTCTGTGTTTGTCTGTTCTGTGTCTTTTGCCGAGTAATTGACCGGCACAACCGGCTTATCGCTGTCTATATCCTTGTGGAGTTCTGCGATCTTGGCTTCCTTGGCCATTAGATGCTTCAATTCATCGACCTTTCTGATCTCCTCGTCGAGATCGGATTTGGCCTCCCTGACAAAACGGCGCACCTTGCGTATGACCGCACTTACTGTACGCATCAATGTGGGAAGTTCCTTTGGTCCGACAACCAAAAGGGCAACAACAGCTATAACAGTAATTTCCCAGAAACCGATATCAAACATGAAATTTCCGGATATGTAATAAGCGCAAAACGGATGATTGCTGTGATCTGATTAAGATGAACAGAATCTTGCGAGATTGATCAGACCTTATCTTTTCGCTCGGAATCTACCTCGCCTTCGATAACACGCTCGGCATCATCATGTTGTACTGTCTCGTCTGCTGTTGTTGCCGGATCGTTCCCATTTTCATCGCGTACGGAACTTCGAAATCCCTTGACCGCACCTCCCAGATCCGAACCAATACTGCGTAATTTCTTGGTACCGAAAAGGAGTAGCACGATCAAAAGAATGATTAATAATTGCCAAAGACTTATACCCATAATCTATCTCCAAACTGCCTGTTCAATATGTATCAAAATCACCCGTACAGCCTCAGCAAACGATCAAATGACAATCATCCCTGAAATCGCCGTCGGGCTTTCTCATCCAGCCCCGAGGTTCCATATCTTTTCTCGAGTTCCGACAATACATCGGCAATATTCAACCCTGCATGAGACAACAGGACAATCGTATGGAACCACAGGTCGGCCGTCTCATGTATAATCTGCCGGTTATTGCCATCTTTTGCCGCAACCACCAGTTCGGTGGATTCTTCACCGATCTTTTTCAGGATGGCATCAAGACCCTTGTCATACAGACCAGCCACGTAGGAACGGGCAGGATCAGCGGCCTTCCTCTGCTCCAGAATCTCGCCTAGTTTTACCAGAATATCACTCACGTTATGTTCCATTATACCTGATTTAAACGTCGCTTTAGCGACCTGGATTATGATAGATTTCCGCAGGATCCCTGATAACAGGCTCTACAATGCGCCATTGCCCATTCTGCAATTTTCTGTAAAAACAACGATGCCTGCCCGTATGACAGGCGATTCCTCCGTACTGCTCTACAATCAGCAGAATGGCATCCTCATCGCAATCAAGACGTATCTCCCTGATCTGCTGTACATGGCCCGATTGTTCTCCCTTTCGCCACAACTGTCCGCGTGAACGTGACCAGTAGACAGCCTGGCCCGTTTCAGCGCTGAGCGACAACGCCTCGCGGTTCATCCAGGCCAGCATCAACACCTTGGCTGTCGCCACGTCCTCGACGATCACAGGCACCAGTCCGTCTGCATTCCATTTGATCTCATCTAGCCAGTGTTGATTTTTCATCATTCACCGCAAGCAAACAGTCCGATTCATATACGCACCTCGATTTGATGTCCGGCCATATAGCGCTTGGCTTCTTCTATGGTGTACTCGCCATAATGAAAGATACTGGCTGCAAGCACGGCATCGGCCTTGCCCTTGATGATACCTTCGACCAGGTGATCCAGTGTTCCGACCCCGCCCGAAGCAATTACCGGCACCGGCACCGCGTCACTGATCGTGCTTGTCAATTCAAGATCATAGCCGTCACGGGTACCGTCACGATCCATGCTGGTGAGAAGTATTTCACCGGCTCCATATGCAGACATTCTCTGAGCCCATTCCACGGCGTCGATGCCAGTCGCCTTGCGCCCGCCGTGGGTATATATTTCCCATCGATTCAGTGCCCCATTTACGCGTTTGGCATCCATGGCCACAACGATACATTGTGATCCGAACCTCTCTGCTGCCTGCCTGACAAATTCCGGATTTTGCACTGCGGCGGTGTTGATGGCGACCTTGTCGGCGCCTGCCTTCAGCAACAGACGGATATCGGACGGTTCCCGAATGCCGCCCCCCACGGTCAACGGAATAAATACCTGGCCTGCAACTTCCTCGACGACATGAACGAGGATCTCACGTTCCTCGGCGCTAGCGGTAATGTCCAGGAACACAAGTTCATCGGCACCCTGTTTATCATAACACTTGGCGACTTCGACCGGATCTCCGGCATCCCTGATTTCGACGAACCTGACCCCCTTGACGACACGGCCTTTATCGACATCCAGACAGGGAATAACCCGTTTGGCCAATCCCGCCATCAGCGCCAGTCCCTGATACACATCTCAGGCAACCTCATCCACCATCTTCTGGCATTTTGCGAAATCAAGTGTACCCTCATAAAGGGCTCGACCGATGATGGCACCCATTATCCCCTCATCCTCGGCTTCACAAAGTGCGCGGATATCGTTCATGCCGGAAATGCCGCCTGAAGCAATCACGGGGATATTAATGGAGCTGGCCAGGTTGACCGTTGATTCAATATTGATCCCGCTCATCATGCCGTCGCGGCTGATATCCGTAAAGATAATCGCCTCGACACCGTCCTTTTCAAAACGACGCGCTATATCAATGACATCGTGATTTGATAATTTGGACCAGCCATCGATAGCCACCTTGCCGTCCTTTGCATCCAGAGCAACGATGATATGACCCGGAAATTCCAGGCAGGCATCACCGACGAAATGCGGGACATTCACCGCATTGGTACCGATTACGGCATAATTCACGCCAGCCTCGAGATAGGCCTGGATCGTGTCATCATCGCGTATACCGCCTCCGACCTGCACGGATACGTCGGGATAGGCCTGGACAATCTTCTTGATAATCTGCGCATTGATCGGTTCGCCTGCAATGGCACCATCCAGGTCGACTATGTGAAGGCGGCGGGCGCCTGCTTCTATCCAGCGACCGGCTACTCCGACCGGATCATCAGAAAATACGGTATCATCATCCATGCGCCCCTGCCGCAAACGCACACATTTACCTCCTTTAAGGTCAATGGCCGGAATTAATAACATGATGGTTTCCTCGTACGCATGGTGGGTGATTAAGGTCTTGATAATAGTTCATCAGCGATTATGTAATCAGGCCACACCGTCCCAACGCATGAAATTTGCCAGTAATTCGAGACCTGAATGCTGACTTTTTTCCGGATGGAACTGCACGGCAAATATATTATCCCGCGCAATTACGGAGGTAAAAATCCCACCGTAATCGGTGGTGCCTGCAATAATGCCAGGTGATTCGGGAACGACAAAATAACTATGAACGAAATAGAAGCGGCTATTCTGGTCAATATTCCGCCATAGCCTGTGGCTTTTTGTCTGCTTCACTTGATTCCAGCCCATGTGGGGAACTTTCAGCTTCGCGGCAACCGGCTGACCTTGTGTTCGCTCGTCAAAATGCGATACCCGACCGGATATGACTCCCAGACCCCGGGTACCATTATTTTCCGAACTGTAATCCATCAATGCCTGCATACCAAGGCAAACGCCTAAAAATGGCTTGCTCACAAGGCATTCCCTGAGGACATCGTCAAGTTCAAGCCGCTGTATCTCCGACATACAATCACGTAACGCACCTACACCAGGCAACACAATACGGTCCGCCTGTCGGATTCGTTCCGGGTCAAAACTCACTATAACGTGTGTATCACCGCCGACATATTCGAGTGCCTTTGACACGGATCGGATGTTGCCCATACCGTAATCAATGACTGCCACCGTTGCCATATCGTATCTATCGCCGGAATAATATCAAATCAGGAAAAAGCGTCTCCTCTCATTACAGACGCCCCTTGGTGGTTGGGAGGATTCCCTCCATGCGGGAATCAGGCTCGGTCGCAGCCCGTATGGCGCGGCCAAAGGCCTTGAAGACCGTCTCTGCTATATGATGCACGTTCACACCACGCAGATTATCGATGTGCAGCGTAACCATTGCATGATTGACAAAACCGGCAAAGAATTCATGGAACAAATCTACATCGAAATCCCCGACACGGCCCCGGGGGAAGTCAACATGATATTCAAGCCCCGGACGTCCGGAAAAATCGATCACTACCCGTGACAATGATTCATCAAGAGGCACATAGGCATGGCCATAGCGGCGGATGCCGCGTTTATCCCCCAGCGCCTGGTTTGTTGCCTGACCAAGGGTTATACCAATATCTTCCACCATGTGGTGGGCATCGATATGCAAATCACCCTCTGCCTCGATATCAAGATCCACCATTCCGTGGCGCGCCACCTGTTCCAGCATATGTTCAAGAAACGGGATTCCGATCCGCAGTGTTGATTCTCCCCTGCCGTCAAAATTGACAGTGACCTCGATACGTGTTTCCTTTGTATCGCGCTTGACTGTGGCCTTACGCTCGGCCATCCATATTCTCCTTTTTGATCATGATATAAATTTTATAACGACATTCTATTTGAATGCTATTGTTGAGCTGATATTGTTGCATCATCATCAGATCATTCCAGCGCCGCTTTCAGCGCCTCGATGAAGGCGAGGTTCTCATCCGGCTTGCCTATAGTGACCCGCAGACAGTCTTTCAACAAACCGCCCACAGGGTGCATGTTCTTAATCAGCACATCACGCGACTTGATGGACTCGAAAATTTCGGTAGCTAGACCGGCGGGAACCCTGAAGAGGATGAAATTGGCTTGACTCGGGAATACCGAAACACCGTCCAGACTATGCAGGACCTGCAGCAGTGCATCCCTGTCACGGCAAATCTGCCCGGTCTGCTTGTCAAAAATCTGTTGATGACCGAGTGCAAACTCGGCACTCACCTGAACCAGTATGTTGATATTGTATGGTAGACGTATCTTGTTAAGTTCACCCAACCATTGCGGAGCACCCGCAAGCAGCCCCAGACGCAGGCCCGCCAGTCCCATTTTGGAGAGCGTACGTAATACCAGCAGGTTTTGGTGATCTTCCAACCGCGTCACGAAGGTTGCATTGGAAAAGGCATGATAGGCCTCGTCCACAACCACCAGGCCGGGAGACGCCTCTATAATCATTTGCATGATACCCGCATCGAATAGATTACCACTGGGATTATTCGGATACGACAGAAAAACCACGGCGGGTTGATAGACTTTGATAGCCTCTATCATGGCATCTGCGTCGAGACTGAAATCGTCGCGTAAAGGTACGCCGACATATTCCATACCAGCGGTAGCCGTGATCAGACGATACATGCTGAAGGTAGGTTCAGGTGCCAGCACCACGCGCCCAGGGGCAGATACCGCCAGCAATATCAATTGAATCAGCTCATCCGATCCATTACCCAGCAGAACTTCCATCGTGCCGGGAATTGCAAAAGTCTCGCATAAGCGTTGCTTGAGTTTATGAGCGGTGGGATCAGGATAACGGTTAAAACTGACATCTCGTAACACATCCAGCCACGCATCAACCAGGGAATCCGGCCAGCTATACGGATTTTCCATGGCATCGAGCTTGACGAGATCACCGGCATCGGGGACATGATACGGGTCCAGTCTTCGAATCTCAGGACGAATCCAGCGTTCGACGGCTGCGGATCCCGTGCTGTTTTGAGAGGAAACCTGTTTGGGAACCATTGCGGACTTACGAATCGGCATCCGTATTCAAGCGATATTCGGCGGAACGCGCATGCGCGGTAAGACCCTCACCGCGTGCCAGCACGGCAGCCGTCCTGCCCAGGTCATTCGCTGCCTGGGCCGAGCACTTGATCAGGCTTGAACGTTTTTGGAAATCATAGACCCCGAGCGGAGAAAAGAAACGCGCTGTCCTGGAAGTCGGCAAAACATGGTTGGGGCCAGCGCAATAGTCTCCGATCGCCTCGGCTGTATAACGTCCCATGAAGATCGCACCGGCATGTCTGATCTTTTTGACCAGTTTTTCAGGATCTGCAACCGATAATTCAAGGTGCTCAGGCGCGATATGATTGGCAATCTCTGCCGCCTCGTAGAGATCGACAACTTTGATGAACACGGCGCGCGACTCGAGAGACTTGCGAATGATATCCTCGCGTTCCATCCCGGGCAGAAGCCGTGTGATGCTGTCATGTACCTGATCAAAAAATGCTGCTGACGGTGAAACCAGAATCGCCCTTGCATCTTCATCATGCTCTGCCTGCGAGAAGAGGTCCATGGCGATCCAGTCGGGCGGGGTATCACCATCACAGATGATCAGTATCTCGGACGGGCCTGCTATCATATCGATACCAACAGCGCCATATACCAGTCCCTTGGCGGTCGCAACATAAATATTACCCGGACCTACGATCTTGTCTACTCGCGGTATCGATTGCGTACCATAGGCAAGCGCAGCTACCGCCTGGGCCCCGCCGATGGTGATCACGCGATCAATATCCACGATCGCCGCGGCGGCCAATACCATGTCATTGATCTGACCGTCGGGAGCCGGGACCACCATGACAAGTTCTGCCACACCGGCCACCCTAGCGGGGATTGCATTCATCAATACCGAGGATGGATAGGAAGCCTTGCCTCCCGGCACATAAAGACCCACACGATCCAGAGCTGTGACCTGTTGCCCCAACACTGTCCCATCCTCTTCGGTATATGTCCAGGAAGATGCCTTTTGACGTTCGTGATAGAGCCTGATCCTGTCCGCTGCCATCTCTAATGCAACGCGAGTTTCGGCAGGTATCTTGTTCAGGGCGGACTCCCGGCGTGGTTTAGCGATCTCGAGATCTGCCATCGCAACGGCATTCAGGCGATCAAAGCGGTTGGTATATTCGAGTACCGCCTGATCTCCACGCAGTTTTACATCCGCAAGAATTTTCTTGACCGCATCAACAATGGTTTCATCGGCCACACTTTCCCAGGCCAGCAACTGATCGAGTTGTGACCTGTAAGCTGTATCTGCCGTATCAAGATACTTGATGTCCATTTTTCACTTTAATGAGTTGAAATAAATTCACTAATCCATGTTCATGGCCGACACATGATTGGCCACCACATCCTTCATCCGGCTTATAAATTGCTTGATCTGGTCATGTTTCATTTTCATGGCGGCCTTGTTGACAATCAAGCGGGAACTGATGTCCGCGATATGTTCCAGTGGCGCCAGACCATTCGCCTTTAACGTGTTTCCGGTATCCACCAGATCTACGATCCTGTCTGCCAGTCCAACAAGGGGCGCGAGCTCCATCGAGCCATACAACTTGATGATCTCGACCTGAACACCCTGCGCGGCATAATAACGTCTTGCCGTTTCAACATATTTTGTAGCGATACACATGCGAGATCCGCTCACCTTCGTGGCAGGCGGGCCTGCCAGCATCATGCGGCAACGTGCGATCTTCAGATCCAGGGGTTCATAAAGACTGTCACCTTGATATTCCATCAAGACATCCTTGCCGGCGATACCCATATCGGCGGCACCATGTTCGACATAGGTCGGGACATCGGCGGCACGTATTATTACCAGTTTGACGTCGTTGCGGTTGGTATCGAGAATCAGTTTGCGGCTCGTGGCGGGATCGTCTTGGGGACGGATGTCCATATGCGCCAGCAGCGGAAGCGCCTCATTCAGGATACGGCCTTTGGACACTGCGATTGTGATCAGAGGATTCATAAAATAGATATCTATCTATGATATCAAGCTTTCCCTGCAAGCATCAGGGACAGTTTGTAACATCGACCATACTACACCAATCAACATCATTCATTCACTATATATACCGGGCAACGACGGGATTTCAATCCTTGAATCAGGCAGGTAAGCGACGAATATTGGCACCCAACTGGGCGAGTTTTTCCTCGATACAGTCATATCCGCGGTCGATGTGATAGATTCGATCCACAATTGTCTCTCCTTCGGCGATCAGCCCTGCAAGCACCAGGCTGGCAGAAGCACGCAGATCGGTGGCCATGACCGGTGCACCCGCCAGCTTCTTAACACCCTTGCTGATAACGGTGTTCCCCTCCAGTCTGAGGTTTGCGCCCATCCGCTGTAGTTCGGGCACGTGCATAAAGCGGTTCTCGAATACCGTTTCGGAGATCGTTCCTGATCCTTTGGCAATAACATTCAAGGCGGTGAATTGTGCTTGCATGTCGGTGGGAAATGCAGGATAGGGAGCCGTACGTACATGCACGGCATTGGCGCGTCGATGCTTCATGTCGAGCCTGATCCAGTCATTCCCCGACTCTATATCAGCACCCGCTTCCTGCAATTTGGCCAACACAGCATCGAGGATATCAGGTCGGGTGTTTTTTATCATGATATCACCACCGGTAATGGCGGCAGCGACCAGATAGGTACCTGTCTCGATCCGATCGGGCAGAATGCTGTAAGTGGTCCCTGAAAGCCGTTCCACACCCTCTACAACGATGGTATCGCTACCTGCTCCGCTGATCCTGGCCCCCATTTGATTAAGACAATTCGCAACATCGATAACCTCCGGTTCACGTGCCGCGTTTTCGATCACAGTGGTCCCTTCTGCGAGTGTAGCCGCCATCATGACATTTTCGGTTCCGGTGACAGTCACCATATCCATGAACAGCGTCACCCCTTTCAATCGCCTGGCCTTGGCGCGTATATAACCGCCTTCCACATCAATCCTCGCACCCATCGCCTCGAGCGCATTGATGTGCAGATTGACAGGCCGCGCTCCAATAGCGCAGCCACCCGGCAGGGAAACATCCGCCTGACCATAGCGAGCCAGCAGGGGACCCAGCACCAGAATCGATGCGCGCATGGTCTTGACCAGCTCATAGGGTGCATAAAATTCCCGGATACAGGAAGGATCGACCTCGATATTCATATTTTCATCCACCATCAGATTTACCCCCATCCGGCCCAACAACTCCATGGTGGTAGTGATGTCATGCAGATGCGGGACATTGCAGATGGTGACCGGCTCATCGGCAAGCAGGGTAGCAGCCAATATTGGCAAGGCGGCATTTTTCGCACCGGAAACACGGATCGTGCCGCTCAGCGGTACGCCGCCAGATATGATCAATTTGTCCATTTAGCTAGTAGTCAGATGCCAGTGTGATTATGTATTAAGGTTCACTGGTAAAATTGGAACACCGTGTCACGGCACGCAGTCATTCCATCAGGATGATTGTATATTATTCGGTGTCTTGATTTCCTTATTCCAGTCCTGCGGGGTATAGGTACGAATGGAAAGTGCATGGATTGCTCCCTGCATACTGTCGCCTAACGTCTCGTAAACCATTCGATGTTGTTCCAGCATGCTTTTACCCGTGAAATCCTTGAAGATGACCTTCGCCTCAAAATGCGTACCGTCACCTGATACGATCGCCTGGCTGCCGGGCAACCCCCGTTCTATCATCATTTTGATATTTGCTTCATTCATGGTTATTCCAGTGGCAGTATATCGTCCAAATCACTGACTGTCGCTATGGCCAGCATCTGAGAGGGCATATTCCTGAATACAAGATGTTTATTCTGATGATACGCGGCCCTCATCCAGTCGATGAGCAAGGCCAATCCAGCGCTGTCGGTCCGCGTCACCCCTTGCAGGTCGAGCACGATATCATCATTATCTCTGACGATTTTGACAAAATCGTCAGAGATTCCGGCAACTGTATTAAAACTTAATTCTCCAACCAGCAAATATTGCCCCGTCTCCTGTGATTCAATCCGGATTTCACTCATTTGCCATCCGATTTCAACGCCTGATCATTGCGTTCCCTGAGTTTTTTTATAAGTTCTGCTATACCGGACTGATTTATCTCTGATGCAAATGAAGACCTGTAATTTACCACCAGGCTGACATCGTCAATTGCAACGTCATATACCTTCCACTCGTCCCCGGTCTTTTCCAGGCTGTAATCAATGGGAATCGGAAAACTACCCTTTTGTTCAACTTCCGTCCTGACGGTCACATCTTCGGCATTGCCATCGTTACGGAAGGGCAGAAAACTGATTTCCTGATTCGAGTACTCCAGCATTGCCGAGGCATACGTACGCACCAGCAACAGCCTGAACTCCTCGACGAATTGTGATTGCTCGTCTGCACTGATCCTGTTCCAGTATTTACCCAAAACCAGCCGTGACATATGTTCGAAATCAAAATGGGGCAGAATGATTTGATCCACGAGGTCATATATCAGCTGAGGATGTTTATCAAGCTCATCCTGTTTGTTCTTCAATGTTGTTATCATGCGATCCGATGTCTGCTTCACCAGATCGTAGGCCGAACTTCCGTTGGCGGCTACAATCGTTATACTCGCCGAATACAGCAACAGCAGTACCACAATCCAGTGCATCCGGTACTTGGCCGGACTGCTTCCGAAATTTGTTGACCAATGTTTCATAATGCTCCTGACAATATTTATTTCAGATCACCGGTGACATATCTCAATTTTACAACATGCATGTTGTAATCATTTACCGTACCCAGATAATCACTATGGATCAGCACGTAGCCCTGAAACGCATTCAGTACTTTATCTGCCTCCTCTATTCCTGCTTCAAAGTCGGCGTAACTCGAGATCATCCAGCGTCGTGCGGCCCGACTGCCGTCGGCCAGTTCCCGCACCGCGTCATGATAGGCCTGTACCTGATGATATTGTTCGGCGACCTCAAATGGAATACCGCGCTGGGCAAAAGACGATTTTTCAACCAGTGCGTCGAGTTCCGCCTTGGCCTTTGCAACCTTTGCCTTTTGGACGCCACTGGTCCAGCTCCAGCGAATACCGAGCATCGGTGTCGCACCATAGTCATTAAAGGGATCATAGATAAACGGATTATCCAGGCGGGCGCGCTCCGGTGAATATGCCGCCGAGCCTGCAATACCAGCATAGATGTCGGGCAGCTTTTCCGCCTTGTTCGCGGCCACCAGGGCACGGCGCGCATCAAGTCCCGCCTCCAGTTGCTTGATTTCAGGACGATTGGTCAGGGCCTCGCGACTGAGTTCCTCGAGGCTTGATTCGGGCAGGTCAACAGGGCTGATGCGATCGTCCGCCACTTCAAGTTCACTGTCCGGGCCGGTGTTGGTGAGCACCTTCAATCCGTCAAGTGCGATCTTTTCCACCGCGGTAGACTGGGACAGATACTTGTTGATCAGGCCCTTTCCGCTTTGCAGGGCATAGAGATCAGACTGGCGTATATTGTTTTTGCCTTCTTCCAGCCACCCATTCACCAGATCAAGGGCCTTGTCCAGACGCGCAAGCACGTCTTCAAACAGGTAGCGCGTGTCACGCGCGGTCAGGTAGCCGTAGTAGGCACGGTATACCTGCATGATGACATCGCTGCGCTGCAGTTGTACATCACCCTTCTTGACTTCTATATTACCCTTTGCCGCCTCGGCATAATTCTCGATCTTGCCGAATGTATACAACGGCTTGATGATACTGAACTGGACATTCGTCCAGCTGGAAATACCTTGCCAGTCATATTTGTCGGAACGCGGTGTAACGCCGTCAGCGGCGTAAAAGCCGTCATCAACCTGGTTGACAAGCCCGATAAATGCATTGACATCATATATCAGGTCATCACTACCCAGTGCTTGCTGTAACAGCGCGCGCGCGGCATCAACCAGTCGCTGTTTCTCTTCTATGCGGGGATCCTGTTGCAGGGCGTGCTGAACGGCCTGTTCAAGCGTCATGGCCTCGGCGCGGACGGCCACAGGAACCATAACAACGACCAGGATCAGTAATGCCCTGCTGATATTCATTGTGAAACGCCTTCGGACGCCTTGCCGAACAGAAATTGTCCTATTACCTGTTCCATCACGATGGCCGACTGCGTCAATTTGATCTGATCACCGGATTTGAGATAGGCCGTTTCTCCGCCGGGTTCCAGGCTGATATATTGCTCCCCCAGCAACCCGGAGGTAAATATGCTCGCTGATGTATCTTTCGGCAGCCGGTCATATTCCGGACTGATCTGCATCTTGACAATCGCCTCATAGGTTTTTTGATCATATTCAACGGAGGTCACCCGGCCGATACGTACGCCGCCAGCATTCACCGGTGACATTTCCTTCAATCCACCGATATTGTCAAAGCGCGCAGTTATTTCATATCCACCCTGGCTGCTGAATGTGCTGAGATTGCTGACTTTCATTGCCAGCATGAATAGCGCGGCGATCCCGGCAGCAATGAATACGCCGACCGTAACCTCTATGACCTTTGTATTTATCATATCAATTATCCCCGAACATCAGTGCAGTCAACACAAAATCCAGACCCAGAACGGCAAGCGAACCATAAACAACGGTACGTGTTGTTGCCCGGCTCACACCCTCGGTGGTCGGAACGGCGTCATATCCCTCGAATACGGCGATCCATGTCACGACGACGCCAAACACTATACTCTTTATAACACCGTTTAATATATCTTCATTCCAATCCACTTTGGACTGCATTTGCGACCAGAATGCGCCGTCGTCAACACCCAGCATGCCCACCCCGACAAAATAACCCCCAAGAATGCCCACGGCACTGAAAATCGCTGCCAATAGTGGCATTGATATTGCCCCGGCAACGAAGCGGGGGGCGACAATCCGCTTGATCGGGTCCACTGCCATCATCTCCATTCCTGAAAGTTGTTCCGTTGCCTTCATCAATCCGATTTCGGCTGTCAGCGCCGAGCCCGCGCGTCCCGCAAACAGCAGTGCCGCTACAACCGGCCCCAGTTCACGTACCAGTGACAAGGCAACCACCGGCCCGAGGGTGGTCTCGGCACCGAAATCCACCAGGGTGTTGTACATCTGCAGACCCAGCACCATACCAACATTAAGCCCGGATACCACGATGATCAACAGTGACAACACACCGACGGAATAAAGCTGGGCAATAATCAGGGAAAAATGGGGAATCAGGCCGGGAATGCCGGCGATGACGCGCAGTATAAACAGGTGGCCACGCCCCAGTCGTTCAAAAAACACAAGGCCTGCATGGCCCAGAATTCGGAATAAATTGGTCATCCTATACCGTCAGTGGAGATAATTTTTCTTGATTATAACAGTATGTCTGTTCGCTATGATCAAACCTCTTCTGTCATCCATAGCACAAAAACGATGATATATGTGCATTATTCAGCGTTCATTATATCCTCAAGATAATCCGTTGCGGGATAATGAAACGGCGCCGGTCCGTCGGGGAGGCCGTTCAAAAACTGTTGCACCCACTTTGAATCCGAGTGACCAAGCTGTGCGGGCTCCCCGTGTTCGATCACCTTCCCTTCGGAAAGCATGTAAATATAATCGGAAATCTCGGAAACCTCCTTCACATCATGGGATACGATAATACTTGTCAATCCAAGGGTATCATTCAGCTTGCGTATCAACTGCATGATGATGCCAACCGTGATCGGATCCTGTCCCGTAAACGGCTCATCATACATAATCATCATCGGATCCAGGGCGATGGCCCGTGCCAGGGCGACCCGCCGTGCCATACCGCCGGAGAGCTCGACTGGCATCAGATTGCGTGCACCACGCAGCCCCACGGCTTGCAGTTTCATGACCACCAGGTTAAAGATCATGGACCCGGTCAAACGCGTATGTTCGCGCATGGGAAATGCCACATTGTCATAGACACTGATACCGGTAAACAGCGCCCCGGATTGAAACATCATCCCCATACGCTTGCGCAGCTCAAAAAGTTCCTTATAGGAAAGATCCTTGACCACCTGGCCGTCAACGCAGACCATCCCTGCATCAGGCCGCAGCTGGCCGCCGATCATGCGCAACATGGTCGTCTTGCCGGTGCCACTCGGTCCCATGATCGTAGTGACCTTGCCGCGCTGAAAATCAAGATTTACGCCATCGAATATGATGCGATTTCCGAAGCGGAAATAGAGATCGCGGACTTCGACCAGGTTGTCGTTATGATCGGATATGGAAGTCGTCTCCCTGGTTTGACCAGGATGCATTTGTTGTTGCGCCGTTGGCCATCACAATCGTTACGGCCTCAGGTTCCCGCTATCGTAATACCATCTATAAGTATGGATCCGGTGCGGATATTACCGCGGAGATCTATATCATTGCCGATCGCCTGAATATGCATGAACATATCACGTAAATTTCCGGCAATGGTAATCTCCTCAACTGGATAGGCTATTTCCCCGTGTTCTATCCAATATCCCGCAGCACCTCGGGAATAATCCCCGGTGACAGTATTAACGCCCATTCCCATCAATTCCGTCACCAGCAACCCCTTGCCCATCTCGCGTAACAAAGCTGTGAGATTATACCCGCCCGCATCTATCAACAGATTATGTACGCCACCCGCGTTCCCGGTTGTTTCCATTCCAAGCTTGCGTGCCGCGTAACTGTCGAGCACATAACTTTCGATGATGCCATTGCTTACCAGATCACGCTCACGGGTTGCCACACCTTCACTATCAAATGGTGCACTGCCGAGCGCCTTTTTGAGATGTGGATTCTCATAGATATGAACAAAGCCGGGAAAGCTTTGCTTGCCGATCTGTCCCTCCAGAAAGGAGGCGTGACGGTAGAGGCTGCCACCGCTGATGGCCCGTATAAAATGCGATAACAGGCTGCCTGCAATATCCGCGGCAAAGATTACCGGGGCCTGTTGAGTTACAAGACGCCTCCCCCCGAGCCTTTTCACGGAACGTTGGGCTGCACGCCTGCCGATAGCAGCGGGGGATTCGAGTTCATTACGATCACGGGCAACCGAATACCAGTAGTCACGCTGCATACCGTTGTCATCCTGGGCGATGACGGCGCAACTTACACTATGGCGTGTGGTGGCATAACCGCCGCAAAATCCGTGGCTGTTGCCATATACCCTGAAACCCTGATGACTGGCCACGGTTGCGCCTTCTGAATTGGTAATACGTTGATCCGTCGCACGGGCATGTGCCTCACATTCTTCGGCCAGAGTAATTGCCGTCTCGGCGTCAAGTTGCCAGGGATAGCACAGGTCCAGGTCCGGAATATTCATCGCCATCATATTCGCGTCGGCCAGCCCGGCGCAATCATCTTCGGCAGTATAACGGGCGATGGTACAGGCAGCTTGTACTGCCTGTTTTATTGCCGCGGGAGAAAAATCGGAGGTGCTGGCCGTGCCCTTGCGATGGCCGAAATACACGGTAACACCCAGGCCTTTATCCCGGTTGTGTTCGATGGTTTCAACACTGCCCATGCGCACGATAACGCTTAATCCGCTCTCGATACTGATGGCTGCTTCGGAGGCACTGGCGCCCTGGCTGCGAGCTTCAGCCATGATATCGCCTATAATGGCCTCAAGTCGGTCCTGATTGAACGTGACCTCCTTCGTTAGCAAGTTTTCAGGCATCGCAATTCACCATCATCACATCGTTTTTTTATCACGCACCCTGGGAAAACGGACTGGTACCCCCAACCGTCAGTCCTTCCACCAGCAAGGTGGGTTGACCGACTCCCACTGGTACACTCTGTCCCTCCTTGCCGCAGGTACCAACGCCAGTATCGAGTTCCAGATCGTTGCCGACCATGGTGACACGTGTCAGCACATCCGGTCCATTACCAATCAATGTCGCACCCCGGACAGGACGGGTAACCTTCCCATTTTCGATGAGGTAGGCCTCGCTCGCGGAAAATACAAACTTGCCGGAGGTAATATCGACCTGCCCTCCGCCGAAGTTCACGGCGTACAAACCATGGTCCACGGCCGAGATTATTTCACCGGGATCTGATTCGCCTGCCAACATATAGGTGTTGGTCATACGCGGCATCGGCAGATGGGCATAGGATTCCCGACGACCGTTACCGGTCGGTTTCATACCCATCAGACGGGCACTGAGTTTATCCTGCATATAACCTCTCAGTATGCCGTTTTCGATCAAAACCGTACATTGCGTCGGTACACCCTCATCATCGACATTGAGAGACCCGCGGCGATCGGCCAGCGTGCCGTCATCGACAACTGTACACAAATCGGTTGCCACTTTCTGACCGATACGCCCGGAAAACGCCGATGTTCCCTTGCGGTTGAAATCACCTTCCAGTCCATGGCCAATGGCCTCATGTAACAACACGCCGGGCCAGCCCGGTCCCAGAACAACTTTCATGGTACCGGCGGGTGCGTTTACTGCTTCAAGATTCACCAACGCCTGGCGGACCGCCTCATGGGCATAATCAGTGCCCCGGTTACCTTCCAGAAAATACTGATATGAAACGCGGCCACCGCCCCCGGCCGTACCCTGTTCACGGCGTCCGTCCTGTTCGGCAATCACACTCACATTGAGACGCACAAGCGGACGGATATCGGCGGCGAGTGTACCGTCGGATGCCGCAATCAATACGACATCCTGACTCGCGGCAAGAGACACCATTACCTGTTTTACCCTCGGATCGATCCTGCGTGCCTCGGCATCCAGCGCCTCGAGCAGAGCAATCTTGTCCTTGTCCTGGAGGGTCACGAGTGGATCCTGCGGAACGTACAGATCATGCCCCCCTGCGCCGGACCAGGATTTGACAATCCCCTGCTGGCCGCTGCGCGCAATCGCGCGCGCCGCAGTTGCGGCCTGGTTAAGGGCGGGCAGGACAATCTCGTCCGAATAGGCAAATCCTGTCTTGTCACCACTGATTGCCCGTACACCCACGCCCTGTTCGAGATTGTGAACGCCTTCCTTAACGATACCGTCTTCCAACGACCATGATTCGAAATGGCTCAACTGGAAATAAAGATCGGCGTCATCGACCGCATGTATCATGATGTGCGACAACACATCCTGGAGGTCGCCCTCGACGATACCGGCAGGCGACAGGATCATACTCTGTGCGGCTTCAATAGGTTCTCGTTTACTCACTCTGTCTATACTCTCATCATATCGGTGTGATTACTACACGTAAGCATCAGGCCTGGTTCTGGTTCTGACGATGCTGAATATGGTATTTACGGTGTTCAATTGCAGGAAAGCTGCGACGTAACTCTGTCATACGTTTGCGATCGATATCGGCAACCACAACCCCGGGGCCGCGCGATAGGCTGTCCAGTACCTTGCCCCAGGGATCGACTATCATACTGTTGCCATACGTTTCACGTCCATTGACATGACGACCGCCCTGGGCAGATGCAACAACATAACACAGATTTTCGATTGCCCGTGCGCGTACCAGCACATTCCAGTGTGCCTTGCCTGTACGGGCTGTAAAGGCAGCCGGTATTACTACAATTTCCACACCTTCATTAAGCATATACCTGAACAGCTCGGGAAAACGCAGATCATAACAAACCGCGATTCCAATACGTCCCAATGGGGTATCGGTCACGACAACCTGGTCACCGGGTTCGATGGTCTGTGATTCACAATACTGTTCCCTGCCCTTATCAAGCGTGACATCGAATAGATGAATCTTGTCGTAGCGCGCCACTTGCTTGCCTTTCGAATCCATTAACAGACACGCCGCACGCACCCTTCCCCCGTTTTTGGCCTTGATAGGTATGGTGCCACCCGCAATCCATACATTGTGCATGGCCGCCTGGCGGGATAAAAAATCCTGTATGACTCCATCGGCGTCCTGCTCACTCACCTCAAGCTTGTCTGTTTCGGTCTTGCCCATGATGGCGAAATTCTCCGGCAGGACAATCAACCTGGCATGCTGCTTCACGGCCTGACCGATCAGCCTTTCTGCATCGAGCAGATTGGCGCCGACATTAGGTCCGGAGGTCATCTGTATGGCTGCAACCCTATCCATCGCACAACTCCTGATCTATATAAGATGTCATTGTGCTTAGCCTGGTCAGTCTCCCAGAGAAAGCGCGCATGACAATCAGTTATCCTGTCCTTTGACATCAGCCGGGAGGGGGAAGGTTTCCGTGATGCGTTTGATTTCCGGATTGTCCCATGGCCCCGTAACCCCGTATTTGATACGTGTTGCCTTGTCTATCTCCGGTTCGAGTATTTGTTGCGCCAACAGCATTGCAGCTCCCACACCAAATCCCCCCACGACTGCACCTGCAAGCGGCAAACTCGAGGTGACATTGGGATTGACCGTGACGATCTGGTCATAATCCCTTGCATCGAGACCTATCCTGCCCTGCGCCTCGATCCTTGCAGCGGGTCCATCCATGACAAGGTTTTGAGTAGTTGCATTACCATCCTTTAGAATAAAATCACCTTCAATACGGTCAAAACTGAAACCTTTCTGGAAGATATCGCTGAAATCGAGAGACAATCGACGCGGCAACGCCTGCAAACTTATCAGACCGAAAATACGTCCTGCGCCGGGATCGATATCAAGCAGGCGGCCATCTGTTATCTTCAGATGCAGGCTACCATCCAGACGTTTCAGGGCAAACAGAGTGGGCGGACCGGGCCAGCGGGCCACGATATCGAACGTGGCATGACCTTTTTTGATGCTGCCCGCGTAACCCCAGCTCGCCAACGTCTGGCCGAGATCCTTGCTGTTGAAGGATATGGTAAATGACGAATAATGCTCGCCGTTCACCTTTACCCAGTCGCCACGCGCATTCACACTGGAATCAGGTGATTCAAGCTTGAGGCTGTCGAGATGTATACCGGCAGGATGTCGCGAGACGGCCAGATCCAGACTGCCGAAATCCAGATCATTAAAGGTAAACTCCTTGCATTTGATATGCACCAGCGGAATATCCCGTGGATCAACTTGATCTTGCTCGAGCCTGTTCTCCAGTGCGGACAGATGCAGATACTCAAGGTCCATGTTTATGACTGCCTGGGGATCGGTCGGCACCTGGATTACGCCCTTCAATTCCTGACTGTTGACCCTGGCATGCCATTCTTCCGGCTCTCTTTCCGCCTCTATACTGACATTATGATACTGGCGCTCAAACGCCCCTACACTATCGATGACCACATCGATATCATGGATAGCCGTTACCGGAGCGGGTTCCCCCGGTGTCTTATTTGATTTTATCAACGGCAACCATTCATCAAGGGATAGGTGCTTCAGTTTTCCCGATATGTGCAACCCCGTGCCTTCGGGAAAGGAAGCTATCCCCTTTCCGAGGCGGATCTCTCCCCGTTCCACGTGCATTGCATCATCGACATCCAGGTTTGCACTCAGCTCCTCGCCGAATTTCAGCTCAACCAGCTTGTCGAGACGCCTTGGCAATCCGGTCTCAATAACCAGTTTGCGTGTTTCCCGCGCACCCTTTTTCAGCGGTTCAGGTAAATCAATGGTCAGGCCTTGTAAATCCGACTCAATATGCAGGTTGCTGACAGTCTGCTCATCTCCCATATTCCTGGGAATACGCAGCCGGGCGGTCCACTGTGTGGATCCATGGACATGCTTTAACAGAGGTGATGGCATCAAGCTGGCAATCGAGTCCTGATCAGCATCACCCCGGGCAGTGAAATAGGTTGCAGAAATCTGTTGTTCCTGTCGCGTATCAATGTCAATTCTCGATTTTAAACCTAATAATGTCGCGCTGATGTTGTCTGCATGCAAGGTCGACTCGGTAAATCCCAGTTGCCCGTTGATATCCGTTATATCCACCTTGCTATCTGCAAGTAATAACTGACTGTCGACCAACTTCAGACTGCCGGATACCCGGGCCGGTTTACCCTTGGCAAGTGGTTTGATGAGCTCAAGATCCAGAATACTATTGCCCGCAGCTGTCATGCCATCGGTATAGCGACTGAACTTATCGGACAATGGCGTTTCGCTAATAAACCGTAATACATTCCCGGCCGGGCCCCGGGCCTTACCCTTAAGTTCGAGTACCGCGGGTTTATGATGCAGATCACTGATCGAGGCACGAACCCGGCTAATCTCAGAATCCAGGGTCTTGCCCCTGGTAGCATTGATCTCCATGCGGCGGCCAGAGAAATGTATATCCGCCTCGATCGCTTCTATCCTTGGCCAACCCTCGGCATAGTCGAGTATACCGTCGCGGACATCGAAGCGGACATCGAAGCGGCCATCACCATGATCAAATGGAAATTGATCCACCCTGCCGTTGAAGGTAAATATGCCATTGCTTATGGTACCGCCCACGATGGACCTATCGAGCCAACTGGTCGCTTTGGGCATGAGTGTTATTGGCAGATAACGCGAGGTACGGGCTACGGAACCGGGTTCACCTGCAAACCTGACGTCAAGCGAAACATACGGTTTCATGCCGTTCCCGGGTATATCGATATCCATGGCGGCATGTAACTGCAGATCCTCGTTTTTTACCATCAGACCTTCGCTGCTGAGCTCGATGTGTCCCTCATGCTGTTTCCATATCGCCATTCCCTGAAGTTCGTTTATCGGGATAGGATCACGGAACATCGGTTCCCATTCGAGCTGTGCCGATGAAGTCGCAAATTTCACAGCTCCGGATTGTTCATTGCCCCGCATGGCTCCTGACAGACCTTTAACGCCAGGAAATTTTTTCCATGAGTGCAGGTCAAGATTCTCAAATCGGCCGTACACATTCATATGGCCAGCAATGTCACTACTGCCTTTGATTTCCACATAGTTGTCGTAGAGATCAGCCGCAGGGCGTAATTCCTCTAATGATTCACGTAAAGCAGGGCCTGGCAGGTTACTGGTCAACAACAGTTCCCTGATGTCCGGCAGATACAGATAGCTCGCCTGGGCTGCAATTCCGGTATTTCCGTCATGTTCATTCACGCTGATAGCAAAATCGCTCGATGGCCACAGTCTGTCTTTACGCCCGAGCACAAAATCCTCGACAGCAAGGATCCATCCGTCGTGCCCTCTTTGCCAGGCAAACCTGCCGGATAGCGAATCCACACTATAGACATCCGTCGTGCCACGTGGAACTTGATGTGGTGAACCGGACCCGTTATGAGTTCCCGGCTCAAGCTCTGCGAGCTTGATATCGAATGATGATATTATACCTTCCAGCTTGACGAGCCTGGCATCCCTCCACTCACTCCATAGCCTGGCTTCGGCAAAACCGTGATCAATGCGCATACCGGCGGGCTCCATACCCTGTAACAAGTTACCCAACTGTAATCCATCGCCATTCACATAACCTCTTCCGCTCCACGCCTTAGGCGTCTGTATATTGCCATTCAGGTCAAGGGCAAAGCTTATTCTGCGGCCCAAGCTGGATGGCAGGGCTGCAGAACCGTCAAGCTGATGCCGTCTTCCTTCATTACGTAAATCCAGATTGACTGCGGTGAAGTGCAACAACCTGTTGTCGGACAGGTCCTGCCAGACGACTTCAGCGCCTTCAATTGCAATATTTTCCTGTGCCAGCAGCCAGATTAACAGACGGTTATTTTTCCCGGTGGATTGTTGATGCCGGTTTAGATTCAATCCTTGAATGGTAAAACTGCCATCATCATGATGCGACACTGAAAAATTTACACCGCGCACGACCAGGTTTCCAAACTTGACTTGGCCGTTTACCAGGGATGCAACGAGATCAAGGCCGATACTCGCCTCATCGAATGTGACCAGCAACCTGTCATGTTGGCTATCGAATACCTGGACACTGAATATATCAAGACGCGGTCCATAACCATGCCAATCGGCCTCGAGTCTGCCGATCTGAACGGGTTGACCCAGCGATGTGCTGATCAAGCGTTCTATCTGTTCACGATAATCTGCCGCCATGGGTAACAGCAAGCGGGCAATCGTGGTAAACACCGCCAACAGGATGGCGACAACGGCAAATATCATCCAGCATTTTGCCAATACACTTCGCATCACAAGCAGTATTTATCCCGTAAGAATCCAGTGACCAGTTAGATATCAGTATTTGAAACTATAACTGCAAATGTGAGATTTACATCAAAACGACGTCGTATTGCTCTTGCGTATACAATGTTTCCGTCTGCAGTTTGATCGGTTTGCCGATAAACTCTTCCAGTTCGGCAATGGATGTTGATTCCTCATCCAGCAGCATATCCACCACTTGCTGGGACGCCAATACCAACAATTGACGTGCCTCAAACTGGCGCGCCTCGCGAAGAATTTCCCTGAATATCTCGTAACACACGGTTTCTTTCGTTTTCACCGTTCCGCTGCCGTTACAGGATATGCATGGTTCACAAAGTGTGCGCTCCAAGCTCTCACGCGTTCGCTTGCGTGTCATTTCCACCAAGCCAAGTGATGACACATTGCTAATGTGACTCCTCACCCTGTCAGCTTCCAGGGCTTTTTCCAGTGCCCTCAATACCTGGTCACGATGTTCTTGCTCGATCATGTCTATAAAATCGATAATGATAATCCCGCCCAGATTTCGCAATCGCAACTGACGCGATATAGCCTGGGCTGCTTCCAGATTGGTCTTGAAGGTAGTCTCTTCCAGATTGCGATGACCGACAAAGGCTCCCGTATTAACATCGATCGTGGTCATGGATTCAGTCTGGTCGATAAACAGGTGCCCACCTGATTTCAATTGAACTTTCCTGTCCAGCGCCCTCTGGATCTCGTCTTCAACCGAATAGAGGTCGAAAATCGGGCGCTCTCCGGGATAGTGCTCGATACATTTGGCCAATTCCGGGATAAACTTCTGCACGAATTCAATTACGCGCTGATAATTTTCACGAGAGTCAATTCTGACCTTGCCGATCCTTTCGCTCGGCATATCACGCAGTATCCTCATGGCCAGCACCAGATCCTCATATACGATCTCGGTTGCCGACACCTCCGCAGCGCGCTGCGATATTGACGCCCATAATTTATGCAGAAAATCGATATCTTCCAGCAGATCGGTCCGGGTTGCGCCTTCCGCCGCCGTGCGGATGATATATCCGCCGCTGATCTCCTTGCCTTCCATATTGCTTATCAGGTCCTTGAGGCGTTGCCGTTCCGCTTCGTCCACAATCCTTTGAGATATCCCGATATTACTTTCGTTCGGCATAAAGACCACATAACGCGAGGGAATTGTGACATGTGTAGTAAGGCGCGCCCCTTTGGAGCCCAGCGGATCCTTTATCACCTGGACAAGAAGCTCCTGCCCTTCATGTAACAGGGCCGTTATAACCTTGTTTCCCGCAACGTCGTCACCGGCTTGCGCTTCATCACCCACCTCTACATGAATGTCGGCGGCATGTAAAAATGCGGTTCGATCCAGACCGATATCAACAAAGGCTGCCTGCATCCCGGGAAGGACGCGGCTGACCCTGCCCTTATAGATATTTCCTACCAGCCCACGTTTATTGGCCCGTTCGACATACACTTCCTGTAACAGTCCATTCTCAACAATAGCTACACGTGTTTCGCGTGGCGTTACGTTCACAAGTATCTCGTCACTCAACATATTATCTTATTTGCTGTTGTACACCGTTAACACTCATACACTAACAGCGCCCGGAAATATGTGGATGCCGGCCTGCGCCAATAAATCAGCAGTCTCGAACAAAGGCAGCCCCATCACCCCGGAATAACTGCCTTCAATGCGGGATATAAAGACGGCGGCGCGCCCCTGAATCGCATAACCCCCGGCCTTGTCGAGCACCTCTTCCGAGGCACAATATGTCCTGCATTCCAAATCATTCAGCTCACGAAAAGTCACTGTGCTGACGCTCAGGCGCGTCTCCTCATAATCGTTCACCAGGGCCACGCCTGTGTATATATGATGCGTACGATTGGACAGTTTGGCCAGCATCTGTCCGGCCTCTGACCGATCGGCGGGTTTGCCTAAAATTTCGTCATCGATAACTACAGCCGTATCCGCCCCCAGCACGGGCAGAGGGGATTCATCCCTCACGCAGCTCCAGCCGCTCCTGGCCTTCTCCAGAGCCATGCGCAGCACATACATCTCAGCCGCTTCGTCGCCGTATCGTTGTTCGTCAATACTAACATCGACTGGTTGGTAACCGATCCCGATCTGTACCAAAAGCTCACGGCGTCGCGGCGAGGATGAGGCGAGATAGATCTGCGGCTTTACCACTGACGTATAACCTCGATTAATCCAGTCCCTGACACATCGCATCAGCCTCGATGATAGGGATGGTTCCTGGTTATACACCAGGCTCTGTAAAGTTGTTCGGCAACCAGAATCCTGACGAGGGCATGTGGTAAGGTCAAATTCGATAATGACCACACATAACGCGCGCGTGCCAGGCAATCCGGCGCGAGACCATCAGGACCACCGACTAAAATGGCGATGTCCCGACCTTGCTGCCTCCATGTATCCAGACGTTTGGCCAGCTGCATCGTGCTCCAATGCTGTCCATTGATATCGAGAGCAATAACGGTGGAGGATCTGGGAATAGCCGCCGACATCTGCTTGCCTTCCCTTTCCACCAGACGCCTAGTATCGGAATTTTTACGACGTTTGCTTGTGGCAATCTCAATCAGGACAAGCCGGCAATCACCCGGCAATCGTTTGGCAAACTCGTGGTACCCCTGTTCAATCCAGCCAGAAATCCGCTGACCAACCGCAATAAGATAGATCCTCATGTGGTTATCGATAACAGGGACTAGTCTGACATGGAGCCCGCAGCCGGCTTGATCTCGCTGTCCCACAACTTCTCGAGTTGATAGAAATCACGGATCTTCGGCAACATCACATGTACGACCACATCGCCGAGATCGACCAGCACCCACTGGCCTTCCCGTTCGCCTTCGATACCAAGCGGTCGGCAGCCCTTTTCCTTGGCTTTTTTTACAACGTTGTCGACAATGGCCCTGGTGTGACGAACAGAGTTACCACTGGCAATGATCATGTAATCAGTGATACTGGTCAGGTTATGCACATCCAGCACGGTAATATTCTGTGCCTTCAGATCTTCAAGCGCTTCTATAACCAGGGATTTTAATTGTTCAGACTGCATTCATCCTCGTTGTCGTGTTTGCAAGATATGACACTTCATGGCGACATTGTGTTATGACTGATACAGGCCTTCGCGTTGAATATATCCGAATACCCGTTCAGGCAACAGATAACGCGGACTCCGATCCTCGGCGATCAAGGTTCGAATATCGGTAGATGAAATATCCAATTGCCGCACAGGCCATTGCAACACTGATCCGGCAAGCTCTGTAAGTAATACAGAAGGTTCCATAATGCGGGGGCGCGCCAGCAACCTGAATATCCTGTCTCCGCGCTCAGGTTCAGAAATAGGACGATGTACGATCACTATATGGGCAAATGTCGGAATTTCCAACCACCGATGCCATTTATCGAAGTCCCTGAACACATCAAGTCCGATAATCAGGCATAACGGTATATCGGGAAAATCCGCGCGCAGGGAAGACAGGGTTTCCACCATATAGGAAGGGCCCTGGCGCCGGATTTCCCGTTCATCGATGCAAAAACCCGGTTGATCCTCTATGGCCATGCGCAACATCTCCAGTCGCTGGACTGTACTTGCCCGGGGGGTATCGCGGTGCGGGGGTTGTCCGGAAGGGATAAACCGGATCTCCTCAAATGGAAGGGTTTGATACAGCTCCAGCGCCGTGCGCAAATGCCCGAAGTGTACGGGATCAAAGGTGCCACCCAGAATACCGATCATGAAGCAACCGTTACATCGACTGGCATGAAACTGTGATGCTCATTGCCGGATATGGCCATCACCGAAGACGACATATTTTTGCGAGGTCAGGCCTTCAAGACCCACCGGTCCACGCGCGTGCAGCTTGTCGGTACTGATGCCGATCTCGGCGCCCAATCCGTATTCATATCCATCGGCAAAACGTGTCGAGGCATTGACCATTACCGAACTCGAATCCACCTCACGGACAAAACGCCGGGCACGGCCTATATCTTCAGTCACGATGGCATCAGTGTGATTGGAACCGTGTATATGTATATGTTCTATGGCCTCGTCCAGACCTGTGACTATCCTGATCGACAGGATCGGGGCCAGGTACTCGGTATCCCAGTCTTCATCACTGGCTTCCCTGATACCGGTGACGATGTCACACGTTTGTTTACAGCCACGTAGTTCAACGCCCTCTGCCTGATACATACCCGCCAGCTCGGGTAACAGCCGTTCTGCAACGTCCTGCGCAACCAGCAAGGTTTCCATGGTATTACAGGTGCCATAACGCTGTGTCTTGGCGTTAAAGGCGATATCAATGGCCTTTTTTATATCGGCCTTGTCATCGATATAGACATGGCAAACGCCATGCAAATGCTTGATAATCGGAATCTGGGATACATTGATGACATGTTCGATCAGTCCCTTGCCGCCGCGCGGGACAATGACATCGACATAGTCCTTCATCACGAGCAATTCATCCACCGCCGCACGGTCCGTTGTCTCGATGACCTGTATGGCATCATGCGGCAGTCCGGCCTTTTCAAGACCCTGTTGTATACATTGTGAAATTGCCTGGTTGGAATGCAGTGCTTCGGAACCGCCGCGCAAAATGGCTGCATTTCCGGCCTTCAAACACAGGCCGGCAGCATCGGCGGTTACATTGGGTCGTGATTCATAGATGATGCCGATTACCCCCAGAGGTACCCGCATCCTGCCCACCTTTATGCCGGATGGCCGGTACGCTAGGTGGCTGATTTCACCGACGGGATCCGTCAATGCCGCAATCTGGCGCAGCCCCTCGGCCATTGCGGCAATGCGCTGTTCATTCAATGTCAAGCGATCCTGCAAGGCATCGTCCAGGCCATGTCTGGCGCCGCTTTCCAGGTCCTTGCTGTTTGCGCTCACCAACTGGCTGGCGGATTGTTCTATGGCATCGGCCATTGCCAACAGGGCAGTATCCTTGCGGGCCGTATCTGCCTGCGCCATCAACAGTGAGGCGGCACGGGCCTTGCGACCCACACCGATCATGTACGTTTCGATATCCACACCTACACCGCCTTGAGTGTCTTCTGACCGGCCATCATCAGGCTCAATTGTAACAATTCATCCCACACATTGCCCCCTGACACCCCCTTTATTATACGGTCGATATGACCCGCCCGCCGCAACATATGCCACCATGCCCGGGGTGGGTGGCGACGCAGACCCTGCCTGACGGCGGCCTTGCGTTTTTCCCATACACCGAACCTGGCTAATGCCCGCTCATCCGGCATGCCATTGTGTATCTCGTAGCTCATCGATGCCAGCAGTCGGATTTCACGCGACAACGCCCATAACACCAAAACTGGCTCGATACCCTCATTGCACAATCCCTGCACGATCCGGGTGGTGCGCAGGGCATTACCTCCCAGCGCATTATCAACCAGGGTATAGATATCGAAACGGGCACTGTCCGCCACCGAGTTGACGATGTCTTGTGCATTCACCGGTCCGGCGCCATGTAGCAGATACAGCTGTTCTATCTCCTGCACACAGGCGAGTAGATTTCCCTCCACCCGCTCAGCCAGCATGGCCACCGCGTCCTGCGTCGGCTGCAGGTTTTTTGCATGCATCCTTTGCTGAATCCATTCCTGTATCCGCGACTGACTCAAGGGCCATACCTGTATAACGATCCCGGCAGATTCCAGGGCCCTGAACCATTTGCTTCTTTGTGAACCTGCATCGACCTTACCGGCGATGATGAGCAGCACATTACCCGCAACCGGATGCTCGCAATAGGACTGTAATACCTTGCTACCGGGATCACCGGGCCTGGCTGAAGGCAGACGCAACTCGATAAGCCGGCGCTCGGAAAACAGCGACATGCTTTGTGCAGTCTGCAATAATTCCTGCCAGTCAAAGCGGGTATCGGCATGCATGACAATGCGTTCATTAAAACCCTCCAGACGCGCCCTCTGCCTGACAATATCACAGGCCTCCTGGACCAGTAACTGCACATCACCGCTGACCAGATAGATCGGTGCGAGACCATCCTGAATATGTGCTTTAAGGTTTTCCGGTTTCAGTTTCAATCTGGTTCTCCACATCATCGGCCTGCGGCGGAGGAAGCGCCTGCATACGGCGAATGATCCCCTGCACGGCATCCTGCCGCATGGCGGCAATCAGGGCCTGTTCTTCCGACGCCTTGGCCAACACATCGGTCTCTGCAAAAGAATAACTGCGCGAATAACTGATATTCTGGTTATCTAGCAATTTGTTACCGTTTGAATCTGCCACCGTAAATATAACCGTGTAATACAGGTCATACTCCTGGACCCTGCCCGCCGGGCTCACTGACAGGATACGACGATTATGTTGTTCGTTGATGATATTCAACACATACGTGGCCCGTGACCTCTCAGCAGCAATCTGCGTGCCGGTACTCTGCAGTATCTGCCTCAACTCGACCATGATGGCGCTACCCGGCATTCCTTCAAGATAAACAGGAGGCAGGGCAATATTGTCTCCCAGTGAGCCGCGCAGCCTGAATCCGCATCCATCCAGTACAAGTGTCAGATGGCACAACACAAGAACGAGCAATATCAGCCGGACAGGCCTGGCATGACACGGCATTACTGATCCTTTTCCGCAATGACGATGTTTATCAGCTTGCCGGGTACGATGATTGATTTTTTTATGCCCGTACCTTCAATATAATGCTGTACCTTCGGGCTTCCTGTCGCTGTCGCAAGGATCTCACTTCGGTCTGCATTTGTTGGTACTGTAATTCTATCACGCAGCTTGCCGTTGACCTGTACAACGATCTCGACCGTGTCCTTTCGCAGGGCATCTGCATCCGCTGACGGCCAGACGACATCGATAACCTGCTCTTGATGGCCGAGCGCCTGCCATAAGCGGGTACAGATATGCGGTACGATCGGTGTCAACAGGATAACGGCGGTTTCATAGCCTTCATGCATGACGGCACGTCCCTGTTCGGAGCGGTCATCAAATTTACTCAGGGCGTTGATCAATTCCATCACGGCGGCGATCGCGGTATTAAAGGTATAACGCCGGCCAATGTCATCGCTCACCTTGGTAATGGTTTCGTGAACCTGGCGGCGCAAATCTCTCTGGCCAGAAGTCAAGTGGTCGACCACCAGTGGAACAACCGTTCCCTGGTGGACATGT